>JACDJA010001167.1_pt1 | contig 23202 bp, 20 predicted proteins | sample 7449241 | NCBI WGS metagenome assembly JACDJA01 (sample SAMN14253289, study PRJNA609438) | sludge metagenome | isolation source: initial anaerobic sludge | collected 2018-12-20 | reverse complement strand
GGCCGAATCGTGCTCCACACTAAACCCGCCCGCCTGAAACTGGCGAATGAGGCGCTCGGAATCCACCAGATTTTTCGAGCACCCCAAAGTAATCACATCCACCCGTCTTCCTGCTCCGTTTTTCATTTTTTTGATTATCCGGTTTGAAAAAATAGCCGCGAACACACCCATTCATCCCAAAATCATCTTGGTGGTTTGGTGACTTAGTGGCTAAAAAAATCTGAAGAAAATAAATTTATCCGAACAATGAATCTACAAACGCCTCTCTGTCAAACACCTGAAGATCGTCTACCCCTTCGCCAATGCCGATATACTTCACCGGCACCTTTAGCTGATCGGAAACCCCAATAACCACGCCCCCTTTGGCTGTGCCATCCAGTTTGGTGATGGCCAGGGCAGTAACTTCGGTAGCCAGCGTGAATTGCCGGGCCTGCTCAAAGGCATTTTGACCGGTGGAACCATCCAGTATCAGCAAAATTTCGTGAGGCGCATCGGGCACTATCTTTTGCATTACCACCTTCACCTTGGTGAGTTCGTTCATCAAATTAACCTTGTTGTGCAGACGCCCCGCAGTATCTATGATTACCACATCGGCTCCGTTTGCTTTGGCGGATGACAATGTATCGTAGGCCACCGATGCCGGATCGGACCCCATCTTTTGCTTCACCAGAGGCACATCCACGCGGTTGGCCCATATTTCTAACTGTTCGATGGCAGCGGCTCTAAAGGTATCGGCAGCCCCCAGCACCACCTTTTTCCCGGCTTTCTTGAACTTATAAGCCAGTTTACCAATGGTGGTGGTTTTCCCCACGCCATTAACCCCCACCACCATAATCACATAAGGCTTTTGATTGGCAGGCAGGTCGAAATCGGCCAACTGGCTGCTCCTGTTTTCGGCTAACAAGGCGGCTATCTCTTCCCGTAAAAGTTTGTTGAGCTCTCCTGCACTTACATAGCGGTCACTGGCGGCGCGTTTTTCAATGCGTTCAATAATTTTAAGAGTGGTGTCGACACCCACATCCGACGAAATAAGCACCTCTTCCAGATTATCGAGCACTTCATCGTCCACCTTGGATTTACCCACCACGGCGCGTGTCAGTTTTTTAAACACACTCTCCTTGGTTTTAGCCAGACCCTTATCGAGGTCCTCTTTTTTTGATTTGTTAAAACTACCGAATAATCCCATGCTTGATTGATTTTAAGAAGCCAAAGGTAATCAATATCAGGGAATCTTCGGAATATTGGGGAGGAAGAGAATAGGATATCACTTGTTTCCAGACAGAGCGATGCCCGGACTATCCAGGGTTATCCCAAAATTGAAATAAGCACCCCGGCAGCAACGGCTGAGCCTATTACGCCGGAGATGTTGGAAGCCATGCAGTACTGCAGCAGATGATTTCCACTATCGTACTTCAGCCCCATCTCGCTGGCCACCCGCGAAGCCATGGGAACGGCGCTCAATCCGGTGGCGCCCACCAGTGGATTTATCTTTTTCTTAGCCAACAGGTTATAAGCCTTAACGGCCATTATTCCGCCGGCTATGGAGATGGAAAACGCTAAAAATCCGCCCACAATGATACCAATGGTCTTCACATTCAGGAATACCTCATAAGTCATGGTGGCACCTACGGCCAGCCCTAAAAAGATGGTAGCCGTATTCATAATGGGGCCGGAAGCAGCCTCGGAGAGCCGCTGCGTAGTGACGCCTATCTCTTTAATGAGATTTCCAAAAAGCAACATACCAATCAATGGCACCGACGAGGGGACTACAATGGCTACCGCGATACCCAATACGATGGGGAAGATAATTTTTACTGTTCTGATGTTTTTGATGGTATAGCGGGCCGGATAGAGTCTATCCTGCATCTTCATGTTGATTTTAAACTCTTTCCTGGTAATAAGTAAATTGGCCACAAGAGGCACAATTACGGGCACCAGCGCCATGTACGAATAGGCCGCGATGGCGATAGGCCCCAACAGATGGGGTGCAAGCAAAATGGTGGTATAGATGGCCGTAGGACCATCGGCACCCCCAATAATACCCAGCGAACCGGCCTCTTTAGGCGTAAAGCCCAATGCAATGGCGCCAAATAGTACAGCAAAGATGCCAAGCTGGGCCGCTGCGCCAAAAAATGAGAGACGCAGGTTGCGCAACATGGGACCAAAGTCGGTGAGCGCACCTACGCCCATAAAGATGATAGGCGGTAAAAACCCGGTTTTAATCAGCGAGTAATAGAGATAGTTCATGATGCCGAACTCACTGGCAATTTCAAACAGGTTCATATACCTGTGGTTGGGTAATTCAATAAATTCGGCCGGCACTATCCCCATGTTTCCACCGGGCAGGTTGGCCAGAATAACGCCAAAGCCGATGGGCACCAAAAGCAACGGCTCATATTTTTTAGCAATGCCCAGGTAGAGCAATACTGCCCCAATAGCAAGCATCAGCAGCACACCCGGGGTTTCGGCAATGGCGCCCAGGGCAGTCATTTTATACAGTTGGTCGAATACGTTCATAAATTACCAGTGATATTCTTGCGTGGATGAAAAAAGTCAAGCATCAAAAAACAAATAATATTCAATTATAACAGCACAAAATTTTCAAACAAGGACCTGAAGTTTGGATTTGGTTTATTGAATATTATTTGTGTTTTGTGTTTTGTTAATTAGCAGCAGTGAAAAGGGTTTCAGTCAATAATTACCAGCGTATCGTCTTCCTCTACATCGCTTCCATTGTCGATGAGAATTTCCTGAACCACACCTCCCTTATCAAACCTGACGGCATTATAGGTCTTCATAGCTTCGATGTACCCCACTAGGTCGCCTTCTTTTACACGGTCGCCCACCTGAAGCGCTTTTTCACCCGATTCTTTGGTCAGATAAAATTTCCCTTCGAGGGGTGATGCTACGGGTGTGCCTCCTTTGCCCGGTGAGGCAGTACCGGTGGAAGCCGGAGCACTATGGCTTTGGGGAGCTGCCTGTGCAGAGCTGCCTGGGTCCTGAGAATCGTAAGAAACAGTGACCACAAAATTTTCACCATTCACATTCACATTCATGGTGGAGGGAGACAACCCGGCGGGAATCGCCGGAGTGCCCTCTGTGGGCGCAGTCACAGAGGCCGCTTCTCCCGCTTTCTTCTCCTGGATGTCGGCCAGGAAATCCTCACGTGCTTTACCCGACTTGTAATCGCGGTATTGCTCAGGATGCATAGCCAGTTCGAACAACTCTTCATCGTCCTGTCCGTAATCCCAGCCTTTTTCGTCCATCTCCTTACGGAAAGTATCCAGTGCATCGGGATAGGGGTCCTGGGGATGGCCCGTATAAAATTCTTTACCCTCTTTTTTGGCTAATTGAATCAGTTTATCGTCCACCTTGCCGGGCAGGCGTCCACTCTTACCCTGAATCATGTCCCAAATGTTGTCGGCAATCATGCTCCAGCGCTCTCCACCTTTTTCCATTTGCAGCACATTCATCAACGCCAGATTCTTAACATACTGGCTGTAAGGCGTTACCAGTGGCGGATAGCCCAGCTTGGGCCATATATACTCCACCTCGTCGAAGAGTTTTACAAGCAAATCATCCTGACTCAGTTCGGGTAAATTGCGTTTGGCTTTCCATTTGTTGATACCCGAAAGGTTGTTTTCCAAATCGGCCATCAGGCTGCCCATCATGCCACCCGGTAATCCAGGCCCTATGAGCAATGAATTCATCAGGCGGTTTTTAGGATTGATGTAATAGCCCAAAAAGTCGTCGATAAACTCCTGGGTGAGGCTTCTCACCTTCATGTAAGCCTTCATATTAATGTCGGGCACATCAAAACCATCGTCCTTAAGCATGGCGTGCACTGTGAGCAGGTCAGGATGACCGGTGCCCCACGAGAGTGGCTCCATAGCCACATCCACATAATCGACCCCTGCACGGGCCACTTCCAGTATGGTAGCCACGGCGAAACCCGGGCCGGCATGACCATGATATTCAATGGGCACATCTTTGTGCTTCTTGCGAATGCCTTTTACAATTCGTCCCAGCCAGGCAGGGCGGGCAACACCGGCCATGTCCTTCAAACATATCTCATCGGCACCTGCTTTGATAAACTGGTCGGCCAAATCGATAAAATAAGCTTCGGTGTGTACTTTCGAGTAGGTCAGACTCAGAGCTGCCTGGGCAATCATGCCGCCTTCGTGGGCATACTTTATGGAATCTATAATATTGCGCGGGTCGTTCAACCCGTCGAAAGAACGGGCAATGTCGGTACCCTGCTTTTTCTTCACCTTAAACATCAACTTTCGCACATCTGCGGGAACAGGTCTCATGCGAATGCCATTGAGTGCTCTTTCGAGCATGTGTGTCTGGATGCCCGCCTCATTAAACGGTTTTGTCCACGCTCGCACCGCTTCATTGGGGTTTTCACCAAAAAGGAGATTGATTTGTTCAAAGCCACCCCCATTGGTTTCAATCCGGTCGAAGCAGCCCATCTCAATAATAGCCGGAGCTACTTTCTCAAGCTGGTCTTTTCGTGGCACATATTTACCCGACGACTGCCACATATCGCGATACAAAAGCGAAAATCCTATTTTTTTTCCCATAATATTATTCTTAACTCTATTTTTTTCGTTCAATTTTTACAACATGTCCACGACCTCCGGTAACTTCCTGCACGGCACCAACTATTGCCGCAATTTTCGAACGGCCCGGTTGCCCGGCAATAAGAGATTCTCCATCTGAAGTGCCCCCGGCAACCGGGACAAAACGATTTACAAATACGATGGTGGCATTGCCAATGAGTACTACCAGCATTAAAACAGCAAATACGGTAACCATCCCTACCCCCAACAGCAACCATGCCTGATTAAAATGTTCGGCCATATTGAATTCTATTTTTCGGTTTAAAACTATTTAGTCCCAATTTCTACAAAAATGTTACAAAGATAGCCTATTTGCGGGATTTTTGAAAAGAGTTAGTCCACGCAACCTTCCTCAAACATCTTAAGAACTCAATAACTCTATGGTTAGCAGCATTATATGACAATAGAATAATTACAAACCACTTTAACGATATATTTCTGTATTGGGTTCTGAACTCACAACTCTGAACCCGGAACCCAAAATTTTATTAAATTTGACGTGACACGTGTCATCACATTTATAAGATGAAAAATCGCCAAACCGCCGATAATTGCTTTCTGATAAACGGGAAAACCGAATATGATGCCGCATTGTTGCCCCCCACAGAAAACAGGCAGGAGCTCTATGAGGTGTTCAGGGTGGAAAGAGGGGTTGCATTGTTTCTTGAGGAGCATCTGGAACGGCTTTTCGCAGGGGCCCGGGAACTGGGGTTACAAATACCACAATCAGCCACTCTCCTTCTCAGTCAGCTGAAACACTTTGTAGATTTGCAACTTAGAGTGGAGGGGAATATCCGACTCTCCTATTGGTTTTCATCCAACACACAAAAACCAGATAGTTATTCGGCCCGGTTTATCGAACACCACTATCCTGCCAGAGCGCTCTATAAAACGGGTGTAACCTGTAATCTGATCACCGGGCAATACAACCGCCCCACTGTTAAAATAGGCAATAGGGCATTGAGAAGCCAGGCCGATGCGATAATCAGGAGCCAACAACTTTTTGAAACCATCCTGGTTAATCAGGAAGGCAAAATTACTGAAGGAAGTCGATCCAATCTATTTTTTATTCGCGGCAACACGCTTTATACTGCTCCAAATAGCGATGTTCTGCCAGGTATCATCCGAAAAAAAGTGCTGACCGCCTGCCGACAACTCAACTACAAGGTCAAATTTAAAGCTATTGACGCTTTGGCCGAACTGCCGCTTATGGAGGCAGCCTTTATTACCGCCACCTCCCCCAGGGTATTACCCATAAAGTGCATCGGCCTGCAATCATTAAAACCCGATCACCCTGTAACAAAGGCACTCATGAATAGCGTGAATGAGATGGTGGAGCGGTATATTGAAGCAGTGAATAGTTAGTAGGAAGTGGTAAAAGGTAAACAGTAAACGGTAAACAGTAAACGGTAAACGGTAAACAGTAAACGGTAAACGGTAAACAGTAAACGGTAAAAAAAGCAAGTAGAAAACTATAGACACCAGGCAATAGGCAGCACAGGCATCAGGCGTTGAAGGCGGTAACAATAGAAATTCAACAACAACAGCAATAATAATAATAATAATAATAATAATAATAATAATAATCAACCCATTATGAAACCAACACGCGAAGAAGCCAAAAAGCTGTTTGAAACTTATAATCACACCGAAAGCCTGCGCAAACACTCAGTGGCAGTAGAAGCGGTGATGAGGCATTTTGCTGCAAAATACGGCGAGGATGAGGAAAAATGGGGCATCATCGGGCTCATCCACGACCTGGATTACGAAAAATATCCCGAAATACATTGCCAAAAGAGCAAAGAGATACTGGAGCAGGCCGGCTGGCCCCAGGATTACATTCGTGCCGTGATGAGTCATGGCTGGGGCATCTGCACCGATGTAAAGCCTGAGCATGTAATGGAGAAGGTGCTTTATGCCACCGATGAATTAACAGGTTTGGTGGTGACTTCGGTGCTGGTGCGCCCCGATAAAGACCTGCACCAGCTAAAGGTTAAGTCGGTGATGAAAAAATGGAAAGATAAGCGATTTGCCGCCGGTGTTGACCGCAGCATCATTCAAGCCGGTGCCGATATGCTGGGCATGGAACTATCTGAGCTGATTGAAGAGACCATTGAGGGAATGAAGAAGGTGGCAACGGAGCTGGGACTGGGAGCAGGAACAGCCTCACCCCAACCCTCTCCAAAGGGGAGGGAGCTATGAACGAACTACGGTAATGAAGTAACTGAAAAGATTGTTGCCGCCAAGCGATCGCTGTATGACGCAAGTAAAGCAAGGCCTCATAAACCGTATTTCGTTCTTCTCTCCCCCTTCGGGGAAGCCGGAGAGCCTGCTCCGATTTTTTCGGAGGGGCTCTATTAATACTTCCACGCTCTGGCTGCCTCATACATCGCTACCACATTCTCAACCGGAGTTTCAACCTTAAGCTTGTGCGATGGGCCCAGAAAAAAGCCCCCGCTGGGTGCCATAATCTCAAGCAGCTCATTTACACCCTCTTTTACGCGCTGGGGTGTACCCCTTCGCAATAAAAGTTCTTCGTCTAACGCACCCGAAAATGTAATTAAATGCCCATAATCCTTTTTCAAACCTTCGGGGGCCATACCGGCTGCTCTGGTTTGAATAGGATCGAGTACACTCACACCTGCCGAAATAAAATCGGGCAACAACTTTCGCACGGCACCACAACTGTGCATGTACACATTTACACCCATCTGTCTGGGCAAAGCTGCAAATTGATCGATGGCAGGTCTGGCATAGGTGTCCCAGGTTTCAGCGCTGATCATCAATCCGCTTTCGGCGCCAAAATCGTCGGCAATGCGCACAAAATCGACCCGGTTACCGGTTACGGCAAAAAATTTATCGATAAAGTCGATGTAAAAATCGATTATTTTTTCGGTTAACACCTTAAAAAAACGGGGGTGATACATCATCACTTCCAGGAAAGCATCACGACCCAGCAATCGTTGTACAATACGAAAAAGACCGGGAGAAGCATAGCCGGGAGCCGACATAATGGCATAATCCCTGTACTTTTCGCATTGAGCATCCAGAGAAGAGAAATCAAAGAGATTGGTAACGGGCCACGGATAATTATTAAGCACCTCAATATCCGTCACCCCTTCCAGCGGAAACCTGCAGGCATCCCAATATTGAAGGTCGCCATGCCCTGCCAGTTGGTATTCGACCCCCCAAATATCCGTTTTGATGCCCTTTTTGTAGTCCACCAATGGGGGACCAATGTAGGTGGGCTCCACCGACCGAAAATCCACATCCAAAAATTCAAGCATTTCATCCATGTCCGAAAATCCCAACTGCGAAATCATCTTTGCAGTAAACTCAGGGACTGCCCAATAAAACATGGGAACCCGATCGGGTTGTTCGTGGTTAAGAGCCTTTAAAACTCGCTGTTTGTGGTTCATAAACGATTCATTTTAGTCTCAATGGATTCACCCTTATTGTACCTCAAAAACAGCTCAAGGTACAAAATAAAGTAACAAGAATCAAATCAGACATTTTCTCCCATACCCCGGGGGCATTTATTCTTATATTTCCCGTTTTTCATTATCTTGCTAAAAAAACAACGATGATGCAAAATAAATTACAACCGGCTCAACAACTCATTGATTTTATTTACGATAGCCCCTCTCCTTTTCACGTGGTCGAAAATGCCTCTATGATGCTGGAGGAAGCAGGGCATGAAAAGCTGGAACTCACCGATAAATGGGAGCTGAAAAAAGGTGGTAAATATTACACCACCCGCAACGATTCGGCCCTCTTTGCATTTGTGATCGGAAGTGGCGAACCTGAACTTGAAGGCGTGCGCATGATATGTGCACACAGCGATTCGCCCGGTTTTAAAGTAAAACCCGCCCCTGAGATGCTGGTTGAGGATTACTATCTGAAGCTCAACACCGAAGTGTATGGCGGCCCCATATTAATGAGCTGGCTCGATCGCCCGCTGTCGCTGGCCGGTCGCGTAACCATCAAAGGCAGCGGTGTGCTGCACCCCGGGCACCGATTGGTCAATTTTAACCGTCCTCTGCTCATCATTCCCAACCTGGCCATACATCTTAACCGCTCGGTAAACGAAGGCGTTGAACTCAATAAGCAAAAGGATATGCTGCCACTGGCAGGGATTTTAAACGACAAGCTGGAAAAGGATGACTTCCTTATCCGGTTGCTTTCCGAAGAAACAGGCGTGGAGGCTTCCCAAATACTTGATTTTGATCTTACGGTAAATGAACATGCACGGGGTTGCATCATGGGCGTGCACAACGAATTTATTTCCAGCCCCAAGCTCGACGATTTGGCCATGGTGCACGCGGGCCTCAAAGCGTTAACGGCCTCCACGCCGGGCAAAACCACTCAAATGCTTTGCATCTTCGACAACGAAGAGGTGGGCAGTGTTACCAAGCAGGGTGCGGGCTCACCCCTGCTGCGAAATTTGTTTGAGCGCATTTTGCACCATCTGCATTTGGATGCCGAAGAGATTCAACGCACCCTCTACCGCTCTTTCATGATCTCGGCCGACATGGCACATTCCATCCATCCCAACCAAACCGACAAACACGATCCCGTGTTACATCCTTTGATCAATCGGGGACCGGTAATTAAGATACATGCCAACCAAAAATACACCACCGATGGCGACAGTGGCGCCGTATTCGAGTCACTCTGCCAAAGTGTGAGTGTTCCCTGTCAAAAGTTTGTAAACCGGTCGGATATGGTTGGCGGCTCCACTCTGGGGAATGTCTCTACCGGGCAACTGGATGTGCGCTCGGTAGATGTGGGCAATCCAATGCTGGCCATGCACTCGGTAAGGGAGCTGGGTGGTGTAAAAGACCATGAATATATTATCAGGGCTTTTGAGGCTTTTTATAAAATACCCTAAAGCTATTTCAGGGTTCTGTGCGAAAAGAGCCGGCAGGCAATCCATAACCATTGAACAACGTGCCAACGGTGAAATTTTTAAATCCATAACGCACGTGTTCGGGTGCCTGGATGCCATCGGCCCATACCTCTATCCTGTCGGCACCTGCAACACTGGCCCGGGCTTTAACAAAAAGACCGTCGGCCCCGGCTATTTCAAAACCCTCCACCTCATAAAACCGCGGTATCAGGCCGTTGTCGGCATGACTGAAGGTAAGAATTATCTTATCCTCCTTTATTTCCTTGTCGTGGTAGATGGGCCCGCTGTACGGCAAGGACTCAAAACCATAGTTTTTTGCCAGAGCCCAAAGCGCGAGACGTTGTCCTACTTTTTGTTTTTCAGCAGGATGAATGCAACGGGCTTCTCCAATGTCGAGAGTGACAGCCATGCCTGAGTTGGGGGTCAACTCCATGCACTTTAACTGGGCCTCCCGCATTAAAGCACTTCCCACTTCGTCGGCATCTTCATAATTATAGGGGGCAATCTGAACAAAGTAGAAAGGAAATTCCGACTGGCTGAACATTTGCCTCCACTCTTTAACCATAGCCGGAAACAGGCGGGTATAAAGCTCCGGAGCATTCCGGTTGCTTTCGCCCTGATACCAGATGGCACCATTTATAGAGTAGTTACCCACCGGTTTCAACATGCCGTTGTACAGCAGTGTGGGAACCTGCTGAGGGTGCTTAGAGTCGATATCAACAGTGGCCAGGTCCACCTCAGGAAACATTTTCAAGGTTTCGGGACTCATCCATGATTCGATGGAAGAGCCGCCCCAACTCACGTGTATCATCCCAATGGGCACATTCAGCATTTTGTACAATTGATGGGCAAAATAATACCCCACCGCACTGAAATCACCTGTGGTAGCCGCCGATGCACCGGCCCAGCTACCGTCGATGGTGAATTGAGGCGTTAGAGCTTTTGACTTTTTACCGGTAAACATACGAACGGAGGACAACCCCTCTGAGTTCATAATCGTTTCCAGAGAACCGTTAACAGGCTGGCCGTTGAAACCTTTTACCGGCATCTCCATATTCGACTGGCCGGAACACAACCAGACCTCTCCCAGCAAAACATCGGTCAACGTGAGTTGGTCACCATCGTTAAACACGATAGAATAAGGCCCACCGGCAGCAATGGTGGGTATTTGTACCGACCAGTCACCCGTTTTATCAGCTACGGCTTTATAAGTATTCCCGCTCCACGAGGGCGAGATGATAACCGTTTTTCCAGGGTTGCTTTTACCCCATAAATTAACCAGGCTTTGTTGTTGTAATACCATCCCGTCCGAAAGAACAGAAGGCAACTGAACCCTGGCGCTTGCCGACAAGAAGTTGATCAATAAAAATGCGGTGATGAGAAGTTGTTTCATGGTGTTTGGGTTATTTATAAAAACTCGTACCTCACAAAGGCTTCAAAGGCCTCGTATTCGGCCATTCCCAGGTCGTCGTAAGTTTTGGCCGTACCGCGGTTGCGCTCTTCGGCCCGTTGCCAAAACTCGCGGCTGTCGCTGCCCAGGAACATAGCACCGTCTTTTTGCGACTGGTGCTTAAATATGGCAGAGCGTTTACGAAGCAATTCGTCGGGACTGATGGGGACAGCCATCTCCACCTGGTGAATGTCCCACTCGTGCCAGGCACCACGGTAGAGCCATACCCAGCAATCCTTCATCCATGGCTCCGATTTAAGCTGCTCAATGGCTTCAAAGATGGCATCCAGGCATACACGATGCGTTCCATGCGGGTCGGACAGGTCACCGGCAGCATATATCTGGTGCGGCTTGACCCTATGGATAAGGTCTGCCACAATTTTAATATCAGCGGGACCAAGGGGCATCTTTTCCACCTCCCCTGTTTCGTAAAAAGGCAGTTTTAAAAAGTGTACATTCTCTTTTTTAACACGTGCGTAACGGCAGGCAGCTTTAGCTTCGCCTTCGCGAATGAGTGTTTTTATGGTGCGCACTTCGGGCAGGTCCACCTGATCGGCCTTCTTATTTTGTAAAAAATAACGCAACTTCTCATGCTGCTCTTCCAGCTTGGTGGTATCCTCACCTTCCAGAGAATGGCTGTAGTCTTTTACAAAATCGATGTAGCGGAGGACATCGGAATCACTTACGGCAATGCTGCCCGACACCTGATAGGCCACGTGCACGTCGTGCCCATGGTCGACCAGGCGGAGCATGGTGCCGCCCATGGAGATAACGTCGTCGTCGGGATGCGGACTAAAGATGATTACCCGCTTGGGGAAAGGAGAGCGTCGTTCGGGCCGGTAGGTATCATCGGCGTTGGGCTTACCACCGGGCCATCCGGTAATGGTGTGCTGCAACTCGTTAAACACCTTAATATTAATATCATAGGCCGAACCTTTTTCGGCCATCAAATCGCCCATCCCATTGTCGTTGTAATCTCTCTCGGTAAGCTTAAGGATGGGTTTATCAACCTTTTCGCAAAGCCAAACCACTGCCTTGCGTATCAGGCGGTCGTCCCACACCACCGAGTCGATGAGCCAGGGTGTTTTTATACGGGTGAGTTCGGCGCCGGCTGCTTCGTCGATAATCACTTTGGCATTGTCGTGATCCTGCAAAAACGAAGCGGGCATCTCTTCGGTAACCTCTCCTTCGATGGCTCGCTTAAGTACATGAGCTTTTCCCTCGCCCCATGCCAGCACCCTTATTTTCCGGGATTTAAGGATGGTCTTCACCCCCATGGTAATGGCTTTACGGGGCACATTTTCCTTTCCGAAAAAATCGGAAGCAGCCACGGTTCGGGTCACATCATCCAGACCAACAAGCCTGGTGAGAGAGTTGATCGAAGCCCCCGGCTCATTGAGTCCTAAATGTCCGGTAGGTCCCACACCAAGTATCTGGATGTCGATGCCGCCCACTTCTTCGATTTTATCCTCAAACTGGCGGCAAAAATCATAGATATGCTCCTGGGAAATGGTTCCATCCAGATAGAAGATGTTTTCTTGGGGCAAATCGATGTGTTGGAAAAATTTATCGTAGATATGACGATTGTAACTTTGCAAAGCACTTTTGCTGATGGGCCAATATTCCATAACACCAAACACCAATACATTTTTAAAACTCAACCCATCCTCTATGTGCATACGAACCAGTTCCTGATACACTTCGATGGGCGCAGAACCCACGGCCAAACCGAGTACACATTTTTCATTTCTGGCGTTTTTTTCACGGATGTTTTCAGCAATTTCATGTGCCACCCACTTTGAGCCCTCGGAGGAAGAACCGAAAATACGGGTAGGTATTTTCTCGTGTTTGGTAATTAACGATCTCAAATATGGGTCGTCGTGATAACCTTGATTTTTAAATTTCCCCACATGTGAAATTTTCTGATTAAAATCTTCTATCATAGCCGTATTTTTTTAAAATGTTGAATAATGCTTTTGCGTAAAACAAAAATACATCTTTTTTTGGCATCTACCTAACCTGGACAAGCCGATGTAAACAAATCACAAACCAGCCTGCCTCTTTTTTTAAATTACTTATTTTTTTCCGTTCCACGGTGCAGGCTCCGTACCTGCCCCGCATTTTAATCGAGGCACAAGACGCTGCGGGGGTTTATCCAGGTAAAGTGTTAAAATGTAAGTGCCTTTAAGGACTCTAAAGGTATTTCGGGTTCGTCCTTCCTTATAATGAGTGATTTATAGATGACGTCGTGCACGCGGGTACGGATGTTCTCTTCAATCAGTTTTCGATTGTATTGATGAGGATGTACCCGGTTCGAGAGGAATACATAAACCAAATCAACCGCGGGGTCAACCCACACCATAGTGCCTGTAAAGCCGGTATGCCCAAAGGAAAGTGAGGAAGCATATTTGGAGGCTGAGCTCTTTGAGGCATCCTGCGTATCGGGTTTATCGAAGCCCAATCCACGGCGATTCTGGCCATTTTGGGTTTGAGTAAATGCATCTATGGTTTCGGGCTTAAGAAACCGAACGCCACCATAGCTCCCCTTGTTAAGAAACATTTGCATGATTTTAGCCAAATCCCCTGCCGACGAAAACAACCCTGCATGCCCCGCCACACCACCCATCATGGCTGCTCCGGGGTCGTGCACCCATCCTCGCAACAACTGCTTTCTGAAAGCGTCGTCCTGCTCGGTGGGAATTATTTTTTCGGGTGGAAAATTATTTAATGGCAAAAAGGTGGTTGTTTGCGCACCCATAGGCGCATAGAAATAATTTGAAACGTATTGATTCATTGGCATTCCCGAAATGCGCGGAACCATCTCACCCAGGAAATAAAATCCCAAATCGCTGTAAAGGTAGGTATGATGGGTGCGCAGGGGAGACGAAAGCATTTGAATATTAATTGAATCGAGATAATGATGGTTAAGAAAAAACTGGTGTGCTACAGGCACGCTGAACAGCGAGTCTTGCTGCGTGTTGTATAGATCGCGGCGATACGAAACAGTGCGGTTAAAATAAATCCGGCTGTCCAGTTTAATCGAGTAAAGCGATGAATAGCGGCGGGAAAAGAGGCTGCCGCGTAAATTTTTACGATCGATGGTATTCAGATAAAGGGGAATGAAAGCCGGCAGGCCGCTCTCGTGCAAAAGCAGGTCTTTAATTACAATGCCACTCTTGTCGGTAGTATCCGCCTCGGGGAAAAATCGCGATAAGGTATCAGTGAGCACCCATTTTCCCTCATCGTAAAGCTTCATAAGGGCAGGCAGAGTGGCTGTAACCTTGGTGACTGATGCCAAATCGTAAAGATCGTCCTCCTGTACCGGTTGATTTCGTTTGTACGTATGCCATCCGTAAGCTTTGTCCCACACCACAACCCCACGGCATGCCACCATTACGCGGGCACCAGGCATGGCCTTATCTGAAATACCCTTACGCACTATTTCATCTATTCTAAGCATCGAGTCGGGATGCAGGCCTACCTCAAGCGGAACGCCATATTTAAGACGGGTTGCTGGCAGAGCACGCGAATAGTTCATGAATTTGCTGTTCCAGCCCTCCTCATCCGTGCAAAGATTAACCTCTAAGCCCGAGAAAGCCACCTGAGCCATTGATTCCCATACAAAAGGGTAATTGCTGCTACCCGCTATCAGACCGTCTAATTGTGCAGGCATATTTTTAAGGTCCAGGTAAGAGGGGTTACCGGCCCTAAACATCACTACGCGGGCTGCCTTAAATTTTTGGCGTATCCCGGAGACCCTTTCATTGATAAACGCGCTGTCCACATTTTTTTTACCGGTGAGCCAAAACACAAGATTGGCCTTCGATGGGTCTTCGGTTGGGGAGAGATACCTGGCCACCATACTTGTAAATTCTTCGCGGGCCGGCACATCGCTGTCGGCCACTACGGCTACTGAAACATTACTCAAACCGGTGAGGGGAAAAGGGCCGGCATCGCCCTGGAAAAGACGAATGGCACCTTCCAGGGTTTTTCGTCGAACCAGGTCGGTATAAATCAATTGAGGAGGGATGGTCGCAATGGATTCATCCTGAACTTCCTGGATCACCCGAAGAACATGGCGGCAACTCCTGTCGAGGTCCTCCCCGTTGAGCCATTTGTTATCGTATGCTCTCCAAAGACGACTAAAATCTTTCGCATAGTTGCGCGTAAGAAACAAAAAGCCCTCCTTTATCCTTTTTTCAAACGAAAACTCCGACTTCAGCAACTCTAAGGAGGGGGGCCAAACAATCACCCTCTCCATATCTTTATGGTCAGGTGCACGTGAAAGATGATTACGGCTTATCACAAATAAATCCTCGGGCATATAAGTGGCCGGTATGTGCATTACTTCACGGCCTTCTAAAACGGGGAACCATAGCGCCAACCGTGGTATTTCAGGCAAAATACGACCATCTCTGCGTCTAACCTCCCCGCCAAACAAATATTTGCCCGATGCCAATACCCCGCTGAACCCATGTGTGGAAAGATGATGCAAGAGGTCTTTTTTCAAAAAACCCCGGTCCTCCTCATTTTTTAAAACTGATATGGCCCGGATATCGGGAAATGGCGGCAACACGGAATGTGTAATAAACCCATTCCGTGCATCCAGAATGGTTCGGGATGCCAGTGGGAATATTGCAGAGGCGGAGGCCGAAGAGTCGGGACTTAAAAGCGTAAAACCCGCCTTTTCGGCCCATTTATCAGTTGTATTTCCGGGGGGAACGGCAATGAGTATAAGCTCAATTTTTTCTTTTAATGAAAGCGTATTTAATATTGAATCGACACCTGCCGTGTCCTGCGCCCCTATCCCCGTGATATTTATTAATATTAAAATGGTAGTTACAAACCGTTTAACAGGTAGTGCAACACCCGAATTATTTTTCATGATGTGATAACCAACTTCATATAAAGCAAATAAAAGGAATTCCTCAACAGAGGCAATCTCATCAAATGAACAAAAATCTTTTGACTTCAGGAAAGGATCGCTGATTTATTTTTTGAAGCAGCTAAATTTGAGGTCGAATTGCCTCAGGCTTTGGAGGAGTTAACAGTGCGTGAAAAAAAGCCGATAAAAAATTAATCCGCCGTACAAAAGAAGCTGACATAAATTATTCTTTTTCTTTTTGAAGAAATTTAAAATATATGTATTAATTTCGGAAGTTGATTTTTCTGATATAAAACAAAATAACGCGGTTATAAATGACAACAGATTCAGATTTGAGTAAAGTTCTGAACCAGGATTGGGGCGATAAGGTAATTCTGGTGGTTGAAGATGTGGATACCAATAAGATTTTTTTTGATGCGGCGCTTCGGCGTACCCATGCAAAAATTATATGGGCCCGCGACGGTCGTGAAGCGGTAAACATGTTTCGCGACAATAAGGTAGACCTGGTGCTGATGGATTTACAAATTCCCATCATGGATGGTTATGCCGCCACTAAAGAAATTAAGAAACTTCGCCCGGAGGTGCCTGTGGTGGCTCAAACGGCCCATGTGATGTCGGGAGAACGGGAAAAATGTATAGAAGCCGGATGCGACGATTATCTGGCCAAGCCCATCCGGTTGCAAATATTGATCGATACGCTTTCGAAATTCCTAAACAATTAGTAAAGTCATGGCACTCACCGCAGCAGTATTCGGCTCAACAGGGTTGGTGGGCAAAGCGCTTATTGAACAATTGGAAAGAGACACCTCTTTTGCAAAAATATATTGTTATTCGCGCAAACCACCACTCTATATCGGGAAAAAATCAGCATACAAACCGTTTGATACCCACGACTTTAAAATGAAAAAGGGTGTTGACGTGGTGTTTTGTGCTTTGGGTACTACTATAAAAAAAGCAGGATCGAAAAGCGCGTTTGAGGAGGTTGACCTGCACGCGGTGGAACGCATAGCCCAAAAAGCTAAATCAGCCGGCATTCCCAAACTGGCGGTTGTAAGCTCAACGGGTGCACACACCAAAAGCCGGAATTTTTATTTACGCACCAAAGGCAAAATGGAAGAGGCGGTAGCAAATACCGGCATTCCACAAATTCTTATAGTTCGCCCTTCCCTTCTGCTGGGAAAAAGAGATGAGAAAAGAGGATCGGAAGATGTGGCCAGAACCATTTTAAAACCACTGGCTCCCATTATGATAGGCCCGCTTTTAAAATACCGTCCCATCGAAGCTGTGCAGGTTGCCAAAGTGATGATTTTTGCCATTAAAGGTGCTCCGGGCGGCACCACCATACTCGAGAATAACAAATTACATTCGCTGCTATAACTATTGTCAACACTTGCACCCCGCAAAAGTTTGTGTCGTTTTCCGCGAGAGCGGGATTTGCTTTTTTATTAAGTGTTGCTACTATTCTTTTGTGTCTACTTGACTAACAGAACGTAACGACCTGCGACCTGTCACTTCTTCAATTAAGATTTCTATCTATTTTAAGTGTAATTACCTGCATAATTTTTTTACATCCGAACAAATGTATATATTTGCATATCTAAACAAGAACATGTTAGCAATGAACCAACTCGTAGTTACACTCGAAGAGGGCAAAAAAGTAAATGCCCACTACAACGGCCACATCATAAAAACCGATCAACCAGTGCGTGGAGGTGGTGAGGGGAGTGCTCCCGCACCATTCGACCTTTTTTTGGCCTCCATCGGAACCTGTGCCGGCATCTATGTCAAATCCTTTTGTGAGCAGCGTGGCATCTCTACCCAAAACATCCGTATTGTGCAGAAGATGGATTACAATATGGGCACCCGTCTTTTTGGAAAAATCCACCTGGAAATTGAAGTCCCCAATGATTTCCCTGAGAAGTATAAAAAGGCGTTGATCAGTGCAGCCGAACTGTGCGCAGTCAAGAAACATATTGATACTGCGCCTGAATTTGCGACAAGGGTCGTGGTTGGTAGCTCAAAGCCGGTAGCTGAATTCCGATAGCTATCAGAATGTAGGCACCAGGCACCAGGCACCAGGCATCAGGCGCAAAAGAGCTGAATCCGGCAGCTGCCGGACAAAGCAAATTAGGAATGTGGGGATTAAGGATTATAGTGATTGTGCTCCACCACCTTTCCCAATTCCACCTTGTAAGGCGGCGGCTGGTTTTCGACACTTATTCGCGGGCTTCCCCAAAAATAGATATTACCGGCGGCAGCCATATTCACCTCTAAATACTCTGTGGCAAAAACGTACCCCGGATTTACCGATCGTTGGGTATAATTTACTTTACCGGCAACCAGCTCCCGGGCATCTATCGAGGCGAGCCCCTCGGAAGTTACACGGAAGGTCTCCGCCTCTCCCCTGAAAACATGTGTCCCCACATTGCTGCCGTAGGCAGCGATGGATAAGCTCCGGGCTTTAATAGTAATGTTGCTGCCGGTAAATGCACCTCGTCCATTGATTACCATCGAAAAATGGTCTACCCTCAGAGTGTCCCGGGCTGCAATCTCAGCAGGCCAGTTAGAGGTCAATTTTTTAAACGAAGGGGCATGCAAGGTTACTTCAGCAGCCTGCTTTTTTCTAAATCCGGCGCCACCGGCCTCCACATGGATGGTCCTCCCCTCCTGCGTTATCTTTAGTTTAGACAACACAAAGGCAGGGCCTTCCAGCCTGGCCTTGAATACGCTGTCGTTTCTCAATATCAGCTTCACCGAAGTCTCTACCACCACATCATCAAAAGGCTCCAGCAGCAATGTTTCACGCACCGTTTCGTCGTCGCGGGTGAGTGCATCCATATAATCGCACCCCAACAGAAGTAACACCAACGCTGCCATCAGGTATAAAACACAACTTCTCATAACGAATTCTTTTTATAATCAAACCGGTAGCCTATCCCAAACTCCATAAATTCGGCTCTGAAAAAACTGGCTTTTATACTAAAATTAGCCATCAGATTTTTGGTAATGTTCTGGCGAATACCCACTCTGGGATAAATAGGTTGTGGCGTATCTATTTGGGAATAAAGGTAAACGCCCAAATATACAAAGGCGGTGGTTGAACCCATTATCCAATGTTTTCCGCCACTGGCCCCATAGAAGAGCCGTTGGGCCCCTAAATCCTGATTATTAAACTGCTGAAACACAAAGGGAGCCGCACCAAAATAAAAAACATCCAGGCCGGCGCTCCAGGCCGATTTTATCGAACGGTGCCACAAATGGTGGATACTGAGGCTGCCTGATGAGTAGATATTGAAGTTATAATCGGCAGCCTGACTGCGACCGTAGTTCACAAACACCTGCACATCGCGCCTGTTGCTTGGTGGAGCCACCTGCCGGGGCAGCTTAGGCGGCAGGTCGGGCATAAAATGATAGGTGGCTCCCACCCCAAGCGTAAAAGTGTTGATGCCGTTGTTGGGTTTGCGACTGGCACCATTGGACATGTGATTGAGGGAGGCAGAAGCACTCACCGACCAATCATTTAAAACGCGGTAAGAAGCGTATAATCCCAACCCGATATAGGCGTTCAGGTAGGCGCCAAAAATATGATTTTCCGGATTGTGTTGGTAGTCAAACGGTCGGTTGGTATATCCCAAACCCAATGCCAACTTGTTTTTCAACGAAAATCGAGGTGTCCGTACAATCGGAAAATGAAGGTAGGGATATATAGCCAATCCCTGGCCGTAGATATGCGGATTGCCGTATGAATTGTAAAAAAGACCTATCCCCACCTCCGGGAAGTTGTACCACTGCTGCCACCCCCCTTTGTCGAACCGCAATAATCCGTAGTTGACCTCCACTCCTCTTGAGAAATCATCAATGAAGTAAATCATATTGGCATGATGCGGAATCACAATTCCCTGATGATAAAGCACCGTAACCGAATGTTGATTGGGGCGAACCACCGTGTCGGTGTCCTGGGAGTAAACAGATGCAAATCCCGAAGAAACCAAACCCATCATGCACATCACAACAACCAAAAACCTGTATATCAAAATATTATGTTTTTTTTACTTTATACTTTCCTGCCTTCGTGGCATCCCGTTTTTTTTAAGACATCCATTTTAGCAGCTGCAAAAATGGGAAACTCCGTCCAATCATTCCCGCTTTTTCACAAATATTCCTTCATTCTTCGTATCTTTGTGGCACAAAAATAAAAAGACAGTTCGAAACCATCCTGTCTTAAAATAAAACTATGGGCCTGAAAAATAGATGCAAAAGCTTCAGACTTTATCTTCTGCTTTTGCCACGTTATAGTTCTTGTAGCGTTATTCTTCTTCCCGGTTTTCACTGTATGGTTCGAACAATTAAACGACCAATCCGGTCATCTATTGCTTTGTTCAACCCTGAAAATGATGCCCGGGAAAAGAATAAACTTTAAACATGAAACGCGCTATTGTATTGTTATCCGGCGGACTGGATTCTGCTGTGACTCTGTGGCTGGCACGCTCGCAGGGCTTTGAGGTGCACGCCCTTTCCTTCGATTACGGTCAGAAACACAACCGTGAATTAAATGCGGCACGTGTCCTGGCCACCAAAGCCGGGGTTGCTGCCCATCAGGTGGTTTCCCTCAGGCTCGACCAGTGGGGCGGCTCTTCACTCACCGATGCCTCGCTGGAGGTGGAAGATGGTGCTGTGGTGCGTAAATCAATTCCCGTCACCTATGTTCCTGCGCGTAACATGGTATTCCTGTCGGTTGCAGCCTCCTACGCCGAAGCCATTGGCGCCCGGGATATTTTTATTGGGGTGAGCGAGGTGGATTATTCGGGTTATGTGGATTGTCGCGAAGAGTTCATCAAAGCCATGGAACAGGCAGTGAATAAAGGTACTGTGATGGGCGCCGAAAAAGGGTTGTCCATTCGCATTCATGCCCCCTTTCTGCACGAAACCAAAGCCAGGGAAATACAAATTGGCCAGGAACTGGATGTTCCCTTTCAACTCACCTGGAGTTGTTACCGGGGTGGTGAAAAGCCCTGCGGCACCTGCGACAGTTGCTTGCTCCGAGCCAAAGCCTTTGCCGAAGCCGGCATAAAAGATAAAGCATTGAATAATGAGTAATCTGGTATTAGCCAACGAAGGGATATTCCCCATCACCCGCGATTCGGCAGGAAAACTGCTCTCTTCACGACCTGCCACAGGTATGCCCATTGCAGGCACCATTCAGGGAGAAGGTAAGCTGGCGGGAATGCCCTCCCTGTTTATTCGTTTGGGGGGATGCAATTTAAGATGCATCTGGCAAATGCCCGACGGCACCTTTTCACGCTGCGACACACCCTATGCCTCTTTTGATTCGGACACCTTCAGACAAATGGATGCCCAGGAAGCAGTGAAGTTGGTAAAAGAGAATCTGGGTCCTCTTAAGCATGTGGTGATTACCGGAGGTGAACCGCTTTTGCAAAAGAATGCTCTGGCTGAATTGCTGCGGCACCTCAAGCAGGAACTGGAACTCCACCTCACCATCGAAACCAATGGCACCCTGTTTGCCGAAGAGGTGGCCCGGTACATCGACCTCTTCAGCGTATCGCCCAAGCTCAGCAACTCTACTCCTTCCCCTAACAAGCTGGCGGCCTATAACCTCAGCCCCTCGGGACCACTTAACTTTCATGGTGAAAAACGACGAAACATCCCGGTATTACAGAGTTACATTGACCTTTGCAATTGTACTGACAAAGATATACAACTGAAATTTGTGGTTGGCAAAACCACCGACATTAAGGAGATAAAAGAAGATTTTTTGGCACACCTGAAAGGCTGGCGACCGCAGGACATATTGTTAATGCCTCTGGGAGCCACCCGCGAAGAGCTGGACAAAACAACGCCTATGGTACTGGAAAAAGCCATTGCCAACGGATGGCGTTTTGCCCCAAGAATACATATTAACCTGTTTGGACCCATTGCAGGGGTTTAGAGAATAAACTATGCAACCTATCGAAGGAAAATATCTGGGGCAGCCTTCCCCGCATCCTCTCCGGTATACGCCGGAGGTTTTGCTGGCAATACCCCGGAAATTAAACCGGGAGCTTTATACAATTCGGGAAGATGCACTCCCATTTTTAGGGGTAGATGTATGGCACGCTTATGAGCTTGGTTTCCTAACGGAAAAAGGACTACCCGTTACCGGCTTGCTTAAATTCATTTATCCTGCCGATACCCCTTTTTTAATTGAAAGTAAATCGTTAAAGCTCTACCTCAACTCATTTAACTTGGAGCGTTTTGGCCAAACGCCTGCTGAAGGATTGGCCCTTGTGCTGGGTACCATTCGGCAAGATTTGAACCGGGTGTTGTCTACCGAAATTGAAGCTCACTTTTTTGAAGGTTCTCATCAAGCTTCCTCGTTCGATTTTTCGGATTATCCAATTATTGAGAAGGAAGCCGGTATAGAAACGCTCTCTTTTAGCCACTACAATGAATCCCCACATCTTTTGGAGGCTTCAACCGTGGAGAATGATACCCTGAAAGTGGGCACCCATTTGCTCCGCAGCAACTGCAAAATCACTCATCAGCCCGACTGGGGCAGCGCTTTTATTTATTTAAAGGGCCCGCAACAACCCACCTCTTGGGATTTGCTCAGATATCTGGTTTCCATGCGTACCGAAGACCACTTTCACGAAGAGATTTGTGAGCTGATTTACAAGCGATTATGGGACAAGTTTGCCCCGCTGGAATTAATGGTGGCCTGCCTCTACACCCGACGTGGCGGCATAGATATCTGTCCTGTTCGCGTAAGCCATAAGCGGCTTCTACCTCCTGCACTCACCAATGTTAAAGTGCTTTCTGAAAAACTTTTAAGGCAATAACAAACAACTAATATGAAACTCAAATTCATCGCGGTGGCACTGGCCGCATTCACCATTTTTGCATGTACCTCTTGCGGACTTTCAAACAAACAGAAAAAGGATAATGCATCAGAACCTATCGAAAGTGAAATGGATACCAATACCATCACCGAAAAATACTGGAAGCTTATCACTCTGGATGGACAAAACGTTACAATGGTTGAAAATCAGGAACGTGAGGTTTTTTTCATGCTTAAAACCGACGAAAACTGGGTCGTAGGATTTGCCGGTTGCAATACCTTTAACGGTACCTACACTTTGGAAAAAGGAAATAGAATTCGCTTTTCGCAAATGGCAACTACCCTAAAAGCCTGCCTGGATGTGGATATTGACGAATCGGAACTTTTTGAAGTTTTTGAAATCACCGATAACTATACCATTGACGGCGATACGTTAAATCTGAACGTAGGCCGCAGAGCACCTTTAGCAGTGTTTGAGGCAGTTTATTTTTAATATGG
>JACDJA010001164.1_pt1 | contig 23270 bp, 18 predicted proteins | sample 7449241 | NCBI WGS metagenome assembly JACDJA01 (sample SAMN14253289, study PRJNA609438) | sludge metagenome | isolation source: initial anaerobic sludge | collected 2018-12-20 | reverse complement strand
GTGCCCGGTCGCCGAGATTCACCAGGCTCTCAGTGCAGACCGCAATACAATGGAAAGCTGCGCATTATACCCACCCGGCAGAGCGGCGCCCTCGCCGCGAGGGTCAGAGGGCTCGACCATCACCCCACCAGGCCGAGGGCGATCCCCTCCGCCGGGGATGACGATTTTCTGTGGGTGCGTCGGTCAGCCGTTTCCGCGATAATTTCGACTTTTTCATGCTGTTCGCCCCCGCCGCCCCTCCCCTTGGCCACCGCCAGCCCGGTCTTGCCGGCGCAGCCGACGCGCTCTACCTTGCCGAACGGGCGCGCCATGCCGCGCCGCTGGTGACGGTGTGCGCGAGCGCGTGGGATGCGAACCGGCTCGCCGAGGAACTGCGCTGGTTCGATCCCGCGCTGCGCGTATGCGCGTTTCCCGACTGGGAAACCCTGCCCTACGACGCGTTCTCGCCGCACCCGGACCTGATCTCGGAGCGGCTGGCGACGCTGTACCAGATCTCGCGCAGCGAATTCGACATCGCCGTGGTCGCGCTTTCCACAGCGCTGTACCGCCTCGCGCCACCCAGCTTTCTCGCCGCGCACACCTTCTTCCTCAAACAAAAAACCCTTCTCGATGAAGCGGGCTTTCGCGCGCAAATGGCGCTGGGTGGCTACACACACGTGAACCAGGTGTACGCACCGGGGGAGTTCTCGGTGCGCGGCGGCTTGATCGACCTTTTCCCCATGGGCAGCGCGGTGCCCTACCGCATCGACCTGTTCGACAACGAGATCGAGACGATCCGCGCATTCGATGTCGACACGCAGCGCAGCATCTATCCGGTCAGCGACGTGCGCCTGCTGCCGGCGCGCGAGTTTCCGCTCGACGAGGCGGGGATCACCCGCTTCCGCCAGAATTTCCGCGAGCGCTTCGAGGGCGATCCGTCGAAATCCAAGCTCTACAAGGATGTGAGCAACGGGCTCGCGCCGGCCGGGATCGAGTACTACCTGCCGCTGTTCTTCGACGCCACCGCAACCTTGTTCGACTATCTGCCAAAGGCCACGCGACTGGTGTTCCACGGCGCCCTCGATACGGCGGGACAGGCGTTCTGGGCGGACACGCAGGGACGCTACCGCCTGCTTTCCGGCGACCGGGACCGGCCACTGCTGCCGCCGGCCGAACTGTTCCTGCCCACCGACACATTCTTCACTCTGGCCAGGGCCTACGAGCGTCTCGACCTCACGCAAAGCGGCGACGGCCCGGCACAGGCTCTGCCGCCCATCGCAGTCGATCGGCGCGAGGCCCATCCGGTGGCGAAGCTCAAGGCCTTCGTCGACGGCTTCACCGGTACGGTGCTGATCGTCGCGCCTTCTGCCGGCCGGCGCGAGACGCTGCACGAATATCTCGCCGAGCACGGACGCGACGCCACGCTTGTCGATGCCTGGGCCGACGCGCTGCCAAGCGGCGCACGCATCCTGCTCACGCACGGCCCGCTCGCCGAAGGCTTCATGACGGCGGACGGTGCGCTCGCGGTCGTCACCGAGACCGAGCTCTACGCGATCCCGCCGAAGACGCGGCGTGCCCGCGAGGCGCGCGCAACGCAGATCGACAACCTGCTGCGCGACCTGTCCGAACTGAAGCCGGGCGATCCGGTGGTGCACGCACAATACGGCGTCGGGCAGTACCTGGGTCTCACCAACATGGACCTGGGCGATGGCGACACCGAGTTCCTGCAACTCCAATATGCCAACGGCGACAAGCTCTACGTGCCGGTCGCCAACCTGCACCTGATCTCGCGCTACGCCGGCGCCGGCGAGGGCGAGGCGCCGCTGCACCGTCTCGGCACCGACCAGTGGGACAAGGCGCGCCGTCGCGCCATGCAGGCGGCGCGTGATACCGCCGCCGAACTGCTGAATCTGTATGCGCTGCGCGCTGCGCGCGAGGGCTACGCGTTCGAGTTCTCGCTGCGCGACTACGAGGCCTTCGCCGAGGGTTTCGGCTACGAAGAGACCCCGGACCAGGCGGCCGCGATCGCCGCGGTCATGGCCGACATGCAATCGGGCAAGCCGATGGATCGTCTGGTGTGCGGAGACGTCGGCTTCGGCAAGACCGAGGTCGCGCTGCGCGCCGCCTTCATGGCGGTGATGGGCGGCTACCAGGTGGCGGTGCTGGTGCCGACCACGCTGCTCGCCGAACAACATTTCAACAACTTTTCCGACCGTTTCTCGCAATGGCCGGTGAAGCTTGCCGAGCTGTCGCGCTTTCGCACTGCAAAGGAGCAGGCCGCGGCTTTGCAGGCACTCGCTGACGGTACGATCGACATCGTCATCGGCACCCACCGGCTGATCCAGAAGGATGTGAAGTTCGCCCGCCTGGGCCTGGTGATTCTGGACGAGGAGCACCGCTTCGGGGTGCGCCAGAAGGAGCAATTGAAGGCGCTGCGCACCGAGGTCGACGTGCTGACCCTGACCGCCACGCCGATCCCGCGCACGCTGGCGATGTCGCTCGAAGGCATCCGCGACTTCTCGGTGATCGCGACCGCGCCGCAGAAGCGGTTGGCGGTGAAGACTTTCGTGCACGCCTTTTCCGGCGGGCTCATCCGGGAAGCGGTGCTGCGCGAGCTGAAGCGCGGCGGCCAGGTGTATTTTCTGCACAACGAGGTCAGCACCATCGAGGCCATGCGCGAGCGCCTGGAAAAACTGCTGCCGGAAGCGCGCATCCGTGTCGGCCACGGCCAGTTGAGCGAGCGCGAGCTGGAACAGGTGATGCGCGACTTCTACCAGCAGCGCTACGACGTCCTCTTGTGCACCACCATCATCGAGACCGGCATCGACGTGCCGACCGCCAACACCATCCTCATCAACCGCGCCGACAAATTCGGCCTGGCGCAACTGCACCAGCTGCGCGGGCGCGTCGGCCGCTCGCATCACCAGGCTTTCGCCTACCTGCTGGTGGAAGAGGATCGCACGCTGACGCCGCAGGCGAAGAAGCGCCTCGAAGCCATCCAGTTGATGGAAGAACTCGGTTCCGGCTTCCAACTCGCCATGCACGACCTGGAAATCCGCGGCGCGGGCGAAGTGCTGGGGGAAAAACAGAGCGGCGAAATCCTCGAGGTTGGTTTCTCGCTCTACAACGACATGCTGGCGGGCGCCGTCGCGAGTCTGAAGGCTGGCCGCGAGCCCGACATGAACCAGCCGCTGGGCATCGTCTCGGAAATCAACCTGCACCTGCCCGCGCTGCTGCCCGACGATTACTGCCCGGACGTGCACGAGCGCCTGGTGCTGTACAAGCGCCTCGCGAGCTGCCACGACGCGGACGAACTGGCCGCCATGCAGGAAGAACTGGTCGACCGTTTCGGCGAACTGCCAAACACGGCGCGCGCGCTCCTCGCCGTGCATCGCCTGCGCATGACGACGCGCGCCTGGGGCATCGTCAAGCTCGACGTGTCGGGCGACGGCATGAGCGTGCAATTCACCCCCAATCCACCCATCGATCCGGGTAAAATCATCACGCTCATCCAGGGCAAGGCCGGCTACCGCCTCGCCGGCCCGGACCGCCTGAAACTCGACATCAAGCTGCCCGATCTGAACCGCCGCGTGGGCGCCGTGCATGCCCTGCTTGCCGCGCTCGGCGACCCCTTGACCACTTCCAATGCGTAACACGCCATGAACCTGATCCAGCCTTTCGCCGCCCTCCGCCCCGCACCCGGCCGCGCCGACGATGTCGTCGCGCCGCCCTACGACGTGCTCTCGACCGCGGAGGCGCGCGAGCGTGCGCAGGGCCGCCCGTGGAGCTTCCTGCACATTTCCAAGCCGGAAATCGACCTGCCGGCGGGCACCGATCCCTACGCGTCCGAGGTGTACGCGAAAGCGGCGGAGAACCTGCGCGCGATGGTCGACGCCGGCGTGCTGGCGCGCGATCCGGCGCCGTGTTACTACGCCTACCGCATCGTCATGGGCACACATAGCCAGACCGGCCTGGTCGCCGCCGCCTCGGTCGCCGACTACGACACCAATCGCATCCGCAAGCACGAGTTCACCCGCCCCGACAAGGAAGACGACCGCGTACGCCAGATCGACGCGCTCGACGCACAGACCGGGCCGGTGCTGCTGGCCTACCCGGACACGCCCGAAGTCGACGCCATCCTCGCCACGGCCGCGGCCGGTACACCGGATTCGGACGCCACGCTCGACGGCGTGCGCCATACCTTATGGGTGATCCGCGACACCGACATGCAGGCGCGCCTCACCGCTGCATTCAACGCCATGCACGCGCTCTACATCGCCGACGGCCACCACCGCTCGGCGTCGGCGTCGCGCATCGCGGCTGCGCGCCGCGCCGTCAATCCCGCCCACACCGGCGAGGCGCCGTACAATCATTTCCTGTCGGTGATCTTCCCCGCGCACGAAATGCGCATCATGGATTACAATCGGGTGATCACCGATCTCAACGGCCTCAGCGCGCAAGATTTCCTCGACCGCCTCGGCGGTGCGTTCAGCGTCGAGCCGGCCGCCGCCGCAGTCAAGCCCGATCGCCCGGGTACGTTCGGACTGTATCTGGGAGGACGTTGGTACCGTCTCGCCATCCGTGCCGACCTCGTCCCCGCCGATCCGGTCGGACGCCTCGACGTCAGCTTGCTGCAGAACAACCTGATCGCCCCGATCCTCGGCATCACCGACCCGCGTCGTGACAAGCGCATCGACTTCGTCGGCGGCATCCGCGGCCTTGGCGAACTGGAAAAGCGCGTCGACAGCGGCGAAATGGCGCTGGCGCTGGCGCTGCATCCCACCCGCATGGAAGACCTGATGGCGGTCGCCGACGCCAACGAAGTGATGCCGCCGAAATCCACCTGGTTCGAGCCCAAGTTGGCCGATGGGCTGGCCTCGCACGTGCTGGGCTAAGGTTTTCCGGATTCCTGCCGTAGTTATATCCAGACTCCCCTGGATACAGCCACAGGACCATCCGTGAAAATCGACAAGCGCATCACCCCCACCGCCGCTCCCAAGGTTTCCGGCACGAAGGGCAAGAGCGGCGGCAAGGGCGCGACTTCCGCCGCCGCAAGCGGCGACTCGCTGACGCTCACCGAATCGAGCACGCGGGTGCGCGCGCTGGAGGCCGACCTGGCCTCGGTCGAGGTGACGGATGCGGGCAAGGTGGAGGCGGTCAAGGCCGCGCTCGCCGACGGCAGCTTCGCCGTGGATGCGGAAGTGGTCGCCGACCGCCTGATCGACCATACCAAGCAAACGCTGCGCAAGCGTCCGCGCAAGAAGTAAAATCCTGCCTCGACTTGTTTTCGAGGCCTTCCCATGACTGACATCACACTCACCGTCACCGGCATGAGCTGCGGCGGCTGCGTCAACAGCGTGCAGAACGTGCTCAAGGCCCTGCCCGGCGTACAAGCGGTCGAGGTCACGCTCAGCCCCGGCCAGGCGCATGTGACCTATGACGACAGCCGTGTCGACCGCACGGCGCTGGTGGCAGCGATCGTCGGCGCAGGTTTTGGCGTCAGCGACTGAATCGCCGCCAGGCCGGCATCAACCCTGTTGGCACAGCGTTTCCAGCGGCTCGGGCCGGTGGACGCTCATCCCCTGCACGTAATCCACACCCATTTCCTTCAGCAGCGCAAGGATCTGCGGTGACTCGACATATTCGGCCACGGTGCGCAGGCCCATCTGCTGCCCGATGCGGTGGATCGCCTCGACCATCGAGCGGTCGACCGGGTTGTGCACAATGTCGCGCACGAAGGCTCCGTCGATCTTGAGATAGTCGACCTTCAGGTTCTTCAGGTAGGTGAAGGACGACAGCCCGCTGCCGAAATCGTCCAGCGCAAAGCGGCAGCCAAACCCGCGCATGGCGTCGATGAAATCGTTGACCACCGCGAGGTTGCCGATCGCCGCGGTTTCGGTGATCTCGAAGCACAGATGGGGACCGAATTCCGGGTTCGCCTGCAGATGGGCAAGCAGCGTGCGGCGGAACTCCGGGTCCTTCAGCGAAGCCCCGGAAAGATTGATCGCAAACAGGCAGTGCAGCGGCGGCGCCGCGGCGAGATGACGGTGACACAGGCGCAGGGTCTCTTCGATGACCCAGGTATCGAGCGCCGGCATGATGGCATAGCGCTCGGCTGCAGGAATGAAAGCCATCGGCAGGATTTCGCTGTCGTCGTCATCGCGCATGCGCAGCAGCAGTTCGACGTGACGCGTCCCCTCGCTGCGGCCGTCGGTGCGGCGAATTTCCTGCCACGACAGGTACAGTCGCTTCTCCTCCAGCGCGCGATGAATGCGGGTCACCCACTGCATCTCGCCGCGGTGGCGCGCGAGGTCGGAATCGCGGGCTTCATAGAGATGGATCTGGTTGCGTCCACGGTCCTTCGCCACGTAACAGGCGGCATCGGCGGCGGTCAGCAGGCTGGCGACGTCGCTGCTGGTGCGATCGATCGCCACCATGCCCACGCTCATGCCGATCGAGAACACGCGGTCGCCCCACTTGAAGCGGAAACGCTGCACCTCCTTGCGGAAACTGTCGGCGACTTCCAGTGCGTCCGGGACGCCGCAATTTTCCAGCAGAAGCGCGAACTCGTCGCCGCCGAGGCGCGCCAGCGTGTCGCGTTCGCGCAGATTGCCCTTCAGGAGCAGTGCCAGCTGGCGCAGCAACTCGTCGCCCGCGGCATGGCCGCAGGTATCGTTGATGACCTTGAACTGATCGAGATCCATGTAGCACAGCACGTGTTCGCGCCCCTGCTGCAGCGCGGTCTGCAGCGCGCGTTCGAGACGCAGCTCGAACTCGCGCCGGTTGATGAGTCCGGTGAGCGCGTCGTGGCTCGCCTGATAGACCAGCCGCGCGGTGGCCATGTCGATCTTTTCCTGCATCTGGCCATGCATTGCCTCCAGGTGCGCGGCCATGTGGTTGACACCGCGCTGCAGCATGCCCAGTTCGGCCTTGCTGTCCTGTGCGACCCGTTCGTCGAGATGCCCCTCGCCGATGCGGCTGACGGCATGCGTCAGGGCGAGGATCGGCCGCGTGATCTGGCGGCCGATGCGCCAGGCCAGATACAGGCTCGCCACCAGTCCGGCCAGCAGGATGGCGAGGCTGTGCAGGATCGCCTCGCGCTGGCTCCGCAAGGTCGCGCTGCGCGACACGTCCAGCGCCACCCAGCCGAGCAGTTGCGGCGATTCGCTGGTGCGCCCCCCCGGAACGTCCTGCACCTGATAGTCGTCGACTGCCACCTCGGTGCGGGTGATCGGTGCGTAATAGACCAGATGTTCCTTGTATTCGATCTGCTGGATGCGGGTGGTCGGCAGGCCCGCGTGCGCCGCGCCGTTCCAGTTGCCGAGCCCGGCCTGCACCATCATCCGGCCATCACCGCCAAGCACCGCGACGCCGCGGATGTCGGGCTCGATTGCCGCCTTCTCCAGCAGCGTGCGCAATACCTCGACGTTGCCGGACGCCACGCCGTATTCCGTCGCCGGCCCGAGCTGGCGGACGATCGCCACGGCGCGGGTGCGCAAGGACTCGTCGAGATCCTCGATCTTCGACGTGATCATCTGGAAAAAGAGCAGCACGCCGACGATCGCCATCGGCAGCACGGCCAGACCGATCACCCGTCCGCGAATTCCTGGTACGTAGCGCATCAGCGCCCTCCTCCCAGACGTTTTTCGAGTTCGGCTGCGGCAGGCAGCGCGATACCCAGCGAGCGCCCCACCTGTTCGTTGACGGAGACACTGAAGTACGCGGGATAGGCCGGCGCGGGCAAGCGCGGCGTGGCGGCCTGCAACGCCTGAATCAACCACTCGGCCGCCTGCCGGCCAATCTGCGCCGGGCTCGAGTGCAGCGACAACAGGGCGCCGGCACGGGTCAGCGAATGCGAATACCCCTGCACCGGAATCCGGTAGCGATAGGTGGTGAGAAAAATGCTCTGCGCCGTGTTGCGGTTGAAGATCTGCGGATCGGGGACCGCGAGCAGCAGGTCGGAGCCGGCCAGCACGGCTTCCAGCGGGGTGATCAGGCGCGCGTCCGCCGACACCGTCTGATTCACGAGTTCCAGTTGCTGCGCCGCGAGCGCCGCCCCGATCTCCACGGCAAGCGCGGCCTGCTCCGTGCTCAACAAAACCCCCACGCGGCGCGCCTCGGGAAACGCCGCGCGCACGAGCTGTGCCTGGCGTTCGAATGGTTGATCGACGTAGATCGCCGAGACATTGCGCCGGCCGCCGTCCGCCAATCGCGCCCGCCCGCTCCTCACAAACCAGCCGCGCGGGACCAGCACGGCGAGCACCGGTGCGCGGTTGGCCGTGTCCGCCGCCGCCTCGGCCGCCGCCACGCCCACTGCCAGCGTCAGTTGCGCCCCGCCCAGCGCCACCTCGCCAGGATTCCCGGCATAGACCCGGGCGACCTCATGGCCGGCGTCGCCCAGCAGGACGCGGACGACCTGGTAGACTTCCTGATACGGTGCCGAATCATCGCTCAGAACCACGGTGACGCGGCCGGCGGCAGCCTGTGCAGACAGGCCGAGCAGGCAGAGTGTCACCAGCGCCTGGCAGAAACGCCGGCCGATCCGGGCCAGCCATGCAGCGGTCAATCCGCCCCCCCTGCCGGACGCCACAGACAGGCGCCGCGGCTCTCGCGGTCGATCGCATCGAGAAGCGCGGCGTGGGCGGCCAGTTCTTGCGCCGACGCGGCGAGCAGTACCGGACGCGGCCGCACATGCCCGCTCGAACGCGCCTCGACACGCGTCGTGTCGAGTCCGATCGCCAGCGTCTCCTGCCCGCGCGTCATTTCCAGATACACCGCCGCCAGCAGTTCGCAGTCGAGCAGCGCACCGTGCAGGGTACGCGCCGTGTTGTCGACGCCATACTCCCTGCACAGCGCGTCGAGATTGTTGCGCTTGCCGGGGCGCAATGCCTTCGCCATCGCCAGGGTATCGGTCACACCCTCGCACCAGTTCGCAAGCGGCGGCATGCCCAGTTGGCGCAGTTCCATGTCGAGAAAGCCGACGTCGAACGGCGCATTGTGGATGACGAGCTCGCCCCCCTGGATGAAGTCGACGAATTCCTGCGCGATATCGGCGAAGCGCGGCTTGTCCTGGAGGAACTCGTTGCTGATGCCGTGCACCTGCATCGCACCGGGATCGATTTCGCGCTCGGGGTTCACGTAGCGGTGCAGGTGGGTACCGGTGAGACGGCGGTTCACCATCTCCACCGCGGCAAGTTCGATGACGCGATGGCCCTGGCTCGGGTCGAGGCCGGTGGTTTCGGTGTCGAGGATGATCTGGCGCATGTTGGGTAGCGATCAGTTCACGCCAGCCTGGCGCACGCCCTCGTTGGCGAGTGCGTCGGCGCGTTCGTTCTCGGGGTGGCCGGCGTGCCCACGCACCCAGTGCCACTCGATTTCATGCAACTGGCCCAATGCGTCGAGTTGCAGCCACAGGTCCTGGTTCTTCACCGGCTTGCCGTCGGCGGTGCGCCAGTTGCGTTTCTTCCAGCCCGCCATCCACTCGCTGATACCCTTCTGCACGTATTGCGAGTCGGTGTGAATCTGCACGCGCGACGGCCGCTTGAGTGCTTCGAGCGCGCGGATCACCGCCATCATTTCCATGCGGTTGTTGGTGGTCTGCGCCTCGCCGCCGCAGATTTCCCTGCGATGCGTGCCGGCGACCAGCAGCGCACCCCAGCCACCCGCGCCCGGATTGCCCTTGCAGGCACCGTCGGTATAGATGTTGATCGTCTCAGCGTTCACGGCGCATCCGGTAATGCTCGAGATTGACCACCTTGGCCGCCGGCGCCAACAACTGCGCGACAGGGGTCGACCACTGCGGCTGGATGATGGTCATGCCCTGCACGCGCTTCACCGCCTGCAGGAAATACACCCCGCCGCCCATCGCCCACCAGCGGTCACCGGCGGGTTCCATGAAGCGCAGGCGGCGCAGCCAGTTCTCCTGGTTGACCGGTGGGCGATAGCAACACATGCTCCCGGCTGCCACTTCCAGGCCGAGCAATGCCATCCAGTCCTTGACCCGCGACACGTTGAGGAAGTTGCCATTCCACGGGTAGCCGCGTTCGCCGCCCAGCAGGCGGCGCGCCATCCCCCACAGGCTGCGCGGATTGAAGCCGGCGAGCACCAGCCGCCCCTCGGGGCGCAGCACGCGCTCGGCCTCGCGCAGTACCTGATGCGGGTTGGCACTGTATTCGAGTACATGCGGCAGCAGGATGAGGTCGAGCGACTGGCACTCGAAAGGCAGGAACATCGGGTCGGCGCGCACGTCGGCCGGGGCCTCGACGGCACAGCTCACGCGCAGCGGGATGCGGCTGTTGCGCAGGAAATCGAGGTGCGGCAGGCCGACCTGCACCGCATTGAAGCCGAACACGTCCGACACCGCATCGTCGAAATAAAGCTGCTCGCGGAACAGCAGATGCTGGCCCAGCGGCGTGTCGAACCATTCGGTGTTCAGTCTCGATAACATACCCACCTCCACTCAAATACCCAACCTGCCATGTTGACCCTGATTTCCCTGCCCGCGTTCGAAGACAACTACATCTGGACCTGGCACGATGATCGCCACGCCGTCGTCGTCGACCCCGGCGATGCCACGCCGGTCATCGACTATCTCGCCGCCCGCGACCTCGCACTGGCCGCGATTCTCGTTACGCACCACCACCGCGATCATACTGGCGGCATCGCCGGCTTGCGTCAACGCCACGATTGCGCGGTCTACGGGCCCGACAGCGCCCGCATTCCACAGATCACGCATGGGGTGTGGGGCGGCGACACGATCGTGCTGCCATCGCCGGCATTGCGCTTCAAGGTGATGGCGACGCCCGGCCACACGCTCGATCATCTGAGCTATTTCGGTCACGGCCATCTGTTCTGCGGCGACACCGTGTTCGGCTGCGGCTGCGGCAAGCTGTTCGAAGGCACGCCGGCGATGATGGCGGCCAGTCTCGACACCCTGCTTGCCCTGCCGGATGCTACCCGACTCTGCTGCGCGCATGAATACACCCTCAGCAATATTGACTTCGCCATGACAGTGGATGGCGCGAACCCTGCACTCGTCGAGCGCGCACGCAACGACCGTGCACTACGCGCCGCCGGTCGCCCCACCCTGCCCTCCACACTCGCACTGGAGAAAGCGACCAATCCTTTTCTGCGTTTCCGCGAGCCCTCCATGCGGGACGTCGCCGCCCGGCGTCTGAATCGGGCCGACCCCACGCCTGCCGAGGTCTTCGGCGCGATCCGTGCCGCGAAGGACGCCTGGGACGGTTGACCCTGTCCACGGCTTGGGTTTAGGATGGGCGACCGATCGAGTACAGGAAAACGTTTTGCCCGGAATCAGAACGATGTGCCGCGGCATCCTCGCGCTGTCCATCGCGGCAAGTCTTCCTTCCCTGGCGTCCGAAGCCGCGGCACCGTCGATGCAGGCGCTGGAATGGCATGGCGCCGCCCCCACCGTTGCGACGGGCGAATCCGGGACGCACGACGATGTCTGGGCGCGCCTTCGCGATGGCTTTCGCATCGACGATGCGAGCGCGCCGAACCCGCTCGTCGCCACTCATGAATCCTGGTTTGCCGCGCGCCCGCAGAACGTGCAGCGGCTGATCGAGCGCGCGCGTCCCTATCTCTACCACATCGTCGAAGAACTCGATCAACGCGCGATGCCGATGGAAATCGCGCTGCTGCCGATGATCGAAAGCGCGTTCAACCCGACCGCGCTGTCGCCCGCCGCCGCTTCCGGTATCTGGCAGTTCATTCCCTCCACCGGCCGCCTCTACGGCCTGAAGCAGGACAAATGGTACGACGGCCGGCGCGACTTCGCCGAAGCCACACGCGCCGCGCTCGATTACCTCGGCAAGCTCTATCTCGACTTCGGCGACTGGCAGCTCGCCCTCGCGGCCTACAACTGCGGCGAGGGTTGCATCGCGCGCGCCATCCAGAAAAACGTCGACCAGGGACTGCCGACCGACTACACCAGTCTCACCCTGCCGAACGAGACCCGTCATTACGTGCCCAAGCTGCTGGCGGTGCGCAACATCGTGCGTGAGCCGGAACGCTTCGGCGTGGCCGTCGCGCCGCTCGCCAACCGTCCCTACTTCGATCAGGTCACGGTCAACGCCAGCCTCGACGTGCATTCCGCCGCGCGGCTCGCCGGCGTTTCCAGCGACGAGTTCCTCGCGCTCAACGCCGCCTTCCCGCGCAAGATCATCCGCTCCGATACACCCGTCAGCCTGCTCGTACCGGTCGACAAGGCCGAAACCTTCCAGCGCAATCTGGAGGCCGGCAACTGGGACACCTGGAAGCCCTACGCGGCCGCGAAGGGCGAGTCGATCGACGCCATTGCCAAGCGCTTCGGCACCAGCGTCGCGCGCCTCGACGAGCACAATCAACTGCATCTCAAGCGTGACCGGTTCACGCAGGCGCAGACCATCCTGGTTCCGGTCAGGCGTGGGCCAGCTGCGCCGGGGGGCGACGGCGCCCGTGCCGCGGCGGGTGAGATCGTCACCCGGCACGATGTGCAGCGCGGCGAGACCCTGTTCGGCGTAGCGCGCCGCTACGGCCTCACGGTCGCCGAACTGTCGCAGAACAATCCCGGCCTCAACGGCGGTCTGCGTGCCGGCCAGACCCTGTACCTGCCCGCCGGGACCCGAATCATCGCGGAAGCCGCCGCACCTCGACTTCAGCCGGCCAGTTTCAAGGCAGCCGCGCCCAAGGCCATCGACTACACGGTCAAGCGCGGCGACACCCTGACCGCCATCGCGCAGCGCTTCGACGTCAGCCTGGCCGAACTCAAATCGTGGAACGCGTTCTTGCACCGCGTCTCCACCCTCCATCCCGGCCAGCGCCTCGTCATCGAACGCCGCTGACTGCGGCAGCACTCACTCTCCGGCAATCCTGTGGCAGCGCACCCAGTGCGCGGCGTCGAGCTGTGTCACGTCCGGGTAGGACTCGCGGCAGCGCGCATCGGCTTGCGGGCAGCGCGGGTGAAAGTGGCAGCCGGGCGGCGGGTCGATCGGTGAGGGCTGATCGCCGGCAAGCCTCGGCGTCGCAGCCGCAGCGACGCCGTCGATACGCGGCACTGCCGCGACCAGTGCCTGCGTATAGGGGTGACGCGGTGCGCGCATCACCTCCGCGGCCGGCCCCGATTCGACGATGCGGCCGAGATACATGACGGCCACCCGGTGCGCGAGATACTCGACCACCGCGAGGTTGTGGGTGATGAAGAGATAGGCGAGCCCCAGCTCGTCCTGCAGATCCTTCAGCAGGTTGAGGATCTGCGCCTGCACCGAGACATCGAGTGCGCTGGTCGGCTCGTCGCAGACCACGAGCTGCGGCGACACCGCCAGTGCGCGGGCGATGGCGATGCGCTGGCGCTGGCCACCGGAAAAGGCGTGCGGATAGCGCCCGCCGGCATCGTCCGGCAATCCCACCTGCTGCAGCAGCCGCGCCACCGCAGCACGGCGCTGTCCGGCATCGCCCACGTGCAGCGCATCCATGCCTTCGAGGAGGATGTCGGTCACGCGCATGCGCGGATTGAGCGAGCTGAACGGGTCCTGGAACACCATCTGCGCCTGTCGCCGCAGGCGATCGAGGCCCGCGGCCGTGACCGTCTCGCCGGCAAGCCGTACGCGCCCCGCGCTCGGCTCGATCAAGTGCAACAAGGCCTTGCCGACCGTGGTCTTGCCACAGCCCGATTCGCCCACCAGTGCCAGCGTGCGCCCCGCCTCGATGGTGAGCGAGACATCGTCGACGGCACGCAGATGACTGACGGTACGCTGCAACAGGCCGCGCCGCACCGGAAAATGCACCTTGAGGCCGTCGACCTGCAGCAGCGGCGCCGCAAGCGGCGCCGCGGTCGGCCGCTCGGCCGGTGGGCGCCCCCCGGCTGCGGGCAATTCCCCCGCGCGATGACAGCGCACACGCTGCCCGCCGAAGGTCTGCCAGCCGGGCGACTCCACGCGGCAGCGCGCCACCACATGGGGGCAGCGCGGCGCGAAGCGGCAGCCCGTGAACGCCGCATCGAGTCGCGGCACCTGGCCGGGGATGGTGGCGAGCCGCCCGCCGTCGCCGGGCCGTGGCAGCGCCTCGAACAACATGCGGCTGTACGGATGTTGCGGCGAGGCGAAGAAAGCCTCGCGGGTGCCCTCCTCCAGCAACTCGCCCGCATACATCAGGCCGACCCGGTCGGCGTTCTGCGCCACCACGCCCAGATCGTGCGTGATCAGCAGCATGCCCATGCGCCGCTCGCGCCGCAGCGTGCGCAGCACGTCGAGCACCTGCGCCTGGATGGTGACGTCAAGCGCCGTGGTCGGCTCGTCGGCGATCAGCAGCTCCGGCTGTCCGGCGAGCGCCATCGCGATCATCATGCGCTGGCGCAGGCCGCCGGAGAGTTCGAAAGAGTAGCTGTCGAGGCGGCGTGCGGCGTCCGGCACACCCACCGCATCGAGCAGTCCAAGCGCCGCCTCACGGGCCGCCGCACCCGTCAGATTCCGGTGCAGCGCCAGCGCCTCGCCAATCTGCTCGCCCACGCGGATCACCGGATTGAGCGCGAGCATCGGCTCCTGGAAGATCATCGCCATGCGCCCGCCGCGCACCTGCCGCATTGCCCGTTCGGGCAGGGCAAGCAGCTTCGTGCCGTCAAGTTCAACCGCGCCGGAAACGACGCGTCCGCCATCGGGCAGCAGACGCATGAGCGAAAGCGCGGTCATCGACTTGCCGCAGCCCGACTCGCCCAGCAGTGCATAGGTTTCCCCGGCGGCAATCTCGAACGACACGGCGTCGACCACGCGCGCACCACCAATCTCGGTGACGAGGTCGCGGACGTGAAGCAGCACGCTCACTTCCGGCCTCCCATGCGCGGATCGAAGGCGTCGCGCACGCCGTCGGCGAACAGGTTGGCCGCCAGCACCAGCGCGAACATGAAGGTGAACGCCGCGCCGAGCTGCCACCACACCACCGGCTCGCGGGCGAGCTCCAGACGCGCGCCATTGATCATGTTGCCCCAACTGTGCATCGCCGGATCGACGCCGACGCCGACATAGGACAGCACCGCCTCGGCGAGCACCAGGCCGGAAAAATCGAGCACGATGGCGATCAGCACGAGATGGAACACGTTGGGGAAAATGTGACGGCCGAGAATGCGCGCGGGCGTCACGCCGAACGCGCGCGCCGCCTCGACGTAGTCGAGCGTCCGGAGCTTCAGCGTCTCGCCGCGCAACAGGCGGGCAAGCCCGGTCCAGCTGGTCACGCCCATGATGACGCACAGCGCCAGCAGGCGGATGTCGGCGCGCGCCGCCGCCGTGTCAAACGCCTGCGGATTCGATTCGATGTAGACCTGCACGATCAGCACCGCCGCCGCAATCAGCAGCACGCCCGGAATCGAATTCAGCACCGTGTAGACGTACTGGATGACGTCGTCGACCCAGCCGCGGAAATACCCCGCGACGATACCGAACACGATCGCCAGCGGCAGCGTCACCAGCGTGGTCAGCGTGCCGATCACCAGGCCGGTGCGGATGCTCTTCAGGGTGATGTAGAGCACGTCCTGCCCGACCTTGTCGGTGCCGAAGACGTGATAGGCCTGCGTCAGCTGCATGAGCACGGCACCCAGCACCACCAGCAATGTCGCCATCCCCGTCAGGGTGCGTGCCGGCCAGCCCAGCCGTCCGCCACGCCAGTCGGCGAGCCACGCCGACAGCGCAAGCCCGGCGCGGCGCGCACGCCACACGGCCAGCACGCCGAACGCGACAAGACTCACCGCCAGCCCTTGCGCCAGGCCGGTGGCCACCCGCCACGCGATGTCGGGCATACGCGCCCCGGCATCGACGAGATGCGCACCGCCATGGACGAGACGCGGATAGTCGCGCACGGTGACGCCGTCGCGCTCAATGAATTCCTTGGCGTACAACTGCATCGCCAGCGGGGCCGAATAGGTCTTTTCCTTCTGCGTACGCAGTTCGCCCAGCAACGCGTCGAACACGGAGAGCACCTCGACGGAATACTGCGGCGCGTCGGCCGGGCTGTCGGACAGCCGTTCCCGATAATGCAGGGAATCGAGCAGGCCGATCGCGACGAACACCGCCAGCACCAGTGCCGCCGCCATCGCCATCGGTCGCTGCGCCACCGCCACCCAGGGTGCGCGCAGATGCTCCTTGCGGCGTATCGTCCATACCAGCCCCGCCACCACCGCGAGCAGCAGGAAGATCAGTGCATCGGTCCACAGCACCACGGCTTGCACGCTCATCGCAGCCTCACCCGCGGGTCGACCCAGGAATAGGAAATGTCGGTGAGGATGAGACCGACGATATAGAGAAAGGAACCGAGGAACACCATCGCGCGCACCACCGCGAAGTCCTGCGCCTGGATGGCGTCGATGGTGTAGCTGCCCAGACCGGGAATGCCGAAGAACGACTCGGTGATCAGGCTGCCCATGAAGAGCAGCGGCAACACCACCACGGCGCCGGTGAGGATCGGGATCATGCCGTTCTTCAGTACATGGCGGAACAGCACGCGCACCTCCGACAAGCCCTTGGCGCGCGCAGTGCGCACGTAGTCCTTGCCGATTTCCTCGAGGAAGATGGTGCGGTACCAGCGCGCCCCACTGCCGATGCCGGCGATCACGCTGACCAGCACCGGCAGCAGGATGAAACGCAGGGCATCGGCGCCGTCGGCGAAGCCGGAGATCGGCAGCAGGTTCCACAGCTTGGCGACGAAATACTGTCCGGCGATGATATAGAACAGCCCCGAGATCGACATCAGCATCACGCACAGCACCACCCCGCCCAGATCCAGGTAGGTGGAGCGGAAGAACACCATCAGCAGCGCGAAGCTGATGTTCACCAGAAGGCCGATGACGAACACCGGCAGCGCGATCGCCAGGCTCGGCCCCATGCGGGTGCGGATCTCGGCGCCGATGTCGCGGCCGTCATCGCCCTTGCCGAACCGGAAGACGAACATCGCCGCCGAATGCTGGAAAAAAATCGTGTTCGTGAGCTTGTCCACGCCCGCTGCTGTCTTATTCAGCAGCAGCGGCTTGTCGTAGCCATGCTCCACTTTCCAGCGTTCGATCGCCTCCGCGGTCACGTGTTTCGCGCCGAGCTGCAGACGCGCCATGTCGTCCGGCGTGTTGACGACGAAAAACAGCGCGAAGGTGAGCAGATTGACGCCGATCAGGATCGGGATCGCGTACAGCAGGCGGCGCAGGATGTAGGCGAACATCAGGCCACCTTCTTTTCGTGCCGCCGCCATGCGATCACCGCGGGGGCGATCACCGCGACCAGCCCGAGCGTCCCCACACCGATCGGCCACAGCACCGGACGGTTCCACTCGGCGCGCCGCTGCGCTCGCAGCGGCGGATCGATGCGGCGGTATTTGAGCGTGTTGTTGGCCATGAGATTGGGCTTCACGTTCGCCACCCAGCCGTGGACAAGACCGAAGGACTTGGGATAGTAGGCGAAGATCCACGGCGCGTCGCGGCGCACGATCTCCAGCATCGCGTCGATCACCTGCTGGCGTTGCGGGCCGTTGTCCATGTCCTTCATGCGCTCGAACAGGCGGTTGAATTCGGGATTGTCGTAGTTGGCGGCGTTCTCGCCGCCGGTACCGACCTTCTTGTGCGGCCCGTAGAGCAGGAAGAAGAAATTCTCCGGATCGGGATAGTCGGCGTTCCAGCCCCACTCGAACAACTGCGCATTGCCCTTGCGGATTTTGTCCTGGAAACGATTGTAGTCGGTGCCGCGCACCACCAATTGCACGTTGAGCTTGTCGAGCTGCTTCTTCATCCAGTCCAGCCGGGCCTTGGCGTCGGGGCCGCTCGCCATGGTGTCGAAGTAGAGCACCAGCGGTTCGCCGGTCTTCGCGTTGCGCCCGTTGGGATAGCCCGCCTCGGCCAGCAGTTTTCTTGCTGCCTCGATCGGGCGCCGCTGGATGCGCCCCTCGTGCGCCTCGTAGACATAGGGGTTGATGCCCGGCACCCCCTCGATGTGACCGAACATGCCCGGAGGAATCGGCCCCTGCGCCGGAATACCGCGGCCGTTGAGAAATATCGAGATGTACTCGTCGTAGTCGAACGCGATCGACAGTGCTTGGCGCAGCTTCTGCCTGTCCGCGCCAAGCCCCCCGACCACCGGATCGAGCATGTTGAAGCCGACGTACCACAACGAGGTCGCCACGGTGGTGACCAGCCGGATGTCCTGCGCCCGCATGCTGTCGGTGAGCTGCGGATCGCCGCCTGTCGAGAAGGTCACCGCCTGGTCGAAGCTGTCCGAACTGATGCCGGAGCTGTCGTAGTAGCCTTGCAGGAACTTGCTCCAGTACGGGATGGTTTCCTTTTCCAGGCTGAACACCGCGGCGTCGACCAGCGGCAGCGCGTGCCCGGCGTCGGCAAGAAGGCCGGCCGTGCGGTCCGCCTCGCTGCCGGCGTCGGGATAGGTCTCACCGTGGAAATTGGGATTTTTCTTCAGCACCATGCGGCGGTTCGGGTCGTTCTCCGCCAGATAAAACGGCCCGGTGCCGACCGGCTGCCAGTCGAGCGTGAAATTGCGGTCCGCCATCCCGGGCTGTGCGTAGAAAACCTCCGCTTCCCACGGAATCGGTGCGAAGAACGGCATCGCCAGCCAGTAGATGAACTGCGGATACTTGCCCTTGACGTGGATACGATAGGTGTAGCGATCGACCACCTCGGCGCCGGCGAGTGGAAACACGTTGAGATCGAGCGGCGCACCCGGCCGCGCCTTGCCCGCCTGCTGCAGGGCTTCGCCGAGGTCCTTCAGGCCGACGATGTGTTCGGACATCAGGCCGAAGATGGGCGAGCTCAACGCCGGATGGGCCAGGCGCTTGACCTGGTAGACGTAGTCGGCGGCGACCAGCTCGCGCGTGCCGGTGTGCGCGAAATCGGCGATCTGCCTCTTGCCGGCGGCGAAGCCGGCGTCCAGCGCGTGATAGCGGTAGCGCCCCGCCGCGTCCCGCGCAAAGGCAGGGTGCGGCTGGTAGAGAATGCCGGGACGGATCCTGATCTCGTAGACACTCTCCGCAATCTGCGCGACCGGCGCATCGTCGGCCAGCGATCTGCCCGTCGCGTCAAGGTACCGCGGGCGCGGCACCGCTTCGGCGGTAAGCGGGACCAGCTCATAGGGCCGCTTGAGGAAGTGGTACTGCAGCGGCGGCTCGTAGATCTGGCCGGTGAACTCGACCTCGTTGGAGCTGTAGGAGCGCGCCGGGTCGAGATGCTTGGGCCGCTCGACAAACGCGCTGTAGACCACGTTGGCATCGGCGGCGCTGCCCGGATAGGGGTCGTTCCAGGTGTCGCTGCAAGCCGTCAGCAACAACAGTCCCAAACCCAGCAGTAAGGTCCCCGCGTGCGTCATGGCGGCAGTGTACCCAAGCGCGCCGGGGCCGTCAGCCGTTATAATGCGTTTCTTGGGATAATTAACCCAGGCGACAACTTTCCGAGGCCATCATGGGATTTCTTGCAGGCAAGCGTTTGCTCATCACCGGTGTCATCTCCAACCGCTCGATCGCCTACGGCATCGCCGCCGCGTGCCGGCGCGAGGGTGCCGAGCTCGCGTTCACCTACCAGAACGATCGCATCAAGGAGCGGGTCACCGAATTCGCCGCCGAATTCGACTCGACGCTCGTGTTCCCGTGCGATGTCTCCAGCGACGAGCAGATCGCCGATGCGTTCGCCGAACTCGGCACGCACTGGGACGGCCTCGACGGGCTGGTGCATTCGATTGCGTTCGCGCCCAAGGATGCACTGGCCGCCGATTTTCTCTCGTCGGTGACGCGCGAGAACTTCCGCGTCGCCCACGAGATCAGCTCCTACAGCTTCGCTGCACTGGCCAAGGCGGCGCTGCCCATGATGGAAGGCCGCCCGGCATCGCTGCTGACGCTGACCTACCTCGGTGCCGTCCGTTCTGTGCCCAACTACAACGTCATGGGTCTCGCCAAGGCCAGCCTCGAATCCAGCGTGTATTACCTGGCACAGAGCCTCGGCCCCAAGGGTATCCGCGTCAACGCCGTGTCGGCCGGCCCGATCAAGACACTCGCCGCCAGCGGCATTTCCAATTTTGGCGAGAAGCTCGACCTCGCGGCACGCTACTCGCCGCTGCGCCGCGGCGTCACCATCGAGGAAGTGGGCAACGTCGCGGCCTTCCTGCTGTCCGACCTGGCATCCGGCGTCACCGGCGAGATCAGCTACGTCGACGCCGGTTTCAACACCACCACCGGTGGCCACGACGACCCCGTCTGACGCGCCGCGCGTCTCACGCCAACCCGCGCGGCGGGGCCCCCGCTTCAGCGCCCCTCGACCGCGTTGGGCTGCACCTTGATCTTGTAGCCCGCCTTCACCAGCGCGACCAGCGCCTGCATGTCGGCGCGCTGCTGCGCCTGCACCAGTCCCGCCTCGATCGACGCCCGCAACTGGGGATCGATCTCCGGCGCGTCGAGCACCCGGCTCACCCGCAGGATGCGATAGGAACCGTCGGGGCGCATGTAACCCGCGTAGGCCGGCAGCACGTCCGTTTTCATGCGGAACGCGGCCTTGACGCCGGCTTCGTCGAGTTCGGCGGACGCTTGCCGTCCCACGACCTTGAAGGCCGACCACGCCATCCCCGGCTCCTCGCCGCCTTCGAGGGCCTTGATCCGCGCCGCCCCGTCCTCCGTCAGCAGACGGGCCGTCTGCTCGGCACGCAGGCGCGCCTCGATCTCCGGCGCGACCTCGGCAAGCGGGCGCAGACGCGCGGGGCGATGATCGATCACCCGCGCCGCGACGAGCGTGCCGGGCTTCACTTCGATCGCCTCGGTATTCTGCCGGCTGTTCACCGATTCCTTCGCGAACAGCGCCTCGACCAGCGCGGGATGATTGAAGGGCGGCGGTGCCGATTTCGCGCTCATCCAGTCGCTCTGGCGCACCGCGACGCCGACGGCCTTGGCTGCCGGGGCGAGCGTGCTGGCGTTCTCGTACACCAGGTTGCTGAAGTTTTCCGCCAGACCGGCAAACTGCTTCTGCGCCTGCTGCTTGCGCAGTTCGTCGACGATCGCACCGCGCACGTCGGCCAGCGGCGCCGCCTGGGCAGCCTGGATGCCGTCGAGGCGGATGATGTGGTAGCCGAAATCGCTTTCCACCGGGCCGCGGATCTCGTTCGGTTTCATGGCGAACACCGCGTCCTCGAACGGCTTCACCATCATGCCCCGGCCAAAGCTGCCGAGGCTGCCATCCTGCGCGGCTGACCCGGGATCCTGCGATTCGGCCCGCGCCAGCTCGGCGAAGCGCGTGGGCGCCTTCTGCAGCGTCGCGAACAGTGCCTCCGCCTTGGCCTTCGCCTTGGCGCGCGTCGCGGGATCGGCACTCTTGTCGGCCGCAATCAGGATGTGGCTGGCGCTGCGCTGCTCGGGTTGGCCGAAGCGCGAGACGTTGGCCGCATAGTAATCCGCCACCTCCTGCTCGCTCACCTCGATTCTCGCCGCGACCGCAGCCGCATCGAGTTCCACGTATTCGGCACGAATCTGCTCGGGGAGCGTGTATTCAGCCTGCTTCGCCTGGTACTCGCGCTCGACGTCGGCGGCCTCGACCCTGACGCGGGCAGCGACCGCCGTGGCCGGCAGGTCCACCCAGGAGATCTCGCGCTGCTGTGCGACCAGGCGCGCCATCTGCTGCAGCGAGGTGGTGGACGCGAACGTCGCATGCACGATCGGGCTGGACATGATTTCCAGCATGAACGACTGGCGCAGTTCGTTCTCGAACGCCGCCGGCGTGCGTCCGTTCTGGCGCAGTACTGCCTCATAGCGTTGCTGCGAGAACTTGCCGTCCTCCTGGAACGCGGGGATCTGCCCCAGCACCGCCGCCACGTACGCATCCGGCGTGAAAATCTTCCGCGCCTGCGCCTCCTGCAACAGCGCCTTGCGCTCGATCAGGCTGTCAAGAACCCGGGTGCGAAACGCGGCCGTCTCGGCCACGGCCGGATCGAAGCCCGGGCCCAGGGCCTCGCGCATGCGGTCGGTCTGTGCCTGAATCTCACGCGTCAGCTCGTCGCGCGAAATACCCGCCTTGCCGACCTCGGCGGCCAGGCCACTGCTGCGGTCCCCGGACATGTAGGACTCCATGCCGAAAAGGGCGAAGGTGACGGCGATAAGGCCAAGAATGACTTTGGCGAGCCAGCCATGGGCATGCTTGCGGATTGCTTCGAGCACGGTGGATTCACTCCGGAAATGTCATCGCGCGATTTTCGCGCAATTCGCCGCGCGCGTCTCGCTTCGCGGCATATGACAATGAAAAAAGGCGAACTTGCGTTCGCCTTTTCGAGTTGGCGGAGTGGACGGGACTCGAACCCGCGACCCCCGGCGTGACAGGCCGGTATTCTAACCAACTGAACTACCACTCCCATTTTTTTGGCGCCACCGCTACCGCCGTGGCGCCTGAAACCGCTGTGTTTCTTGTCGTGCCCCGCTGGTGGGTGCTGAGGGGTTCGAACCCCCGACATTCGCCTTGTAAGGGCGACGCTCTACCAGCTGAGCTAAGCACCCGGCAAAGACTAAAATTCTACAACAGATTTCTGGATCCTGCCAAGCGCGATGTGCGCTTCATGCAATCAGTTGATCGCATCCTTCAGGCCCTTGCCGGCACGGAACTTCGGCACCTTGGCAGCCTTGATCTTGATGGACGCGCCTGTGCGCGGATTGCGGCCGGTACGTGCAGCGCGCTTGCCGACGTAGAAGCTGCCGAAACCCACCAGCGTCACCATGTCGCCCTTCTTCAGCGCCTTCTTCACGGCTTCGACCGCGGCATCCAGCGCGCGTCCGGCGGCGGCCTTGGAGATGTCGGCGGAGTCGGCGATGGCATCGATCAGTTCGGATTTGTTCACGTGTTGTCCCCTTCGGTAAAGTGGCACAGGAAAACCCTGTGGCCGCTTTATAACAACCCGCAAAACCTTGTGTCAAGCGCTTTCCAGACCGATGGGCAAAAAAATCCCGCGCCTGGCGCGGGATTCCGGAACGTCAGCGGAAAAAGCTCAATGCCGTCAATGCTTGAGCGCGACCTGGGACGTGGTCTCTTCTTCCGGCACGGCGATGGCGGGGGTCGCTTCCGCATCGTCCGCAAGAGGCTCCGGCGCGCGTTCGAGCGCCAGTTCCAGCACATCGTCGATCCATTTCACCGGATGGATGTCGAGCCGGTTCTTGATGGTGTCGGGAATTTCGGTGAGATCCTTGACGTTTTCCTGCGGGATGAGCACGGTCTTGATGCCGCCACGATGCGCCGCGAGGAGTTTTTCCTTCAGCCCCCCGATCGGCAGCACCTCGCCACGCAGGGTGATCTCGCC
>JACDJA010001161.1_pt1 | contig 23287 bp, 29 predicted proteins | sample 7449241 | NCBI WGS metagenome assembly JACDJA01 (sample SAMN14253289, study PRJNA609438) | sludge metagenome | isolation source: initial anaerobic sludge | collected 2018-12-20 | reverse complement strand
GCGGTAGTTTTTGATTTGGTGGACGAAATTTGTGAGGTTTTTGAAACCGACGCATTTCATGCCGGCTTAGACGAAGTTTTTTACATCGGCCATAAAGATTGTCCGCGTTGTTTCGGCCACGACAAAGCCCAACTTTTTGCTGGCGAGGTAACCAAAATCCGTGACCATCTGAATAAAAGCGGCCGGGAACTTTGGATGTGGGGCGACCGGCTGATTGACGGGAAAACCACAGGAATCGGGTTGTGGGAAGCAAGTTTCAACAACACCCATCGCGCCATCGACATGATTCCGAAGGATGTGGTGATTTGTGACTGGCACTATGAACGCCCCGACCCCACTGCTGTACTTTTTGCAGCAAAAGGATTTAATGTGTTAACCTGTCCGTGGCGAACACCTGAAGTCGCCATCGAACAAGAAAAAATGATGCGAAATTTCATTAAAACGGCTACACCGGCAATGAAACCTAAATACAGGGGAATGTTACAAACAGCCTGGGGTTCGGCCGAAAGTTTTATGAGAAGCTATAAGGGGATTCCCGAACAGGAAGACAAATCAGCTGATTGCTTTAAGGCCTTGAGTCAGGTTTGGAATAAATAGAAGAACGAGATGCTTTGTTCTTTAGCTTTCGTCTATGTTATACCGGGAAAAGAGAACAATTCTTAGAGGGTAAAGAGGTGCTGGAACAGTGTATCGCTATTGACTCGATGGATTATCAAACCTACTACTTTTTGGGGTATGCTGCGTCCATAATTTTGAGTTGAACGAAAGGGAAATGCAATCTTGATGTCCCCTGCACTAGCAGGGGGCGAATTTGAATACCCCCGGGTCGGGATGGCAAAGCCAACTCCCTGCCCCGGGGTAGCTGACCAGGTCCATCTCGTCCCCGGTCCGGCTGCTGCCGGAGTGGGCGAATTTAGATTTTAGCAATATTTTCTGCGACCTAACCGCCTATACCTAAAAAACTAATTGCCAGAGATTCCTAAAATCTTAAATATGAAGCCACTCTTTTTGTTTTTGATTGCATGTTCAACCTCGCTGTCGCTTTTCGGCCAGGGTTACCACACCCTACATATTAAAAACCTATTTGCTACCTCCACATCCAAACTGGACCAAACCGGGCTGGTCGCTTTTTTTAATGAAGAGAGAGGATTTGTTAAGTTGGATTATAACATTTTGGGAAGGTCTACTCGTTATGTATTGCATGCCACCCCACTTGGGTACCAAAATAATCTTCTGCCTTTTATTAACCCTTAAATTTAGAATATCATGATATTCGACAAACAAATAGAATTGCTCCGCCGGATGGATCAACTCATCCGGATCAAACGAACCGGCCCGCCAAAAGTGTTGGCTTCAAGAATGGGTGTTTCGGAAAGCACCCTGTTCGAGAAGATAAAAACTGCCCGTGAGATGGGCGCCCAAATTTCGTATAACTCTTATAGGGAAACTTATGAATACGATGTGCCCATGAAGCTTACCATTGGCTTTTTTGAAAAAGAAGAGATAACAGACTTAAAAAAAGTGCGCGGAGGCACCTGTAAAATGCGCAAACACTTAACTTTTACAGCTCAATACCTGAGGGTATCGTGAAATATTTTAAAAATATTTATTCCACTCCGAAAATTTCGCAGTGGGACTCGTTAAATTTACGGTGCATTGTAATCATCCCGGCCGGAAATTTTAATGCCCCGGATGCCGAAAAGGGTCAATAATGTAATGAGTAGGTATTAAATTTTCAAATTATGAAAGTACAAAGATTAAATGAAGAAATGTTTGCCCCGATGGAGCAAAACGAAATGATGCTGATCTTAGGAGGAGGAAAAACCAAATACAGTAAGGTCATTATTACGAGTAAAGATGGACAGACCACGATAGAAACAATCAAGTGGAAGGAGAAAGACGGTTAAAAAGAGCTGAGACGCCATTTACCTTGGAGTGGTTTTTTCGTAGAACCACTTCAATAATTAAATTTTAAAATTATGAAACAAGGATGGGAAATATAATAAATCACATGAAATATAAACAGAAAGAGTAATTTCTGCATCCTAAAATTTTTTAATCTATAGTTTATATATTAGATCACATGATTTTACTCATAAGCAATGAAAATGATCAGACCACAAATGATGTAATCGACTGGCTCAGGTTTTTTAATACCGGGTGGGAACGTTTAAATGGTGAAGACCTGATTGACGGAGAAAAACATTCGTATTTATTGCCAATAGGGGAAAATAGCTTAAAGTTGGAGCAGCTCCATCCTAATATAGATTGTGTTTGGTTTAGACGGTTCTATCCCGATTATTATAAAGAGGCTGATCGTTTTGATAGTTATTTGAATGATGAGCTAAAGGTTTTAAAAGATTATATCCTTTCTGGTAAGGTTAGGGTTTTGGGGAATACAACTCATCGAACCAACAAGTTAATAGTACTTAGAACTGCCGAAGAGCGTGGCCTTAAGATACCAGCAACGGCAATTGTAAATAATAAAAAAGATTTTCAAAAGTTTCTGGATAAGTATCCATCTGTCATTACAAAACCAATAACAGAAACGCTCGATTACAACAAGGACAATAACGATTATACCCTTTACACCAATGAAGTATCAAACGATTATCTCGATAAAATACCGAATACGTTCTTCCCAACCTTAATTCAGGCCAAAGTGGCTAAGAATTTTGAGATTAGAACCTTCTACTGGAAAGAAAAATGTTACAGTATGGCAATTTTTTCTCAGGAAAATGAAAATACGGCTATTGATTTTAGGAGGTACGATCGTAAAAGGCCCAACCGAAATGTCCCATACCAATTACCACATGAGATTGAAGAAAAAATTTCAGGTCTTATGAAGAGAATAAAGCTTGATAGCGGATCAATAGATTTAATTAAGGACATTAACGGCCATTTCGTATTTCTGGAAGTTAATCCAAATGGTCAGTTTGGGATGGTTTCTTACCCGTGTAACTACAATTTAGAAATGATTATTGCAAATGATTTAAGGTTAGAAGTATGAATGACCCCCAGTTGATATTAGATGAGTTTATCGAAGAAGACAAATTGAATAGTAATTTTCCTTTAACATTTATGTTTTTGGAGAAATGTAAGGAGATAGAAAGGGCTGGTATAATGTTTAAATCATACAATCGCTTATATAAGAGTAATAGTTATTTTTTAGTTGATCTTTATAAACCAGTTAGTGCTATTATTTATGAGAACGATTGATGAATTTAATTTGTATGCATCTTGTATTCCCGTAAAAGGGGCAATGCGCAGTGTTATATATGATTTGGAACGAAACAGATTTGACTTAATACCCAATATTCTGTATCATTTACTAAATGAAAAAAACAAAGAGAAAAAAGAAGTGATACTAAATAAGATACCGGAAGACATTCAGGATGAATATTTTGAATTTTTAGCTGGTAAAGATTATTTGCTTCCTGAAAGATGTGCTGAAGATAGTTGTTTAAAACCTCTTGATTTATCATGGGAATATCCGGCCAAAATAACAAATGCCATATTATTTCTAAGTGATAATTCGGATTATTTAACTAAGAAATTACTCGATCAGTTCGAGAATAATGGGTGTTTTCACTATCAGATAATTATTAAATCACAAATATCCCCGGAAGATGTGATACAACTATTATCGTTGTTTAAGGAGAGATTGACAAAAAAGATTGAACTGTTTTTACCATATAATAATAAAGTTGAGCAATTGGCAGATGTCGATTTTTTTGCGAAATATCCTTATTGCCAAACTTTGATTATTTATAATTCACCGTACAACAAAACCACTAAAGGTTCATTTTACTATTTGATTTTTACGGAGGGAGAATTATATGACAGCCCTGGTAATTATTCCTTATTTTTCCCGACTGTTACGCATTTTGCAGAAGCACAAAACCATAATTCCTATTTTAACAGGAAGGTTATTATTGATGAAAAGGGATTTTACGTACTTGGATTACACGAAAGTACCCGGTTCGAAAATGTTAAAAATCTTGTTTTGAAAGAGTTAGTGAGTTCAGAGTGTTACACTCAATATTGGAACGTAAGTAAAGATAAAACGGAAGTATGCAAAGATTGTGAATTTAGGTATATGTGCATCGATTCACGAACACCGGTTAAAAATACAGCAACCGGGCTTTTTTACTTTAATAGTGAATGTTCTTATTCGCCATATGCATGCAAATGGGATATAAAAAAGCTAAAAATCAAAGAGATATGAGCCGTTTAGAGTATTTAATTATTGTTGTTACTGTTTTGTTTGGAAATCAAAATAATGTTTATTCTCAGAATCTTGTCTTTAATGAAACTATTGAAACAAAAAAAGATACTTTATTTGATGTGTATAAATATCAAAGGAAAAATTCAAAGGGGGAGTATAAAACTGATGAACGAAAAGTTCCCAAAGAGAGAATAATCTTTAGAAAAGGTGAGATTTATCCTTACAACGCAATTTATATTGATTCAAATAAGGATACGCTTTCCAATAGCCTCGTAAATATTAAAACAACCGGAGAAAGGTGGAAAGGACAACCAGAATCGCAGGATTTAATTTATTATGAATTTCCTGGTTATAAGGCGGATTCTGTAAAATTGAGCAATCACGAGATTAATAAAGAATTTCAAATTTGGACTGATAATAGCGCTACAGGTGTTACAGAGAATATTGAACAGGTTTGGATGCATCCATTAAGAGCCAACCAATATAAATTTACAGAAGTAGCGCCTTTCCCTGAGGTTTATTTTCCACTGCAAAAAGGGAAAAAATGGAAAAGTGAAATTATTGTATTTGAAGGCTGGGGAGAATGGAGTGACCAAACGGTGAAAAGCAAGTACAAAATAGCTGGTAGGGCAAGTTACCTGCTTGAAAATATAGAAATTAATTGTTGGGTTATTAAGAGTGTTGCAAAATGTCCGTCTGGTAAATCAAAACTCATTACCCTTTTCAATGAGGAATTCGGTTTTGTTAAAATGGAATATCAGAACTATATAAAAGAGAAATTAGTTTTTGAGTTGATAAGTGTTGAAGAAAAAAGATAATGAACAAACTATAGCCCAAAAGAATAAAACGAGCAAAGGCTCTCTCGCTTAACAACTCAATTCCTCCTAATAATCAATGAAATAGAAAATGAAAATAGTTTTTTTAACTTTATTATTCTTGTTCCCAATAAAGTTTTTTGGACAAGGATATCATTCCCTTCATATTGGGAGATTAAAGAATTATGAGAATAAGATATTTGTTCCCGGGCGGGTTTTTTCCTACAACTATTCGGTTGCACTTGGTGATACTCTTGGAAAAATTGAATTGGGGTGGCTGAATGATCCTACCATTAAGGGGAAAAGGTTACTAATTGATTGGAATTTTATTTCTGAATCATGTTCCCAGTATCTTATTAATGAAATTCGTTATCAGGTAATACCTGATTCTTTAGTAGCAGACAGGACTGATAAAAATCAAACAGAAGTGAGGATAGGTTATTTTAATAAAGATATTCTAGGAGCTGAAAATACGGGTGTTGTAGAAAATGATCGAAATGTATGGATACATCCCCCGAGAGGAAATTTATTCAGAGGATTAAATACTTGTCCTTATCCTTATGTTCAGTTGCCTTTATACATTGGGAAAACATGGTCTGATAAAATGAAAATAGGAGAACAGTGGGGAAACCCGATGTGGGCAACCTGGAAAAAGAAATTACGCATGGACTTGTCTTATGAGGTGACACGTAAAGAAAATTTCAATATTGACGGAAAAAACTATGAATGTTTTGTAGTAAAAAGTATGTCTGTTTCAGAAATAGGTAAAAACGAGCTGCTATTCTATTATAATGGTCAGCTTGGCTTCGTTAAAATGGAGTATAATATACTGAACAAGATTGATGTCACCTTTAATCTTGTTGATGTTAAGTGATTAGCATGCATAAGATTCATAGAAAATTCTTATTTATCAGGCAGTTGGATCAAAAGGACTGTGGCCCCACCTGCCTGCAGATGGTTGCCAAATATCACGGACGATACTACTCCCTGGCCAAAGTTCGCGAGCATAGCCATAGCTACGACGAGGCTTTTAACGCAGTCAGCGTACAAAAGAACAAGCCTGAATGGTCAAGTTATTTCTTAACAATACCTTAGCGTGACTTGTGCCTCCGCTTCGCAACCCCTAGATCTTTATGCGAACGCGGTAAATCTATGGCGACACGCGGGCGGCACGCAGTGGAGCTCTGCCTACAAGCCTGTAGGGTAGGCAGGGAAGAATCCATAATAAAAAAGTATGTTTTTTACCGGAAAACAGTGCAAATCAATAGAAAATTTTCTATCTTTATAAAAATAAAGGTATGAAATCGAGCGAGCTTCATCGATTAGCTTTAAGAAATGGTTGGAAAAAACTTCGCCAGAGTGGCAGCCATATAATTTATGAGAAGAAGGGGGTTATCTACCCAGTCCCTTACCATGGTTCTAAAGAAGTTGGTAAAGGATTGGAGAAAAAGATCAAGAAAGAGATGGGTTTAAAATAATAAGACATGAAAAGATTAAAAGTCATTATAGAGCGTGCAAAGGACGGCACTTATAGTGCCTACTGCGAAAAGGAACCCTTCAGCGGAATGGGCGACACGGCAGATAATGCCAAAGATGATCTGTTACAACAGATAGAAATTTACAAAAACTATTGTAAAGAAGAAAACAGAGAGTATCCAGCGTATTTGGATGACGACTTCGAACTATCTATAAAATTCGATACAGAAAGCTTGCTACAGTATTATGCAGGCATTATCACCCCTACTGCTTTGGAACGCCTGACGGGCATCCACCGTAAACAAATATGGAGTTATATGCACGGTAAAAGTAAACCCCGCAAACCCCAGATCGAGAAAATTTCTGCAGCACTGCACAAGCTTGGCCAGGAGTTGGTCAGGGTTGAATTGTGATGGAAGAATAAATTCGACAATTGTCGTTAAATCCAAGCAGTTTGTCGTACCTTTACAAAAAATGAGAAGAAGATGAGAACCGCTAATTTCAGTTATAATTCGCTCGAAAACAATGAGGTGTTTAAGCTAATTAATGAAACCAGAAAAGGTGTTGACTATAATATATTCGATGAATTATCAGCAAAGTATCCGTTAAGCAATAAAGATTGGGCAAGAATATTGAACATGTCTGAAAGAACAATTCAGAGATACAAACAGGAAAAGAGAAGATTCGAACCCATTCATTCGGAAAAACTACTTTTAATTGTGTTGTTATTTAAAAAAGGGACCGAAGTATTCGGTAATAAATCCAACTTTCTCACCTGGATTCATTCAAGAAATATTGCTTTAGGCGGAGCTAAACCTATAAACCTTTTGGACAATTCATTTGGTATTAACATGGTGAAAGATGAATTGCTCAAAATTGAACATGGCATTTTGGCATGAAAGTTTATAGATTGGCTAAAAGAAAATATGCAGATGACTTATCAGGCATAGGGGCCGAAATTACGGGAGGGAGATGGAACTATAAAGGCACACGGGTTTTATATACCGCCGATTCAAGAGCCTTATGCATGGCCGAAATTGCAGCTCATACTCCCGTTGTGTTACTTCCTGAAGATTATTATCTGATTACAATTGAAATCCCGAATAATCCCCAAATGGCATGGATAGATGCAAAGAAATTACCTGATAACTGGAAAAAATTTCCTTATTCAAAAAGCAGCCAGGAAATTGGAGAACGATTTATACTACAAAAAGAGCATCTGATGCTAAAAGTTCCTTCCGCGGTTGTACAAGGAGACTACAACATTTTAATCAACCCCCTACATGCTGATTTTGAAAAGGTCAAAATCATTGGGAAAGAAAAAATCGATTTTGATACAAGGTTGTTTCAATAATATAATTGTTCATCTTCTGCTTATGTTTTTCCCATTAGCAATGACTAACCGCCCATTATATCTTTAAAACCAAGGAGAATAAAAAACCCACTAAGCTATGGAACAATCAATAAACCTGGCCGTACTTATCGACGGCGACAACATCCCATCAGCCTATGTAAAGGAGATGATGGAAGAGATTGCCAAATACGGAAATCCAACCATCAAAAGGATTTATGGAGACTGGACAAAACCCAATTTGGCTAAGTGGAAAAATCTGCTGCTGGAGAACGCCATCACTCCCATCCAGCAATATGGTTACACATCGGGCAAGAATGCCACCGATTCGGCCATGATCATCGATGCGATGGATATTCTCTATTCGGAAAAGGTAAATGGATTCTGCCTGGTGTCGAGCGACAGCGATTTTACCCGCCTGGCCACCCGCCTTAGAGAAGCCGGGATGCAAGTGATTGGCATCGGCGAAAAAAAGACGCCCAATCCCTTTATCGTAGCCTGTGATAAGTTCATATACATCGAAATTTTACAATCCCAATCTAAAGAGAAGGAATCGGGGAATGAAAAAGACCAGGTCAAAGATTCTGTCGATAAAATAACCGCTAAAGAGATCAAATTAATTGCCACCACCATTTCCGACCTCTCCGATGACGACGGCTGGGCATTTCTGGGCGACGTGGGGAGTCTGTTGCAAAAGAAACAACCCAATTTTGACCCCCGAAACTACGGCTTTCAAAAGCTGACACCCTTGATTCAATCCATTGGAAAGTTTGAGATAGACCAGCGGGAAGGGCCCAAAAGCAGGCATAAATTAATATACGTGCGAAATAAGGAGCAGCGCAAAGGAAGATAGAATACAAAAAATATCTCTATAGCGACCACCGTCATCGCGAGGGCCTGCCCGAAGCAATCTCATTGATTTCGAGTCTTCAACCGAGAAACCTTTTTGACCCGAACATACAATATCCCTATTGCCTGCACACGTTATTTTAACTATATTTGCATAAAACCGCTTGGCATGATTGATTATAAAACCATTATTAAGAGAAATCCCAACAAGAGATTTGGCAGACCTTGTGTTAGAGATACCCGAATTACCGTTTACGATGTGTTGGGTTGGCTGGCAGCCGGTATGAGTTTCCAGAACATTTTGGATGATTTTCCTGAATTAACGATAGAAGACATCAAGGCTTGCCTTGCCTATGCAGCTGATAAAGAACGAAAATTACTACCTGCCTCATGAAATTGTTATTCGACCAGAATATCTCTTTTCGAATAACAAGGAAACTTCAAGGCTACTTTCCCGGGTGCCTTCATGTTTCAGATTGTAATCTTAGTGATTCCGAAGATCCCGAAATCTGGAAATACGCGAAAGATTATGGTTTCGCGATAGTTACATTCGATTCAGATTTCTATGACATCAGCATTATTAATGGACATCCACCAAAAATCATATGGATTCGAACTGGAAATTTAACAACTAAGGAAATAACTAAGTTAATATTGGATAATCAAAAAGCTATTACTACGTTCCTTGATTATGATGACTTCAAGAATATTGCTTGTTTAGAGTTGGAAAAATAAAGAGGAATAATGAAGAGTGGGATACCGAAAAACCTGATAATAACAACATTCGTTTCGATAACCCTTATAAGCAATTGAAAAATGCCTTTCCTGGTAAATAAACTCAAATAGTTCGGGTCAACCTGCTCCAAACTCGATTCAGCTGGCAATAAATTCCTTTGAAAGCAATAAATTTTAGGGAGATGAATATATTTGTTAGTTTTGCAACAAATTTAATTCAATGGAATTTACAGCCCAACAGGTAGCTGAACTCATTCAGGGAGAGATTAAAGGCGACGCCGACGTGAAAGTGCACGATGTTTCACGCATCGAAGATGGCACCGCCGGCACTCTAACTTTTTTAGCCAATCCAAAATATGAGCATCATATTTACAACACTGCCGCATCGATTGTAATTGTAAATCAATCTTTTGTCCCCGATAAGGAGATAAAGGCAACACTCATAAAGGTACCCGATGCCTACCAGTCCCTGGCCAAACTGCTCCAGTTTTATGTGGAATCACAGCCCAGGAAAACCGGCATTGAGCAACCCTCCTTCATTGATGCATCGGTACAAATGGGCGAATTCACCTATATTGGAGCTTTTGCCTACCTGGGCGAAAAGGTGCAGATGGGCAACAACGTACAAATATTTCCCCACGCTTACATTGGCGACAACGTTGTAATAGGGGACAACACCACCATCTATTCCGGCGCCAAAATATACAAGAACTGCAAAATAGGGAAGAATTGCACCATTCATGCCGGTGCAGTGATAGGTTCCGATGGATTTGGGTTTGCCCCCGGCCCCAACAATGAATATCAAAAGATTCCTCAGGTGGGAATTGTAGTGCTGGAAGATTTTGTGGAGATTGGCTCCAACACCACCGTGGACCGCGCTACTATGGGAGAAACCATCATACGGAAAGGCGCTAAATTAGACAACCTGATTCAAATAGCTCACAATGTTGAAGTAGGTTCCAATACTGTAATTGCTGCACAGTCCGGCGTAGCCGGAAGCACCAAAATAGGTAAGAACTGCATGTTTGGTGGTCAGGTGGGCATTTCAGGCCATATTAAAATAGCCGACGGCACACGGGCAGGCGCCCAAACGGGCATTGCCGGAAACATTAAAAAACCTGATACCACTTTAATGGGATCGCCGGCCATTGACTTGCTGCAATACCAAAAGGCTTCCATTATTTTCAGGCGATTGCCCGAAGTTTATAAGCAATTACAAGCCATTGATAAGTTAGTATCCGACAAACAATAATCAGCCGGGCCTTGAGACGGAAACTTGTCGAAAGGCCCTTAACGTATATAAAAACAGGCTATGGCAAACAAACAACAAACCATCCGGAAAACTGTTTCCGTACAAGGGAAGGGCCTGCACACAGGTGCTGAAGTAACCCTTACCATGAATCCGGCCCCGGTAAATTCGGGGTTTTGTTTTAAACGAACCGACCTTGAAAATCAACCCGGCATAAGAGCATTGGCGGAAAACGTGGTATTTGCCGAAAGGAGCACCGTGCTGGAAGAGAACGGAGTACGCATAAGCACCGTTGAGCACTGCCTGGCAGCTTTAACCGGTATGGGCATCGACAATTGCCTGATAGAGGTGAACGGGCCCGAGGTTCCTATCCTCGATGGCAGTGCCCACTTTTTTACCCAGGCCATTAAACAGGCTGGTGCTGAAAAGCAAAAAGAGGAGCGCGAATATTTTATCGTACGCGAAAAGATGGTATTCGAAGACCCCAAAACAGGCAGCTCCATTGTAGCCATCCCCGAAGACGGCGAAGTTTATCAGGCATTGATCTCGTTCGACAATTCGCTGCTGCTGGCTAATCAGTTTGCCACCCTGGAGTCGATGGATCAATTTGAAACAGAGGTCAGCCCTTGCCGCACCTTTGTTTTCCTGCATGAACTGGAACCACTTCTGAAAAATAACCTCATAAAAGGCGGCGATCTGAAAAACGCCATCATCATCATTGACAAGGAGATAGATCAGACTGAGCTGGATCGCCTGGCTAAGCTGTTCGACCAACCCAGGGTAGAGGTACAGCCCACCGGTGTGCTCAATAACCTGAAGCTTCATTTCACCAATGAGCCGGCCCGCCATAAGCTGCTGGATGTAATTGGAGACCTCACTCTTTGCGGACAGCGCATTAAAGGGCGCATCATTGCCAACAAGCCGGGTCACAAGATTAATGCCGGCTTTGCAAAAATGGTGCGCAAAGAGATTAAGAAGAGGCAGCTCAAAATTGAAGCACCCTTTTACGATCCCGAAGCGCAACCTGTATTCGACATTAACGCTATCAAAGAGCTCCTGCCGCACCGCGCTCCCTTCCTTTTGGTAGATAAAATTATCGACCTGAAGGAAAAAATAATCATCGGCGTGAAAAACGTGACCATGAATGAGCCCTTCTTCGTGGGTCATTTTCCCGACGAGCCCATCATGCCCGGTGTATTGCAGATAGAAGCCATGGCTCAGATAGGCGGCATATTGGTTTTGAGTCAGGTGGATGACCCCAAAAAGTACAGCACCTATTTCCTGAAAATCGACAACATTAAATTCCGTAAAAAAGTAGTGCCCGGTGATACCCTCATCTTTAAACTGGAACTGCTCACCGACATTCGAAGAGGCATTGCCAACATGAAAGGAAGCGCTTTTGTAGGCAACACGCTGGTGAGCGAAGGTGAATTTATGGCACAGATTGCCCTCAACAAAGAGTAACCCTTTTATCCACTCCACGAAAACATACTATACTAAAACAGCAGAAAACTTTAATGCAGATGAAGCAACAACCGCTGGCACATATACACCCGGACGCAAAAATAGGATCCGGTGTGGTAATTGAACCCTTTGTCACGATCGATAGCAATGTGGAGATAGGCGATGGCACCCACATAGGGTCAAATGTGACCATCCTAAGTGGCGCACGTATCGGGAAAAATTGCACCATCTTTCCCGGAGCCGTCATTTCGGCAATTCCTCAGGATATGAAGTTCCAGGGAGAAGATTCTCTGGCCATAATTGGTAACAACACCACCATAAGAGAGTGTGTAACCGTTAACAGGGGCACCAAAGCAAAAGGAAAAACAGTGATAGGTGACAACTGTCTGCTGATGGCTTATGTGCATGTGGCTCACGACTGCCTGATAGGTGACCAGGTGATTCTGGTGAACAGCGTACAGGTGGCCGGTGAAGTGATTATTGACGACTGGGCAATCATCGGGGGCATAACTGCTATTCATCAGTTTGTTCACATTGGCAGCCATGTCATGATTTCCGGCGGTTCGCTGGTGGGCAAAGACATTCCACCTTATGTAAAGGCAGGGCGAGACCCCCTTTCGTATGCCGGAGTTAACTCGATAGGTCTCAGACGCCGCAATTTTAACAACGACCAGATACGCGACATCCAAAACATCTACCGGGTGCTCTTTCAAAAAGGGCTGAACTATACTCAGGCACTGGAACGAATTGAAGCAGAACTGCCTGTTTCGAAGGAGCGCGACGAGATTATCCTATTTGTACGCAACTCAAAACGAGGCATCATGAAGGGCTATTATCCCGACAATGAGCACTCCTATTAAGTTATCTCGCCATCTGCAGTTTGGCCCTCAACCTTAAGCGGGTTGGCTGAAATTTCGGCGTGCATAACGCGGCGTTTATAAATGTCGATGGCCAGGTAAACAGCCTGCCGGAACGAGTCGGCATTGGCTTTTCCCTGTCCTGCTATGTCGAAAGCTGTTCCATGATCGGGCGAGGTGCGCACCACTGGTAATCCTCCAGTGTAGTTCACGCCATTGGTAAATGAGATGGCCTTAAATGGTGCCAGCCCCTGGTCGTGATATATGGCCAGCACGGCATCGAAGCGCGTCACACTCTCAGAGCCAAAAAGGCCATCGGCAGCATAAGGACCCAACGCCATAATGTCCTCTTCGCGAGCAGCCTCCAATGCCGGATTAATGATTGTTATCTCTTCGTCACCCAGCAAACCCTGATCGCCTGCGTGGGGGTTGAGACCCAATACCGCTATACGGGGTCGGCGAATGGTAAAGTCAACCTTAAGGGTCTGGTCCAGAACGCGTAACTTCTGTAATATAAGTTCTTTGGTAAGCATACCGCTCACCTCTTTAAGAGGCACATGCCCGGTTACCACACCCACCATCAGCTTGTCACTAACCATTAACATCACGTGGCTGCCTACATTAAAACGATCGGCCAGATACTCCGTATGGCCGGGAAAATTAAAAGAGTCGGAGTGACTAACCTTCTTGTTGATGGGCGCTGTAACCAGCACATCAACGGCTCCCTTCTTTAAGTCGTCAACTGCTGCTTTAAGAGCCAGATATGCCGATTCACCTCCCATCTCGGTGGCTTTTCCCAGCTCTACCCGCACATTGTCGTCCAGGCAGTTCACAATATTAATCCGCTTGGGATGAGCCTCCGCAGCCGAGCGCACACTGTTGAGACTAATATTACCGATGTTAAGAGCTTTGCGATGATAAGCAGCCACCTTGGAAGAACCATAAATTATTGGAATAAAATGTTCCAGCACCTTAGGGTCAGATAAAGTTTTAAAAATTACCTCGTAACCAATACCGTTGATATCACCCTGAGTGATGGCTACCTTTATTCTGTCTGTACTCATATTGCAATATTTTAAATCACAGCCTCTCAAAAAAGCAAGTTAGCTGATAAGATTAAACTTTTTATAAGCAATTCCGATTTCCCGATTCCCAGGTCATTTGTCTTCCGTCCTCCCGGCTATCTTCTGAAAAAACCTAAAGAGCAACCTTACACCCACCCCGGAGGCGCCATTACCCCGATAATTATTCTCCTTCAGGCTGAATGCCGGCCCGGCAATATCCAGATGAATCCAGGGAGCTTTTACAAAATGGGATAGGAATTTACCGGCAGTGATGGCCCCGCCTTCCCGGCCGCCCAGATTTTTTATGTCGGCAACTTCCGACTTAATCTCCTCATCGTACTCTTCCCAAAACGGGAACCAAACGACTCTTTCGCACATCTCCTCTCCTGCCTTCTCCAATAGATCTTTTACTGCTTCACCGGCAGTTCCCATGCCCACCATGCCATGGAGACCTATAGCCATGGCAGCAGCGCCCGTAAGCGTTGCCAAATCAATCACCAGTTCGGGATTAAACTTTTCGGCATAACTCAGCGCATCGCCCAAAATGATACGACCTTCGGCATCGGTATTTATGACCTCCACGGTTTTGCCGCTGTGCATTTTTATGATGTCGCCCGGCACCAGAGCATTGCCACAGGGTCTGTTATCGGTGGCGGGCATCAGCCCCACCACATGAAGCGGTATCTTATTGGCAGCCAGAGTCATCATAGCACCCAATACAACCGCTGCACCACCCATGTCGCATTTCATGGTGTCGAGACTTCCAGGAGGCGTTTTAAGATTAATACCACCGGTATCGAATACCACACCTTTACCCACCAACACATAAGGTTTGTCATTTATTGCACCTTCGGGTTTCCATTCCATTACCGTAAAAGTGGGCGGATCGACGCTGCCCTGGTTCACAGCCAACAGACCGCCAAACTTAAGTGCTTCAATTTTGGATTTATCAAACACCTCAGCTTTAAAACCATATTGTTGAGCCATAGCCAGTGCCTTTTTGCCTAAAGTACTGGCATTAAGACTTCCCACGGGCTCGTTAACCAGATCGCGGGTTGCAAATACGGCTTGAGTCAGTCGTGTCAATTCATTCAATTGGGCGCCTTCCACCGCCGAACTCACCACCAGTATCTCCTGAAGAACGTTCCGCCTGGCTTTTGCATCGGTCTTATACCCCTCGAACCGATAGGTGCTGAGTGCCATCCCTTCAATCAGAGCTAAAACGGTATCTCTGCTTCCCACCAAATCAATCACAGCGATCCTGTCTCCCTTTTCATCCGATAATCTTTTCTCCAGTGTCCAGCCATCTTTTCTTAGCTTTTCATTTAAGCCCTTGAGTCGGGTGTCTGCATCAATAAATCGAACGGCATCCAATAAATTTAGCCGCTGAATAATCACCAGGTTTTTTTCATCGTCGTGTCGTCTGTTCAGATAGACAATTTCGTTCTCGGTAAAACCAAAATCGGTCAGCTGCTCACAGGTTTCAACAAGAAATACCCGGTTAATGTTTTCGGGTAGCGACTGGGCACTACGTATAATTAATTCCATTGCAATGCGCGTTAAAGTTTAAAGATTGCCAGTTGAATTGAGCTTGTTAGGGGAATTCCGGGTACGAAAATAATCCCGTGTCATCACCTTCTTCAGCTCCCTTAAAATTATGAGTTCGGTAATTAGTTCTGTCCAATTATCTTGTAACTTTTGCTCCTCGTATTTTTGAACTTCAGCGGGAGACACATCAATCCGATAAAGAAGATTAAAAAACCCGGAAGGATTGTTGTCCAGCAAAAAGGAGACGTGCCTCTTCATTTGGGAAAATAACTCATCGTAAAAATGAGTGGGATTACCCGAAAAAGTGATTTCAAGACCAAACTCAGCAAAATCTTTAATAATCTGCCGGGCGGTTTCCCGGATCAAGTCATCGCGCCGGGTAGCTTTGAGGAGATCCTTGTTCGTGAGCATAGGACTTTTCATTCTTCCGTCTGCTCATCTGCCGTATTGAACTTAAAGGAGTAGAGCAACGACTCCAATTGCCATACGAGGTTCCTTTTGTTGGGTTTTTCGGGGGCGTAAACGTACCCTTCGGTCACTACAACCCGATTGTTGACCTCATCGATATGGGAAAAACTAACAAAAGGGCCCCCCATCAAATCTCCTACCACCTTCCATAGGCCACGCAATTCAACTATTTGGTGGTCGTTGTGCACAAAATGTTTATAGGTAATGGGAAAATTGGTTTCGGTGGCTACATAAGACCCTTCGGATGGCCCCGGCACATTGATACGCAACACAGAATCCCGCTTGTTTAGCAAATACGATTTTTCAATGGACTGGGGCCCGGTATAGTCGAAGGAGTAGATATAAATACCCTGACTTATGAGTGGGGTTTCATGCGAAAGCCAGGTAAAATCCTTTCCAGGCTTGTTTTTTTTGAAGTTAAGCGGTACAATCATAAAAGCATCCCACTTATTCTCCACCATCTGTGTAAGCGTCTGATTAATGTACTTGCGGTAATAGCGTTGACTGCGCTCCCGCTCGGCACGTACAAAAAAACCGACCAGCTTAATCTCCTCGGCATCCAGCAGCGAATCCAGCTGCCACGAGTTTTGAGCAAACACCTGGGCCATAGCCTGCTGACTGGCCCAGCGATCGTTGTAATATTTCACTTCAGGTTTAACATTGGGGTTAATTTCCACCATCACCAGACTTCTGAAGGGCCGCAGGCGCTGGGTAAAGGCGCGATGGGGAATCACCGCCACGTCAAACAGAGGTTCTGCCTGGGGAAGTCCCACAACCGGCTGTTTTACAATCTCCAAAAGAGTTTTACCGCCTACACCCCCTTTCACCGAGTCGTCCATCACTACAAGCATCTCACCTGCCTTGCCGATAACATTAGGCTTATAAACTGTTCCCTTATCCTTACATTGTGTTAAAAACAAAATGGAGAACAGCGCGAGAGGTAAGAGAAAAAACGAAGCTTTTTTGTTCATTTTATTGATTTTTCCGGTACAACTATTCATGATCTACAAGATATTTAGATTTGAACAATGAAGATACAAAAAAGCATTCAAATCCATGCCATCTAAACAAAAAAAGGCACGATAAATTGCAGGTTCGCAGGTGGGTTTAAACGACTCAAGGCAAAAACGATGAGTGGTCGTAGGGTGGAATGGATTGTGTACTACCTGATAATCGGGGCTTCCACACCTCCAATACCTGTCCGGCATTAATCGATTTATCCTTTAGATTATTCCAGGCCATCAAATCTTCAACTCTACACTCGTAGTCCATTGCAATTTTATGGAAAAACTCGCCCGGCTTAACCTTATGCCACCCCATCACCCGTCCGCTTTTGTCGCCCACCGGCGGAAGCACACCGGCAGAGGGAGCCGATTCGGGGCTCCAGGCATCGCCATTTTTGATAAAAAGTGGCAGTGCAGATTGAGGCACCACAATTCGCACAGGCGATGCCTGCCGGGGAATATAGTTAAGTTTGTAGGAAGGATTCAGCAAACTCAGGGTTTCCAAATCCAACTTTATCTTACGGGATATTTGCTGAAAGGAGATTCCGCCCGGCACTTCTACTATGGCCAGATCATCGAATATAAAGGGGGCAGGTTGCGGAACAATACCATAACTGTTGTAATGATTCATCACATAATTAACCGCGATAAATGCGGGCAAATAACCGCGTGCCTGTTCCGGAAGCAGGTGACGAATCTTCCAATAGTCATTTTCGCCGCCGGCTCTTCGGATGGCCTCCTTTACTTCGCCAATTCCCACGTTATAGGCTGTAATGGCCAGTTGCCAGTCTTTAAAATTATCATACAGATACTTTAAATAGCGGCATGCAGCATCGGTGGCCAATACCGGATCGGCCCGCTCATCGGTGTAAGTATTTACCTGCAGATCGAACATTCGGGAGGCGTGATATAAAAACTGCCAAAGTCCATAGGCCCCTGAGGAGGATTTGGCCCGCGGTTCCAGAGCCGATTCTATAACTGCCAGGTATTTTAGCTCCAGAGGCAGGTTGTATTTATCCAGATATTCCTCAAAGAGTGGGAAATAGAGTTGAGAGCGACCTATGATATTAGCCAGATGCTCCGGTCTCTCACGGGTATAAACATCTATATAAGCCTGAACATATTTATTGTAAATCAGGGGCAGGGGGGTGAGATTATTAAGGGTTTCTATACGGGAAGTTACAAGATAATGAGGCACCTCCATGTTAGGCGATGAAGCGGGCTGTGCCAAACTCCACGACGAAAAAAAAACCATGCAGCCACACAGAATCCTAAAAAAACGCGGTACTATCATAAGGCATTCCCAAAAACGAAATCCACTCCGATTTACTCAAACAGCAATCACTGCCATGTCATTTAGAGGAGGCTGCATCTCCCTCTTTCTGACTTTTGTCGAGGTTTTTTTTGTCCGATGAATCCTCGGAGGCCTCGGTGCGCGCTTTTTTAAATTCCTTCATACCCTGCCCCAAACCTTTCATCAGTTCTGGTATTTTACGGCCGCCAAAGAGCAGCACGATGGCCAGGATAACTATAATCCACTCATACCCCCCGGGTATCAATAAAAAGAAAGCTAATGATATCATATCCAAAAATTTACTTCCGATTATAACTTCTGTTATTTAAGGCATCCACAGAGCACCTCTTCATAAGAACTAAAACCATGCCTGTTGCTTGTGTGCCACTCATATTTAACTGCCACAATTACAAGAATACTTCCACAAATATATGAATTTAAGATGACTTTGCTCAATAGATCATTATATTTTTAGATGCCCGCCTGCCGGCAGGTAAGATTCCTGACTCAGGATTTAAAAAGCCATTTGAACACGTCGTTCCCATTGGCATACAACAACAGGGAGAAGAGCAGCACCATCCCAATTATTTGTGCATACTCCAAAAACTTATCGCTGGGTTTACGTCCCGTAACAATTTCGTAGGCTAAAAACAACACGTGTCCGCCATCCAGGGCGGGAATGGGCAGGATGTTCATGAATGCCAGAATAAGAGAGAGGAAAGCAGTGGTGTACCAAAAGCTGGCCCAGCTCCAACTGGCCGGAAAGAGATTGCCAATGGCCCCAAAACCACCGATTTGACGTACCCCTTCGCGGCTAAAAACAAGCTTAAGCTGCTTTACGTAATTGATCAAAATAGTGAAGCCCATTTTCACGCCCGCCGGGAAAGCTTCCAGAAGTCCGTATTTTACCCGGCGTATCTCCAAAAAGTTTGAAACATCCTTGTTGCCAATACCAATTTTACCCGATTTACTAACATTCACCGGGAGCGTCATTAAAGTGCCATTACGATAAAATGAAACCGGCACAGTTTGTCCGGCATGCTTAATAAGCTCTGTTACAAAATCATGAAAAAAGGGTGCGTGTACATCCCCTACGCCTACCAGGCTGTCGCCCTTTTGGAGTCCTGCCTCAGCAGCCGGATTACCGGGCAATATAGAATCCACCACAAAAGGCACACGATATTGGGCAAAGATGCGTACATCTCTGGCCAGAAAGCGCTTTGCCAAATCGTGCGGCAGTGGCAGATCAAACACCGAGTCCTTCCGCTGAACCACCATGTGATCGGCCTCTTCGAGCATCATGAGGCGGGCAATGTCATTGACCGTTTCCACATGGAATGTGTCCACCATCAAAACTTTGTCACCATCCTGCAAACCTAATTCGTGGCCCATAGCATCGTAAGAGAGTCCATAGGTGGCACCATCAACAGGTATATAGGACTCGCCCCAGTTAAACAGCATCATCCAGAAGATGAACAGAGCGGTAATAAAATTCACCAGCACACCACCAGTCATAATCAACAACCTTTGCCAGGCCGGCTTGGCTCTGAATTCCCAGGGCTGGGCAGGTTGCGACATCTGCTCCCTGTCCATCGACTCGTCAATCATCCCGGCTATTTTGACGTATCCTCCCAGCGGTAACCATCCTATGCCATATTCAGTATCCCCTTTTTTATATTTGAAAAGTGAAAACCCGGGATTAAAGAAAAGATAAAATTTCTCGACCCTTGTATTAAAAAGCCGGGCAAAGAAAAAATGACCAAATTCGTGCAGTATAACCAAAATGGAGAGACTGAGTATCAGTTGGGCTGCCTTTATCAAAAACACCATATATGCTTAATTTCTAAACAATTAAAACAACTGTGCATAAAGCGTTCATCCCTAAGTTTTATATACAAACAGAACAACCCGGGGTGCGTATCCACTTTATTTAAACGAACAAAGATAGGTTTTTTCCCTACTTTGCAACCATTCGGGCAGCAATTGTGCGTGCCTCTTTGTCGGTATCCAGGTAATCCTGCAAACCGGGTAATTTGATAAAAAAGCATCGCTGCATGGTTTGCTCAATCAATTCGGACATCTCCATAAATCCAACCCTCCTTTTTAAAAAAGCATCCACCACAACCTCGTTGGCAGCATTGAGAATACAGGGCATATTGCCGCCGGTGTGCATGGCTTCAAAAGCGATGCCCAGGTTTCTAAAAAGAGTCGAATCGACCTTCTCGAATGTAAGGGACGGATAATTGGCGAAGCTGAAACGTGGGAAACTATTGGCAAGTCTTTGCGGGTAAGCCAGAGCATATTGTATGGGCAAACGCATATCGGGCAATCCCATCTGGGCCTTTATGGAGCCATCGGTAAACTGCACCATGGAGTGCACAATGGACTGTGGATGCACCACTATCTCAATTTGAGAAGGGTTTAAATTAAAAAGCCACCGCGCTTCAATGGCCTCAAATCCTTTGTTCATGAGCGAAGCCGAGTCGATGGATATTTTATCGCCCATTTTCCAATTGGGATGGTTCAGGGCCTGCCTGCATGTTACCTTTTTCAGAAACTCCGCATTTTTTCCTCTAAAGGGTCCGCCCGAAGCAGTGAGAATGACCTTCTCCACCGGGTTGGCCTCCTCGCCGGCAAGACATTGAAAAATTGCTGAATGTTCGGAGTCAACCGGCAATACGGGTACATTTTTTTTTCGCGCCATTGCCATGATCAGTTCCCCGGCTACCACCAGTGCTTCTTTGTTGGCCAAAGCTATGGGTTTGCCGGCCTCCAAGGCTCTGAGTGTTGGCTCCAGCCCGGAGAATCCTACCAATGCCACCAAAACTATATCCACCGTACTCGTTGCCCCGGCCTGAGCCAGTGCCTGCGGGCCGGTGTAAACTTTTATGGGAAGCTCTTTTAATTGTTGGGATACAAACTCGTATTTAGTCTTATTTACTATAACCACCAGGTTGGGCAAATATTTTTTAGCCTGCTCCACAAGTAAGCGGGCATTATTGCCGGCTGTAAGAACTTCAACCTCAAACAGAGCCGGATATTGATCAATCACTTCCAAAGCCTGGGTTCCTATGGATCCGGTGGACCCCAATATTGCAACTCTTCTCTTCATTCAAAAAAATATAATAATTGCCCTTAAAAGGAGATGTACTCCTGCGGATTAAGTGGCATACCATTGTACCAAAGCTCAAAATGCAGGTGAGGCCCCGTGGTTAACTCCCCCGAATTGCCTACGCTGGCGATACCTTCACCCGATTTCACATGGTCGCCTGCCGATTTTAACAGCCGCTGGTTATGCTTATAAACTGAAATAAGGTTGTTCGAATGCTGTATTTGTATCACATATCCGGTCTCCACGGTCCATTCTGAAAAAAAGACGATGCCATCCATTACCGCGGAGACCGTTGCCCCGGGGGAAGCAACTACATCTACCCCGTAATGGCCTCTCGCTTCGTCGAAAGAGCTAACCACCATACCTTTAATAGGGCTAAAGAAAAAAGTGTTTTCCAGAGTTGGTCCCAGCTTCCTGTCAGCCCTGGCCGACAAATTAAACCGTTCCTCCTTTTCAACCAACTTGCGAAATACAGAATCTTCGGCGGAGCGGCTGAAATGTACATTTTTCAGGTTGTTGGCAGATTCCTCTGTGCGACTATTCTCCTCCGCTAAAAGTTCATCAGGGTTTCCCATCTCATCGCCATTAATCACACGCTGCACGTTTTCGATAAACCGGTTTCGCTTCTCAATCTCTACAATAAGTGAATCTACACGCTGGGCATTGCGTACAATCATAAGTCGCTGGTTGGCATCGGGATAACCCGGAATATATTCGCGCAAACCGGTGAAAGCGATAAGGAAAGTCACTAAAACGATGAGCAAAACAGCCAAAGCTCCTATAAGAGTAAAAACGTTTAAACGTGAAAGCCTTAATGACAAGGCCTCCTCGTAGGTTTGTTCATTAAATATTACCAACTTGTATTTGCTGCGAAGCTTAAGGATAAGGCTTTTGTGCTTATTTTCTGCCATTGGGTGAATGTTGAATTGACCGGATTACAAAGCACAAATTTAATAATAATAAGGAACCTGTCACGCATCTGAGAAATTGTTGTAGCTCGTACTTTCTATACTAAGTATCGAAATATTAAATATAATATCAATCCAACCGCTGCAACTACAGCATATCCAATCAACATGTTTTGTTTGTCCTCTTTGTTTGGAACTAGTTTTCGTACTTTTTTATCATACTCCTCTTTAGTTAAGCTACCTGAATCGTGAGCAATCTTTAATTTCATCAAAGATTCAGAGTGCTTTTCAGAGACTAAAACTACAATCAAACCAATCAAAGGACTTAAAAGTATACATATCAAAAATGCTCTTCCAAATCCAATTCTTCTATTTCGTCCGAGCGATGCAAAAAGTATTGATAAAACTATCCAAAGTATTACTATTCCTGTCATATTATTTATTTATTGATTAAGTATCAATTTGTTTTCAGTCATTTCGACATCTAAATTTTAGAGTCAATAATTGTCTTTAATTTTGCTATTATCAAATTACATTCTTTTATTCACCAATTATCCATTTACAGCATTTAAATCAGTAGTCTATCTGAATTTGGTTTTGACTACTAATGCTATATTAACCATCATCTTTCTTCGTATGAGCTACAACGAAGAATATATTGGCTTTCACTGTTGTCCGGAGAAAAAAATTTGACGGTAATAGATTCCTCCCTCCGGTCGGAAAGACAAGCGTTTACGGGTACAAGGGGCTGTCGGGAGGGGTGGGGGTTTGGGCGAGTTGGGAAAGCCACCCCCCCCCACACCCGGTTGACCCCCAACCAGGTGTATTAGGCCCGGGGGGGGGATTATTTTAATTTTTAAAAGGC
>JACDJA010001159.1_pt1 | contig 23320 bp, 18 predicted proteins | sample 7449241 | NCBI WGS metagenome assembly JACDJA01 (sample SAMN14253289, study PRJNA609438) | sludge metagenome | isolation source: initial anaerobic sludge | collected 2018-12-20 | reverse complement strand
GTTGGCGCCGTACTTGTCGCGCATCGCCACCGCCCAGATGCGGCGGGCGACGCGCCCCATCACCGTGTACTCCGGGTCCATGCCGTTGGAGAAGAAGAACGACAGGTTGGGCGCGAAGTCGTCGATCTTCATGCCACGGGCAAGGTAGTACTCGACGATGGTGAGGCCGTTGGAGAGGGTGAAGGCGAGCTGCGAAATCGGGTTGGCGCCGGCTTCGGCGATGTGGTAGCCGGAGATCGACACCGAGTAGAAGTTGCGCACCTTGTGGTCGACGAAGTACTGCTGGATGTCGCCCATCATGCGCAGCGCGAATTCGGTGGAGAAGATGCAGGTGTTCTGCGCCTGGTCTTCCTTCAGGATGTCGGCCTGCACGGTGCCGCGCACGGTCTTCAGCGTCTCGGCCTTGATGCGGGCGTAGGTGTCGGCATCGAGGAGCTGGTCGCCGGTCATGCCGAGCAGGGCGAGGCCCAGGCCATCGTTCCCGGCCGGCAGCTCGCCGTGGTAGCGCGGGCGCTCGCGGCTCTCGAAGAAGGCGGCGATCCTGCGCTCCGCGTCGGCCCAGCGCGCCGGGTCTTCCTTCAGGTACTTCTCGACCTGCTGGTCGATCGCCGTGTTCATGAACATGGCGAGGATGATCGGCGCCGGGCCATTGATGGTCATCGATACGCTGGTGGTCGGCGCGCAGAGGTCGAAGCCCGAGTAGAGCTTCTTCATGTCGTCCAGCGTCGGCACGTTGACGCCGGAGTTGCCGATCTTGCCGTAGATGTCCGGGCGCGGCGCGGGGTCCTCGCCGTACAGGGTGACCGAATCGAACGCGGTCGAGAGGCGCGCGGCGGGCTGGCCCTGGCTGAGGTAGTGGAAGCGCCGGTTGGTGCGCTCGGGCGTGCCCTCGCCGGCGAACATGCGGATCGGATCCTCGCCGGTGCGCCGGTATGGATACACGCCGCCGGTGTAGGGGTAGTGGCCGGGCAGGTTCTCCTTGCCGAGGAAGCGCAGCTGGTCGCCCCAGTCCTGGGTCCTGGGCGGCGCGATCTTGGGGATCTTCTGGTGGCTGAGCGACTCGCGGTAGTTCTCCACGCGGATCGTCCTGCCGCGCACCTGGTATTCGTTGACCTCGCGCGTGACCGCTTCGCGCAGCGCCGGCCACTGGCGCAGCAGGCGCAGCGATTCGGCATCCAGCGAATGGATGGCGTCCTGGTAGCGCTGGCGCAGGGTCAGCAGGGTGCGGTCGGCGGTCGGCGGCGCCGCGGGCGCGGCGTCGGCGGCGATGCCTTGCTGTCCTTTGGTGATCGCGGCTGAAGCCGCTCCCGCGGGAAGCAGGTCGTCGGCGGCGTAGGGCGCGAGCGGCTTGGGCAGCGCGGGATCCTCCAGGTCGCGCAGGGATTGCCAGTAGCTCTGCGCGCGGTTGGCGATCTCGGCCTGCGACTCGACGCGGGCATTGATCGCCCTGCCCTGTTCGGCGATCTCGGCGAGGTAGCGCACGCGGCTGCCGGGGATCAGCACCGTGGCGCGCGGTTCCTTGAGCGTGGTGTCGAGCTGCGGATTGAAATCGCAGCGCGGGGAGAAAAGGGGGTCGGAGTCACTTTTCCTCGGTCCGTCTTCGCCTGCCCCGGAATGTTCGGGGGAAATGTGACTCTGGCCCCCTTTTCCCGCCTTCTCGCGCAGCAGGCGGCACAGGTTGACGAACATCCACGACACGCCCGGATCGTTGAACTGGCTGGCGATGGTCGGATAGACCGGCACGTCCTCGTCCTTGATGGCGAAGGCGGTGCGATTGCGCTTCCACTGCTTGCGCACGTCGCGCAGCGCATCCTCGGCGCCGCGGCGGTCGAACTTGTTGAGCACGATCAGCTCGGCGAAGTCGATCATGTCGATCTTCTCGAGCTGGCTGGCCGCACCGTAGTCGCTGGTCATGACATAGACGGGCAAGTCGACCAGGTCGACGATCTCCGAGTCGGACTGCCCGATGCCGGCGGTCTCGACCAGCACCAGGTCGTAGGGCTGGCTCTTCAGGAACGCGATGCAGTCCTTCAGCACCTCGTTGGTGGCCGCATGCTGGCGACGGGTGGCCATCGAGCGCATGAAGACGCGCCGCGAGCGCAGGCTGTTCATGCGGATGCGATCACCGAGCAGCGCGCCGCCCGAGCGCCGCCGCGTCGGGTCCACGGCCAGCACGGCGATGCGCATCTCCGGAAAGGCATGCAGGAAGCGCAGCAGCAGCTCGTCGACCACCGAGGACTTGCCCGCGCCGCCGGTGCCGGTGATGCCGACCACCGGCGTGCCGCGCCCGGCGAGTTCCCATTCCTTGCGCAGGCGCGACAGATCGCCGGCGGCGAGGCGGCGCTCCTCGATTTCGGTCAGCATGTGGCCGATCGAGATCTCGTCGTCGATGTCCGCCTTCGGCACGCCGGCAGGTTCCGCTGCTCCGTGACGATCGGCGGCGACGCGCGCGCGATGGACGACATCGCCGATCATCTCGGCCAGGCCCATCTTCATGCCGTCGTTGGGGTGGTAGATGCGCTCGACGCCGTAGTCCTCGAGCTCGCGGATCTCCTCGGGCGTGATGGTGCCGCCGCCGCCGCCGAAGACGCGGATGTGGCCGGCGCCGCGCTCGCGCAGCATGTCCACCATGTATTTCATGTATTCCATGTGTCCGCCCTGGTAGGAGGACAGCGCGATGGCGTCGGCATCTTCCTGCAAGGCGGCGCGCACCACGTCCTCGACCGAGCGGTTGTGGCCCAGATGCACCACCTCGGCGCCCTGCGCCTGGATGATGCGGCGCATGATGTTGATGGCGGCATCGTGGCCATCGAACAGGCTGGCGGCAGTGACGAAGCGGAGCGGACTCGCCTCCGCGGAAGGCTCGGTTTCGCTGACGTGCGGGCGGGGGGAACTCATGCTGATTCCGGGGTTGCAAAGACTGACCCGGGATTGTACCGCTTCGCGCCTGCGCGGCTGGCGGGCGGCCAGGAACGCACGAAAGCGCGGTGCGCGGGGCCGGTTCACGCCCGCAGCGTGCGCACCCGTTCCTGGCGCAGGCCATGGCCGATGCGGCGTGCCGGCAACCGGCCGATGGCGCGCAGGCGCAGCGAAGCGCGCAGGGGCGCCGGCACGTGCGGCGCCCCGCCCTGCTCATCCAGCACGCACGCGATCAACCGGTTCCGGATCGCGATCCGCACACGCTGGGAGACGCGCGTCGGCCATGCGCGACGGCGCTCCGCCGCGACCGACAGGACTTCATCGGGCAGACCGCCGTCCTTCCGCGCCCTGGCACGCGCACCGGCCGCGCCCAGCGCAGCCAGGACCGCGGATCAGCGCATCACGATGGAGCGCGCCGATGGATGGACGGCGTCGCCGCGCAAGGCACGCGGGCAATCCGCGTGCCTCTTTCCAGCACGGCCACCCCGGCGCGGGTGGCGCGGCGCAAGGTGGGCATCCAGCGCTGCCCGGCGACTACTTCGGCGCGCTGACCCGCACCGAGTCGTCATAGCGGATCGATTGCACGCTCGTGCTGGTCTTGCCCATCGCCGTACCCGTGCTCTCCGTGCGCACCACGCGGCCGCTGCCGTCGAGGAACACCCTGTTGTGCGACTCGACCGTCTGGCCCATGACCTTCATTCCCTGGTCGAAGCTGATTGCGTGGAGCGACAGGTCGCCCACCTTGACCATGCCCTCGTCCTTGACGTTGCTGATGTTCTCGCGCATTTCCGCGGCCGAACTCGGCAGGTAGGCCTTCATCATGTTGCTGATGTCCATGGGCGACTTCATCCAGTTGCCGCCCATCTTCATCCAGGTGCCTTCCGGCAACACGATGATTTCCGCCTGCGGGGTAATCATATGAATGCGCTTGATGGTGTCGAAGCGGCCCTCGACACGGGTGTCGTCGCCATCGGAGGTGGAGACGATTTCGGTCACGTAGCGGCTGTCGTACAACTTCTGCTGGGCCGCCAGCAGGTCGGACATGGCATCGGCATGGGCCAGCGCCGGCACGATCAGGAAGGCACACAGCGCCAGGAGGGTGACGCGGATGAATCTGGGCTTGAACATGGCTTGCCTCTTCGGCTTGGGTCAGCGGTCATTCTCGGCCTTCTCGCTGGCCGCCCGCAATCGACCGGGTCGCGCCCGCCACCGGAAGCGGGTCGCAACGACGCTGTGACGCAGCGCACGCCTGGCCACCGCGCCGCGCCGCGCCGGTGTCCGGCCGGGCCGCTGGGCGGCCTGGGCGGAGTCTGTCGCAAGCGCCCGGCGGCGCAGCTACAATGAGCCACCTGGCCGGAACGCTCCTGTTGGCGTTGCGGTCACGCTACACCCTCATCAGGGACGAAAACCCCTGGCCGTCATTCCTGCGCGAGCGCGCGGCACGCTTCCCGTGTCGGGCCGGCGTATGCCTTTCGGAGCTCCCATGATCTTTGACACCATCGCCCAGACCGGTCACGAGCAAGTCGTGTTCTGCCACAGCAAGGATGCGGGCCTGAAGGCCATCATCGCGATCCACAACTCGGTGTTGGGCCCCGCGCTCGGCGGCCTGCGCATGTGGCCCTACAAGTCCGAAGCCGAGGCACTGAACGACGTGCTGCGCCTGTCGCGCGGCATGACCTACAAGAACGCGGTCGCCGGCCTCAATCTCGGTGGCGGCAAGGCGGTGATCATCGGCGATCCGTCGCATGACAAGTCCGAGGCGCTGTTCCGCGCGTTCGGCCGCTTCGTCAATTCGCTGAGCGGCCGCTACATCACCGCCGAGGACGTCGGCATCGACGTCAACGACATGGAATACGTGTTCCGCGAGACCGAGTTCGTCACCGGCGTGCATCAGGTGCATGGCGGTTCGGGCGATCCATCGCCGTTCACCGCCTACGGCTCGCTGCAGGGCCTGATGGCGGCGCTCAGCCACCGCTTCGGCAACGAGGACATCGGCAAGTACAGCTTCGCCGTGCAGGGCGTGGGCCATGTCGGCATGGAGTTCGTCAAGCTGCTGCGCGAGCAGGGCGCCAAGGTGTTCGTCACCGACATCAACCAGGAACAGGTGCAGAAGGCCGTCGCCGAGCATGGCTGCGAGGCGGTCGGTCTGGATGACATCTACGACGTCGATGCCGATGTGTACAGCCCCTGCGCGCTCGGCGGCACGCTGAACGAGCAGACCATCGACCGCATCAAGGCCAAGGTCATCTGCGGGCCGGCCAACAACCAGCTCGCCACCGACGAGATCGGCGACGAGCTCGACCGCCGCGGCGTGCTCTACGCGCCGGACTATGCGGTCAATGCGGGCGGCGTCATGAACGTGTCGCTGGAGATCGACGGCTACAACCGCGAGCGCGCCATGCGCATGATGCGCACCATCTATTACAACCTCGGCCGCATCTTCGACATCGCCAAGCGCGACGGCATCCCGACCTACAAGGCGGCCGACCGCATGGCCGAAGAGCGCATCGCCACCATCGGCAAGCTCAAGCTGCCGCATACCGGCGCCACCGGGCCGCGCTTCCTGGGCCGCATGCGCGGGCAGTGATGGCGGCCGGGATCGGGGATTGGTGATTCGGGATCAGGCAAGGCAGCCCACCCGAATTTCCAACCCCCTCCCGGCGCCCTGCATCCAGCCAGACGCAAGCCCAGTCCGCAGCAGGAGGCCCGCTCTGCGAATCCCCAATCCCGAATCCCCAACCCCGGCCCAAGCATGACCTTTCCCCTCGGTGAAGACCTCGACCTGTTGCGCGAGACCGTGCGTGCCTTCGCGGAGAAGGAGATCGCCCCGCGCGCCGACCTGATCGACCGCGAAAACGCCTTCCCGGGCGACTTGTGGCGCAAGCTCGGCGAGATGGGCCTGCTCGGCATCACCGTGTCGGGCGAATACGGCGGTTCGGAAATGGGCTACCTGGCGCACCTGGTGGCGATGGAGGAAATCTCCCGCGCCTCCGGTTCGGTCGGTTTGTCCTATGGCGCGCACTCGAACCTGTGCGTCAACAACATCTTCAAGAATGCCAGCGAGGCGCAGAAGCAGAAGTTCCTGCCCAAGCTCTGCACGGGCGAGTTCGTCGGCGCGCTGGCCATGAGCGAACCGGGCGCCGGTTCGGACGTGGTCGGCTCGATGGCCTGCCGCGCCGAGAAGAAGGGCGATGTCTGGGTCGCCAACGGCTCCAAGATGTGGATCACCAACGGCCCGGAAGCGGATGTACTGCTGGTGTACATGCGCACCGCGCACCGCCCGGCGGGCAGCCGCTGCATCACCGCCTTCCTGGTCGAAAAGGGCATGCCGGGTTTTTCCACTGCGCAGAAGCTCGACAAGCTCGGCATGCGCGGCTCCAACACCTGCGAGCTGGTGTTCGACGACTGCGAGATTCCCGACGAGAACCGCGTCGGCGAGGTGAACGAAGGGGTGCGCGTGCTGATGAGCGGCCTGGACACCGAGCGCCTGGTGCTCTCCGGCGGCCCGATCGGCCTGATGCAGGCCGCACTCGACATCACCCTGCCCTACGTGCGCGAGCGCAGGCAGTTCAACGCGCCGATCGGCACTTTCGAGATCATGCAGGCCAAGGTGGCCGACATGTACACGGCGCTGCAGTCCTCGCGCGCCTACGCCTATACCGTGGCGCAGAACTACGACCGCGGCGAACGCTCGCGCATCGACCCGGCCTCGTGCCTGCTGCATGCATCGAGCAATGCGGTGCAGGTGACCCTCGAGGCCATCCAGTCGCTGGGCGGCAACGGCTACATCAACGAATACCCGACCGGACGCCTGCTGCGCGACGCCAAGCTCTACGAGATCGGCGCCGGCACGAACGAGATCCGGCGCATGCTGATCGGGCGCGAGCTGTTCCACGGCAAGTCATAGCGACGCGCCGGCAAGCTTCCGGCCGGCGCCCGCCGGGCCGCGAACGCGCGGCCGATGCGTTGCGTGGCGCCTGGGCTGAACGGTTTCGCCGGCTGGCGAAAGCGCGGCGTCCGCATGCAGACGAATCGCCATCCGCGTCCCTGGCCGGTTTGCCGCGCTGCAGCGACGGGGCCATAATCGACCGACTCGTCTTTCGGCCGCGTGCCGATCATCCCCCAAGAGGTTCACCATGTCCGCTATCGTCATCGTCGGCGCCAAGCGCACCGCCATCGGTTCCATGCTCGGCCAGTTCACCGGCGTGCCCACCACGACGCTCGGCGCCACCGCCATCAAGGCTGCCGTCGAGCAGGCCGGTATCGACGCCGGCGACGTTTCCGAGGTGATCATGGGCTGCGTCCTGCCGGCCAACCTCGGCCAGGCGCCCGCGCGCCAGGCGGCAATCGCGGCCGGGCTGCCCAAGTCGGTCGGCTGCACCACCATCAACAAGGTCTGCGGCTCGGGCATGAAGGCCATGATGCTCGGCCACGACCTCATCAAGGCGGGCTCGGCCAGCGTGGTCGTCGCCGGCGGCATGGAGTCGATGACCAATGCCCCGCACATGGTCAATGCGCGCACCGGCATCCGCTATGGCGACGCGAAGCTGGTCGACCACATGGCCTGGGACGGCCTGACCAATCCCTATGACGGCCAGTCGATGGGCGTGTTTGCCGAGGCCACGGCGGAGAAGTACGGCTTCACGCGTGAGCAGCAGGACGCCTTTACCATCGAATCGGTCAAGCGTGCGCAGGGCGCGATCACTTCGGGCGCCTTCGTGGACGAAATCGTCCCGGTCAAGGTTTCCACCCGCAAGGGCGAGGTCGAGTACGCCACCGACGAGCAGCCCGGCAGGTCCGACATCGCCAAGATTCCGACCCTGCGTGGCGCCTTCAAGAAGGATGGCACGGTCACGGCGGCAAGCTCCTCGAGCATTTCCGACGGCGCCGCCGCCACGGTGTTGATGAGCGCGGAGGAGGCCGGCAAGCGCGGGCTCAAGCCGCTCGCGCGCATCGTCGCGCATGCCACCCAGTCCCAGGAACCGCAGTGGTTCACCACCGCACCGATCGACGCGATCCGCAATGTGCTCGCCAAGGCCGGCTGGAAGGTCGAGGACGTGGACCTGTTCGAAGTCAACGAAGCCTTTGCCGTGGTCGCCATGGCGCCCATCAAGGAACTGGGCATCAGCCACGACAAGCTCAACGTGCACGGCGGCGCCTGCGCCATGGGCCACCCCATCGGCGCCAGCGGGACGCGCATCGTGGTCACCCTGCTCTACGCGATGAAGCAGCGCGGCGTGAAGCGCGGCGTGGCAACGCTGTGCATCGGCGGCGGCGAAGCCACCGCGATCGCGGTGGAGCTGGTCTGAACACCGGCCGGCCGGCAGGGCACATGGAATCGGCAGGCCCGGTCAGCGATGCCGGGCCACAGGGGGCCGCATCAGGCAAGTCGTCGCAAATTCATCCGCGCGGGAATCCGCGTTTCTAAACGGCTGCCACGCAATCGCGTGGCACCGGTCACTTCAGGAGGGAAACACCCATGCGTCACATGAAACTCGCTCCGCTTGCACTTGCCATCGTTCTTGCCGGCGGCCTGGCCGCCTGCAGCCAGGATACACAGCAACAGGCAGCCGAGGACGCTGCGGCCGCCGCACAGCAGGCACAGCAGGCTGCGAACGAGGCAGCCACTGCTGCCGACCGCCAGTTGAAGGAGGCCGCCGAGGCCGCCGCGGCACAGGCCGACGCTGCTGCCAGCGCCGCCTCCGACGCCGCCAGCGCGGCCGCCGACGCCGCCAGCGCAGCCGCCGATGCGGCCGACGCGCACACCGAAGACGCCGTGGACCAGGCCAAGAAGGCCGCCGCCGATGCGGCCGACGCGGCCCACGATGCCGCCAGTTCCGCCGTGTCCGCTGCGGCAGCCGCCGGCAAGGAAATCAAGGAAGGCGCCACCGAGGTGGGCAAGCAGGTGGCCGAGACGGCCAAGGACGCCAAGGACGCGGCCAAGAAGGCTGCCGATGACGCCGACAAGGACTGACCCGAGCCGCGTCCGTTCCTGACGCAAGACGCCGGCCGCCCCGCGCGGCCGAGCGTCTTCTTCGCGGGGTGTTTTCCGTCCCGCACGACCGATCCGCGTTCCGTACCTGCCCAACGCACGCACCGCCATGCCCCAGATCCGCTCGCAAATCGATCCGCGTTCACCGGAATTCCAGGCCAATGCCGCACAACTGCGCGGCGTGGTGGACGAGCTGCGGGCCGAAATGGCGCGTATCGCCCAGGGCGGTGGCGAAAAGGCGCGCGCCAGGCACACCGCGCGCGGCAAGCTGCTGCCGCGTGAACGCATCCGCGCCCTGCTCGATCCGGGTTCGCCCTTCCTCGAGCTGTCGCCGCTGGCTGCACACGGCATGTATGACGATGCCGCCCCGGCGGCCGGCCTGATCGCCGGCATCGGCCGCGTCCACGGCGGCGAAGTGCTGGTGATCGCCAACGACGCCACCGTCAAGGGCGGCACCTATTTTCCGATCACGGTCAAGAAGCATCTGCGCGCACAGGAAATCGCGCTGGAGAACCGCCTGCCCTGCATTTACCTGGTCGATTCAGGCGGTGCCTTCCTGCCGCTGCAGGACGAGGTGTTCCCGGACAAGGAACATTTCGGCCGCATCTTCTACAACCAGGCGCGCATGAGCGCCGCAGGCATTGCGCAGATCGCCGTGGTCATGGGCTCGTGCACGGCGGGCGGCGCCTACGTGCCGGCCATGAGCGATGAAACCATCATCGTCAAGGAGCAGGGCACGATCTTCCTTGGCGGGCCGCCGCTGGTGAAGGCGGCAACCGGCGAAACGGTGGATGCCGAAACGCTGGGCGGCGCCGACGTGCACACTTCCATTTCCGGGGTGGCCGATCACTTCGCCGAGAACGACGCCCACGCACTCTCGATCGCCCGCGATATCGTCGCCAACCTCAACCGCGGCAAGGCCATGCCGCTGGCGCTGCGAGAATCACGCGAGCCGGTCTATCCGGGCGAGCAGCTCTATGGCTGCGTGCCGCGCGACACGCGCATCCCCTTCGATATCCGCGAAGTCATCGCCCGCATCGTCGATGGCTCGGAACTGCAGGAGTTCAAGGCACGCTACGGCAAGACCCTGGTGACCGGCTTCGCCCACATCCACGGCTACCCGGTCGGCATCGTCGCCAACAACGGCATCCTGTTCGCCGAGAGCGCCCTCAAGGGCGCCCACTTCATCGAACTGTGCAACCAGCGCAACGTGCCGCTGGTGTTCCTGCAGAACATCACCGGCTTCATGGTCGGCAAGAAGTACGAGCAGGCCGGCATCGCCAAGGATGGAGCCAAGATGGTCACCGCGGTGGCCTGCTCGCACGTACCCAGGTTCACCGTGGTGATCGGCGGCAGCTTCGGCGCCGGCAACTACGCCATGTGCGGCCGCGCCTACGGCGCGCGCTTCCTGTGGATGTGGCCCAATGCGCGCATCTCGGTGATGGGTGGCGAACAGGCCGCCAGCGTGCTGGCCACCGTCAAGCGCGACGGCATCGAGGGCCGCGGCGGCCACTGGTCGCCGGACGAGGAAGAAGCCTTCAAGGCGCCGATCCGCGAGCAGTACGAGCGCCAGGGCCACCCGTATTACGCCTCGGCGCGCCTGTGGGACGATGGCATCATCGATCCCCTGGATACCCGCCGCGTGCTTGGCCTGGCCCTTTCGGCCTCGCTCAACGCCCCGATCGAGCAGGGTCGCTTCGGCGTGTTCCGCATGTAGCCGCGCGAGCGCCGATCCCGCCGCCTCAGGCCAGCGCGATGGGCGCCAGCAGCACGTTCCAGCGCACCAGCAACACCACGGCAAAAGCCATCACCAGCAGAACCACCATGTGGCGCAGCTTGCGCCACGTGCTCCAGTCGCGCGCCCGCAGCGCCGGCCAGAACGCCAGCACGGCCAGCACCGTGGCCGCAGCGGCGACATGCGCCAGCACCACCGCAACCTTCAGGCTGGTGCCCGGGTAATCGTAGACCAGGGTTGCCGACGACGACGCGGCGATCGCCAGCGCCACCGCCGCAGCGATGATCCACGCCAGCCACAGCACGGCCGCAAGGCCCAGCGTCGTCGCCGCGGCGCGCCCGTGGCGCAGCCGCTGGCGCAGGGCACGCCGGTGCCAGCCACCGATGAGGACGCCGATCGACAGCAGTGTCACCGCGGCAATGGCCGCGACCAGGGCCGCCATCAGGTCGATTGCGCCAATGCGATCGGCGACCACGTGGCCGTAGCCGGCCGCCAGCGTCATGCCGCCGTCCGCCTGTGGCGTGAAGGCAATCCGGCTGCCATCGTCCAGGTTGCGGAACACGCCGTCGCCCTGCGCCACGTGGCGGTGCGCACCATCGCCGGTGGCGACCACCAGCGTGCCGTCCGGCCCGGGACTGACCGCGGTGTCGGTGCCGGCGACCATCAGGAACTTTTCCAGGCTCCGGTACGGACGGCGCTCGCTGCGATAGGTGCCGGCGTAACGGGCCAGATCCGCCGCGGCGGCACTCGTTGGCACCGGAATGGGCGTACGCGCATCGGGCAGCCAGTGTTCGAATACCAGGCGCGGCAGGGCCATCGCCAGTCCACGCCCAGTGTCGGTGTTGGTGGAGACGAACACCCCGATGCCGGCATCCGGCAGCACCACCATGTTCGACAGGAAGTGGAGCGTGGCACCGGCGTGCTCGAGGCTCAGGTGCTGGCCATAGCGCTGCCGGAAGAAGCCGTGCGCGATCCCGCCGACCGCATCGGCGTTGCGAAAGCCGATTTCTGCCAGCTGCGCGAAGCTTGCCGGATCGAGCACGGTCGCGCCATCCAGGTGGCCGCCGTTGAGCAGCATGCGCATCCAGCGCGCCATGCCCGCCGCACTGGCCGAAGCGCCGCCGGCCGGTGCGAGCTGAGCGATGAACTCGAAGCCCGACGCCGAATATCCGCCAGCTTCGCGCTGGAACCCGGTCGAGAACGTGCCGGCCAGGTCCGGACCCACGCGGCGCGGATCGCCATCGGCCAGCGGCTCGCGGAAGGTGATGGTGGCGATGTGCAGCGGCGTCAGAAGCCTGGTCTGGACGTAATCCTCGAAGGGCATGCCCGAGGCCTCGGCCACGAGCGCGCCGAGCAGGCCGACGGCGTAATTGGAATACACCGCATGCAGGCCGGGCGGGCGCACGCGCCGCGGCCGGTACTTGGCCAGGTAATCGGCAAGTGCGGGCACTGCGGCGGCATTGCGCATGAACAGGTGGCCAAGCGCGCTCTCCTCGAAGCCCGCCGTATGTTGCATCAGGTCGGCAACGGAAACCGCCCCGTAACCCTCGTCGGGAATCTGCAGCGCCTGCGGCAGATGGGAATTGGCCGCGTCGTCCAGGCGGATCCGCTGCTGGGCGACGAGCTGCATGGCGGCGAGGTAGGTAAAGGTCTTGGAGATCGAGCCGATGCGGAACAGCGTGCTGGCCGGATCCACCGCCCGATCTGGATCGACGCCGGCGATGCCATAGCCCTTCTGCAGCAGCGTGCCGTCCCGATCGACCACCGCCACCACCACGCCGGCAATGTGCGCCTCGGCCATGTACGCGCCGACCACGCCATCGATGAAGGCTTCGAGCGCGTCTGCTGGCTGGACGCCGCTGCCCGTGTCCGCTGCCGGGAGCGGCAAGGCATCCGGTGGCGGCAAGGCTCCCTGCACAGCGACGTTGCCGCCCGGCAACAGCGGCTCGGGCACCTGCGCCAGGCTCACCACTGACGCCAGCGCCATGCCCACCGCGAGCAGGCAGCGCAGCCCGCTGCGCAGACGACGCGTTTCACGTGTCTGCGCTCCACCCCGTGCCCTACCCATGTCCAGCCCCCATGTGTGCCCCGCTGGGGCGGATTGTGCATCCGCGCGCGCAGCCGCGCCATGCCCGCCGCGCCGGGCACATCGAGTGCGCGCCCTGCCGGCACCGACCATGAAGTCCCGACGCGCTGCGCCCGCCCGGCACGCTTCAGCGCATCAACACGAGTTCCTCGGCGGAAGTCGGGTGGATGGCGACGGTGGCATCCAGATCGGCCTTGCGCGCACCCATCTTTACCGCCACGGCAAAACCCTGCAGGATCTCGTCGGCACCGATGCCCATCAGGTGGATGCCGACCACGCGTTCTTCGGCACCCACGCACACCAGTTTCATGAACGTGCGCTCGTCATGGCCGGCCAGGGCCGTCAGCATGGGCCGGAAGCGCGCGCGGTACACGCGCACCACCTCGCCGTGCGCGGCGCGCGCGGCTTCTTCGGTCAGGCCCACCGCGCCGACCGGCGGATGCGAGAACACGACGCTGGGGATGTTGGCGTAGTCCAGGCGCGCCTCGGCCTGGCCACCGAACAGGCGATCGGCAAGGCGCCGCGAGGCGGCGATCGCCACCGGCGTCAGCGGCAGGCGGTCGGTGACGTCACCGGCTGCGTGCACGCCCGCCACGTCGGTATCCTGCCAGTCGTCGATCGCGACGAATCCCTGGGCATCGAGGGCCACCCCGGCCACGTCCAGGCCCAGGTCCTGCACATTCGGATCGCGTCCGATGGCCCAGATCAGTTCATCGAAGCCGCCGGTGCAGCTGCCGTCCTGGAAGTGCAGCGCATAGCCATCGGCCGTGCGCTGCGCGCGCACGGGCAGGCGCGAGCAGGCGACCTGGATGCCGCGGTCCACCATCGCCCTCGTCAGTGCCGCGCCAAGTTCGTGGTCGAAATAGCGCAGCACCCGGTCACTGCGTGCGAACAGCGACACCTCGGCGCCGAGCGCGCGCAGCACACCGCCAAGTTCCACCGCGATGTAACCGGCACCGACGATCGCGACGCGGCGCGGACAGGCACGCAGGTCGAAGAAGCCATCGGAGTCGATGCCCAGATCGCCACCGGGAATGGCCATGCGGCGGGAATGCGCGCCGGTCGCGATCAGCACATGCCTGGCCTCCAGCGTGCGCGTGCCGACCACGATGCGGCGTGCGGCGCGGAAGCGCCCATGCCCTTGCACCAGAGTGATGCCAAGCTGCTCGAAGCGCGCGCGATAGCCGGCATGGATGTTGGCAATGTAGGCACTGCGACGGGCAATGAAGGCGGGCCAGTCGAGGCGCCCAGGCGCGCTGTCGAAACCCAGCAGACGTGCCAGCGCCTGCGCCTCGGCCAGTTCGGCGGCGAGCCACATCGCCTTCTTGGGCACGCAGCCGACGTTGACGCAGGTGCCGCCCAGGGGCCCGGCTTCGACCACGCACACGCGCGCGCCATGACTGGCGGCGCGGATCGCCATGGCGATGCCGGCCGAGCCAGCCCCAAGGACGATCAGGTCAAACGCTTCGGACATGTCCTTCTCCCATGCAGGATGGCGTGCAGGCCTGGCGCGGAGCGCAGCGACGCACGGCGCGCCCGCCGATCAGGCAAAGCGCGCCGGTGCGAACGGTGCGAGATCCAGCGCGGGCGGGCGCCCGCAGACCAGGTCGGCGACCAGCGCGCCGGTGCCCGCCGACAGGGTCACGCCCAGCATGCCATGTCCGGTCGCCAGCACCAGGTTGTCCACCCGCGGCGCGCGCCCGAGCAGCGGCAGGTCATCGGGCGTCATCGGCCGCCAGCCAAACCATTCTTCGACCCGCTGCGGCCCTTCCGGCTCGCACAGGAAGGCCGCGGCACCGCGGCGCAGCGCCTCCAGGCGCGTGCGGTTGAGCGTGCTGTCGTAGCCGGCGAACTCCATGGTGCTGCCCAGCCGGAAACCCGAATCCCAGGCACTCACGCACACGCCGGGTTCGTGCAGGCTCAGCGGCAGGCGCGGGCACAGCGCCGGTCGTGTATAGGTGATCGAATAGCCCTTGCCGGGCTGGATCGGCAGGCGCAGGCCCAGCTCGCGTGCCCAGCGCGGCGACCATGCGCCCAGCGCAAACACCACCGTATCCGCCGCGCAGCCCCCGCGCGCGGTCTCGACACGGGCGATGCGTGAACCTTCCCGCACGATGCGCGTCACCTCGCAGCCTTCCTCGATGTGCCCGCCGCCGGCGCGCACCAGGCCGGCCAGGCCAGCCACGTAGCGATCCGGCCGCAGCGAGGCATCGCCGGGGTAGAACAAGGCACCGGCCACCCCTGGCTTGAGCGCCGGCTCGCGCGCCTCGACGCTGGCCCCGTCCCAGGCCTCGAAGGGAATGTCGAGCCCTTCGAGCACGCGCAGGGCCGCCCTGCCCGCCGCGAACTGGCGCCGGTCGCGGTACACGTGCAGGGTGCCGCGCGCCGCGAACTCGCAGTCCAGCGCGTGCCGGCGCACCAGGGCCTCGATCAGTGCACGTGAATGCAGCAACAGCGGCGCACGCGACGCCGCCGCAGCGCGATAGTCACGCCAGTTGCAATGGCGGGCGAAGCCGAACAGCCAGCGCAGCAGCGCCGGATCGAGACGTGGCCGGATGCGCAGCGGCGCGTCGGGCGTGAACAGCCAGCGCAGTGCCGTGGCGATCACGCCGGGCGCGGCCAGCGGCGGCGCGTGGCTGGGCGTGAGTGTGCCGCAATTGCCATGCGAGCTGCCGCAGCCGGGCGTGCCCCGTTCCAGCACGGTCACGCTGCAGCCCGCTTCCAGCAGGTAATGCGCACAGGCCAGGCCGATCGCACCCCCGCCCAATACCAGTACGTCGGCCCGCGTGCTCGTCATGCGCACATTGTACGGTGTGCGGGGCTGGCACCAAATCTGCAAAGACTGGGCGATACCTCGCCACGGACAAGCCCATGAAGGTCTCGACCAACGAGCTGTTGCTGGCGCTGCGCGCGCCCAATTCAGGTTGGCTGGCTGCCCTCATCTGTGCCCTGAACGAAGCACTGCAAGACCCTGATTTCGGTGAACCACAGCGCGACCTCGTGCGCCGACTGCTGGATGTCGGCGACATTCCCGTCGCGGTGGCCGATGCCGCCAACGAGCGCCTCGCGCGTTTCGAGCAGACCGTGCAGGACCTGCACATGCTGCTCGGCGCGACGCAGGAGGAAGTGCCGGTCAGGGCCGTCCAGCGTCCAAAACTGACAGTTTGCGGCAGCGTTGCCTGATCGGCCCGGCGCGACTCGCGCGCCGGCGCGTCTTGACAGGCACGCCGCCGGCGGCGACCTTCGTCGCGTGAACTGCGGGCTGCGCACTTCCCTGATCGTGCTGCTGGCGAGCCTGCTCGCGGCCTGCGCCTCGGCGCCCTCGCGCGCCCCGCAACCGGGCACGCCACGCGCCGAGGCCGCCAATGCCGTGCTGTTCCGTGCCATCGGCCTGGTTGGCACACCCTACCACTTCGGCGGCAACACGCCCCAGGGCGGGTTCGACTGCAGCGGCCTGGTCAGCTACGTGTACCGCGATGCCGCCGGCCTGCCGTTGCCGCGCACGTCGGCGCAGATGGCCGAGCTGGGCGCGCGCCGGCTGGCCATCGATGCCCTGCAGCCCGGCGACCTGGTGTTCTTCGCCGCCAGCCGCCGCGTCAGCCACGTCGGCATCTATGTCGGTGAAGGGCGCTTCGTGCACGCCCCCAACCGTGGCGGCACGGTGCGCCTGGACCGCCTCGATGGGCCCTGGTGGCGCGAGCATTTCGTGTACGGCAAGCGCGTGCTGTGACTGCCGCGATGCGCGCCTGGCTATCCGCGGCAGCCCGCATCCGGCCATCCTGCCGATGCGCTGCGTGCCGCGCCGGCGGCGACACGCGGCTGCGTCGCAAGCCCTGATCGCGCGGCTCAGTGGCCCTGCGGCCCGTGCGCGTGGCGGTGCGCGATTTCTTCCGGTGTGGCATCGCGCACGTCGGTGATCTCCACCTCGAAGTCGAGCGTCCGGCCGGCCAGCGGGTGATTGAAATCGACGTCGATCACGCTGGAGCCGACCTTCAGCACCACCACGGTACGCGGGCCGGACTCGCGTGAATTGAGCGTCGTGACGGAGCCCGGGCGCAAGCGCTCGGGCTGCTGGAAATACTTCTTGGGCACGCGCTGCGTCCAGCCGGGGCGATGTTCGCCATAGGCTTCGGCCGGCGCCACGCTGACTTCCAGCCGATCCCCGGCGACGTGCCCGATCAGGGCCTTTTCCAGACCGGGTATGATGCTGCCATGGCCGATCAGCACCAGCAGCGGCTCGCCGCGCGCGTGCGAGGAATCGACCTCCTCACCCTTGTCGCTGGCGCGATAATGGAAGGACACGACCTTGTTCGGTTCGACTTTCACGGACGGCTCCGGCATGCTGCAAGGCGCGCGAGCCTAGCAGTTTGCCTGGCCGTTGAGAAATGTCGGCCGCGGGCGGGACGACGCACAACCTGGCCTGGAGTCGCATGCACGAATCCCCCGCCGCCGGCGCCGACGAGACCCCGCGCGCCATCGCCCGCCGCATCGGCAAGCGCTTTCGCAGGCGTCTCCATGGCGGCTACGCACGCAGCAAGCTGAGGATGGACCCGGCGTTCGCCGCGGCCACGCGCCAGCTTGGCGGCACCGCCATGCCGGTGCTGGACATCGGCTGCGGGCTCGGTCTGCTGGGCTTCTACCTGCGCGAGCACGGCTACGCCGGCGACTACTTCGGCCTCGACCTCGATGCGGCGAAGATCACCGCCGCCCAGGAGGTGGCCGACGCCCACTACCGCGGCCTTTCCTTCCGCGTGGGTGATGCGCGCGCGCTGACCGGGTTTGCCGGCCACGTCGTGATGCTCGACGTGCTGCACTACCTCGAGCGCGACGATCAGCGCGCGCTGCTGGATGCCGCGGCCCGGTGCGTGGCGCCCGGGGGCCTGCTCGTCATCCGCAACGTGCTGCGCGAACCCGGCTGGCGCTTTCGCGCGACGGTCGCGGAAGAAGGCTTCATCCACCTGGTCCGCTGGCTCGGCAGTCCGCCCTGCCATTACCCGGACCGCGCGGAGATCCAGGCGCCGCTGGAAGCGGCCGGGCTCGCCTGTACGGTCGAGCCGCTGTGGGGGCGCACGCCCTTCAACAGCTACCTCATCGTCGGCCGGCGCGCCGCCACCGGCGCCGGCAGCGCAGGCACCTGAGCCGGTCGCTGCGGCAGCCGGAACCGGCAAGCCCAGCCTTGCCAGCCTTCGGCGCACGCGCCATGCTTTCACGCTTGTGCTGTCAATCATTGCCATGCCCCTGACCCACCTCGACCGCCTCGAAGCGGAAAGCATTGACATCCTGCGCGAAGCCGTGGCCGAGGCCGAGCGGCCGGTGATGCTGTATTCGATCGGCAAGGACAGCGCGGTCCTGCTGCACCTGGCGAAGAAGGCCTTCTTCCCCTCGCGCCTGCCGTTCCCGCTGCTGCACGTGGATACCACCTGGAAATTCCGCGCCATGTACGCGCTGCGCGCGCAGGTGGCGGCGGAGGATGGCATCGAGCTGATCGTGCACGTCAATCCCGAGGCCAGGCGGCTGGGCATCAACCCCTTCGAGCATGGCTCGTCCCTGCATACCGATCTGTGGAAGACCCAGGGCCTCAAGCAGGCACTGGATGAACACCGGTTCGACCTGGCCTTCGGCGGCGCGCGCCGCGACGAGGAAAAATCACGCGCCAAGGAGCGCGTGTTCTCGTTCCGCTCGGCGCAGCACCGCTGGGATCCCAGGAACCAGCGGCCGGAGCTGTGGCGGCTCTACAACGCCCGCCACCGCCCGGGCGAGGAGATTCGCGTGTTCCCGCTGTCCAACTGGACCGAGCTGGAAGTGTGGCAGTACATCGAACGCGAGGCGATCACCGTCGTGCCGCTGTACTTCGCCGCCGAGCGCCCGGTGGTCGAGCGCGAGGGCCAGCTGATCATGGTCGATGACGAGCGCTTTCCCCTGCGCGAAGGGGAAACGCCGACCCTGCGCCGGGTGCGCTTTCGCACCCTCGGCTGCTACCCCCTCACCGGAGCCATCGAATCGACTGCCGATAGCGTGGCGGCGATCATCCAGGAGATGCGCACCGCACCGACCAGCGAACGCAGTGGCCGCATCATCGACCACGATGGCAGTGCCTCGATGGAAAGAAAGAAGGCCGAGGGCTACTTCTGATGGCGCTCGCCACTCACCCATCCGCACCACCCGCGCCGGCCGGCGAAGCCATCGACCTGCTGCGCTTCATCACCTGCGGCAGCGTGGATGACGGCAAGAGCACCCTGATCGGTCGCCTGTTGCACGATACCCACGCGTTGCCCGATGACCAGCTGGCCACGCTGGTCGCCGATTCGCGCCGCTTCGGCACCCAGGGTGATGCGCCCGACTACGCCCTGCTGGTCGATGGCCTGAGTGCCGAGCGCCAGCAGGGCATCACCATCGATGTCGCCTACCGCTACTTTGCCACCCCGCGGCGGCGCTTCATCGTCGCCGACACGCCGGGCCACGAGCAGTACACGCGCAACATGGTCACCGGCGCCTCCACCGCCGAACTGGCGGTGATCCTGGTCGATGCACGCAAGGGCCTGCTGACGCAGACCCGCCGGCACAGCTTCCTGGTTTCCCTGCTCGGCATCCGCCAGGTGGTATTGGCGGTCAACAAGATGGATCTGGTGGGCTGGTCACGCGCGGTGTTCGAGGCGATCGAACGCGATTACCGGGTCTTTGCCGCGCGCCTGGGCATCGACGCGGTGGCCGCCATCCCACTCTCGGCCCTGCACGGCGACAACCTGCTCGGTCCCAGCACACACACGCCCTGGTACGTCGGCCCGAGCCTGCTGCAGCAGCTCGAACGCGCGCCCACGCTGGCGCCGGATGGCGGTCCACTGCGCATGCCGGTGCAGTGGGTCAACCGTCCGGACGCGGCGTTCCGCGGCTTTTCCGGGCGCATCCTCGGCGGGCGCGTGCGACCCGGCGATGCCGTGCGCGTGCTGCCGTCCGGCAGGCAGTCGCAGGTGGCACGCATCGTCACCTTCGATGGCGACCTTGACCAGGCGCAGGCCGGCCAATCGGTGACGCTCACCCTCACCGACGAGATCGACATCAGCCGCGGCGACGTCATCTGCGCCGCCGCCGACCCGGCCGCCCTGGCCGACCAGTTCGAGACCAGCCTGGTGTGGATGAGCGACGAGCCCATGCTGCCCGGCCGCCCCTACCTGGTGAAGCTCGGCGCCACCACGCTCGGCGCCGCGTTCGGCCAGCCCAAGTACGCGATCGACGTGAATACGCTCGAACACCTGGCCGCGCGCACCTTCGAACTCAACCAGACCGGCGTGGTGAACCTCACGCTCGACCACGCCGTGCCCTTCGACGCCTACGCCGACAACCGCGACATGGGCAGCTTCATCGTCATCGATCGCTACTCCAACCAGACGGTGGGCGCGGGCCTGCTGCACTTCGCGCTGCGCCGCTCGCAGAACATCCACTGGCAGGCGCTCGAGGTGGACAAGCACGCGCGCATCCGCCAGAACGGCCACAAGCCCTGCGTGCTGTGGCTGACCGGTCTTTCCGGCAGCGGCAAATCGACGCTCGCCAACGCGGTCTAACGCCAGCTGCATGCGCTGGGCGCGCGCACCTACCTGCTGGATGGCGACAACGTGCGCCACGGCCTGAGCAAGGACCTGGGCTTCACCGACGCCGATCGCGTCGAGAACATCCGCCGCATCGGCGAGGTGGCGCGCCTGATGGTCGATGCCGGCCTGATCGTCCTCACCGCGTTCATCTCGCCGTTCCACGCCGAGCGCCGGCTCGCGCGCAGCATGGTCGAGGACGGGGAGTTCATCGAGATCTTCGTCGATACGCCGCTGGAAGTGGTCGAGGCGCGCGATCCCAAGGGCCTGTACGCCAAGGCCCGGCGCGGCGAGCTGGCGAACTTCACCGGCATCGATTCGCCCTACGAAGCGCCCGCGGCACCCGAGATCCACATCCGCACCGCGCAAACCCCGATCGAGGACGCAGCCACCCGCATCGTCGAATTCCTGATCGCCCGCGGGGTGCTCAAGCCGCCTCTGTAGGGGCGCTGCCGGCATGCGTGGCGCGCGGCGCCCTCCTGGCGCAGGCGCCCTGCCGTGCCCAGGGCCTCAGTGCCGGAGGCTGGATGCCATCGGCAGGGCCGGGTCGGTGGTGGCCACCACGCGCAGGGCGTTGGCGCGCAATTCCTCCTCGCCGATGTCCACGCGCACGCCCAGCATGCCGGTGCGCTCGATGCGCAGGGGCGAGAACACGAAGTTGGCCGAGAACGTGAAACGCGGGTCGCGCTCGGCCGGATCGACCGGCCGCAGGCCGGTGGCCTGCAGGCGTTCGAGCTCGTCGCTGGCGATCTCGGCACGCGCGATCTGCAGGTCGCCGAGGGTGACTTCCAGCACCAGCTTGCGGAACGGGCGCGCCAGCGGCGTCACCACGTCCACGACGGCGCACAGGCGCGGCAGAATGACCGGGACCGCCTGCAGCAGCATCTGGTTGCGATAGACCCCGACCAGGGTCAGCTTGCCGCCATCCTCGTGGCGGATGTCGTCGCAGAAGATCGCGTGGGCGTAACGGTTCATCCGGGCTTCCATTGGGTGCCTTGCCACGCCGGCTGGCGTGCTGGTGCCCGAGGCGGGACTCGAACCCGCACGGCCATGCGGCCGGGAGATTTTAAGCCAGAGCATGGCATCCGCACCGGGCTAACGCTGGGCTTGGATGAGGCTTGCTGTAGCAGGTTTTCCCCGAGGCTAATAACTTCCATCATATTCCGGTGCGCGATGCAAACCGCCCCCGTTCCCTTCCGCCTGGCTCCTAGCCGGCCCCTGGAATCGGGGCCTTTCAGGAGCACCTCATGGCAAAGATCAAACTCACCAAGTCCGTCGTTGACACGGCGCAGGCGCAAACCTGCGACGTGGAACTCCGGGATACGCTCGTTCCGGGCTTCTTGTGCAAGGTTACACCAACCGGCCGCAAGGTATTCATGGTTCAGTACCGCACGAACTCCGGCGTGCGGCGCAAGCCGGCAATCGGCCAGTTCGGCGAACTGACGGTCGAACAGGCCCGATCGCTGGCACAAGACTGGCTGGCCGAAGTCCGGCGCGGGGGCGATCCCGGACTCGACAAGGCCGAAGCCCGCAAGGCGCCGACGGTCAAGGAGCTGTGCGGCCGGTTCATGGACGACCACTCCAAGCCGCACAACAAGCCCAGCACACAGGCCGGCTACCAGTACCAGATTGACAGCTTCGTCATCCCAGCCTTCGGCAGCAAGAAGGTTCACGACGTCACGCGCCACGACATCACCGCGCTGATGAAGCGCATGGAGAGGTCCCCCACGCAGGCAAACCGCGTACTGTCGCTCGTCCGCAAGATGTTCAACCTGGCCGAACTGTGGGGCTACCGGCCCGATGGCTCCAATCCTTGCCGTCACGTACCCAAGTACCCGGAGAAAGGTTCGACCCGCCTTATCACCGACGAGCAGATGGTCAGCCTGTTCGCCTACTTGGACAAAGCCGAAGCCGAGGGCCTGGAACATCCCATCTATCTGCTGGCCGTCCGGCTGCAATTCGAGTTCGCGGCCCGCATGTCGGAAATCCTGCTGTTGCAGTGGAATTGGCTCGACTTGCCCAACGGCCGGGTTGTCTGGCCGGACAGCAAAACGGGCGATATGTCCAAGCCGTTGAGCGAGGAAGCCCGCCGGTTGCTGACGAATGCACCTCGCTACGGCAATTCGCCCTACGTATGCCCGGCCATCCTCGACCATGACAAGCCGCTCGGCCCCCATTCCTACTATCAGGCGTGGCGCCGAATCCTTGATCGCGCCGGCGTGCCGAAGGTTGGCACCCACGGCATCCGCCACCGCTCAGCGACCGACATTGCCAATTCCGGCATCCCCGTCAAGGTCGGCATGGCGCTAACCGCGCACAAGACCGTGGCGATGTTCATGCGCTACGTCCACACCGAGGACGACCCGGTGCGTAAGGCAGCCGAGTTGGTAGCCAGCCGGCGCAAGTCGGTCGTCGGCACGCGGCAAGAACCCAAAGAGGTGACCGCATGATCGGTGACCAGTGCCTCGGCATGTCGGCCCTGATTGCCGTGTCGCCGTTACGCCAATCGGCTCAGCAGCCCTCCCCGCCCGCGCATCGCACTGGGGACTGGAAAAGTATGCCCGTTACGGGTATAGTTTTGGGGTCAAGATGACCCGCGTCCTCAAGCGGAAGGACTTTGCACGGTGGCAGGCGGGCGAAAAGCTGCCTGATGCTGCCTTGTGCAAGGCGGTTCAGGAGATGGAAAGCGGTCTGATTGACGCGGACTTGGGCGGCTTCCTCTACAAGAAGCGGGTTGCCCGATCCGGCGGCGGCAAGAGCGGCGGCTACCGCACCCTGCTGTCGGCCCGGATCGGCAGCCGCTACGTATTCCTGCATGGGTTCCCCAAGAGCGACAAGGCGAATATCACGCAGGACGAGAAGAAGGCGCTGCAATTCGCCGGTAAGGTATTCCTGGAACTGTCCGCCGAGGCTTTGTCGAAGGCGTTGCACTCGGGCGTGTTATTGGAGGTGCATTGTGAGCAAGATCATAGAATCCCTGCGTGGCGACCTGGCTGCGCTCCACG
>JACDJA010001158.1_pt1 | contig 23339 bp, 15 predicted proteins | sample 7449241 | NCBI WGS metagenome assembly JACDJA01 (sample SAMN14253289, study PRJNA609438) | sludge metagenome | isolation source: initial anaerobic sludge | collected 2018-12-20 | reverse complement strand
CCCGATCTACGCGGGCAACGCGATCATCACGGTCGAGGCCGACCCGGCGCACACCGTGGTCGCCACCATCCGCACCGCGTCGTGGTCCGCCGCGGCCAGCGGCAGCAACAGCGCGCCGGTCGAGGCGCTCACCGTCGATGCCGCACTGCCCACCCACACCCGCTTCGTCGAACTGCAGCAGGGCAAGAGCGACCGCCCGGACCTGCAGAGCGCCAGCAAGGTCGTCTCCGGCGGTCGCGGCGTCGGCTCGAAGGAAAACTTCGACATCATCTACAAGTTCGCCGACAAGATCGGCGCCGCCGTAGGCGCCTCGCGTGCCGCCGTCGATGCCGGCTACTGCCCCAACGAAATGCAGGTCGGCCAGACCGGCAAGATCATCGCCCCCGAGCTGTACATGGCCATCGGCATCTCCGGCGCCATCCAGCACCTCACCGGCATCAAGGACGCCGGTACCATCGTGGCGATCAACAAGGACGGCGAGGCGCCGATCTTCGAGGTGGCAGATTTCGGGCTGGTGGGAGATTTGTTCAAGATCATTCCGGAGCTGGAAGCGGCACTGGGCTGAGCGCGCGGTCTAATCCACCCGTTGCGCTGAAGGCCTTGGCCCGCTGGCGCCAGCCGAACTTCTTGCAGCGCATGGTTCACGTTGCATCCCGATCCACACAGGCGGGGGAATTCCTCGATCTGGGTGATTCGTTTACCATGAACGGTCAGTTTGCTCAGGAAGGGGGAATTCAATGAACCCGGAAGCTCCCACATCGCGAGAGTCGAAATTGAAACAGGTCGCTCCGCATGTGCGCAGATCGGATATCGAGCAAAATCGCTCGAAGGCAAACTGACAATGGGCATGATACGTGACTGCGCCCGACTGCTTCGGCGCACCCCCGTGCACCCGCAATGGCTGTTGGGACGACGCCAGGTCCCGGGAGGTCTCGCAAGTGCAACCGGTCTGATTCTCGACATCGGCGCAGCGGACCGATGGATAGCCGCCCACTTGCCGGAAGCAGCAAGCTACGTTGCTCTGGACTATCCGGCAACCGGCAACGAGTTCTACAACGCAAGGCCAGACATTTTTGCCGACGCGTGCCGGTTGCCTGTAGCCGACGCCTGCGTCGATGGCGTGGTTTGCCTGGAAGTGATTGAGCACGTTCCGGATCCGGCACAGGCAGTCCGTGAAATAGCGCGCGTGTTGAAGCCCGGGGGGCGTGCCTGGATCTCCATGCCATTCCTTTATCCGGTGCACAACGAACCTTACGACTTCCAGCGGTTCACCGAATTCGGCCTGCGAAGGGACATGGCCCGCGCCGAACTGGATGTCATCGATCTCCATCACTCGGGCCATGCGGTGCGCGCAGCCGGTCTGATCTTGTGTCTCGCAATCGCCGGTGGCGTGGACACGAGGCGCGCGGTCTTGAAGGGGCTTCTGCTGCCGGTGGCCATGATTGCGATACTCGCCACAAATGTAGCGACCTGGCTCTTGTCACTGGTCTGGCCCGACTGGGCGAATATTTCCACCGGACATTATCTGGAAGTGCGCAAGCCAGATGAATCGGTCTCCATCCCGGATGGAACATAGCGCTGCCGCAACAACCTGCTTCAAAGTGCGACTGCCCCGTGAAACCGCGCGCCATCGCCAAACACGGCGATCCGGCTGCCGGACATACCGATCCATACTCCACGCGTGAATCAACTCCCATGGAGTGCATGTTGAATACAAAACGGACGTCATCCATGCCCAACCCCATCCTCCGTTCTGCTGAGGCCAAAATCAACAACGGAACGAAGTGATGCGCGTGTTCCTGGTGAGTACCATGTATCCACGCGACGCGGCCGGTTGGCGCGGGGTGTTCATACGGAACATGGTTTTCGCGCTGGCGCGTGCCCCATCCATTGAACTCAACGTATGGGCACCGCCTGGCGAGCTGCCCGAACGGGCCGTCAAAAGCACTACTCCTGCGGAAGCCCGATGGCTCGGCAAGCTGGTCGACCTCGGCGGCATATCGCACATGATGCGGAGCGGCGGCATCCGCGCGCTGTTTGCACCGATCAAGCTGTTGACCTTGCTTGCCAAGGCGTATCGGCGGCATCCGGAAACGGATATCTACCACGTCAACTGGCTGCAGTCTGCATTGCCGTTGCCGCGCGATGGAAAGCCTGCACTCATAACCGTACTGGGCAACGACCTGAAGCTGCTCCGGTTACCCCTCATGCGTCCGCTGCTGCGCAGCATGATGCGCGGGCGCAAAATCGCCATTTGCCCGAACGCGGAGTGGATGTGTGACTCGTTGCAACACGCGTTCGGCGACATAGCGGAAATCCGTCCGGTTTCCTTCGGCATTGATCCAGTCTGGTACGCGATAAATCGGATATGGGCCGCCGGTGAACCCCATCGCTGGATCGTGGTTGCACGCCTTACCGCAGACAAGCTCGGGCCACTGTTCGACTGGTCTTCCCGTCTCTTCAAAGACGGGTCCCGCGAACTTCACCTGTTCGGCCCAATGGAGCAGGAGATTGATGTGCCAGACTGGGTGCACTATCACGGCCCCGTCGCACCGGAACAACTGGCGAACGAGTGGTTTCCGCGTGCCTGCGGGTTGCTGACGCTGAGTCGTCACGCCGAAGGACGACCGCAGGTGATGCTGGAAGCGATGGCCGCTGGTCTGCCTATCATCGCCTCCCGCATGCCGGCCCATGCCACCGTCGTGATCGACGGCGAGACGGGGTTGCTGTGCGATTCCCGTGAAACATACGGCGAGGCGCTGAACATGTTGGAGGACAAGGCCACCAATCGCCGTTTCGGGGAAACCGCCCGTCGTCGCGTAGCCGAGGATCTCGGCACGTGGGACGATTGCGCGAATCGCTATCGGCTCATATACATGGATCTTCTCGATGACAACCGCGATGACTGAGCCCGTGCTCATTCTCGGCGCAGGCGGCTTCGTCGGGCGAAGCCTCACCCGCGCCCTTGTCCTGAAGGACACACCGGTCATTGCCGTCAATCGCAGCGCACGCGGGTTCGAGCATCCCCTCGTCGAATCGATAGTGGACGAACTTCGGGCGCCGGAGGCATTTGCATCCCTGCTCGCGCGCAGTCGTGCCGTCGTGCATCTCGCCTCGACATCGACGCCCGGAACGTCGGCAGCCCGACCGTTGCAGGAAGTGAATGCCAACCTCCACACGACAGCCGCGCTGCTGGAGGCGCTTCAGGAGCACCCCGAAGTGGAACTGTTGTACATGTCCTCCGGGGGTTCGCTTTATGCGGACACATCCGGTTTGCCATCCGATGAGAACGCACGCGTCCATCCACGCTCGTATCACGGCGCAGCCAAGCTCGCGTCGGAATATCTCATATCTGCCTGGTGCGACCAGTTCCACGGCAAGGCCACCATCCTGCGCCCCTCCAACATCTATGGACCGGGCCAGCCGGAACGTCCTGGCTTTGGCATCATCCCGGCAGCCTTCGGCAAAATCCGTCGCAACGAAACGCTCCACGTATGGGGCGACGGGTCGGTCCGTCGCGACTATGTCTACATCGACGACCTGGTTCGACTTTGCAACATGGTCCTCGACACTCCCATGCCCGAAGGCCCGAGTATCTTCAATGCTTGCAGCGGCATCAGCGTTAGCCTCAATGAACTCTTCGATGTCATGGAAGCGGCCACCGGCCAAACGTTGCATCGCAGCTACGATGCCGGCAGGGCCGTGGATGCATCGTGCATCGCGATGAGTGCCGCGCACGCGGCAAGCATTTACGGCTGGCATCATCTGACGCCCCTCAAGGAGGGTCTGGCCCAAACATGGGAGTGGACTGGTCGTGCCCAGTCCTGACTTCGCGCGCACTCCGCCCCGATGATCGCAAGAGGTCCAGGACGATCATGAAACGAGCGCTGAAAGGCCTTGGCATCCTGCTGGCGCTCGTGGCCGGCATCTATTTCGTGATCTACGCGCACCGCGCTCTGGCGGACAAGGATCTGACGGCGCTGCTCGACAGCAAGGTACTGCTCGCCACTACTTGCCTTACCGCGCTCTATACTCTTTCCATCCTGACGACTGCTCTCGCCTGGACCCGGTTGCTGCACGCCATGCGTCAGGCCGCCGCCTTCACGCGCCTACTTCCAATACTAGCCACCACCCAGTTCGGCAAGTACCTGCCGGGCAATGTGGCCCAGCACATAGGGCGGGTTGCGCTGGTGCGCAGCATGGGTGTGCAATTGTCGCCAGCGCTACTTTCCGTCGCCTACGAGCTTCTGTTGGCGCTGGTCGCCAGCGCGCACATCGGCGCGCTCACGCTGTTGTGGGCCCCTCCTGAGGCTCTGTTGCAACTGCAGATAACCCAGTACCGCGTGCCGCTGCTGATCGTGGTGACCGCGGGTGCCCTGGGCGCGTTGCTGTTGGCGCCGCGCGTCGTGCTGTGGCTGAGTCGCCTGCGAAACCCGGTGCGCGAAACCGCCGGGATACCTGCGGCAAGGCTGCATCTCGATCCGGCAACAGTCACCGTCTGTTACGCGTTGTATGCAAGCAGTTTCGTCATGATCGGCTACGGCCTGTGGCTGGTGGCCGGCTCGCTGGCCCCCGCGAATGGATTGGTGCCAAGCCCGATATTCTTCATCGGCGCATTCGCCAGCAGCTGGATCCTCGGATTTATCGCCCCTGGCGCGCCGGCCGGCCTGGGCATCCGTGAAGCCGTATTGAGCGCCTGGCTCAGCGGCGTGCTTCCTTCCGTGGAAGTCGTCCTGCTTGTTATCGCATTGCGCATAGCCACCACACTGGGCGATCTGATCAACTTTGCCTGGGGGGGCGTAGTGATGTTTCGCCAACGCGAGGGCTAACGCAGAAAAGCAGCCGAACTGCACCATGGAGGCCTAGTCCTGCAGATCCGGCGTCAGCAACCCGGATCCAGGCCATCTCAATGCTATCGTGCCATAGAGCTCCGACAGTCCCGCAAACAACCCACGCATGTGAACCGCTCCAAGGGCAACCATGAAACTCATCATCCAGATCCCCTGCCTCAACGAATCCGAAACTCTGGCGATCGCCCTGGCGGACCTGCCCCGCGAAGTCGAAGGTTTCGACTCGGTTGAATGGTTGATCATCGATGATGGCTCCACGGACAACACCGCCGAGGTCGCGCGGCAGAACGGCGTTCATCATGTGATCCGCCACCCGGTCAACCGTGGTCTGGCGGTTGGCTTCATGTCCGGCCTCGATGCCTGCCTGCGGCTGGGGGCGGATGTCATCGTCAACACCGACGCGGACAACCAGTATTGCGGCGCGGACATCCCCAAGCTCACCGCGCCGATCCTGGCCCACGAGGCTGACATCGTCATCGGTGCGCGTCCGATCGACGACACCGCGCACTTTTCCTGGGTGAAGAAAAAGCTGCAGCGGCTGGGCAGCTGGGCCGTGCGCATGGCCAGCAAGACCGACGTGGCGGATGCGCCCAGCGGGTTCCGAGCGATCTCGCGCGAGGCCGCTATGCGGCTGAACGTGTTCAGTGCCTACACGTACACGCTGGAGACGATCATCCAGGCCGGGCAGAGCAACCTGTCCATCCTCTCCGTGCCGATCCGCACCAACGGCGACTTGCGCCCCTCGCGACTGGTCAAGAGCATCTCCAGCTATGTGCAGCGCTCGCTGGTCACCATCCTGCGCGTGTTCGTGATCTACCGCCCGCTGGCGCTGTTTTTCTATGTGGGCTCCGTGTTCTGGCTGATCGGACTGGTGGCGGGTGGCCGCTTCCTGTATTTCTATCTGAGTGGTGGTGGCGAAGGGCACATCCAATCGGTGATCCTTGCCTCGTTGTGCGTCACCCTCGGCATGCTGCTGTACATGATGGGGCTGATCGGCGACCTGGTCGCCACCAATCGCAAGCTGATGGAAAGCATCAATACGCGATTGAAGAAGCTGGGCTACGGGGACCACAAGCGGGACTGATTCGTCGTGGTGTTCACCACCGCGATCCCTCGCCTCTGCAATGTCCGCCACTGCCCGTATCGACTGGCGACGCCACCAGCTCCGCCGACGCAGTGCCCCTCCGGCAGGGCACCGGGTTCAAGGCGTCCTCAGATTTGACGCGCTAAACTGCGCTGTCCGGCGTTGCTTTTCCACCCGCCCAGCGGGTGAAGGCGCATCTTTCCCCACCCGAAGCGCGAAAGGGAGTGCTTCATGTTGATCCCCGTCATCCTCAGTGGCGGCAGCGGCACACGGCTGTGGCCCCTGTCACGCAAGAACCTGCCCAAGCAGTTCCTGCCGCTGGCAGGCGAGCTGACCTTGTTCCAGCAGACCGTGGTTCGCGCCCGCGCGTTGCCGGATTCGGCGAGCCCGGTGGTGGTCTGCAGCGAGGAGCACCGCTTCCTGGTTGCCGAACAACTGCAGGCATTGGGCATCACCGACGCCTCGATCGTGCTGGAGCCGGTGCCGCGCAACACGGGCCCTGCGATCGCGCTGGCCGCGTTGCAGGCGCTGCAGCGGGATCCCGAGGCGACCCTGCTGGTGCTTCCCGCCGACCACCTGATCGGCGATACCGGCAATTTCACCGATGCCGTGCACAAGGCCTTGCCGCTGGCTGCCGAAGGCTGGCTGGTCACGTTCGGGATCCGTCCCGATGCGCCGGAGACCGGCTTCGGCTACATCCGCCGTGGCGATGCCCTGGGCAGCGACGCCTTTCGCGTCGAAGCCTTCGTGGAGAAGCCGGACCGCGCCACGGCCGAAGGCTATCTGGCCGGCGGTGGCTACGACTGGAACTCGGGCATGTTCCTGTTCCAGGCCCGGCGCCTGCTCGACGAACTGGCGCAGCTGGCGCCCGCCATGCACGCCGCGGTGGCGGATGCGTACCAGAGCGCGAAGACCGACCTCGACTTCGTGCGCATCGACCAGGACGCCTTCGCCCGGGTCGAGGCCGACTCGATCGATTACGCGGTGATGGAGAAAACCGCGCGCGCGGCCGTGGTACCCGTGCAGTGCGGCTGGAGCGACATCGGCTCGTGGGATGCACTGTGGGCTGCCTCCGAACGCGACGATGCGGACAATCGGCTGGAAGGCGACGTGCTGGCCATGGACAGCCACCATTGCTACGTGCGTGCCTCCGACCGTCGCATGGTGGCCCTGCTTGGCGTCGACGACCTGGTGATTGTCGACACCCCTGATGCATTGCTGGTCACCCGTCGTGACCGGGCGCAGGACGTGAAGCAGATCGTCGAACAGCTCAAGACCGACGATCGGCCGGAGCACAGCTTCCACCGCAAGGTCTACCGTCCGTGGGGCAGCTACGATTCGATCGACATGGGCGAGCGCTTCCAGGTCAAGCGCATCGTGGTGAAGGTCGGCGCGGCATTGAGCCTGCAAAAGCATCACCACCGCGCCGAGCACTGGATCGTGGTGTCCGGCACCGCCGAGGTGACCCGCGACGATGAGGTGTTCATGCTCAGCGAGAACCAGAGCACCTACCTGCCGCTGGGCAGCGTGCATCGCCTGCGCAACCTCGGGAAGGTCCCGCTGGAGTTGATCGAGGTGCAGTCCGGCAGCTACCTGGGCGAGGACGATATCGTGCGGCTGGAGGATGTCTACGGCCGCGCGTGAAGGAACCATCGTCGGGACGCCGCCGGCTCCCTCGAGCCGGCGGCGGAGTCTCACTGATGCGACGCATGGCGGCGAGCCTTCGCACCGAATCGATTGGCCTCGGCCATCAACCCTCGATGAGCCGACTCAGCTCCTCCGTTTTGCGCGCGAGCAGTCCCTCGTCGCTGCGCGTCTCGACGTTCAGCCGCAACAACGGCTCGGTATTGGATGAGCGCAGATTGAAGCGCCAGTCGTCAAAGGCGACACTGAGGCCATCGGTGCGATCCACTGCCCCTGCAGCTTCCGATACATAGCGTGCCTCCACCCGCGCCACCACTGCGGCCGCGTCGGCAACCTTGAAGTTGATCTCGCCGCTGCACGGATAGGCGGCGATGCGCTGTTCCACCATCTGTGCCAGCGGAACGCCCGTCACACTGATACGCTCGGCAATCAGCAGCCAGGGAACCATGCCGGTATCGCAATAGGCGAAATCGCGGAAGTAGTGGTGTGCGCTCATCTCCCCGCCGTAGACGGCGTCTTCGGCACGCATCCGTTCCTTGATGAATGCATGCCCGGTCTTGCTCATCACCGGCACGCCACCCGCGGCCTTCACCATGTCGATGGTGTTCCAGCACAGGCGCGGATCGTGGACGATCCTGCCGCCGGGGTGCTTCTCCAGCAGTTGTGCAGCGAGCAGGCCGACGAGGTAATAGCCCTCGATAAAGCGACCTTCGGCATCGAAGAAGAAGCAGCGGTCGAAGTCACCGTCCCAGGCGATGCCGAAGTCCGCACCGTGGGTGCGCACCGCGTCGGCCGTGGCCGCCCGGTTCTCCGGCAGCAGCGGATTCGGGATGCCGTGCGGGAAACGGCCATCGGGCTCGTGATGGATGCGGATGAACTCGAATGGCAGGTGCGGCGCCAGCTGATCAATCACCAGGCCAGCACCGCCATTACCAGGATTGACCACGATCCTCAGCGGCCGCAACGCGGCACGATCCACGTAATCGAGCAGGTGATCGATGTACGCCGACTTGCCCGCATCGACGCGCTGCGTCGCAGGCCTGCCCGGTGACGGAAACCCGCCGGCCTCGACCAGTGCCTCGATATCACGCAACCCGGTGTCGCCGCTGATCGGCCGGGCATCCTGCCGCACCAGCTTCATGCCGTTGTAGTCCATCGGATTATGGCTGGCGGTGACCATGATGCCGCCGCCCACGCCACGGTGCGCGGTCTGGAAATACACCTCCTCGGTACCACACAAGCCAATGTCGATCACCGCGGCGCCACCGTCGTTCAATCCCCGCGCCACCGCTGCGGCAAGTACCGGACTGTCCAGCCGCACATCGCGCCCCACCACCACCTCCGCCGGTTGCAGTATCTGCGCAAACGCGCGGCCGATGCGGTAGGCGACGTCCTCGTTCAACTCATCCGGCACGCGGCCGCGGATGTCATAAGCCTTGAAGCATTTCATGGCGTACCAGCTCCCGTGAGCCCGCCGCCCCTGAAGCGTTGGGAGGCCGAGTGGACATCAACCTGGGCGCTTCCAGCCGGCACAGGCGGCAGCGGATCCGCTTGAATGCTGATCAGGCCGACAGATAGCAAACGCGTGTCCCCGCTCACTCTCAACGATTGGGGCGACACCGCGTCGGGTAGTTTGAAATGCACATGAAGCTTGCCCCCGAGTCGTAACTGCTCAGCTGACACTGGAAGGTAGAACGATAGGCGCCTAGCCGGATAGGTTGCCACAAGCATCTGGGTATCCATTCCTTCAATATCAACCTGAACCCTTTGCCGGGGATACTTAGGTAGCGCATACACCTGCGCGGAAAAGTGCAAGCGGAGTCCGGTTGCACTGGCTGGCAGCTCGCGTGTATCGATGGCCAAACTGGCGACTTGGCCCACAGACCACACACCCCATGATTCAGGGGTACTCCAACCTTGATCCAGCCAGCTGGTCCAATCCGACCCGCTTTGAAATCCCTGCGCTACCCCCAAAGGGAGTTGCGACCGCACCTTGCGGAACAAATGCAGCCACATGTTTTCGCGCACGACCAATTGAAGTGGTGGTCCATGTCCCGGCTTGAAGCCCCACACCTTCACACGTACGCTGTCCACCTCATCGAACGCGGAAGGAGCATTCGGCTCGGGCGAGATGAGGTACGTGTCATCGAATCTTTGTCCAACTGTCTCGATATATGCCGAGTCCGCAAGATCTGCATCGCTGACAGTCACCACATGCTTGCCCAAGGTAAACACCAACGGTGTCTTGATCTCGCTTGTATTGGGCAGTCCGGGCCCCATCGAGTCGAGCAGAATTACATCGTTCTGGTCCACATGCGCAACCAATTCGCTCAGCGCATCGTACAAACCATCGTTTTCCTGCTTGCCCAGCTGTCCTGCGGAAAGCACACCCGCATAGACTAAGCTCATGAACAATGTAGCCGTTAGCAGACGGCGGACATGGCCCTGTTTCCAGGTTGCCCACACACAGACAACAAAGATGAGTAGATAGGGTAGCGCCTCACTCAGGAGGTACCGGGCGTAGTAGGGCCCGTAGGGAACATTCCATTGAAGAATCAACACATAGGCCACGAATCCCGCGGTAAACAAACGCATAAACTCACACATCGGATCGCGCTGCCGGCGACACAGTAAAATCAGCCCCACGATAAGCAGCAGTGGACCCGCGTATACCCCGAGTTGCGCAAGGCTCGAAGCCTTGGCGGCTCGCCACTCGGAGCCCCCGAGATTCCAATAGCCGCTCAACCAGCTATCCGATGCGTAGTGCTGAGTCCAGCCGAGCCAATAAATTTTCAATATGCTGACAGTGACAGCTGCGACGACAACCGCGCCAAGCACCACTCGTGGAACATCGATCAGCAGTTTTCCGAGCCGTACACGCCATGTCGGATACTTCTGTAACAACGAGCAGCCCAGCCAGAATAAGAGCCCCGATATGCAAATGGTCCCCACATATAGCGGCCACGAAGAACCCACTATTCTTCCGAAGGCCAAACCGTATATATCGACTGCATAGCTCCGTGACCAAAGCAACCCATAAACTACCGAGAAACCATAAGCAAAAATAATGGCCAATATCATCCATTGAACCGCTGAGCGACGCCGGCTATCTTCGTCGCGCAAGGCGCTGAGGCATCCCAGGGCCACCATAAACGGTAGGTACATGAAGCCGCTGATGCGAATGAAGAATAGCGAGGCAAACGCTGCGAAGGCGATAACTAGTAAACGCCCCTGTCTCTGTGCCGGTGCGACGTTCCAGTAACCCACGATATAACAGAAGCCGGCCAATGAGAATGCCAGCGTCGGCACCTCCGTCACAGGAAACTTCGAAAAGAACACGTGCAATGGATTCAAGGCCAAGAGCGAGGCGGCCCACAACGCCGCTTGATATTTCCCTGTAACGGACAACACCAATCGATAAGTGAACAACACCGACAGCAGGGAAAACAGCGTCAGCGCGTAAACCCCTGAGGCTATCCCGAATAGTCCTGATACAAGTGCCATCCATACCGGAAACAGGTGATAGAACTGAAACTCGAGGGAGGATGGATCTACGTTTCTTCCATAGATTCCCGCGAGATAACCACCACCAGGCAGGCGATTGGATTGTAGATATCGGGTCAACGCGGGAGTCCCACGCAGCTTTCCGACGATATCGTCGGTTACTGTCACTTGGCCAGTTCGCTCAATATAATTCGCTATATTTACGTAAACTCCTTCGTCCTGCCCCCCCAGCACATAATGAAATGCGGGTAGCCGAAAAAAGAGCGCGACCACAATTAGAAGACCGATATGTGCCCAGCGCATGTCGGTCTTCTGATATAGGGGTTTATGACGCGTCACTACTCCATAAGACCCGGTCAACAACAAGCCGAGCAGCCAGACCTGTGGTGTCGAAAATATGCCAAGCAACGCAGCGAGCAACCCAAGGCCACCGGTTACAAAAATGCAAACAAAGACCAGTTCGAGTATTCGATCTGCACTAGGTCGCTGTCGCACAGACGACACCCCACCTTCCAGTAACACCCTACTCATGAGCAATTCCTCACCGTCATGACGCTGGGTCCTCCGAATATTGCCATGCAAGGGTTTGCTGCAATGTATAATGGGCCCGCCATCCCGTGCTCACCGCCAATCGCGAGTGAGACCCTACCAGACGCGCCACATCGTTGCTGCGCACGAAAGCCGGGTTGATACGCACCTCGATTTGACGATCGGTAATTTCGCTCATCATCTGGAGAACTTCGCGCAGCGAGTGGCTTACCCCGGAACAAATATTGAGGATCGCCCCTGCCGGCGCAGCTTTCACAATCGCCACATAGGCCCTTGCCACGTCGCGCACGTCGCTAAAGTCACGCGCAACATCCATGTTGCCCAATTCAATTACCCGTTTGCCGCTACGGAAGTGGGCAACGATTTTGGGGATCAGGAATTGCTCTGATTGGCCTACACCCGTGTAGTTGAATGGTCGAGTGATAACGATGGGAAGCCTGTCCATCCATAGCCGCGCCATATACTCCATCGCCAGCTTGCTGACAGCATAGTCGTTGACCGGTGCTGGCGGCGTATCCTCGTCAATGGGCTCTATTTCGGCGTTACCGTAAATGTTCGCGCTGCTGGCTAGAACGACCAAGCTCGGCCTGTAGGCGGAAGCAACTACGGCGCCGAGCAGGTTGTGTGTACCGACCACGTTGACTCGATACATTTCGTCGACGTCGCCGTGCGCCACGAACGCAATAGCGGCCAAGTGGAGTACCACGTCCGGCTTCACCGTGGCCAAGGCGTGGTGCACGGCTTCGCAATCAAGCAGGTTAGCCCTGATCGAGTTTGGCTCGCCATCATCGGCATGATTCGAGAGGCCGAATACCTCGTAACCAGCCAGCTCCAACTCGCGGGCCACATAGCGCCCCGTAAACCCGCTGCGGCCAGTCAACAACACACGTGGTTTCGTCATGTCAGAAAGAAACACCGCGCTCGATTCTACCGAGATCGGCCTTGACCATCATGCGGCACACATCCTCGAGCGAAGTCTTCGCTTCCCAGCCAAGCTTGGTGCGGGCCTTTGACGCGTCACCGATCAGCAGTTCCACTTCAGCCGGACGATAGAAGCGCGGATTGACTCGCACCAGTTCGCGTCCATTATGGGTGTCAAAGCCCCGCTCGTTCTCGCCGCTGCCGCGCCATTCGATCATGATTCCGCCGGCCTTGAATGCCATGCTGACGAAGTCGCGCACCGTCTCCGTTCGATTGGTGGCCAACACATATGTGTCCGGCTCGTCGGCCTGCAGCATGCGCCACATACCTTCCACGTACTCCTTGGCATAACCCCAATCTCGCTTGGCATCCAGATTGCCAAGTTCCAGCACGTCGAGCTTGCCCAGTTTGATCTTGGCCACTGCATCGGTGATCTTGCGCGTGACGAATTCGCGACCACGCAAGGGCGATTCATGGTTGAACAGGATGCCGCTGGTACCGAAGATCCCGTAGGACTCGCGGTAATTAACCGTCATCCAGTGCGCGTAGAGCTTCGCTACGCCGTACGGGCTTCGCGGGTAGAATGGCGTGGTTTCGGACTGCGGCACGGCCTGCACTTTGCCGAACATTTCCGAGGTTGACGCCTGATAGAAACGAATGTTGCGATTGATCGTGCGAATCGCCTCGAGCATGTGGACCGCACCGATGCCGGTGATGTGCCCGGTCGTGATCGGCTGGTCAAACGACACGCCCACGAAACTCTGTGCTGCGAGGTTGTAGACCTCCGACACCTCGGTCGCCTCAATCAGACGGATGCTCGAACCGAGATCGGTGAGGTCGTACTCCATCAGCGACAGGTTCGGGTGCTGGTCAATGCCCAACTCTTCGATGCGCCAGAAGTTGACTGAGCTGGTACGGCGGTAGGTACCGTAGACGCGATAGCCCTTTTCCAGCAACAACTGAGCCAGATAGGCGCCATCCTGGCCGGTGATCCCCGTGATCAATGCGTTCTTCATCATGCAACCTCTAATCAAATAGCTGAAATCAAAACGTGGTTTTGCAACGCCATCCCGCCAACGCGCCAGTACTAGGCGACCGGCTCCAGCAAGCAATGGTGAATACGCAGATGGGCGCCTGTCCCGACCCATAGGCGTGACTGGAATACGGAATCATTACGTGCGAGCGCGATGGTGGCATCGGCCAGCAATGTGGCGTTCGCTGCAGCTTCGAGCGCGCCTTGCAGCACGATCTTGCCATTGTCGAGCAACTCGAAGGTGGACTCGCCTCGGAGCGAAGCGGCCTCGCCAAAAATCCTGAAACGATAGGTCCCGGCGCGTACGCCACCTACCTTGCAGGACATGAGCATACCGGCCCTCCCATCGGCAACGATACAGCCCATTTTCCGATACCCAGCCTCGACCATTACGCCGTGATCATATGCCGGAAAGCAGTACCCGCGGAGATCATTCCAGCTGGCCAGCCATCGTCCCCGCATAATCACTTCAATCAGCTGGTCGCGCGACTCGCTCCAGGTGATTCGCGGAATGTTTGCCGAGGATGGCCGCTCGTCCGGATCGGCTGCCATCCATGTGTCGATGGCAATGGCAAGATCCGTGGCGGAGTCTCCAGAGAAATAGGTGGCGCCGTCACCAGCGATTTCCCGAAAGACCGGCAGGTCGCGGCAAATGACAGGCAAGCCATGCTGTGCAGCCTCGATCAGCGGAAGTCCGAACCCTTCTCCGTTTGATGGAACCAGGAGCACTTGGGCAAGCGCGTAAAGTCGCGCCAGCACTTCGTCACTGGCACCCTCAAACCAGAACAGTCGCCGGCCTGCCTGGGGGTGCGAACGGATACGTTCGACGAGGGTCTCCGTCATCCAGCCAGGCTTGCCTACCAAAGCAAGCGCCACCTCGCTGTTGCGGGCGCACAGCTCATCAAACGCATCGAGTGTCTGGGCATGCCCCTTTCTGGGCTCAATCGTTCCAACCATCAGCAACACCTGCATACCGGACAGGATCGCCAGGTTGCGGGCATCCTGATCGCTGATGCCATTGGTCGGAATACTGGAGTCGATATCGGCGCCCAGATGAAAATAGCCGATACGAAACGGATCGGGACGGTTCGGTCGAATCGCGTCGAGGTGATGAAGCAATTCGTCGGCGACAGCCCTGGAGATGCACAACGCACCGTCACCCACAGTCGCCAAAGTTTCAAGCCAACGTGAAAACAGGTTGTAGGCATGTGCGGGAAAGTGATCCGCAAGAATCAGTGGCAGAAGGTCGTAAACCACGAAGTACACGGCCACGCCCTTGTCGCGCATGGCTCGATAAAGGCCGGCGTTCGCAGGAACCTCCTCCAGCGCAAGATCGATGCCGAACAGGATGTCCCCAGCCTCTACATCGACCACATCGTCGACCAGCGAATCCTTGTCCAGTCCGAGGAACCCGGCCGTGAAACGCCGCGCATAGCGATAGCGCGCGCCAGGCTCGCCGTACACCGGTTCGACTCGATAGCCCTCCGGTGGCGCCGTCAACAACTGCATCAGGATGCTGCGGACAACCCTCTGGATACCGCTCCTGGCGTCGCGGCGCACCAGTTCGGAAACGTCGACAAGGAACTGGCGTGTTTTGATGTTTCGTACCTGATTGCTCGCCACGCCAATGGCCAAGCGCTCAAGATCATGTGGTTCCGCGTGAGCCAAAACCCCTTCGCTCCTCGCAAGCTCGCTAGCTAGGCGCAACAGGCGCGGGCGAGAACTTTGCCTGTGGTAGCGCTCGATAGCGTCGCGATAGCGCTTGGCGACATGGTCCGGATCCAGCTGGTCCTTGCAGTAAGCCAGCGCGCGCGCGCCGAGATTCCTCCGGCGGCCGGCATCATCCAGTAGGGTGGCGAGCGCCTCGCCCACGACCGGCGAGGTCACCTGATCCGGCAACTGCAGCACCACGTCCGCGGGTATCTCGGCCATGGATCCATGTGCATTGACGATCGTGGGAATCGCACTAGCCATGCAATCGAGCACCGCTGCCGAGGTTTCGCCACGTGACCTGCTGCGCAGCTGGATTCCTATGTCAGCTGCGGCGAGATAGCGGCGATAGATGGCCTGATCTACGTAATCTGTGATGGCCACTGCATGGCCTTTGCTGCCTTGGGCGATGGCTGCCTTCAATTCGGCGTCGTAACGCGGGTCGTGACTCGCCCCCACGAATACCAGACGAGCATTGCGGGTGGAAATCACTGGCAACGCCAGCCATGCGTCAAGAATGACGTGGTTGAGCTTCGATGGGCTGAGAATGCCGAAGCAGCAGACCAGCATTTCCCCCGGATCGAGTCCCAGCAACTCACGTGCCGTCTCCCGCGTTTCGATGACCTGTGGTATCGCGCGCAGCAGAGGAATCACCGACCAATCTCTACTTGTTCCGGCGCCATACCACTCATTGGCCAGCTCGGCGCTAAAGCGAGAGTGAACGATAATGCCGTCCGCATGCTCCAGGACATCAGCATTGCAGGGATATTCGTCAAGAACGAGGTTCGGATCCTCGGCCCGCTCGCGTTCCATCAGCGCTCGATAGCCATGGCTACCATACAGAGAGCGTGTCCAGAAACCTGGGATCTTGCCTGCCCATTCCAGATGACTGGCGATTCCACTGAGGTAGAAGTCGTGCAGCACCACCGTACCGGGAATGCGTTCCAGCAACTCGAACATATGACCGTGGAACGGCGAATTGCCGAAGTGATACAGAACGCGGTCGTAACTGTCCGCATGATCGCGGAACCATTCGACCGAACGCACCGGTGTGTGCTGACTGACCCAGGGGTCGGTTACCTCCGTTTGATCCGTGACGACCTCGATCTGGTAATACCGCGCCAACGCGGGGAGCAGCTCCGCACTGTAGTCTGCGATTCCCGATCTCTCGGGCGGCAGTGGGGACACAAAGGCAAGCCGTCCAAGCGGGCGGCTCGGAGCGACCTCGATGGAACGGTCAAATGCGCGCCCGCGATGCAGTGTGCGCATTGCGTCCAACGCCACCCGAGCACAACGATCCCAGCCAAACTCCTTCGATCGAAGGACACCGTATCTCCTGAGCTCGACGCAAAAATCCGGGTCCTGCAGCACCTGCGCGAGTTTCGCTGTGGTCGCGTCGACATCATGGGGGTCAAACAGTGCGTCCTGCCTGCCAATCACTTCCGGAATGCTGGAGGTATCGGCGCCGATCACGGCTGCGCCGCAGGCCATAGCCTCCAGCACGGGAAGCCCGAAACCCTCATGCCACGACGGGAACACGAACAGATCACAGAGTTGGTAGAGCCGCACCAAGTCTGACGAGCTGACATAGCCAGTCAACACCAGTTCGGAACCGGCCAAGCCGGCCTTGGCGGCGACATCGATCAGGTGATCGCGCTGCTCCGAATTCACCGAACAGACGATCACCAGTTGCCGGCCATGGCGCAGCGTATCAGGCAGACGGGCATAGGCCGCGATAAGCGCATCCACATTCTTTCGATGATCGATACCACCGGTATACATGACAAAGTTCGCGCTCAGACCGAGGCGTCCACGGAGCTCATTCGTTTCGTGCAAACTTGGTGTGCCGGGTGCAAAAACTGGGTCCACAGCACCGGAAATGTTGATAAGCCGGTCAGCCGGGAGCTCCAGATATTGCACAGCCTCCTTGCAGGTATGAGCGGAGATCCCGAGCAGCAAGTCTGCCCGTTTCAGCTCCGCGAGCTTCCCGAAATACCAGTCGCGCATTTGCTGGTCGGACAGGTAGATATCCTGATTGACCAGCGGGATGAGATCATACAAGGTCACTGCCGTGACGAAGTCCTCGGCAACGTCAGGAATCGACGTCACCGTGTCATCGATGAAGCCCTCAAAAAAGCTGCTCACGTGCACAACGTCTGGGCGAAGCGACCTGAGAAAGTCCTCCCGCGCGAGCCGCGCAGCTCGACCGCGCCAGCGATTTCCCGGTTGGTCACTTCTCGTCCCATCAACACCGTGCCAAACGATGATCTGCCCGCCCGGCAAGATATCCGCCAGTTCCGCTCTGATCCTGCCAATGTCGCCTTGCGCGCTACCGTTGAGTACAACGATGAGTTCATCATCGCCACAGTCACGCGCCATCGCCCGAACCAGCGCCATCGAGTAACGACCGATACCACGCTGGCCATGTGCACTCGACTGACATCCCTGTAGGTCCACCACGATGCGCATGACTAGTTCGTCTCCGGCACTGAGTCTTTGCTCCTGTCCGCCTGCTCGAATATTGAAAGCACCTCTCGCTCACGCGCGGACAACGAGATATCGAGAGTTCTGGAAGCAGCATCTGCCGCCGCGATTTTCGCGGCCAACTCGGTCGGAGCCGGACCGAACAGGAAGATGCTCAAACGGGTGCGCAACGCCGGATGCGATTCCAACATGCGGTGCGTGGAGCGGTGGACCCAAGACGCTTTCAGCAAATTCCGACCGAGCGCACGCACCGGCCGAGCCAGACCGCGCCTCAGCAAGCCCGCCACTATCCGCCGGGACACCCGCAGCGGCTTCGTGAGCCGCCAGGAATGGCTAGAAAACATCATCGCCAGGATCGCGTCGCGCTCCGCGATTCCGAGACGCATGATCTCAAGTTCCGACGCCATCCCGGTGTGCTGGCGCTGCAATTCGATGATCCGGTTCTGGCGGTTCTGTGCGGTCTTGAGCAGTACCTGAAGATCGCCACTCAGTCTGGCTGATTCCGCCAAAGAGCCGTTGAGCTCCTCGACCAACTGCACGACCCGCATCTGTCGGCTCTCGACGACATCGCTGAGTTGTTCGATCCGCTTCTGCCGGTTCTCGGCGGCAGCGTGGACAGCATCCATTTGAGCAATCAAATCGGAGCGCTCGACCATGACGCGGTCAAGAGCAGCCTGCACACGTTCGTTCTGAGCTTGAGTGTCGCCCAGCTGTTCGCGCAATCCGGTCGCCTGCGCATACAGAGATTCGAGCTTGGACTCCAACTCAGTCGCGTACTCGCGGCCCACATGTTCGCGATACGTAATGAAGTCATCGAAGTAGTTCGGGGGCACCGCAAACGATGAGCGAAGCCGCTGTTGTTCATCCGCCAGATAAAACCGGTTCAGGCCATCCGCGTAGACAAATTGATAGCCTCTGTCGGTCAACAGAAGTTCCCAGTCCTCATGACTGGGTACTTGCGTATTGGGCTGCGTCGCCTCGACCAGGATAATCCACGGTCTGATGCGATCGAGCGATATGCCACGCAGCACCGATGTCTCGGCACCCTCGACGTCGACCTTCAGGAAATGCACCCGTTCTATACCGTGTGTGGCGCAGATATCATCGAGCGTGGTGAGGGCGACATCCCTTTCGACTACCTGCCGACCTGCCGCGACGTGTCGGTCTGCGACGTCGCCCAAGGTTGTCGACAAGCCCGTACCGATCACCTCGAACAACGATATCTCTCCATGATGATCACCTGCTGCAACACAAAGGTTGATATCGCGTGGACGCTGTTCCTCCAGCCTGGTATGCCAATGCAGCACCGGCTCGACGTTCACTCCGCTCCACTCGCGCTCGTAGAAGAGCCGGGTGACTGAATCGACCGTGGGATCTTGGGCGCCCACGTCGATATAGAACCCTTTCGAGACATCCGCAAGCGCGCGAGACAGCACGATGTCCTCACCATTCTGCGCATAGGAAATGATGCTCATGCCAGATCGACCTCGATCAGCGGCGGCACCCATGCGGATCCGACGAAATGGGGTTTGCTCGTATTGGCGATCTTGAAGATGAGTGCTAAATCACGCCATTCGTAGTTGTTCGTGAGATGAGTGTCGGTACTGACCAACGCGGTCGAAACCGAATAGCTGCCGGGACCGAAACTGGCGGGAAAGGCAATGCGGTATTCAACGAGCTGGCCCGCCGGGACATTCTCCAACGCCTGCTTGGTATGGTGTGTATTGGTACCGAATACGGCCTGTCCGAGCCTATCCTTGATCATGTACCCAAGCACCAGCCGCGGCACCTCCGCTTGCACGGCCACCCGTATACGCAAGGTAACCGCCGCTCCCACCTCGACGAACTCCACCGGCTCGCCGGTCGCATCAAGGAGGGCGATATCCTGCACCGTAGCCTCGCCGCTGCCCGATACCGTTTGCACCATCCCGCTGGCGTGATTCGACAACACCACACTGCTGTTTTCACGTTCGGCGATGAGCGCGTTGTAGAGGTCCATGACCTCCGAAGGCGTGGCGTCCTTGATCAGGTTTCCGCTCTCGAGCAGCAGTGCGCGATCGCATAGACTCTGGATCGCACCAGCGTCATGCGAAACGACCAGGAGGCTGGTGCCCTGTTCGCGAAATTCCCGGATGCGCTTGAAGCACTTGTGCTGAAAATAGGCATCGCCGACCGACAACGCTTCGTCGACAATCAGAATGTCGGGTCGGAAAGCCGTGGCGACGCCAAAAGCGACACGCATCTGCATGCCACTCGAATAGGTACGGACGGGTTCGTCGAAGTATTCGCCAATCTCGGCGAAGACCTCGACCTGGTCAATCACACTGTCGATCGCCTTCTTGGAGAACCCCATCAGCCCGGCTGAGTGGTAAACGTTGGCCCGCCCACTGAGATCAGGATCAAACCCCATGCCTAGCTCTAGTATGGCGGCAATCCGACCATTGACCGCGACCGTTCCCCTCGTCGCCTTCATCGTTCCGGTGATCAGCTTTAGCAGGGTGCTCTTGCCGGCCCCATTTTGCCCCACGATACCAACGGACTCGCCCGCCGCAACGCTGAACGAAATGTCACGAAGCACCCAAGTTTCTGACTTTGCCCGCGAATGTATGCCGAACCAAGCGGCAAACCTGCGCCACTCCGATTTATAGTCGCGAAATGCCTTTCCCAGCTCACGGACCGCGAGAAGAGATTCGTTCACAGGACGTCCACCATTTCCGGCGCTGCCCGCCTGAACAAGAACAGCGCGAACAGCAACAGTATTGCAGCCGCCACCCCTATAACGACCAAACCATTAATGCCCGGAGCTCGCCCGTAAAGTAAAACGTTCTGGAAGGCGACGACCATGTGCATCATCGGATTGAACTCGAGGACCGCGCGCAATCGTTCGGGAATAATGCTGGGCATGTAGACGATTGGTGTTAGCCAGAACAGCAACTGCAAAACTACCGTCATCACCTGCGCGACATCCCTGACGAAGACGTTGAGGACGCCAAGGATCAGGCCGAGGCCGAGGCCAAAAGCCAGGTTGATACCGATCAGCAACGGCAGCCACAGCGTCGCCAGGGTCGGCGGGTGGCCGATAAGCAGAAACACACCAATCGAAGTTGCTAGCAGGAGCAGGTTGTTCACCAACGAGGAACCACCGACGATGATCGGCAGGCAGACCCGTGGGAACACCATCTTCTTCATCAGGTTGCCGCTGTCCACGAACACGGTCAGCGATCGCGTCACCACCTCAGCGAACAACGACCACGCAATCATGCCGGCCATCAGGTAGATCACGTACGCATAGCGATTGTCGATGCCGGGCAGCTTGGCAGCCATGATCCGCGACAGCACCAGCGCATAAATTGCGACCTGCGCCAGCGGCTGCAGCACCATCCACAAAGCGCCCAACCTGCTGCGCGCGAAACGCGAGCGCAGATCGTTCCTGATCGATGACACGATGAAATGGCGATAAGTCCAAATCGCCAGAAGCATTTCTCTCATGATGCTTGCCCCGATCGATCAGTGACACGTCGCCCACCCGCAATCATTGTGAATTGGGCAACTGCGGGAGAGCGCATCTCGATGCGCCGGATGATCTCCCGCGCCGTCGCACGCGGTGAAAGCCTGGTGCGGATGTCGTGCGCCGCCCGTGCGCCGATGCGCTCCGCAAAGCCGGGGTCGTCCACCAGCCGCCGCATCAGTTCCGCGGCATGGTCGACGCTGGCTTCGGCCCAGCGCTGACCTTCGGGATGCAGGTACTCACCTTCGCCCACGGGCACCAGCTGGTAGTCGACCAGACAACTGTTGTCGGCCGTCATGAACTCCATGTTTCCCGACCACGCGGTGGCGATGGCCGGCTTGCCCAGGCGCATGCATTCGGCCAGCCCGAGCCCGAATCCTTCCGCACGATGCAGCGACACGTACGCATCGACGCAACGCTGCAGCGCACCCAGGTCCTCGCGATCGATGACCTCGTCGCGCAGGATGATTCGCTCGTCGGCACCAGCGGCGTTCAGCAATGCACGCAACTTTTCCGGATGACGGTGTCCATTGCTGGACTTGACCAGCAACTTGACGTTCGGCCGTCGGTCGGCGAAGGCCCGCCGGAACGCCTCGATCGCCGCGCGCGGGTTCTTGCGCGCGAGAAAGGAATTGAAGTCGAAGCTGCACAGGAAAATGAAGTCATCCTCGTCCAGCCCGAAGTCGGCACGAATCAATCCGCTGTCGGGCGACTGGTCGATCGGCAGCGGAGCGCTCCACACCGGCTTGTCGGTGACCGCGGCCACTGCATGGCGGATAAAGTCCGTCGATACCATCACTTCGTCCACCCGATCCAGCGCGTGCCGCCACGCGTCGGGAAACTTTTCCAGCTCCCAGAACCAGCACGCGATGGTGTGCCGGTCGCCCAGGCGCTCGCGCCCTATGCTGGCCGTGGCCTGCTCCAGATAATCGGGATTGACGAAAACCAGGTTGACTCCATACGGCGTCTCGTCGCCGATGTGCGGATCGAGGCTGCGGTCGTCCATGCCATGCGGCATATCGATGTCGATATCGTGGATCGCCACCGGATAGCCCTCCGCCAGCAAGGCCCGCGCGTACTGCCGCGCGCCTTCGGCCAGGCCGAACTGCCCCCGGGCATAGGCGAAGATGTTGACGCCGGTGGCACCGACATGGGCGTTGTCGGCGACTGTCGCGACCACCCCCGCTGGGCGCTGGTGGCGACTCCATCCGGCGGTACGCGTGAACTTGAGCTGCTGGCCGGCGCGAGCCGCCAGCGCTTCCGAAGTACGGTGGCGCAATCGTGCCGGAAAATGGCGATACACGGCCTTGAGCCATGGCTGCCGGCGTATCCATGCCGACAGGTTCAAGAGCGCGATGCCAATGGCCCTCCTTTGCTTGCTCACGGTGCTCACCTGCTGTGATCTGTTCGTCGTGCGCTCCACCCAGCCACTCCACCGGGCTGACGATGAGCCGAAACGTCTAGCGGCCCAGGGCATCGGTCAGTTCGGCACGCAGGTCCGCAATATCCTCCACCCCCACCGACAACCGCACCAGGCCGTCGCTGATGCCCAGCCGCTTGCGGTTGGCCGGCGGCACCGAAGCGTGGGTCATGATGGCCGGATGCTCGATCAGGCTCTCGACGCCACCGAGCGACTCGGCCAGGGCGAACAGTTCGCAGCGCTCCAGCATGCGGCGGGCCTTCTTCAGGCCACCCTTCACCTCGATGGTGACGATGCCGCCGAAGCCGTGCATCTGGCGCTTGGCCAGCGCGTGCTGCGGATGGCTCTTCAGGCCGGGGTAGATCACCCGCTCGATCGCCGGGTGCTTCTGCAGCCAGGTGGCCAGCTCCAGCGCGCTGGCGCAGTGCTGGCGCATGCGCAGATGCAGGGTCTTCAGGCCGCGCATGGCGAGGAAGGCGTCGAACGGGCCGGCCACCGCGCCTACCGAGTTTTGCAGGAAGCCCATGGGTTCGGCCAGCTCCTTGCTGCCAGCCACGACGATGCCGCCGACCATGTCGGAATGGCCGGTGATGTACTTGGTGGCCGACTGCAGCACCAGGTCGGCGCCGTAT
>JACDJA010001155.1_pt1 | contig 23381 bp, 16 predicted proteins | sample 7449241 | NCBI WGS metagenome assembly JACDJA01 (sample SAMN14253289, study PRJNA609438) | sludge metagenome | isolation source: initial anaerobic sludge | collected 2018-12-20 | reverse complement strand
TACGCGTTACTACCCCGAGCTAACGGCGTTGACTGATCCCTAACCCGAGTTCCTGCGCCAGGTCACACTGCGCACCGCCGAGCTGATGGAGCAGTGGCAGGCGGTTGGCTTCTCACACGGGGTGATGAATACCGACAACATGTCCATCCTCGGCCTCACGCTCGACTATGGTCCGTTCGGCTTTCTCGACGCCTTCGACCCCGGCTACGTCTGCAACCATTCCGACAGCGGCGGGCGCTATGCCTTCGACCAGCAGCCCGACGTCGCCGCGTGGAACCTCACCAAGCTCGCGCAGGCGCTGGTGCCGCTGATGTCGGTGGAAACCGCGTCACAGGCGATCGGCGAGTACCCGCAGGCATTCAGCCGCGCCTACCTCGAACGCATGGCCGCCAAGTTCGGCCTGCCGCCGGGCGGCGAGTCTGCCGGCCTGGTCATGGACGCGCTGCACCTGCTGGCGCAGAACCGCGTCGACTACACCCTCTTCCTGCGCCGCCTGTGCGACTTCGACAGCACCGCGGGCGCCCTGAATTCGCCGCTGCGCGACCTCGTCCTCGACCGCGCGGCGTTCGACGCCTGGGCGGCGCGCTACGCCGCCGCCCTGCGCCAGCAGGGCTCGAATGACACCGAACGCGGCACCTCGATGCGCGCACACAATCCCAAATACATCCTGCGCAATCATCTGGCCGAGACCGCCATCCGCCGGGCGGCGGACGAGCGCGACTACAGCGAGGTCTGCCGCCTGCACACGCTGCTGACGCATCCGTTCGACGAGCAGCCGCAATACGCAGCCTATGCGGCCGAGCCGCCCGACTGGGCGAGAACGATCGAGGTCAGCTGTTCGTCGTGAAGCGCCGCGTGCGCCTGTCCGGCTGCGTGCCGGGCGCAATCCTGCTCCCCGCCCTCCGATGCAGCCACCAGGCGATCGACCAAGCCCGCAAGCGGAGGACAAAGCCGCGCTTTGCGAGTTTCACCTAAAGCCCCTTGGATAACATTCAACGCGCGGGGATGCGTTTTTTAAAACGTGTGTCATCATCATCAAGGCGAATATAGCCATCGGCCAGGGTCAGGAGATGCGTTCCCATGCTGGAGCCACCTTGTTCATCAAGGAGCCGCGGGGAAGGACGCACCCCAATCCCGGACGCACCCGCGCCGGCTGGAACGCCTGAGTCAGTCGTTGCTGTGGATTGATTGGTATTTCTATGCAGATGCCCAGCATCGGGTATGGTTGACCGCCCGACCGACGGTGCCGGCGGCTCGACTGGCGGCACGGGCGGCTCGACTGGCGGCACGGGCGGCTCGACTGGCGGCACGGGCGGCTCGACCGGCGGCACGGGCGGCTCGACCGGCGGCACGGGCGGCTCCACTGGCGGGGTCACGGGCGCTGCGGCGATCACCAGAGTGCCATTGTTAAAGCTGATGGTGTAGTTGGTGCTGGTCAGTCCCGATGGTGTGATGGTGTAGGTTCCGGCGCCCGTCGCCCCTTGTGATGTGCCGCCGTAGGTCAGGCTGCCACCCAGCACCGAGGCATTCTCGCCGTTGACGAAGCCGCTGTAGCCGACGCCGTTGCCGCCGGAATACGGCGCGCCCCCGGCCGTGCGGCTGTCGTCGTTGGCGGTGACGCTGAGCGCAGCCGAGGTGATGCTGATGCCGCTGGCGTTATCCAGCACCTGGTAAAGGTTGCTGCCTCCACCCGTGACTGAGACCACGTTGGCGTCATCCCAGTGATAGCTGCCCACACTGGTGCTGGCCGTGATGGCACTCCCGAAGCCGACCGTGCCAACATTTCCGGCCTCAGTGATAACGCTGGTCAGCACAGGATTGCTCGCGCCATAAGTGCGCGACAGGTCGCCCGTTACGCGCAGATAGCCATCGTAGTAGCTACCCGACTGCACCGCTTCGAGCATCATATAGCCGTTGTTTTCACCGGTGGATGACTTGGCCCAGGCACCATCGAAATCCCAACCGGCGTCGATGAAGGTGAAGGGGTTTTTCATCTCGGCCGTGGTTTTGCCGAAGCTGTCATCTGAGCCGGCGCTGGTCGTCCGGCCGGTGCTTTCCTTGTCCCAGAAGCTGTTGCTCACTGTAAAAGAGTCGCTGAATCCCACCAGACCGCCGACAGAAAAATTGCCCGTGACGGCGCCGCTGGCGTAGCTGTTGGTTACCGTGGAGGCGAAGCTGTTGCGGCCCACCAGGCCGCCGACAGAAAAATCGCCCGTGACGCTGCCGCTGGCGTAGCTGTTGGTCACTGCGGAGGAGTCGTAGTTAGTCCCCACCAGGCCGCCGACATAGTTGCCGCCCGTGACGTTACCCGTGGTATAGCTGTTGTTCACTGATGAGCCATCATTGATTCCCACCAGCCCACCGACTTCGGCGATGCTGCCTGTGATGCTGGCGCTGGCGTAGCTGTTGTTCACTGTGGAGTTGTAGCTGTACCCCACCAGGCCGCCGACTTGGGCGCTGCCCGTGACGCTGCCGCCAACCAGCCCGACATTGCGGATAGCTGCGCCATGGGTGTAACCGAACAGACCGACGTAACTCGTTGAGGGGCGATCGATGGTGAGATCGCTGATGACATGACCCAGACCATCGAAGGTGCCGGTGAATTTGCTTGAGTCGTTACCCAACGGGTTCCAGCCTAAATCACCGTTGGCCGTTGCGCTGGCAAGCGCTGTATAACCACTGCTGCCGCTGCCAAGATCCTGACTGAGTTCGAAGTGGTAACCGCCGCCCAGCACCGCGCTGTTGTAGCCGATGTTGGCCAGTTGCTGCCAACTGGTGATGATGTAGGCGTTTCCGTCAACACCCATGCCGCCAGCGAACAAGGTCGTGCCTTGCCGGTCGGCTTCGGGCGTGACGTCTTTCAGCCAGGGCAGACCACCGACACCATACCCGGCAACGGCGTCGCCGCCACCGTCCAGCATCCAGACATTGCTATCCCAGCCGCTGAAGGTGCCGGTATTGGACAAATCGGTCCAGGATTTGCCCGTGCCAAACGTGTTGCCGGACCAGACTCCAGTATTGCTGCCGCCGTTGTTGATGCTGCTGCCCGAGGCATCGGTGATGGCGTAGTAGCTGCTGGTCACTGTAAAAGAGTCGCTGAATCCCACCAGACCGCCGACAGAAGAATTGCCCGTGACGGCGCCGCTGGCGTAGCTGTTGGTTACCGTGGAGGCGAAGCTGTTGCGGCCCACCAGGCCGCCGACAAAGGAATTGCCCGTGACGCTGCCGCTGGCGTAGCTGTTGGCCACTGCAGAGGAGCTGTAGTTATCCCCCACCAGGCCGCCGACATAGTTGCCGCCCGTGACGTTACCCGTGGCATAGCTGTTGTTCACTGATGAGCCATTATTGATTCCCACCAGCCCACCGACTTGAGCGCCGCTGCTCGTGACGCTGCCGCTGGCGTAGCTGTTGCTCACTGTGGAGTTGTAGCTGTACCCCACCAGGCCACCGACTTGGGCGAAGCCTGTGACGCTGCCGCCTGCCAGCCCGACATTGCGGATAGCTGCGCCACGAGTGTAACCGAACAGACCGACGTAATTCGTTGAGGGGCGATCGATGGTGAGATCGCTGATGACATGGCCCAGACCATCGAAGGTGCCGGTATAGTTCGCCCCGCTTTTACCGATGGGCACGAAGCCCGCGCCGTTGTTCCAGCCGCTGGTAACCGAGGCGTCTATATCGTTCGCCATCCCATAGCTGGCAGCGAGCGTTGTACCGATTCCTTGCAGTCCATAGACATCAATAATCTGGTTAGGTGTGGCGGTATTCAGAACACGAATGAAAGTGACGCCATTGTTCAATCTGAAATCAGCCGCTGAAAATGCGGGCAGCGATGACGCTTTTTGCTCCCAACGCCCCGCGCCAAGCAAAAAAGTGCCGACATTCACAGCGGCTGTTGGATTGATGTTTTCAGCAGCGTTCAGGGTCAATCCGCCATTTTCTCCAGAAATTGCATTGTTGATATTGATGTCACGATCGGCCGTAAGCGTCAGGGTGTTGCCTGAAGACCAATTGATGTCGGCATTGACGAAGATGTCGCCCGGATCACTCCCCGCGCCAGCGGTGCTGATGGTGATGTTGTTCACGGCAAGGTTATCCGAGAGCGCCGTGCCGGTGATGTCCCCCCCTGAAGCGGCAATGGTGTAGTCGGTCGGATCAATCAACCACGTCCCCGTCCGCCCATTGGCCGCCTGCGTCGTTACCCGCGCGGTCTCGCCCACGCTGACTTTGGCCGCGCTGGTTTCGATGAAGCCGCCGTTGCCGCCATTGGGGGCGCTGGCATCGAGCAGGCCGTCCTGCCTGACTTCGCCCTGCCCCATGTCGGCCAGCAACAGGATGCGCCCGTCTTTCTCCTGCAGGGTTCTCGCCTGCACCGTGCCGGTGTTGGCGACGATGGACGATTGCAGGGCATCGGCGGCCTTGCTGGTCATGATGACCTGGCCACCGTCGGCGACGATGAGCTGTTTGTTCTCGATCAGGGTATTGACGGTGGCGGCATCGACCGCCACGTACAGCAGACCGTTGGCCCCGGCTTCGAGGGTGATCGTGTCGCCACCGGCGAGCACGACGTTGCCCAATTGCGCGCTGACGATGCCTTCGTTTTGCACCGTGGGGGCCAGGAGGGCGACCAGACCGCCGTCCCTGGCGGTGATGTTGCCGTTGTTGATGATCGATCCGCTCGCGCCATTGCGGCTGAACACCGCCTTGCCGTCGAGGAAGTCCTGATCGGTGATGGCGAGCGTCGAGGCGACCAGCCCGCCGACATCGACCTGGGCGCCGTTGCCGAAGACCACGCCATTGGGGTTGATGAGCCAGACCTGGCCGTTGGCAGTGAGGCGGCCTTCGATCTGGCTGGCGCCACCGGCGAGCACGCGGTTGAGCGCAATGGCGCTTGCCGAGGGCTGCAGGAAGGTGACGGCCGCCTGGCTGCCGATGTCGAAGCTCTGCCAGTTGATGATGGCCTTGTCGCTTTGCTGCTGGACGGCCATCTGCGCCGCCTGCTGGCTGATCGCGGCCTGGCCGGCTGCCACCTGTCCGCCGCTGGGCAGGGTGTTGGGGGCGATGCCCTGGGCGAAAGCCAGTGGCGGCAAGATGGCAAGGAAGCCAATCGCGGCCGGGCTGACGCGGCGGGCGGTCTTGCCCTTGCCCTTGGCCGTTTCGGGGACGGGGACGAGTTGCTTGTGTTTGCGGTTGCGGGTCAAGCGGTAGATGTGGTTCATGTTTGAGTTCCCCTTCGGTTTTTGGTCGCTTGCGCCGCGGCTCAGAAGGCGCGGGCGAGGCTCAGCCAGAAGCGCGGGCTGTGCACCTGGCTGCCGTCGTTGTTTCGGCCGTTGGCGTCTTTGCCCGGATTGCCGTCGATGGGGTAGGCGATGCTGCTGGTCATGAACCAGCCGCCTTGGCGCCAGTTGAGGCCAACGCCGGCGCCGGAGAGGCTGTAGCGGTTGTCGGCGGCGCCGGGGACGTGCCAGCCCGCCCAGGTGTCCTTGTGCTGGCGTATGCTGCCGGTATCGACGAAGCCCACGGCCTGGAAACCCTTACCCAGGCCGCGCTGCAGTTCGAGTTTGAGGAGGACGCCTTCGTCGCCCGTGGCTTCGTTGACCGGATAGGCGCGCACGCCATTGGGGCCGCCCAGGCTCATGCGCTCGGAGCTGGCGAGGTTGCCGTCCGCCACCTGGCCGGAGAGGCTGGCTTGCAACTGCCAGCCCGTGCTGCCGATGGCTTGCAGGCGGCTCACGGCGAAGTCAAGCTTGGTGTAGTCACCCTGGGTGCGCGGGCCGGCGGCGTCCGTCGCGCGGTCGCCAGCGACATCGCGGATGTCGAGCTGGCCTTGGGTGAGCGTGAGATTGCCCCAGTTGATGGCGCCGCCCCACAGGCTGTCGCGCAGATCGCCATTCAAGCCCAGGCTGGCGGCGTCGATGCGGTGGCGGTGCAAGGCGGTGCCGAGCATGTCGTCGTCGTAGCGGCGCGCTTCATAGCCGGCGAAGGCGGCAAGGCTGCGGTCGGCCTGGCGCAGGAGGGGGTAGCTCAGGGTGAGCCCGGAAGTTTGTGCACGACCGTCCGCGTCGAGTGCTTTGTACTGTTTACCAAGCTTGTAGTTGAGCGTGCTGTAATGCGCGGCGAGTCGCCAGCCATCGGGGCCCAGCGGCAGGCTGTAGCGGATCAGCGCGTTATTCAGGCGGTCGGAGGCGAGCGCCCTGAAATGCAGTTGGTCGCCATAGCCGCTGAGGTCATTCAAGGCGATGCCGCCGACGAGCTGGGCACGGCCGGTGGACTTGATGCCGTAGTTGTTGAGGCCGATATTGCCGGTGGCAAACGGGGTGTCTTCGACGGTCAGGCGCAGCCGCGTCTCGCCCTGCTGGTCTCCGGCTTCGAGCAGGCCCTGGGCGCGGATGCCGGGTAGGTCGTTGGCCAGGAGCAGCCCGCGTTCGAGGTCGGCGGCGGAGAGGGGCTCGCCCGTATTGAGCCGATGGGTGACCACACCTTCGACGTATTCGGCCTTGGCACGATGGGCCTTGTTCTCAAGCCGGCTGCCGCCATAGCGGCCTTCGAGCACCTGGATGCGAATCACGCCTGCGGTGACGTCCTGCTCGGGCAGGTAGACGCGGGCAAACCAGCCACGCGCACGATACAGATCGGCGAGTTTTTGCGCGGCGGCTTCCAATTGCGCGAGGGTGAGCGACTGGCCGACGAAATCGGCCAGGCTGGCTTCGAGCTCGGCGGCGGGAATGAGGCTCGCGCCTTCGACGCTGATGGCCTTAACGGCAATGCGCACTGCCTTGGCGTCTTCGGCCAGCGGTTTGGCCACCGCCGTGGCAGGTGAAGGCTGTTGCCTTTGCGGTGCCCTTAACTCCTGATCGGTTTGGCGTTGCAGCGTGCCGGCGTCGGGCACCTGGGCGTGGGCGGGAGGGAGCAGGCCCATGGCGAGCAGGACGGGCAGCGGGGCGAAACGAAAACGGTGGAGCGGGGCGAATGGGTGCATGGGATAAGTCGAAGTCAGGTCGAAATCAGCGCGTTTTTCGTGCCGGGTTGGCGTCAAACCGGGGGGGAATCGCACTCGCATTTGCGCACAGCGATACGGGAGTGGTTGTGGGTGGGCGCATGCTGCGCATAATATCGGGTGACCGTTCGCCAATCGTTCGCCGGTTTTTGCTCTGTAGTGGGCAAGCAAGTCGGCAGGCAAGCAAGGAGTTTCTGAACAGCATGATGAGCGAGACGTACCGGCTGGTGTCAAACCGGCCAGGGAAGAAGGCGCCGAGATATTTTTCTGGGATGAGTCCGGCTTCCGGGCGGCCACGGTTCACGGAAAGACGTGGGGTGTGCGCGGTCAGACGCCGATTGTCGAGCGACCAGGCCAACGGCAATCGATCAGCGCTGCGTCCGCCGGTGCCTGTATTCGCGACTGCTGAGTAAACACTACCCATGTCCATTGTCATTGCCACCAAGCCGCTCGAGTTTTGTTTTCTTGGCGGTTTTCAGGTCAGTTATGCCGGTCGCGCGCTGCGGCGTTTACGCTACGACAAGACGCGCGCGTTACTGGCGTATCTGGCGCTTGAGTCGGCGCGTGCGCCGCTGACACGGACGCATCTGGCGCAACTGTTCTGGCCGCAAGTCGCCAACGAAGTGGCGCGTGGCAATTTGCGCCGCACTTTGCACGACTTGCGCCAGGCACTGTGTCACCTTGGCGCCTGTGCGGCACCAACTCAGTGGCTTGTCGCGGATAAGCACTGCATTGGTCTGGGAGGTCACGAACGGAACTGGATCGATGTAGAGGAGTTCGTTGCCGCCGCCATGCCATCGGACGCCTCGACCCAAGATTCCATCAAACGTATCGAACAACGACTCGCCCTGTACCGCGGGGATTTTCTGCAGGACCTGAGTCTTGCCGATGCGCCGGATTTTTCCGCTTGGCTATTAAAACGCCGTACAACCGCAAAACAGCAATTCATGGTCTTGTTGCGCTCGCTGGCCAATTACCAGGTAATGCAGGGGCACATGGATCAGGCAAGCGCTACGCTCGAACGAGCATTGATGTTCGATTCCTGCGCCGAGGATATCCATTGCGAGTTGATGCGCGTACTGGCGCGCACCGGGCGCAATGCTGCGGCGCTCGAACAATTTTCCCGCTGTCGCAGCGCGTTGCAAAGTGAATTGGGTAGTGCGCCATCGGCACAAACCCTCGCGCTGGCACGCGCCATTCGCCGCGGCGAGTTTGCCTTCGCTTGCGGGCCGGACCCGGTGATTGCCAGGGACAGCAGGCGGCAGCGGGTTTGTGTGCTCGCTTGCGAGTTGCGTGGCACCGTTTTGCGCGACGAGGCGGCCAGCGATGCAATGCTCGACGTCCATGGTGCTCTGAGCGACATTGCCTCCAATCATGGTGGTTATGGCGTGTCATTGCATGCAACAAGCTTTCTGGCTTACTTCGGCTATCCTCAGGTGCATGAACATGCCGCATACAAGGCGCTGGAAGCTACGCTTGACTTGTTGCAGCATGCTGCGCTACCCAAGTCGCCACAAATGCGTATCGGGGTGCATTACGACTGGTTGGTGCATGATCCGCGTTTTTTGCTTCCCGATGCCTCTGGGACGGCAACCAGACAGGCGCGCAATATCGCGCGGCAGGCGCGTTGGGGGCAGGCCATCATCAGCCCGTATCTGGCGCAGCAGACCGCAGGCAGCTTCGAGATCGATGCCCTGGCGAATTTTGGCGGTATTGCCGGCCACATCGTGCGTGGGCGCAAGGCTATTGCCACACGGTCGAAAAACCATGCGAAACGGGTAACGCCGTTTGTCGGACGTGATGCCGAATTGTCCCAGCTGCGCACACTGTGGCAACGCTCGCGCCAGGGGACGATGCAGACTTTGCTGATTCGGGCTGAGGCAGGAATGGGTAAATCGCGCCTCGTGCATGGTTTCCAGCAAGAGATCATCGATGCCAGGGGGGTCGTTCACGTGCTGCGTTGCCTGCCGGATTATCGCAGTACGCCGTTTCATCCTTGCGTTGCCCTGCTTGAAGGTTTGCTGGAGCAATTCGTTGCCGAGTCGGGGCAAACTCATTCAGGCGCGCAGTGCCTCGACAATTGGCTGCATGAATGTGCCGCTCCGCTGGTTGGGCATTTTGCGGCATACAGCGCACTATTGCGCCTGCCGCAGACAGACGAGGCGGAACTTTTTACCAGGCAGGAGCGCAGGCACCGTATCGACCTGGGACTGCTTGACTTGTTCGATTTTTTGGCATGGCAGAACCCGACTCTGTTCGTTATCGAAGACTTGCACTGGGCGGATGCGACGACACTGGCGTGGCTGCAGCGATGGTTGGCGCAAACCAGTGCGCCGGGGCTGCTGCTCGCCTGCTCTCGCGATAGCGCTGAGCAAGTAATAGCGATGCCGGTGCTGCGACTGGCGCCGTTGCCGGCCGGGCATGCAAGACAGTTGGTGCGCAAAACTGCACCAGGGCTCGACATCGCTGCCGACGTACTGGCGCGCATTCTTGAGCGTGCCGATGGTGTGCCGCTGTACCTGGAGGAAATAGCGCGCTTGCTCGACAAGGATCTGCCAGACGAGATACCAGCCACACTCTGGAATCTGCTGGCTTCGCGCCTCGAAGCTGCTGGAAGTGCAAAACGTCTGGCGCAACAAGCCGCGGTGATCGGGCGGTTTTTCAATCTCGACTTGCTGCGTGCGCTGTGGGATGGCGCAGCCGAAGAAGTCGATACCGCGCTCGATCAGCTTTGTGCTGCCAGACTGATACAGCGCCGCGCTGACGCAGCAGTTTTTTGCCATGAGTTGTTGCGTGATACCGCGAGCGAAATGTTGCATCCTGCCGAATTGAAGCAGGTTCATGCGCGTCTGGCCGAGCTGTATCAGGGTGCTTTCAGAAATATGGTACGCAATTCCCCCGAACGGCTGGCGCAGCATCTGGCTGCCGCGGGGCAATCCCATGCTGCCGCCAGGACGTGGCTGCATGCCGGTTTGCAGGCGGCGGACAATTCCATGTATCAGGAAGCAATCGTGCATTTCCAGGCGGCTATCGCCGTACTGGGCGAACGCCCGGGAGAGGAGGCCACCGGCATTCAGTTGCAACTGGCGCTGGGCAATATCTGGCTGGCATTACATGGTTATGGCGCGCAACAGGCCAAGGAGTGTTTTTCGCGTGCCACGGCTCTGAGCCGCGGGGCACAGGACGATCCGCTGCTTTTTTCGGCCATGTGGGGTTTGTGGCTGGGGGGGCGATCCTGCACTGAGCAGGAGTATCCGCTCGCACTTGTGCACAGACTCGAACGAATTGCCCGCATATCCGGCAAAGCGGAACATTGGCTGCATGTCCATTATGCATACGGAAATAATCTGTTCTGGCTGGCCCGTTATCAGCAGGCGTACACCGCACTTGAGCAAGCCATCGCTCTTGGTGCCCGGATGTCGTCAGCGGAGTTGATACATGGCTATGGTGAAAATACACTTGTTTCCGCGCGCGCCTTCATGGCCTGGGTACATTGGGCGCAAGGGCGGCCACGAACCGCGCGGGCGGCGATCGATGCGACCGTGGCCATGGCAAGACAGACACGGCATGCGAATACACTGTGCTTCGCGCTGACGTTTTCGATCATGCTGCACAGATTCATGCACGAATCCGGGCAAGCGGCACAGCAGGCACAGGAGTTGGCTGTGGTTGCGAAGCGGCATGATTTTGCATTGTGGCAGGCTGCCGCCATCGGCGTTGCCGGTTGGGCCGAGGCCATGCTCGGCGACAAAGGCGGGCTGGGAAAAATTACCAATGCCCTGGAGTCGGCCCGCTGCGCCATGTCCGCTGTCGAACCGTCCTTCGCCGCAATGCAGGTCGATGCGCTGCTGCAACTCGGCGCTTATGACGAATGTATGGTGCAGGCGGAGCAGGCAATCGCATTATGCGAAAAACACCACGATTTCTACTATGTGCCAGAGCTATGGCATTTGCGGGCAAAAGCCATGCTGCGCTCGGAAAAGCGTGGCAAGCGCGAGCGTGCTACCGAGGCGCGGATGTGTCTGGCGCGCGCCATCGAGCTTGCTGCGGAGCAAGGGGCGCATACGCTGGAGCTACGCGCGATCAGAAGCTTGCTCGCACACACCCGATCGGCCAGAGAAGCTGCTCGCCTGCGCACCCGTATCAACGCGCTCCTGGCGGCTTGCCCGGAGTTGCCATCGGAGAAAGAATGAACCTAAATTCCGCACCACAGAGGCACAGAGAAACGCGAAAAACAGGGCTTCTCCGCGTTTTTTCCCACTCATCCATCGGGTGAACCGCGGCAGGAATGCAAGCGTATGTTTTTGCTCGCTGTTCTCTGTGTCTCTGTGGTTCAACTGCTTTTTCCAAGATGAAAGCATGAGAAGGATCGAGGGCGTCGGCCGGGCAATGCCTATCGCCTCGATATCACGGTCAACCGCGGTTTCAGGCTTGAAGCCGCCGCTGCCGGCAGATTCGGGCAGGGGCTTCCTTTTCTGGAAAACTCCTGTAGCATTAGAGCGGTCGTTCTAGTGTTCTTTCTGCAGATCCGTGAAAAGTGCCAACACGGCGCGCCGCGCCGACGATCCCCGCCAGCTGGTTCTGGATACGGTACTCGCGCTGTTCAGCGAGCGCGGTTACTTCGCCACCTCGGTACAGGACATCAGCCGTGAGTCGGGCGTGAGTGTCGGTTCCCTCTACCATCACTTCGGCGACAAGGCGGGCATCGCCCGCGCCCTGTACCAGACGCTGTCCGACCGCATGAGCGCCCGGATTTCATGGATAGGCGCCCACCGCAAAACGGCGCACGACCAGTGCCGCGACATCGTCAGAACCCTGTTCGACATGACCGAATCCGAGCCGCTGGTGATGGACTTCATGCTCTACGCCAAGCACAGGGATTTCCTGCCGGAAGAAAAACCGATCTGCTCGTCGAAACCCTTCGAGCTGGCGCGCGCGATGGTGGCGGCAGGCATGGTATCGGGCGAGATTCGGCCGATGGATCTGAATGTTGCAACCAGCAGTTTGTTCGGCGGGCCGATACGGATCATCGTGTCCCGCCTCGACGGGATCCTGCAGGCGCCGTTGACCCACTACTTCGACGAAGTGTGGGACTGCGCCTGGAGGTCGGTAGCCGCCCGCTGACAGCAGGCGGCTTTTTTTTGGAGCGATTAGAACGATCGTTCATTCCAGGAGCGCATAATGAAAACGCTGGCTATCGTGGTAACTGAAGACGCCTACGACAAGATCCTCATACCCCTCGGGTTCGCCTATCTGATGGCGTCGGAAGACACGCAGGTCGACATGCTGTTCGTCAACTGGGCCGTCAGGGCAATGACGGCGGAGGGCGCCTCCAATCTGCATATCGACGGACGGCATGCGGTGGACGAGGACAAGGTACGCGCCGGTATCGCCAAGGTCGGGCTGCCGACCGACATGTATGAGGTGATCAAGGCGCTGAAGGCCACCGGTTGCGTGAACATGTACGCCTGCAGCATGGCCGCCGCCATCTTCGGCGTCGACGAAACCAATCTCATCCCCGAGTCGGAAGGCATCGTCGGCGCGGCCTGGTTTCTCAACGAAAAGGCCGACAAGGCCGACCATTGCCAATATTTCTGAGGAGCTGGATCATGGATACTCCGCACCCCACCGTCACGCTGGATACGTCGGGCAAATGCTGCCCCATGCCGATGGTCGAAACGAACAAGGCGATCAAGGCCCTGGCGGTCGGCGACGTACTCGAGATCATCGCCACCGATGTCGCAACGCTCAAGGACATTCCGTCGTGGTGCGAACGCACCGGACAGACCCTGTTGTCCTCGTCCGAAAACGACCAGACGCTGAAGTTCTATGTGCGCAAAAACCGCTGACACCGGCGAACTGTGCGCCGGCTGCGTGTACTACCCGCCGAACCTGCCGCGCCACGCCTACGCCCAGGAGGATTGGGACATGCTGCAGGCGCGGCAGTGTTCGTTCGAGCACACGCCGGGCGAAGCCGAGTGCCTGGAAACACGCAAGACCAGTTGTAGTTTGCTCGATCTGGGTTCATTGCCTGGCCGTACCTGACAGGGGCCCCCGGATGGGGGCCCTTCCCGAGGCCTGACGGCGACGGCAAAGCACCGGCGGCAGCCGCTGCAATGCGCCATCGGGCCGGAAGGTCCGAGCGGGTACCTGGCGCCGTCGCCGTATACCCGGTCTGCGTGCCCCTACCGTGCCGATGAAGGCACCGCGCAGCCGGCCCCGCCCGTCGCTCCAGACCAGCCGGTCGCCCCGGGTGGCAGCGCGGTATCCCCCGCCATTCTTTTCGCCGGGGCCCTCCTGGCGGTGAGGAGGTCCCGTCGCCCGGACTGTGGCAACGTCGAGCCACGCCGGCATGCGGAAAAAGACCGCGCTTCATGTTGCGTGATTTTGCAGGCAGACTACGCGATACCATGTCCGCCATCCTGCTGATTCTCAACGCCGGTTCGTCCACCCTGAAATTCGCGATTCATACGCGGGCCGCGGGAAACGGCACGCTTATTGCACGGGGCCTGGTCGACGCCATCGGCCAGGACGCGCGCCTGCGGCTGCTCACCGCGCCGGACGCTGCCGATGCTCACGACGTCGCGGTGGCAGCAGCCGACCACGCGCAGGCGCTCGCGCAGGTGCTGGGCTGGCTCGACGCGCGGTGCCCGGCGCTGCGCCTGCACGCGGTGGGCCACCGCGTGGTGCACGGCGGGAGCGATTACACGGCGCCGGTGCGCGTCGACGCGCGCGTGCTGGCGGATCTCGACGCGCTGATGCCCTTGAGTCCGCTGCACCAGCCGCATTGTCTGGCCGGCATCCGCGCGCTGAGCCGCCTGCGTTCCGGCCTGCCGCAAGTCGCCTGTTTCGACACTGCATTCCATCACACGCTGCCGGCGCACGCCCGCCGCTTCGCGCTGCCGCGCGAGCTCGAAGCGCGCGGCATCCGCCGCTACGGTTTTCATGGGCTGTCTTACGAATTCATCGCAGGTGCCTTGCCCGAATATCTCGGCGAAACGGCCGACCGGCGGGTCGTGGTCGCGCACCTGGGCAATGGCGCCAGCCTGTGTGCATTGCAGCAGCGGCGCAGCGTCGAAACCTCGATGAGTTTCACGCCGCTCGACGGCATTCCCATGGCCACCCGCTGCGGCGCGCTCGATCCCGGCGTAGTGCTGCATCTGCTGCGCGCCCATGGCATGAGGCCAGACGAACTCGACACGCTGCTGCACCACCGCTCGGGCCTGCTCGGCGTGTCCGGCATCAGCGGCGACGTGCGCGTGCTGCAGCAGCACAGCGATCCGCGCGCGGCCGAAGCGCTCGAACTCTTTGCCTACCGCACCGCCCAGGCTGTCGCCGCGCATGCCGTGGCGCTGGGTGGGCTCGACGCCCTGGTATTCACCGCCGGGATCGGCGAGCACGCTGCATCGGTGCGTGCGGACATTGTCCGGCATCTTGCATGGCTTGGGATTGCACTCGACGATGCGGCCAACGCGTGTCACGGCCCGTGCATCAGCACGTCGGACAGCCGGGTGTCGGCGTGGGTCATCCCCACCGACGAGGAGCAGATCATCGCCCGCCACACCCGTGCCCTGACCGCCGCCTGAGGGAACCCGGATCGCGATGCGGGGTCGCTGTGAAGACGGCGGCAAAGCGGCACGCTGCGCCTGACAACTCGACAGACCGCACGCTATCCAGCGAAAGGACACCCCATGAACGCATCGCAAGCCATCCCGCCTCTGTCCACCGACGCCCTGCAAAGCCTCGATGCCTACTGGCGCGCCTGCAACTATCTCGCCGCCGGCATGATCTACCTGCGCGACAACCCGCTGCTGCACAAGCCGCTCCGGCCCGAGCACATCAAGGAACGCCTGCTCGGCCACTGGGGCGCGAGTCCGGGGCTGAGCTTCGCCTGGGTGCACATGAACCGCCTGATCGTCAAATACGATCTCGACGCGATTTTCCTCGCCGGCCCCGGCCACGGCGCACCCGGGGTGCTGGCGCCGGCCTACCTGGAAGGCACCTACAGCGAGGTCTACCCGAACAAGGGCGAGGACGAGACCGGCCTGCGTCACTTCTTCAAGGCGTTTTCGTTTCCCGGCGGTATCGGCAGCCATTGCACGCCGGAGACGCCGGGCTCGATCCACGAAGGCGGCGAACTCGGCTACAGCATTTCGCACGCCTTCGGCGCGGCCTTCGACAATCCCGATCTCCTGGTGACGGTGATGGTGGGCGACGGCGAGGCCGAAACCGGCCCGCTCGCCACCGCGTGGCACTCGAACAAGTTTCTCAATCCGATCCGTGACGGCGCCGTGCTGCCGATCCTGCATCTGAACGGCTACAAGATCCACAATCCCACCCTGCTCGCGCGCATTTCGCACGAGGAACTGGAAAATCTCTTCAGGGGCTACGGCTGGACGCCGCATTTCGTCGAGGGCAACGACCCCATGACCATGCACGCGCAGATGGCGATGACGCTGGAAACCTGCGTAGAGGAAATCCGCCGTCTGCAGAACGAGGCCCGCGCAAGCGGTGTGCCCGGACGGCCGCGCTGGCCGATGATCGTGCTGCGCTCGCCCAAGGGCTGGACCGGACCGGCCGAGGTCGACGGCAAGAAGGTCGAGGGCTTCTGGCGGGCGCACCAGGTGCCGCTCGCCGGTGTGCGCGACAATCCCGCGCACCTGCAGCAGCTGGAAGCCTGGTTGCGCAGCTATCGCCCGCAGGAACTGTTTGACGACACCGGTCGCCTGCGTCCGGAACTGCGGGCCCTGGCGCCCCGCGGCAACCGCCGCCTGAGTGCCAACCCGCATGCCAACGGCGGACTGCTGCGGCGCGCACTGCGCATGCCTGACTTCCGCGGCTATGCGGTGCGGCTGCCCGGCCCCGGCAAGATCCGCGCCGAGAACACGCGTCCGCTGGGACAGCTGTTGCGCGACGTCATGGCCCGCAACATGGACAACTTCCGCGTCTTCGGCCCCGACGAGAACGCATCGAACAAGCTCGACGCGCTGTACGAAGTGACCAAGAAAACCTGGCTTGCCGACATGCTGCCGGAGGACGCCGGCGGCAGCGAACTTGCAGCCGACGGCCGGGTGATGGAAATGCTGTCCGAGCACACCATCGAGGGCTGGCTCGAAGGCTATCTGCTGACCGGCCGCCACGGTTTTCTGTCGAGCTACGAGGCGTTCGTCCACGTCATCGATTCGATGTTCAACCAGCACGCAAAATGGCTGGCGATGTGCAAGGAGGTGCCGTGGCGCGCGCCGGTGGCATCGCTCAACCTGCTCGTCACCTCGACGGTCTGGCGCCAGGACCACAACGGCTTCACCCACCAGGATCCCGGCTTTCTCGACGTGGTGCTGAACAAGAGCCCGGCGGTGACGCGCATCTACCTGCCGCCCGACGTCAATACGCTGCTCGTCACCGCCGCCGAGTGTCTGGAGAGCACTGACCTCGTCAACGTCATCGTGTGCGACAAGCAGAACCACCTGCAGTACCTCGACATCGACGCTGCGATCCGCCACTGCACCAAGGGCATCGGCATTTGGGACTGGGCGAGCAACGACGCCGGTGTGGAACCGGACGTGGTCATGGCGTGTGCCGGCGACATCCCGACCAAGGAGGCGCTGGCGGCGACGGTGCTGCTGCGCGAGCACTTCCCTGATCTGAAAATCCGCTTCGTCAACGTCGTGAACCTGTACAAACTGGTGCCGCCGAGCGAGCATCCGGACGGGATGTCGGATCGCGATTTCGACAGCCTCTTCACCCGCGACAGACCGGTGATTTTCAACTTCCACGGCTACCCCTGGCTCATCCACCGCTTGGCCTACCGCCGTACCAACCATGCCCATCTGCATGTGCGCGGCTACAAGGAAAAAGGCAGCATCAACACCCCGCTGGAGCTGGCCATGGAAAACGAGATCGATCGTTTCAGCCTCGCCATCGACGTGATCAACCGCGTGCCGTCGCTGCTGGTGGCCGGCGCCTACGTGAAGGAGAAACTCCGCGACATGCAGATCGAATGTCGCAACTACGCGCACGAACACGGCGTGGATCTGCCAGAGGCCGCTGCATGGGCGTGGCCGTACTGATCGAGGAGGGTCGGGCATCCGAAAATCTGACGAAGAGAATTGCCCGATTGGCTGGGAAAGATTGAGGTAAGCTGCGCTTCGTGAGCCGCGCATCCCTCGCCATTCTTTTCGTCGCTGTCCTGCTGACCGCGTGTGGCACCCAGCCCATCCAGCGCAAGGATGGCAGCAGCAGCGCACGCAGCTTCGACATGAAGGACCTCGCCAAGAGCGATGTCGACAACGTGATCGAGATGCACCAGCAGGAAATCCTCGCCAGCCTGAAGGCACTCACGCTCAAGCTGTATCGGCGCAATCCCAACGAATGGCGCAGGGGCGGCCACGCCAGCGCGGAGGCGGCCACCGCGGCCCTTTTCGAGCCGCTCGCACGCTGGCCGCAGGCCACCCAGCGAGACATTCCCTGGCAAACCTTTCTCACCGACGTGTGGCGTCCCGGCTACCCGGACGATCGGATCAAGGGCCTCATGGGTGGATTGCTCACCATGCACATGGCGGCGTTCAACCACCAGACCGAGTTCTATCTGCTCACCGAACTCAACGCGCAAAGCCTCTACAACGCGGCCCGCAATACCGAAGCCGTCGCCTGGAAGCTGGCGAGCGCGCGCACCGCGGAGGGTGCGCCGGTGCTGCTGTCCAACAGCATGACTCCGGGCGAGGCGGTGAATCTCAGCTTCGAACGCGAGTTCGGCAAGCTCATCGGCATCGAGGACACGCTCGCCAGGATCGTCGAGGACAAGAGCAAGCGTGCGATCCGCTTCGGCGTGGTCAACCTCGCCAGCATGATTTTCCTGCCGATCTGAGATGGCACACGCCGCAAGCGAACGGACGCGCGACCAGTGGGCGTGGGAATTTCTGCGCCGCAACCCCGGCTACCAGGCCGATTACCGCCGCTTCATGGCGATCTGGCAGGCACTGGAAGCGGCCTACGGCACGCCGCCGCAGCGCGATTTCCAGCGCTGGAAGCGGGACCCGCGCGCCTACGGCCCGCTACCGGGCGATACCGAGCTCGCCGCGCCGACCGGCGAGCTGTGCCTGGCGGAGGACGAGCGCGTGCTGCTCGAATGCTGGATGGGCGCGAAGTGGGGCTTCTACAAGTTTCCGCTCGATCCCGCGCGTACCGCGCCCGGGCCGGATGAACTGGCGTGGCGCCCGCCCCCGCCTGCCGCGCTGCGGGCGACGGACGATCCGCTGCGCGTCGACCTTCCCTTCGACCTTGCCCTGCCGCTGCCGCCGCAACTGGAAGCGGCCAAACTACGCCTCGCGAGCCGCGCCGCGCAACTGCGTCGCACGGGGATCGCGGCGCCGAACACGGTGGCGAACCAGCGTACGCGCTGGACCGATCTGCTGCGTGTATTCGACGCCGCCGCTGCGGGCACGCGCCTCGACGGCGACGAAGCTTCACTGCTCGAAGAGGCGCGCGCGATGGTACGGCACGGCTACCGCGACATCCTGCGCCTGGCCTGAGCGGCGTTCAGCTCCACATCGCCTTCATCTTCGCGAGCACGTCCACCACCTCGGGCGGCGGCGGGCTGGCCCGCGGCGCGGCAGGCGCTTCGGGCCAGCTGCGGGTCTCGAACAGCTCGAGCAGGCCCGGCGGGATGAAGCGCGTGCGGCCGGCGTAGACGTGGCGGTCGCCCAGTCCGCTCTGCTGCGTCACGTAGAAGCGCTGCGGCACGACGAGGGCGAGATGATCCCTGGCGCGCGTCATCGCCACGTACAGCAGGCGCCGCTCCTCCTCGATCTCGGCCCGGCTCGCGGTCGCCATGTCGGACGGGATGCAGCCGTCGACGGCGTTGAGTAGCGTCACCGACTTCCATTCCTGCCCCTTGGCCGAATGGATGGTGGAGAGGATCAGATAGTCCTCGTCGCGCAGCGGCGCACCCGCCTCGTCGCTGGTGGCTGCGGGCGGATCGAGGGTGAGCTCGGTGAGAAAGCGCTGGCGCGAAGAATAGGTACGCGCGATGCTGGCAAGCTGCGCAACGTCGCCCTGGCGCACCGCCGCGTCGTCGTACCGCTGTTCGAGGTGCGGCGCGTACCAGGCCGCGACGGCCTCGAATTCGGTTGGCCATGGCAGCTCGCGTCCGTAGAGCGATTCCACCAGCGCACGGAAGTCGCCCCAGGCCTCGACGGCGGCAGCCGGGACGTGCGCTTCCTCGAGCGCCATGCTCACGTCCTGTGCAGCGGCGACGAGGCCGAGCACCTGCGCCGCGGTCTTCGGGCCGATGCCGGGCATGAGCTGCAGCACCCGGAAGCCCGCGACACGGTCGCGCGGGTTCTCGATCCAGCGCAGCACCGCGAGTGCGTCCTTGACGTGCGCGGCTTCGAGAAACTTCAGGCCACCGTATTTCACGAAAGGCAGCTTGCGGCGCACGAGTTCGACTTCCAGCGCCGCGCTGTGCGACGCGGTGCGAAACAGCACCGCCTGCTGCTTCAAGACGATGCCCGCCTCGCGCTTGGCCAGCACGTCCGCCACCACGAATGCGGCCTGGTCGGCATCGTCGCGCACGCTCACCAGTTGTGGCCGCTCGCCCGACGCGCGTTCGCTCCACAGCGCCTTGGCGTAGCCTTCCGTGGCGCGCGCGATCACACCGTTCGCAGCGGCGAGAATGGGCAGCGTCGAGCGGTAGTTGCGTTCCAGCGTGACGATGCGCGCGGGCGGCGTGAACTGTGAGGGAAAACCGAGAATGTTCTTCACCGTCGCGCCGCGAAAGGCGTAGATCGCCTGCGCGTCGTCGCCGACCACGGTCACGCCCTGCCCTTCCGGCTTCAAGGCGAGCACGATGCGCGCCTGCAGCGCGTTGGTGTCCTGGTATTCGTCGACGAGGACGTGGCTGAAGCGCGCGCCGATCTCCGCGGCGAGCGCGGGTGCCTCGAGCAGATGCACCCAGTACAGCAGCAGGTCGTCGTAGTCGAGCACGTGTTGCGCCTGTTTCGCCTCGACGTAGGCGCGGAACAGGCGCTTGAGGTCGTCCTCGAAGTCGAGGCACCACGGGTAGCGCTGCTGCAGCACGTCGGCGAGCGCCGCCCGTGTGTTGACCACCGCCGAATAGATCGCAAGACAGGTGTGCTTGCGCGGAAAACGCTTGCCGGTGTCGGCCAGACCGAGTTCGTGGCGCACCAGATTCATGAGATCGGCCGCATCCTCGCGGTCGTGGATGGTGAAGGCCGGGTCGAGGCCGATGCGCGGCGCATAGTCGCGCAGCAGGCGCGCGCCGACGCCGTGGAAAGTGCCCGCCCAGGCGAGCTGCGGCCGGCCGGCGACGCGCTGCCGCACGATGCGCGCGACGCGCCGCACCATCTCGTCCGCCGCGCGCCGCGAGAAGGTCAGGAGCAGGATCGCCCCGGGATTCGCGCCGCCGGCGATCAGGTGCGCCACGCGGTGCGCGAGCATATGGGTCTTGCCCGAGCCGGCACCGGCGATCACCAGGAGCGGGCCGCCTGGCGCGCCGTCATGCTCGACCGCCGCGCGCTGCTCGGTGTTCAGGCAGTCCGCCTGCGCAGGCGGGATTTCGAGCACGGAATCGGGTACGGACGACATACTGTATTTTTATACAGCAGAGACGCCGTGGCAAGCCGAGGCGTCAGCCCTCGTCGAGCGGTTCAAGACAGGCCGGCACGTCGTTGCGCGCGTTGCTCACCAACCGGCTGACGGGGTAATAGCGCATCATTTCCGCCGGCACGGCGCGCGGCAGGGCGGTCGATTCGGCGGCAAGCCAGGCATCGTAAGCGTCCGGCGCGACGATGAGCGGCATGCGCTCGTGCAGCTGCGCGACCAGTGCGTTCGCCGCGACGGTGACGATGGTGCACGTCTCGACCGCCTCGCCATGCGCATCTTTCCAGCGTTCCCACAGCCCCGCCATGCCGAACACGCCAGCGTCGGCGAGGCGGATGCAATAGGGTTGTTTGAGCCCCGCGACAAGTTTCCATTCGTAGAAGGCATCGGCGGGGATCAAACAGCGGCGCTGGCGGTACGCGCTGCGGAACGCAGGTTTGTCGGCGAGCGTCTCGCCGCGCGCGTTGATGAGCTTCATGCCGATCGCCGCATCCTTCGCCCACGACGGAACCAGCCCCCATTTCATGAACGCCAGTTCCCTCCCCGGCGCGGTGTCGCGCACCACCGGGATCGTCTGTCCGGGGGCGATGTTGTAGTGCGGCGCGAGTTCGGGCGTCCACAACAGACGAAAGCGCTCGGCGATCGCCGCAGGCGAGGACGTCAGGGCGTAGCGGCCGCACATGGGAGGCGTTGGGGTTTTCTCTCACTCATAGCGCGTCCACATGCGCAGTACGCGAACAATGCGCTCCTTTGGAAAGACTTCATAGACCAAACGATGCTGAATATTGATGCGCCTTGAATAGGCGCCGGCGAGATCGCCGACGAGTTTTTCGCAGGGTGGCGGGTTTTGAAAAGGGTCGGCGGCGAGAACGGCCATGAGTTCAAGCGCCCTGGTTTTCAGGCCCGCAGCCGCCAGTTTCTTCGCGTCCTTCTGTGCATGTTTCGAATAGACCAGCTGCCAACTCACCATTTGAGCGCCTTGGCGCTCTTGCCAAGAGGCTCCGCCATACCCTCCCTGATGGATTCACGCATACCCGGGATGGAAAGAAGATAGAGCGTTTCCTGAATGGCATCCCAATCTTCAGCGGAGAGGAGAACGGCGCTGCATCTCTTGCCGGTGATGTGAATCGGCTGATGGGATTCAGCAGCCTGATCGATGAGCCGATACAGGTTGGCGCGTGCTTCGCTTGCGGTCAGAGTGGCCATCTTTGTTCTCCAAGTCGGGGAAGGCTGATGGTACGTGTTAACGTACGTTATGACAAGTTGCGCCTGAATGGCCCAACGTCCCGCTCGAAGCGCCTGGGATGCAGCCGCCTCGGCGCGCCTCAATGAAAATCCCGCGAATGCGTGACCAGCTTGCCCAGCAGCGGCGTCAGGTCGCGCAGGTGTCCGGCGACGAGGTGCGTCACCGCGCCCTGCCGCTCCAGCGTGCCGTACACCGCGAGCAGGCGCGCGCCCAGCAGTACGCGCCGCTGCCGCTCGGCAAGATCGCGCCAGACGATGACGTTCACATGCCCGGTTTCGTCCTCCAGCGTGAGGAAAGTGACGCCGCTGGCGGTGCCAGGGCGCTGGCGGTTGAGGACGAGGCCGGCGGCGCGGACGAGGCGGCCGTGCGGGAGGCGGCGCAAGGCTTCGGCGGTGACCAGCCTTTCGTGCGCCAGGCATTCGCGCAGCAATGCAAGCGGATGGCGACCAAGGCTCAAGCCGAGGCTGGCGTAGTCGGCGACGAGATTCTGGCCTTCGCTGAGCGGAAACAGGTCGGGCTGCGGCTCTTCCGCGCGCGCCATGGCGAGCGGGTTGGCAGATTCGATGCCGGCGACATCCCAATACGCCTGACGGCGATGGCCGGCAAGGCGGGCCAGCGCACCGGCAGCGGCGAGGCACTTGAGGTCGCGCGCATTGAGACCGCCGCGTGCGGCGAGGTCATCGATACTGTCGAAGGGTTTCTGCGCACGCGCGGCAATGAGGCGCGCCGCGCCTTCGAGGGAAAAGCCGTTGACCATACGCAGGCCGAGACGGAGAGCGTGAGAAGTGAGGCGTGCGGGGTGCGGCGGCCTCTCCCCTCGCCCCGCTGGCGGGGAGAGGGGTCGGGGGAGAGGGGCGGGATTCACGTCTGCCCCCTCTCCCCGGCAGGGAGAGGGGGGCCGTCCCGGTGGAGCGGGAGTGAGCCTGTCGCTTGCGCTGTCGATCCTGGAGGCGCGCCCCTCACCTCTGATCCCTGATCCCTGATCCCCGATCCCTGCCCCCTGCTCCAGCGTGCAATCCCAGTCGCTCTCCAGCACGTCGACCGGCCGCACCTCGACGCCGTGGCGGCGCGCGTCCTGCACGATCTGCGCGGGGGCGTAGAAACCCATCGGCTGACTGTTCAGAAGTGCGCAGGCGAAGGCCGCCGGCTCGTGGCATTTGAGCCAGGCCGAGACGTACACCAAGAGCGCAAAGCTCGCGGCGTGCGACTCGGGAAAACCGTATTCGCCGAAGCCCTGGATCTGCATGAAGATCTGCCGTGCGAAGTCCTCCGGGTAGCCGCGTTCGCGCATGCCGTCGATAAGGCGCCGCTCGAACGCTTCGAGGCCGCCCTTCCTGCGCCACGCCGCCATCGAGCGGCGCAGCTGGTCGGCTTCGCCGGGCGTGAAGCCGGCGGCGACGACGGCGAGCTGCATCACCTGCTCCTGGAAGATCGGCACGCCGAGGGTTCTTTCCAGCACGCCGCGCACCGCCTCGCTCGGATAGGTGACGGGTTCGGCGCCTTCCCGCCGGCGCAGGT
>JACDJA010001154.1_pt1 | contig 23447 bp, 18 predicted proteins | sample 7449241 | NCBI WGS metagenome assembly JACDJA01 (sample SAMN14253289, study PRJNA609438) | sludge metagenome | isolation source: initial anaerobic sludge | collected 2018-12-20 | reverse complement strand
GCGTGCTGAAGGAGATCAACGCCCGCCTGCGCTTTCTGGTTGACGTGGGCCTCGACTACCTCAACCTGCACCGTGGCGCCGCCACCCTGTCGGGTGGCGAGGCCCAGCGCATCCGCCTGGCCAGCCAGATCGGCTCCGGCCTGGTCGGCGTGCTGTACGTGCTCGACGAGCCGTCGATCGGCCTGCACCAGCGCGACAACCACCGGCTGATCGAAACCCTCGAGCGCCTGCGCGGCTTGGGCAACTCGGTGATCGTCGTCGAACACGACGAGGACACGATCCGGGCTGCCGACTACGTGGTCGACGTCGGCCCGGGCGCCGGCGAGCACGGCGGCGAGGTGGTGTACGCCGGCCCGGTCAAGGGCCTGCTGAAGTCCAAGACAAGCCTGACCGGGCAGTACCTGTCCCAGAAGATGTCGATCGAAGTGCCCGACCGGCGCCGCGCCCCGGGCGATCGCTGGTTGCGCATCGTCGGCGCCCGCGAACACAACCTGAAGAACCTCACCGTCGGCATTCCGCTCAGCTCGTTCGTGTGCATCACCGGCGTGTCCGGGTCGGGTAAATCCAGCCTGATCAACGACATCCTCATGCGCTCGCTGATGCAGCACGTCTACAACTCCAAGGTGGCGCCCGGCCTGCACCGCAAGGTGGAGGGCCTCCAGCACGTCGACAAGGTGATCGACATCGACCAGTCGCCGATCGGGCGGACCCCACGTTCCAACCCGGCTACCTACTCGGGCGTGTTCGACCACATCCGCAAGCTGTTCGCCCGCACCCCCGAAGCGAAGGTGCGCGGCTACCTGCCCGGCCGGTTCAGCTTCAACGTCAAGGGCGGCCGCTGCGAGGCCTGCTCCGGCGACGGCACGCTGAAGATCGAGATGCACTTTCTGCCCGAGGTGTACGTGCCGTGCGAGGTGTGCGGCGGCGCCCGATACAACCGCGACACCCTCGAGGTTCGCTACAAGGGCAAGAACATCGCCGAGGTGCTCAACCTGCCGATCGACGAGGCCCTCGAGTTCTTCAAGGCCCAGCCGGTGATCTCCCGTCACCTGGAGACGCTGGTCGACGTCGGCCTCGGCTACGTGCGCCTCGGTCAGCCGGCCACCACGCTGTCGGGTGGCGAGGCCCAGCGGGTGAAGCTGGCCGCCGAGCTGGCCAAGCGCTCGACCGGCAACACGGTGTACCTGCTCGACGAGCCGACCACCGGCCTGCACTTCGAGGACACCCGCCGCCTGTTGATCGTGCTGAAGCGCCTGGTCGAGGCCGGTAACTCGGTCGTGGTGATCGAGCACAACCTGGACGTGATCAAGTCGGCCGACTGGCTGATCGACCTGGGCCCGGAAGGCGGTGACGGCGGCGGCACCCTGGTGGCCGAAGGCACTCCCGAGCAGGTGGCCAAGGTGGCCGAGAGCTACACCGGCGCCTACCTGGCCCCGATGCTGGGCCTCGAACCCGCCTAGCCCGCCAGACGGCTCACAGCACGCCCAGCAGCTTGAGCGCTGAGGCGCCGAGGACCGCTGGGATGGCGGCGCGCACCAGTTTGCCGTCGTAGTAGGCCGATACGCGGGCGCCGATGATGACGCCCGGGAGGCTGCCGATGATGAGCGAGCCGGTGATCGCTGCGGACACATTGCCGATGCCGAGGTGGGCGATGGCTGCGGCGCCGACGAGTGGGACGGCTTGGACCAGGTCGGTGCCGACCAGTTCGGACCGGCGGAGCTTGGGGTACAGCAGGGTGAGCACGGCGATCATCAGCGAGCCGGAGCCGACCGACGTGAGCCCGACGACGGTGCCTCCGACCAGCCCGAGGGCTGCGGTGGGCCATGGTCGCACCGGGGTGGGTGGGCCGTCGTGGTCGGAGACCGGGTTGCGGGCGCGCCACACCATGACCGTGGCTGCGGCCAGGAGTGTGATCCCGAGCATGGTCTGCACGAGGGAGTCGCCCTGAGTGCCGACCGCTTGGAGGAGGGCGACGCCCAACAGGGCGCCGGGGACCGATCCGAGCGCCAGCCACCTGACCAGGTCCCAGCGGACCGTGCCCGCCCGAGCGTGGATGGCCCCGCCGACGGGTTTGACCGCCAGGGAGGTCACCAGGTCGGACCCGACCGCAGCGGTGGGGCTGACGCCGAACAGCAGCACGAGCATCGGCGTCAGCAGGGCACCGCCACCCATGCCGGTCAGGCCCATCGTGAAACCGCCGGCCAGGCCACCGATCACCAGGCCAGGATCGATCCAACTCACGAGTCCGCCAGCACAGGGCGTCATGTTACGCCTTAACCCGACCAGTTAGGTCAAGTATCGGTATCGGCGACGGGTGCGATCCGGTTCGATCGGATCGCCGGTGGCGGAGATCGGGGAGGGGAGGCCCGGACGCGTCGTATGATGCGACAGCGGGATCTTCGACCCCCCCCGAGCCCCGCCGGAGGTCAGTCTGATGTTGCGACTTCAAGGTCGGCTCGGCGCCCGCTACACCGATGCCACACCCGACGAGCTCGATGAACGCATCGCCACGGCCAAGGCCGCCCTGGGTGAACGGCTGTTCATCCTCGGGCACCATTACCAGCGCGACGAGATCATTCGCTGGGCAGACGCCCGCGGTGACAGCTTCAAGCTGGCCAAGTTGGCCCAGGCCCGCCCCGAGGCCACCTACATCGTGTTCTGCGGGGTGCACTTCATGGCCGAGGCGGCCGACGTACTCACCTCCCCCGAGCAACGGGTGATCCTGCCCGACCTCAACGCCGGCTGTTCGATGGCCGACATGGCCGACCTCGAATCGGTCGAGGATGCCTGGGACGAGCTGGCGGCGGTCACCGACATCGCCAAGATCGTGCCGATCACCTACATGAACTCCTCGGCGGCGTTGAAGTCCTTCGTCGGCAGCAACGGCGGCGCGGTGTGCACCAGCTCGAACGCCCGGGCGGTCCTCGACTGGGCCTTCGCCAAGGGAGAGGGCACGAAGGTGCTGTTCTTCCCCGACCAGCACCTGGGCCGCAACACCGGCTTCGACATGGGCTACGACGAGTCCGATATGGAGGTGTGGGACCCTCGCCGGGAGCTGGGCGGTCTGAAGGAGGCCGAGGTGAAGGAGGCCACCTTCCTGCTGTGGAAGGGCCATTGCACCGTGCACCAGCGGTTCCGTCCCGCCCACATCGAGGATTTCCGTGCCGAGCACCCCGACGGCATCGTCGTCGTGCACCCCGAGTGCGCCCACGACGTGGTGGAGCTGGCCGACGTCGTCGGCTCGACCGAAGTGATCCTGCGCACGGTCACCGAGGAGGCTGCGCCCGGCTCGGTGATCGGGGTCGGTACCGAGGTGCACATGGTGCAACGCATGGCCACCGAAAACCCCGACCGCACGATCGTGTCGCTCGACCCGCTGGTCTGCCCCTGCTCGACCATGTTCCGCATCGATGCGCCCCACCTGTGCTGGGTGCTGGAAAACCTGGTCGAGGGCAACGTGGTCAACGAGATCCGCGTTGATGACGACACCGCCGAGTGGGCTCGGGTGGCGCTGCAGCGCATGCTCGACATCGTCTGAAGCGCAGGCCCGATCCGGTGAGCGACGATGTCTGAGGAGCCCGATGTGAACGACCAGCCCAACGCCACCTGGCCGCTGTCCTACGACGAGGCCGGGCGGGGTGGCGAACCGCTGATGCTCGTGCACGGGTTCACCGGCGGTCGGGCCGACTTTTCCGAGTGGATCGATCCGCTGGCCGCCATGGGCCGCCACGTCGTCGTGCCCGACCTGCGAGGTCACGGCACCAGTGGTGGACCGGCCGGTGCCGACCGCTACGGCCTCGATGCCTTCGCCGCCGACGTCCTCGGGCTGGCCGACCTGCTCGGCTGGAACCGCTTTGGGCTGCTCGGCCACTCGATGGGCGGCATGGTGGCCCAGCGGATGGCGATCGGGGCTCAGGATCGGCTGACCAGCCTGGTGCTGATGGACACCCACCATGGGGCGGTCGGCGGCATGGATCCCGGCCTGGTCGATCTGGCGATCGAGGTGGCGCTCACCGAGGGCATGGAGGCGCTGGCGACTGCCATGGATCAGCTGGGCGGGTCCCCGCTCGAGACCGAACCGGCCCGACGCCTGCGCCTTGAGCGCCCGGACATTGCGGCGATCGACCGGGCGAAGCTGGTTGCCAGCCATCCGGACATGTACGCCTCGATGGCCCGCCAGCTGATCGGTGCCACCGACCGACTCGACCAGCTGACCGCCGTGTCGGTCCCGACGCTGGTGATCGTCGGCGAGCACGACCTGCCCTTCCTCCCCGCCAGCCGGGCGATGGCCGCCGCCATCCCCGGGGCGCGGCTGGTCGAGGTGGCAAACGCCGGCCATTCGCCCCAGCGGGAGGCACCCGACGCCTGGTGGCGGGCGCTGTCGGAGTTTCTGAACGGCTCCTAGAGCGCCGGGGTCGGCTGGGCGAAAAGGGCGCCGACACACCCCGGTGGCTAGCCTCGCAGGCTTCCATGCAGGCCATCTCTACCCCCCTCGTCGAACCGGCGCTCGTTCTCGCGCTCCTGTTTGTGTTGGTGCTCGTCGCTCCGCTGGCCGCCCGTGCGGTCCGGATGCCGTCGATCATCGGGTTGATCGTCGCCGGCATCGTGATCGGGCCGTCGGCGCTCGGCCTGCTCGAGCGGGAGGGCACCGTCGAGGTGTTGGGCAACGCCGGTCTGCTGTATCTGATGTTTCAGGCCGGCCTGGAGCTTGACCTGGAGGAGTTTCGGGAGCGGCGCACCCAGGCGCTCACGTTCGGTGCGCTGACGTTTGCCATCCCCTTCGGCGTCGCCATCCCCGTCAACCTGGCCCTCGGGTTTACGACGACCGCCGCCATCCTGCTGGCGCTCAGCTGGGCGCCCCACACCCTGCTGGCCTACCCGGTGGTTCAGCGGCTCGGGCTGACCAAGGCCCGCTCGGTGGCCATCACCGTCGGGGCCACCATCGTCACCGACACGGCCGCACTGATGACGCTCGAGATCCTGATCGAATCGCACGAAGGCCGGCTGAGCCCCGGGTTTGTCTTGAAGCTGATCCCCACCGCCGGCGCGGTCGTGGCGTTTATCGTCGCCGGGCTTCCGTGGCTGGGCCGACAGTTCTTTGCCAGCGTCGGCCAGGACCGTTCGGTTCGTTTCCTGTTCATCATGGCAGCGATGTTTCTCTCGGCCGGACTTGCCGAACTGGCCGGACTCGAGCCGATCATCGGGGCGTTCCTGGCCGGTTTGTCGCTCAATCGGCTGGTCTCCGAAGGGTCCGAGCTGAGCAATCGCATCGAGTTCTTCGGCTCGGCGTTCTTTATCCCGGTCTTCCTGATCTCGGTCGGCATGCTCGTCAACCTCGGCGTGGTGGTGAGCGATCCCAGCATCCTCGTGCGGGCCGGCGTCTTCTCGTTGGTGGCGGTCGGCACCAAGGTGATCGCCGCCTTCATCGCTGGAAAGATATTTGGATACAGCGGCACGGAGATCGGGGTGATGGCCTCCCTGTCGACGGCGCGCGCCGCCGCCACGCTGGCCGCCGCCTTCGTCGGGTTGAGCGTCGGCCTGATCTCGGAGATCACCGTCAACACCGTCGTGCTCGTCATCCTGGTGACCAGCCTGGTGTCGTCGCTGCTCGCAACCCGCTTCGGCACGCAGTTGCCCCCGCCGGAAGAGCGGCGCCGGGCCCCGGCCGAGAAGGTGCTGGTGCCGATCGGCGACCCCGAACGCTCCGGAGACCTGCTGCGGCTGGCCGGCATGCTGGCCGCCCCGGACACCGGCACGGTCGTGCCGGTGTCGGTGCTCGACCTCGAGGCCACCCAGGCCGAGGTGACCGCCAGGCGCAACGAGCTGGCCGAGGCCGAACGGTTGGTGTTGGGGGAGGGGGCCGAAGCCACCTCGGTGGTCCGCCTCGACCTCACCCCGTCGACCGGCATGCTGCACGCCTCGGTCGAGCAGGCGGCCACGTCGCTGCTCGTCGGCTGGAAGGGCTTCGCCAACCGCAACGGATCGGCATTCGGACAACGCGTCGATGCCCTGCTGGCCGCCAGCCCGGTACCGGTGATCGTCGCCCGGCTGGGCCCGGCGGAGAACTGCAAGCGCGTGGTGGTCGCCGTCTCCGACCACGACCTGACGCCCGCCGGCGGACCGGGCATGGACCTGGCCGTGTTGATCGCCCGCCGTCTGGCGAAGGCCCACCGGGCCGAACTTCACATCCTGGTGCCACGCGAGCAGGTGACGCACGAGCGCCTGGGTCTCGAGAACGACCAGGGAACGCTCAAGGTGGAACGCCGCCGCTTGGCGGCGGCACTGCGCGACCTGACGACGCCCGGCGACATGGTGGTGGTCACCCAGCCGCGGGTCGAGCCGGGCCTCGGTGGCGAGGTGCCGCGCCTGGCGCGTGCCCTGGTCGACCGGTCGCTGCTGGTGATCGCACCCCGTTAGGGCCGTCGCCTCCGGGCCCGCAACCAGCGTGGTCACGGTAGGGTCCCGGTCATGGCCAACGAACGCCCTGTCGGACTCTCGACCGGTGGTCCACCCGAGACCGTGATGCCCACGCCGCCAGAATCGCTGCTCAGCGCCCTGGCGGCCGCGACGACGCGCGATGACGTGGCCTCGGCGGTCGGCCGCTTCCCGACGTGGTCGCTGGCCTGGGCAGCGCTTGGCGACGTCGGGCGCGACGACCTCGAGCGCTACGCCGCCTACCGGGTGGGCTACCACCGCGGCCTCGACCTGCTCCGCCAATCCGGCTGGCGCGGTTCGGGCTACGTCCGCTGGGCCCACCCGTCCAACCGGGGGTTTCTGCGCTGTCTGGTCGGCCTATCGGTCGCCGCCGAGGCGATCGACGAACGCGACGAGGTGGACCGCCTCGACACGTTCATCGCTCAGCTCGACCCGGCCTGGGATCGAAACACGACCACCGAGGGGGAAGCGCTCACATGACCGAGGCTCATACCGACACGGACCATGCCGCTACCGACGAGACGGATCCGGACGCGACCAACACCGACGTGGGGACATTCCCCGCGGTGGGCACGGCGGTTGACCAGCTGCTCGACACGATGCGCACCGAGCGCGCCGACGACCTCGACTGGCGGGGTGGCAAGGCGTTCAGCCTGGTGTACAACGCCGACGATCCGGAACTGGAACGGCTGCAGCACGACGTCGCCGAAATGTTCCTGCACGAGAACGCCCTCAACCCGTTTCGCTATCGCACCCTGTTGCACATGGAGGGCGACATCGTCGCCTGGGCGAGCAACCTGTTCGGCGCTCCGGAGGGGGCGGGATCGATCAGCTCCGGCGGCACGGAGAGCATTTTTCTGGCCGTGCAGGTCGCGCGCGACGAGGCTCGGGCCCGGGGCAACCTGGCCCCCACGATCCTGACGCCCGAAACCGCCCACCCGGCGTTTGCCAAGGCGTGTTCGTACCTCGATGTCGAGCGCATCTCCATCCCGCTGCGCGCCGACCTGCGCGCCGACCCGGCGGCGTTCGCGGCGGCGCTCGACGAGCGCACGATCATGTTGGTCGGTTCGTCGCCCTGTTACCCCTACGGCGTGATCGACCCGATCCCCGAGATCGCCGGCATCGCAGCCCAGGCCGGCATCCTGTGCCACGTCGACGCCTGCCTGGGCGGCTGGTTGCTGCCGTTCTGGGCCTCGATCGGCCGGAAGGTCCCCCCGTTCGACCTGACGGTGCCGGGCGTCACGTCGCTGTCCGCCGACATCCACAAGTACGGCTACGCCTACAAGGGCGCCTCGGTGATCCTGTACTCGTCGCCGGAGTATGTCGACCGTCAGACGTTCATGTTCGACGACTGGCCGGGCGGCCTGTACGCCTCGCGCACGACGGCCGGCACACGCCCGGGCGGGCCGATCGCCGGGGCGTGGGCCACGATCGCCCACCTGGGACGTGACGGCTACGAGCGTCAGGCGAGGCGGGTGGCAGCGGCCACCGACGGGTTTCGGGCGGCGGTCGACGCGGTCGACGGTCTTCAGGTGACCGGGGACCCGGACATGTCGGTCTTCGAGATCTCCACCCCGGAGGGCAGTGGCGTCGACCTCGAAGGGGTCTCCGACGAGATGGACGCCCGCGACTGGGCCCTCGACCGTCAACAGGGTGGGCTGCACGTGATGTTGTCGCCCGGCCACGACCGGGTGATCGACGAGTTCGCTGCCGACCTGGCCGCTTCGGTGGCCGCCGGGCGCACCGGCGCAGGTGCCGAGGCGGTGTACGGCTCGGTAGTCTGAGTCCCACTGCCCCCCGGCGAGCGGTTCGACCGCCCCGGAGCCGACGACGAAGAAGGCCTGTGATGAGCGACGTTCCCCAGATTTCGATTGAACACCTGATCACCGACCTCGAGCAGGGGGTGCCACTGATCGACGTGCGGGAACGCGACGAGTACGAAGAGGCCCGCGTTCCGGGCGCCCAGCTGATGCCACTGGTCGAGTTGCCCGAGCGCCTGGGTGCGATCCCGACCGGTGAGCCGATCGACCTGATCTGTCGCAGCGGCAACCGCAGCCAGCGGGCCGCCGAGTTCCTCATCGGTCAGGGGTACCTGCCCCGCAACGTCGCCGGCGGCACCGATGCCTGGATCGGCGCCGGGTACCGCGTGGACACCGGGTCCCAGAGTGCATAGACGGACCGCCCGGAGCGGTAGCGATCATCTCGATCCTCCGGATTGGGAACTGATCACCACCCAGGACGCCTTTGGTGAGTTGCTCGACGAGTGGATGGGCGTCGAGCGGTACGCGCTCGACACCGAGTTTCATCGCGAGGGCACCTATCACCCCCGGGTGGCGCTCGTGCAGGTGGCATGGCCCGGACGGCTGGCGCTGATCGACCCCCTCGAGGTCGACCTGGCGCCGATGGTCGAGGTGCTCAACAGCGACATCTGTGCGGTGATGCATGCCGCCCGCCAGGACCTGGAGATCCTCTACCGCGTGTGCGGGCAGGTACCCAACGTGCTCTTCGACACCCAGACGGCGTCGAACTTCGTCGGCTTCTCCAACCCGTCGCTCGGCACGCTGTCCGAACGCCTGACCGGCAAGAAGGTGCCCAAGGGCGACCGCCTCACCGACTGGATGCGGCGCCCACTTCAGCCCACCCAGCTGAGCTATGCGGCCGCCGACGTGCGCGATCTACTGAGTATCGCGGACCGGCTGAGCGACGAACTCCAGCGCCGGGGCCGTGTGGCCTGGGCCGCCGACGCCATCGAAGCAGAGCGATGTGACGCCTGGACCACCCGTGACCCCGACGTGGCGTGGACGCGCATCAAAGAGGTGCGCCACCTGAGGGGTCAGGCCCTGGCGACCGCCCAGGCGCTGGCCAAGTGGCGTGAGGAGGCGGCCTCGTCCGACGACGTGCCCACCCGCAACCTGCTCTCGGACCTCGGCCTGGTCGGTCTGGCCCAGACCCGGCCGACCGAGGTGAAGAAGGCGCGCGCCGTGCGAGGCGTCGACGGTCGCAACCTGCGCGGCGGTCGGGCGGAGGAGGCGCTGGCGGTCATCGCCGAGTCCCAGGGCCGGGCGCCGGTCGACGCCACGGCGGTGAAGTCGCCCGACGTGCCTCAGGAGCTGCGCTCGGCGATCAACCTGGTGACCACCTGGGTGAAGCAGGTCGCCCGTGATCTCGACCTCGACCCGTCGACGATCGCCACCCGCGGTGATGTCGAGATGCTGTTGGCGCCGGGGCCGGACGGCCCGCTCGGCACCGGCTGGCGTGCCGAGCTGGTCGGCGACCCCATACGCGACCTGGTGTCCGGCCGGGCCGCCCTGGCCTTTCAGCCCGGCTCGGGTCTGGTGTTGGAGCCCCGAGCCGAACGCGCCGGCTGACCGCGCCCGGGCGAATCGTCGAATCGATTCTCAGGGACTAAGCTGACGAATCTTGGAATCGAACCCGTAGCGGCGCCGCGACGTGCGGCTCCGCTGTGACCGCCGCACTACTACCCCGTGGAGCGTGACCCGTGAAAAAGGGTCGTCATCGTCGTTTCGAAGAGGCACGTGCCCTCAAACGAAGCTCTGATATCGATATCGAAGCCGTCTTCTCCGTGCCCAAAGGGCCCTGCGACGAATGCGGAGCCGAACCGGAGGACAGCCACGCCAGTTGGTGCATGGCCGAGGAAGCGCTCGAAGAAGAGTACAGCTGAGGGCCGGTTCAGGAGCGGGCATGGTTGCCGCCGGCACCGCACGGGAGTGGTTTTCGCTCGCTGACGACGAGGGAACGTGGCTGTTCGACATCACGTTTCTCGCCAGCGCGTGGCGCTGCATCTGGGGCGAGGGCTGCCCCGGCATCGAGCCCGAACCCGACGTGGCCGCGGCCATTGGCTGCTGCACTCACGGTGCCCACTTCGCCGACGACGGCGACCGCCGACGGGTGAGCGAAGCGGTCGAACGGCTGGGACCGACCCAGTGGCAGCTTCGACCGGCCGACCGGCGGCGCTCGCCCTTCCTCCGCGGTGAGGACGGCTGGACGACCCGCGTCGTCGACGGCGCCTGCATCTTCCTGAACCGCCCCGGTGATCCCTCCGTGCCGGCGGGCTGTGCGCTGCACGCCGCCGCCGTGGCGGCGGGGGAGCGGCCCCTCGACTGGAAACCGGAGGTGTGCTGGCAGTTGCCGTTGCGCCTCGAGCACCACACCGACGAGAGTGGCGACGCCCTGCACACGCTGCGCGACTGGCGGCGGCGCGATTGGGGCGAGGGCGGCGAGGAGTTCGGGTGGTGGTGCACCGAGGAGCCGGCCGCGTTCAGCGGCCCCAGCGCCGTCTACGAGTCGTTGGCCGATGAGATCGCCGAGCTGGTCGGTCCGCAGCGCTACCGCACCCTCGCCGACTATCTCGATCGCCGCCGCACGCCGAACGCCGATGCCGCGACGCCCGTGATGCTGTCGCACCCGGCGGTGCGTCCTGGAGCCGAGGCGTCGGCGTGAGCGGCGAGTTCGACGAACTTCGCGGCCGCCTGGAAGCGATCTCCGAGGAGCTGGCCGACCTGGCGATCGCCCGGCTGCGCGACTCGATCGATGCGGGCGGTAGCGAGCTGCCGATCGACGAACGGCGCCTGACGCGGGCTCGTCGGGCGGTCGAGAAGGCAGCCGGTCTGCTGCGGGAACCCGACGACTTCTAGCCCCTCAGATCTCCACCTGCACGCCGAGCTCGATCGTCTGCTCCGGCGGCAGCTTGAAGAAGGCATCGGCGGTCGTGGCGTTGCGCAGCATGACGACGAACAGGTGCTCACGCCACTGGGCCATGCCGGGCCGATCGGTCACCCGCAGCGTCTCCCGGCCGAGCACGTAGCTGGCGTTGGTGAAGTCGAGTCCGGTGAGCTCGGTGCCCCCTCGGGCCAGCTCGGCGGGCACGTCGACATCGTCGGTGAAGCCCAGGTTGATCTTCAGCTGCCAGAGACCGTTGGCCAGCCGATCAGCGGTGAGCCGCTCCTCCTCGGGCACGTGGGGCCGACTGTGTACCTCGACCGCCAGGACACAGACGTGCTCGGGGAGCACCCGTGCGTGGCGGAGGTGTGACGACAACGACTGGGGCACGACGTCGGGGTTGGAGCCCAGATACAGCCCGACGCCCGGGCCCCGCTGCGGCGCCTTCTCGCCAAGCTTGGCGGCGAAGTCGGTGATCGGCAGCGCCTGATCGGCCAGCCGTGCGGCGGTGAGCGCCCGCCCGGTGTGCCAGGTGGTGAGGACCAACAGCAGCACGGCGCCGATCGTGATCGGGATCCAGCCGCCCTTGGGGATCTTCGGGATGTTGGCCCCGAGGAATGCCAGGTCGATCGTCAAGAAGAGGGCGGTGAGCGCCACCGTTGGCCACTTGGACCAGCCGAAGCGGTCGCGCGCCACCCGGTAGAAGAGGATCGTCGTGATGAACATCGTCGACGTCACCGCGATGCCGTAGGCGGCGGCCAGGTTGGCGGAGCTGCGGAAGATGAGCACCAGGGCGACGCAGGCGACCAGCAACGCCCAGTTGACGACGCCGATGTAGATCTGGCCTTCTGCCTCGTCCGAGGTGTGGGTGATGCGGACTCGCGGCAGGTAGCCCAGCTGCACCGCCTGGCGGGTGAGGCTGAAGGCGCCGGAGATCAATGCCTGGCTGGCGATGACCGTCGCCATCGTGGCCAGGATGACCAGGGGCCACAGGGCCCAGCGGGGAGCCATCCGGTAGAAGGGGTTGTCGATGCGGTCGGGGTGGACCAGCAGCATGGCGCCCTGCCCGAAGTAACAGAGGACCAGCCCGGGCAGCACGATGCGGTACCAGGCTTTGCGGATCGGCGAGGCGCCGAAGTGACCCATGTCGGCATAGAGCGCCTCGGCACCGGTGACGACGAGGAACACCGACCCGAGGGCGATGAAGCCCCGGGTTCCGTTGTTGATGAGGAAGTTGAGCCCGTACCAGGGGTTGATCGCCTTGAGCACGCTCAGCTCCTCGACGATGTGGGACAGGCCGAGCGCGCCGATCACGATGAACCACAGCAGCATCACCGGGCCGAAGATCCGCCCGACCGCAGCGGTGCCCCGGCGCTGGACGCTGAAGAGCCCGACGAGGATGATGATCGCCAGCGGGACGACCAGCGGCGCCATCGACTCGGTGACCACGCTGGTGCCCTCGACGGCCGACAGCACCGAGATAGCGGGGGTGATGATGCCGTCCCCGTACAACAGCGCTGCGCCGAACAGCCCGATCACGATCAGCAGTGCTGCCCGTTGGCCCACGTTGACCGCAGACCCCTTCGGTCGGAGCAGCGCTGTGAGAGCGAGGATGCCCCCTTCGCCATGGTTGTCCGCCTTCAGGACGAACGTCAGGTACTTCAACGACACGATCAGCAGCACGGCCCACAACACGAGCGAGAGGACGCCGAGGATGTTGGCCTCGGTGATCGGGGGCGGCGTGTGCCCGGCACCTTCGAAGGTTTCCCGGAGGGCGTACAGCGGGCTGGTGCCGATGTCGCCGAAGACGACGCCGAGCGCGCCGAGCGTCACCGCCCCTTGTGCCAGGTGTGGTTGTTGTGCAGCGGTTTTGGTCACGGACAACTTCGAAGCAGCGGGCACCAACAGGCGGGTGCCGAGAGCGAAATACTAACCCCAGCCCCCGACGCGACGGCGCACTCGGAGCATCAGCGGCGACTCGGTCGGGGCAGCCCAGCGGCGATCGCCAAGGTCGATCGGCTGAGCAGCGCCCACACCTTCACCTCGCGGTGCACGAGGTTGAGCGCGTTGAGCGCGATCACACCGAGCAGAAACGAACCGATCGAGATGCGTCGGCCCTTGACGTTGAAGGTGCGCGTGACGGCCCACCGGCATGGCCGGGGGGGCCACCGGGATGCAGCGACGACGGCGTCGATGTCGCTGCTGCCGACGGCGGCGTCGGGCTGGGCGGTCACGCTGTCCTGGTGGACCCGGTAGTGCATCAGCAGCTCGCCCAGGTTGTCCACCTTGGCCCCCGATCGGCTGATCGCCAGCCACAGGGCCAGGTCCTCGGCATCGGGCCACTCCGACGGATAGGTGAGCTCCCCGGTGCGGCGCCGATCGATCATCACGGTGGGGTGGGCGATCGGGTTGCCGAAGTAGAATGACGCCGCCACCAGATCGGGGCCGGTGGCGAAGCGGCGCGACCCGACGGTGACCCCTGAGGAGTCGATGTAGTCGTGGGCGGTGCCGATCACGGCGATGTCCCGGTGGGTCCTCAGATAGTGGACCTGGTGATCGAAGCGCCGGGGATCGGCGATGTCGTCGGCGTCCATGCGGGCCAGGTACCGGCCGCGGGCGGTCCCGATGGCCAGGTTGAGGGCGGCGACCAGCCCGACCGGTCCCGCATCGATGACCCGAAGGCGGTCGTCGTGGGTGGCCCGGTCGCGCAACACGCTCAGCGAGCCGTCGGTCGACCCGTTTTCGACGGCGATCACCTCCAGGTCGCCCAGGGTCTGGCTCAGCACGCTGTCGAGCGCCTCGGCGAGGAAGGCGCCACCGTTGTGCACCGGCAACAACACGCTGATCAGCGGAGCAGGCCCGGTCGCAGGGTGCGCGGCGTCGTCGGTCATCGTCGCCCCGAGGCCGAAGCCGGGTCCCCGCCCGGCCGTCCGCCGCGTCGGTGTCTGCCGTGGCGGTCGCTGGCAAGCTCGGTGATCTGGCGCACCAACTCGCGGTTTGCCGGGTCAGCGGCGGGGGCGTCATCGGTTGGGCCGTTGTGGACGGCCGTTTCCGGCCCCCACACCCGGTTGCGAATCGATGCCGGAAACACCATCGTTCGCCAGGCTCCGGTGGCGACGATCTCGGTCAGCTGGTCGAAGCTCCGGGCGACGCGTTCGCTGACCAGGTCGTCGTAGTCAAACATGAACGTCCCGCTGGACAAGCGGCGATAGCGGTCGAGGTCGAAGGGGTAAAAGATGACCGGAAGACCGATCAGGGCGGCGTCGAACATCACCGAGGAATAGTCGGTGATCACGCCGTCCACGTCGCCGAGGATGGCCCCCAGCTCCTCATCGTTGGCCACCAGCGAGATGCTGGCGCTGCGCCGGGGCAGCGCCAGCCGGTCGTAGAGGTGGCCCTTGATCAGCAGTTGGGTGTCGCTCGCAGCCAGAGCGGCCTCCAGCTGTTCGAGGTGGGGCAGTGCCTCGTTGAGCTGGAAGCCCCCCTCACGCCAGGTCGGGGCGTACAACAGCACGGCGGGCCCGTCCCCCGCGGCGGTTCGCCGGCGCTGCGCAGCAACGGTCGCCGGCCCGAGCCGGGGTGGGCGGCCGATGACGACGCTGCGGGCCCGGGCGCCGAAGGCCCGCCTCATCGTGTCGGCCACCTCCTCCGAGGTGGCGAGCACCACGTCGTTGGGCACGGTTCGTGCCAGGTACACCGTGGCGGCTCGAAGCCGGTCGATGGGCGTCCGTGGGTGGTAGACGCGCGACGCCGAGCCCACCGTGACCAAGTCCTCGATCTGCTTGAGCGGCACCCCGTGGTACAGGTTGACGCCGACCGCACCGCCGGTGAGCGCCAGGTTGATGTCGGAGACGTCGAAGGCGTACACGGCCACCCCGGCCCGCAGAACCTCCCAGGATCCGCGCAGGCTGCGCCTCAACCGGGCGGGCCGGCCGTCGGCCACGATCCGGTCGACCGTCGCCGGCGACCCGGAGATCCAGGTGGCCCGCACCGGCGTGTCGGGGCCCTCTGACTGGGGTGCCACGCCCCGGTCGACCAGGTACTCGAACAGATACCGGGGGTTGTCGACGTAGGCGTCGCCCCGGCTGCCGAACACCCAGCGGTTCGGGTCGCGCGGCATGAGGGCGACGAGCGAGCGCACGACCCGCTGGACCAACCCGGTGAGGACCCGCCCGGCCGGGGCAAGTGCGTTGCGCACGCTCATGTCGACCCTCGGCCCCGGGCCGCGCACGCGATCCTCATTCGGGCCAGCGTAGTTGCCCCGGTAGCGTGGTCCGATGCCCGAACGCCGAGCGACGATCGCGCCCAGCACCGATGCCGACGGGGTGCAGCGCCTCGACCTGGCCGACGGTCGGAGGCTCGCCTACGAGCTGGTCGGGCCCACGGCCCGGAACGAAAACGACTCCGGTGAAGGCGCCGTTTCCAGTGACCCGGCGGCCCCGGTGGTGCTCGTCGTGCACGGCACGCCCGACAGCCGACTGGCGACGCCCCCCGACCCTGCGGTGCCCGGCGTGTGCCAGGTGCTCATCGACCGCCCGGGTTTCGGGGACAGCGACGTCGACCTGGGGGCCACTCTGGCGTCGGTCGCCGATGACCTCGCTGAGCTGTGCGGGCACCTCGGCGTGGAACAGGTCGGGGTGATGGCCTGGTCGGCGGGGGCGCTGTTCGGGCTGACGCTGGCCGCTCGCCATTCGGCGCTCGTGTCCCGGTTGGTGTTGGCCGCTCCGCTCGCTCCGGCCGAGTCCTGGCCGGTGGCCGCCCCGGATCGTTTCGGCTTCGACGAGGCTGACGTCGCCGACATTGCGCCCTTGCTCGTCCCCCCCGATGTCGACCTCGACCTGGCGATCACCATCGCGTTGGGCGACGAAGCACCGCACCGCACCGAGGTGGAGGCGGTGCCGGGCGCGGCGCAGCGGTTGGGTGAATCGGTGCTCGCCTCGGTCCGCTCGGGAACGGTGGGCCTGGAACGCGACCTGGCCGCCCAGCTGACGACCCCCGACCTTGCAGCGGTGGTGGCACCCTGCCACCTGGTGCTCGGCGAGGCCGACGCCGTCTGCCCCCCGGCGATGGGCGCCTGGCTCGCCGAGGGCCTCGTCTCCGCCGACGTCACTGTCGAAACGTTGCCCGGCGCCGGCCATGCGTTCCCCCTGGTGCGCTGGGCCGAGCTGATCACGGCGGCCGCCGGCCTCTGAGAGACTGTGATGATGATGCTCAACGCGTTCGGCCGGGATCGCTCGCTGGGGCTGGCGGTGGCCTCGGTGCGCGACTATCGGGAGGCGGCCCGACGTCGGCTGCCCCGCCAGATGTTCGACTACATCGACGGTGGCGCCTACGAGGAGGCGACCCTGGCGGCCAACACCGCCGATCTGGAGGCGATCTCGCTGCGACAGCGGGTGATGCGCGACGTCTCGAACCGGTCGATGGGCACGACCGTGCTGGGCGAGCGCCTCGAGTTGCCGGTGATCCTGGCGCCGGTTGGGCTGGCCGGCATGTTCGCCGCCCGCGCCGAGGTGCAGGCGGCCAGGGCGGCCGAACGAGCCGGGGTGAGCTTTGTCGAGTCGACCGTCTCGATCTGTTCGGTCGAGGAGGTGGCCCAGGCGACCGAACGGCCCCCGTGGTTCCAGCTCTACGTCATGCGCGACCGCTCGTACGCCGAGGCGCTGATGGCACGGGCCCAGGCGGTCGGGTGTCGGGTGCTGGTGCTCACCGCCGACCTGGCGGTGGTCGGCGCCCGTTACCGCGATACCCGCAACGGCCTGGGTGGCGATATCTCGGCCCTGGGCAAGGCGGTGCGGGGCATCGACCGCGTGCGTCACCTGCGCTGGGTGCGCGACGTCGGCCTCGGCGGCCGACCGCACACGTTTGGCAACCTCACCGACGCGGTGCCGGGCGCCACCTCGCCCGACGACTTTCGGACCTGGGTGGACGCCCAGTTCGATCCGTCGGTCACCTGGGACGACCTGGCCTGGGTGCGCGCCCACTGGGACGGGCCGATCGTGCTCAAGGGCATCCTCGATCCCGAGGACGCCCGGGCGGCCGCCGACGCCGGGGTGGAGGCGGTGGTCGTGTCCAACCACGGCGGTCGCCAGCTCGACGCCGTGCCCTCGACGGCGGCCGCATTGCCGGCGGTGGCCGAGGCGGTCGGCGATCGGGTGGAGGTCCTGGTCGACGGCGGGGTCCGCAGCGGCCTCGACGTGCTGAAGATGATGTCGCTGGGCGCCAGGGCCTGCCTGGTCGGCCGCCCGTGGGCGTGGGCGGTCGCCGTCGACGGCGAGGCCGGCGTGACCCACCTGCTCGAGATCCTGCGCGATGAGCTGGCGGTGGCGATGGGCCTCACCGGAACCGACGACGTGGCCAAGCTGGGGGCGGACCACCTGTTGTAGGGCGACCTCGGGCGGCCCGACGAGGATGCGGGTGGGTCCGAACTGCTCGGTGCCGAGCGTCGACCTGGTGATTACACGCCGGCTGGGGCGCGCCGGGGGTCGACCGTGCCGTAGAGCGTCGAACGCTGCCGAACGCTGCGGTCGAGCGAGCCGGCGATGGCTGCGAAGTCGGCCTCGGTGGCCATCGTCCCGTGCTCGGCGCCGGCGGCCCGCGAGATGTTCTCGTCCATCAGCGTGCCGCCCAGGTCGTTCACCCCGGCCTGGAGCAACTGGCGCGCCCCGCCGAGGCCCAGCTTCACCCAGGAGGCCTGGATGTTGTCGATGAGACCCCGATAGGCGAGCCGACCGACCGCGTGCATCAACACGACCTCGCGCCAGGTGGGTCCCCGGCGGGATTGCCGCTGCAGGTAGATCGGGCTGGCCATGTGCACGAAGGGCAGGGGCACGAACTCGGTAAAGCCCCCGGTCTCGGCCTGAAGCTCACGGGTGCGGATGAGGTGGCGGGCCCAGTGCCGGGGGTGCTCGACCGACCCGAACATGATCGTGACATTGGACCGCAGCCCGACGCGGTGGGCTACCCGGTGGGCCTCCAGCCACTCCTCGGTGTCGATCTTGTCGGGGCAGAGCACCGCCCGAACCTCGTCGTCGAGAATCTCGGCGGCGGTGCCGGGCAGCGAGGCCAGGCCGGCCTCGGCCAGGCGTCGCAGGTAGCTCTCGAGGTCCTCGTCGAGGCGCTTGGCCCCCTCGGTCACCTCGAGCGCGGTGAACCCGTGGACGTGCATGTCGGGCACGGCCTCCTTGACCGCCCGCGCCACGTCCAGGTAGTAGTCGCCGTCGAACTTGGGGTGGATGCCGCCCTGGAGCGTCACCTCGGTGGCCCCGAGGTTCCAGCCCTCTGCGGCCCGCTCGGCGATGTCGTCGAGGGTGAGCAGGTATGGGGTGCCCCTCAGGTTGAGCGACAGTGGGCCCTTGGAGAAGCCACAGAACTTGCACTTGAACGTGCACACGTTGGTGTAGTTGATGTTGCGGTTGACCACGTAGGTCACCTCGGGGCCGGCCACCGCGGCGCGCAGCCGGTCGGCGGCGTCGGCGACCGCCGCCACCTCGGGCCCTCGGGCGCCGAACAGGGTGACGATCCGGTCCTCGTCCAGCGCCTCGCCGGCCTCGAAGGCCGCCAGGGTCTCGGCGACCGCTCCGCCCCGGTTGGGCGTGCCGGCCGAGGGCGGGTCGAGGCGTTCCGGGACGAGCACCGGGGGCTCGACCGGGACGCCCGAGTACCACTGGGTGGAGTCGATGCCGATCAGCTCCACCTCGGCACCGTCGGCCACCTGGGCGGCGGCGCGCTCCTTGATCCGCTCGGGAAAGACCGAGCCCGGGTCGTCCCGAGCCAGGCCCTCGGCATCGGAGCGGTCGAGCACGGCGAAGCGCAGCGCCGGGTCCAACCAACGCTCGGGCCGGGTGGCCCAGGCGGGGTGCACGGTCAGGCGGGGCGCCAGGGTAAACCCGGCGGCCTCGGTCACCTCGAACAGCCGATCACGATCGGGCCAGGGTCGCTCCGGGTTGACGTGATCGGCGGTGATCGGCGAGACGCCGCCCCAGTCGGAGACGCCCGCCGCCAGCAGGTGGCCGAAGTCGTCGGACAGGTTGGGAGGCGCCTGGATGGCCACGTCGTCGGGCAGGATCAACCGGGCGAGCGCGATCGCCTCCAGGTAGGCGTCGTCGGGGCACGGCTCCGAGCGCCACATGGCGGTGCCGTCCTTGGGCAGGAAGTTCTGGACGATCACCTCCTGCACGTGGCGGTGACGGTGATGCGATTCGGCGATGGCAACGAGTGCGTTAACCCGGTCGGCGCGGGTTTCGCCGATACCGACGAGGATGCCGGTGGTGAAAGGGATCGCCAGCTCGCCAGCCCAGTCCAGGGTGGCCAGACGCCGGGCCGGCACCTTGTCGGGCGAGCCCCGATGGGCATCGAGGTCGTCGCGCAGGCTCTCGATCATCATGCCCTGCGAGGGCGACACCCGGCGCAGGGCCTGGAGCTCCTCGGGAAACAGCGCCCCGGCGTTGGCGTGGGGCAGCAGGCCCGTCTCGTTCAGCACGGCCTGGGCGGCCTCGACGACGTAGTGCACGGTCGACTCGTAGCCATGGTCGTCCAGCCAGCGTCGCGCCGCCGGGTAGCGCAGCTCGGGGCGTTCGCCCAGCGTGAACAGGGCCTCGTGACACCCGGCCTCGGCCCCGGCGGCGGCGATGGCGAGCACGGTGTCCAGATCGAGGTAGGGGTGGTCGAGCCGGGCCGGCGGTTGGGCGAAGGTGCAATACCCACAGCGATCCGCGCACAACATCGTCAACGGGATGAACACCTTGGGGGAGAACGTCACCCGGTTGCCAAACGCACGGTCTCGCCGGGCGACGGCCCGCTCGGTCAGCTCGGACAGCGGCAGGTCGAGCAGCGCCTGGGCTTCGAGCGCCGAAGGGGGGAGTGCCATGCCGGCGACCATATCCCGCCCACCCCCGATCCCCGAGGTCACGACGGCTCCTCGTGCCTCGCCCGATTGTCTCCCGCCGGTTTGTCCAGCGCCGGCGCTGCATCCGGAGGTTCGTCCCCGACCGGGCCCGCGTCGTCGTGCTCCTGGGGCACCACGACGTAGAGGGGACGCGCCTTCACCTCCTCGACGATGCGCCCGACGTATTCGCCGATTACCCCGAGAAACATCATCTGCAACCCCCCGAGGCCGAGGACGACCAGCAGCACGGTGGTCTGTCCGGACAGAAAAGGCGAACCCAACGCTCGGGCGACGATCACGATCGGAACGGCGACCAGCGCGGCGGTGGCGACCAGGAAGCCGACCAGGGTGGCCAGCTGGAGGGGAACGAAGGAGAACGACGTGACCGCGTTGATCGCCAGGCGCACCATGCGACCCATCGAGTACTTGGTCGTCCCCGCGTACCGGGCCGAACGGTCGTACGCCACACCGACCTGTCGAAAACCGGCCCAGGCGACCATGCCCCGCACGAAGCGGTGCCGCTCGCGCATCGAGGTGAGCACCTCGACCATCTGGCGGTCCAACAGGCGGTAATCCCCGGCGTCGAGCTGGATGTCGAGGTCGGTCAGGCGCCGGATGCCCCGGTAAAACCACTTGGCGGTGGCGACCTTGAAGCGGCTCTCGCCCCGGCGTTCGTTGCGGACGGCGTGCACGACCTGGGCGCCGAGGCGCCACTGGCTGACCAGCTCGGCGATCAGCTCGGGTGGGTCCTGGAGATCGGAGTCGATGATGACCACCGCGTCGCCGCCGGAGCGGTCCAGCCCGGCGGTGATCGCCACCTGATGGCCGAAGTTGCGCGACAGGGTGACGACGCCGACCCGCGGGTCGGCGTCGACGAGCGCCGCCAGCTCGGCGTCCGAGCCGTCGGTCGAACCGTCGTCGACGTAGACGACCTCGCAGCGGTCGGGTGAGATGTCGTCCAGGTGGTCCAGGGCGGCGATCAGCCGCCGATGAAATTCGCCAATCGCTGCGGCCTCGTCAAACACCGGTGCGACCACCGACAACACGGGACGGCGGGCCGGCGGCGCGTGTGCGGTACATCCGGGTGTCTCAGCCATCATCGCCGCCCTTCTCCGCTCGATCCTTGTCCGCAGCCAGGCCGTCCGCTTCGCTCACGGCCGAGGCCGGTCCCGTCCCGCGACGCCGTCGGACGACGGGGAGCCCGAAGCGTGCGAGCAGGAAGACCAGGGTGATCGCAACGCCCAGCCGGTCCGCCCAGGACCGCCGAAACGTCGCTTCGACGATGTGGCCGCCGGCGTCGGGCAGCCGAGCGGTGAGGAACCCGCCGCGCTCATTGGCTGTGATCGCTGTGCCGTCGATGCTCAGGTGCCACTTGGGGAAGGCGGGCAGGCCGGTCACCAACTCCTCGGCGCCCTCGGTGCGCCACCGCACCCGTTCGGGACTCCAGGCGAGCAGCTCGGTGCGCTGGTCGTTCAACGGTGCGGCCAGCGTGACGTCGTCGATGTGTTCGAGCACGGTCAACTCGCCGTCGACCAGAACGGGGCGCCACCCCGGCTGCTCGGCGTAGGCGGCCAGGGTGCTTGTGCGGCCGACCAAGTGCGTCACGCCGTCACGAATTAACAGCGGCTCGGCCTGGCGCGGGTCGATCGAGGCCAACCGATACTGGAGGAACGTGTCGACCGGACTGATCGTCTCGCCGCCGAACCCGTTCAACGTGGCCGACTCGGAGTCCATCGCCAGCCACAGCTCGGGGTGGACCGGGCCGAAGCTGGTGTCGAAGCCTCGCTCGTGCACCCAGGCGAAGCGTCCCTCGGGCGGAACCGAGTCGGCCAGCACCCGCCCGGCCGCCTGCAGCTCGGGTCGGGGCGGCACCGCCCGATGGGCATACCCGGACGCGGGCACGAGAGCGGGCATGACGACGACGATCAGGCCCAACGCCGCCGGCAACGCCATGGCGACCCGGTCGCTTCTGCGGGCGACCAAACGGTCGGCAACCACCCCGATGGGGAGGATCCACAGCAGCGCCGCATACCCGGTGCCCCGGTTGACCATCAGCAATCCGGTGTCGCCGGGCAGCACGTGATACATCGCGTACAGCAGGACCAGCAGTGCCGGCCCGGCGGCGACGACCGCAACCCGCCAGCGCCCCAGCCGTGAGAGCGCCTCGGATCCGACGATCAGCCAGATCGCACAGGCTGCCAGCGCCGCCAGGGTGAGCGCGACCACCACCTGGGACGCCCACAACCGGGTGCGCAGCAACCGCTGCACCTCCTCACCGAAGGGCGGGGTTCTCCACGTGGCGGTCGACGGACGGGGGCCGGGGTTCTCCGCCAGGGGCAGCAGCCACCAGGCGCCGAAGCCGGCGGCCAGAACGCCGGCCAGGGCCAACCGGTAGGCGGCGAAGAGCCCGTCGCTCGGCGGTCTCCGGACCCGGTCGCGGACGGGCGTCGCCCAGTGGCACAGCATCATCACGGCGAAGGCGGCCAGGGTGACCAGCGCCGAGGTCAGGTGGGTGACCGTCACCCCCATCGCCGCAACCGCCGCCAAGGTGACCCAACGGCGGTCGGGAGACTCGACGACCTGCACGAGGGCGCCAAGGGTGACGAGGACGAGTGGGACGGCCAGCTGATGGGGGATGAGGCCCAGATCGAACGTGCCCGCCAACCCGGTGCCGAAGGGGACCGAAACGCACAGGGAGGCGACGCCGACGACCGACGCGCCGACCCGCCCCAGCCGGAGGCCCCGGGCGAAAAAGTAGGCCGCCGGAGCGGTGGCGACATAGCCCAGGGCGCCCACCCACGCCACCAGAGTTGGGTGATCGACGGTGCCGAACGTGAACAGCCGCAGCGCCGACGCGACCAGCGCCGAGCCGGGGCCGTAGAGCAAGAACTGTTCCGAACCCATCGAAAAGGTGGGGGCCCACCCATCGAGGTGACCGCGCCCGAAGATCTCGCTGAACGCGAACAGGTTCTTGGCCACGTGGTAGGGCGCATCGTCGCCCTCGGGCAGACCGCCGCCCAGCACCCCTCGGACGAGGATCAGTCCGACGACGACCCCGATCCCCGGGCCGATCAGGCGCAACCAGCCCGGCGAGGACGAACGGGGAGGCTCCACACCGGTGGTCGGGTCGGTCGGAGTGCGCCACCGGTCGATTCGAGCGCCGAGGCGGACGAGGCCCTCCGGGATCGCCTCGACGCGCGGGCCGGTCGCGTTGGTCCCGGTGGTCTCGGTGGTCCCGGTGGTCCCGGTGGAGTCGGAGACCACCCCGGTCGCGGGGCACCCGGATCCTTTGGGTGGCACGGCACGGTCGGCCGGAGCGCCGGGGCCTGCCGGTCGATCGGTCACGCTGTCGGTGGTCTATCCGTCGACCGAGGGGCCGACGCGCTCGGCCAACGTGGCGAGCACGTCGTCGAAGCTCGTGGCGAAGCTGGCCACGCCCTCGGCCTCG
>JACDJA010001152.1_pt1 | contig 23466 bp, 19 predicted proteins | sample 7449241 | NCBI WGS metagenome assembly JACDJA01 (sample SAMN14253289, study PRJNA609438) | sludge metagenome | isolation source: initial anaerobic sludge | collected 2018-12-20 | reverse complement strand
GAGCGTGGTCGACTGCTCACTCTCGACGGGCCATCCCTCCGAACCCGACACCTCGGACTTGACGATCACACCGCCATGGCGCCATCAAACAACATGGCCAGACTTTCCGGAATCCAGACGCCAAACTTTCCGGAACCCACAACATTGTGACATTCAACCGGGGTCCGCAGGTCGGATTCTGCAGATCACCTTTCTTTGCTACCCTATCCGATCACAACCTTGCCGACAAGAAACCCTGTGCCGTCGCCATCGTCAGAAATGTGTGATACGGCGAAGGCTGAGATTTATTTCATGGGGGACGTTTACCTTCCCGAAGCCGCCATCCTCGACGGAGAAATTCCGGGCCATCTAGTCTATAATCTTGAGGCGCCCCTGACCCAGCACACTCGCGGATGGCCGGGCACCGTGAACTTGCGATGCCAGGAAGACCACAGCGCCGCCACCTTTCGGAGGATACCATTGGCCGTCTGTCTGGCCAACAACCATATTATGGATTTCGGACCCGAAGGTCTCACTGAGACGATCGAACGACTTGAGGCGACTGGCGTCGCATGCTTCGGTGCCGGAACCAGGTCCGAGAACTGTCGCAATCCCGAAATTGTGTGCGTTGGCGGTCACAAGTTGGCGCTGATCGGCTATGTCTGTCCGTCCACACACCCCGTATTTGCCGAAGAGCATCGCCCGGGAGTCGCGACTATTTCGCTAGATAACATTCGTGCGGACGTTCTGGCGGCACGGTTAAGCGGAGCAACTCGCGTAGTGGTCTCCCTGCACTGGGGAATAGAGGAGATTGAGCTTCCGCGCCCCGAGGACGTGCATCTCGCTCGTGCCGTAGCTGAATTTGAGGTCGATCTCATCATCGGACATCACGCGCATTGCATCCAGCCGTTCGAAATCTATAACGGTGTGCCCATTTTCTACGGACTTGGAAATGCCATCTTCCCGGATGTAGATGCGTGGGCAAACTACAGCAACGACGGCACACCGGGAGAGCCGTTTCGAAAGCTTCAGAACTACTGGAACCGCGACTCGCTAGGCGTCCGATTCGACCTTGAGACGGGTGCCGTCGCGGTAGATCGCTGGACCTGTGACGGCGATAGGCTACGCCTTCTACGACGCAACGCCACTTCACCTCAGCTGGCTTATAGTTCGGCTGCTCGTTACGAAGCCCGATTCCGGAAGCATCACTTCTTCGCAGTCTGGCGCAAGAAGCTGGTCAACTACGTTCGTCGACCCAGCTTACCACAACCTCGACACCTCCGCTCCATCCTGAATATCCTTCGGGAATCCAGGAGCTCTGGAGCGTGATCCGGACTGGCTAACGCATCCCGATACGGTCAGGCAGAAATCGTTGTTCAGCAGAAAGTTGATCCTATTCTGGCTCAGATCTTGACGTCGGACAGAGTAAATCTGTGCTTTCCCGCTGCCGACAATGGGATAGAGTCGACCTCCAGTACCTCGACAGTCACGAGTCCATTTGACAGTCTCTGAATCTGCTCAACTGCGTTTGAGATGGCCTCACGGCGCCGTCCCGGTGCGCCAGGGGCGGATACGATCTGCATGATAACGTGGTCAGCTCTGGTCTGATGAAATTGAAAGCTGCCGATCCCCTCGGAACCGTACATCAAGTGCGTGAAGAACTCTCCATGCACCACCTGGCCATCGGGGAAGACGAAATTGTCTGAAAGCCGTGCTACATCCAGCCGCATCAGTGGGAAGCCGCGGCCGCAATCGCATACGCCAGCATCGAGCGCGCCGCTGTCCTCGTTCCGATAGCGGATGAACGGCATCGCCCACTGCTTCAATGACGTGGCCAGCAGCGGATGAGGGCCAGGCTCGGTCGATTCCTGCACCTCGAGAACGCAGTAATCTGCGTTCACGTGCATCATGCCATTCGGACATTCGGCGGCGATGTTCTGTACCTCACTGCTTCCGTACAGATCATGGACCTTGCACCCGAAAGCCTTCTCGATGGCCTCGCGCTGCGCTGGGTATAGCTTCTCGGCGGTGGTGAAGGCTCCCTTGAGTGGTGCGACGCGCGTATCTGTCCGTAGCAAGAACTCCGCGAACCGCCCCATGGTGGACGCGTAGCCCAAGGCCACACGAGGGGCTATCGAACTCCACCGGGCAGCCCAAGCGGCCAACTCGTTCTCGCCCGACTTGAACGGATCGAGCTGATAGAATCTGCGCAGTCGCTGCCGGAGCTCGAATTCCCAGGACGCCATCGCGTCGAGTCGCTCATTGAAGCCCCAGAAGAAGGCGACCATATCACCCGGTTTCCATCCGCATTGAGCGAGATTCCGGTATGTGCCCGCGTCCGAGGCGTCCAGATAGGACGGCGCCCTGTAAAACTTCACCGGCACGCCCGTCGACCCGCCGCTGTGCTGGACGGTCAGAGTGGAACGATCGACAGCCTCGCTGACCAGATCCTCCTGTCGTTCCCGAAGGATATCCTTTGTCAGGATCGGGAACTGGGCGAAGTCGTCAAAGGAACGTATGTCATCGCTTCGTGCTCCGATCGTCTTGAAAAGCTCGCGGTAGTACGGAACCGTCCGTTCGGCATGTGCGAGCAGGGCTCGCAGCCTCTCAAGCTGCCGAGCCCGCACGACCTCAGGCGGCAGCCATGGCTCACCTGCAATCTGCCGATACTCCCGAAGGGCCCGGGAGCGTCGCAGCCGATGCGTGAGAGAGAATGCCAGCGATCCGAGCATATTCGATCAGCCTACCAGCAAATTCCCTGGTACCCATCCCCGTCCGACACCCGCGTCCCGAACGCCCGCGCCAGGTCTATCACCACCTGACCCTCCCTCAACTGCTCTCCCAGCCCGCCGAACTCCTTCGAGCCATTGCCCACGACCACGGTATCAGCCTCCGCCAGCACTCCATCCACCGTCGAGTGCATCAGCGACCAGATGTGCGGGATCTCGCGCTCCACGTACTCCCGGTTCGCACCGATCACGTTGGCGCTCGTCACATGACTGTCGTAGATCGCGAGTTGCATCCCCTTGCCGATCAACATCTCGATCAGCGACACCATCGGTGACTCGCGCAGGTCGTCGGTGCCCGACTTGAAGGCCAGCCCCAGCACGCCCACGCGCCGGTTGCCTGCCGCCAGCACCATGTCGTAGGCTCGCTCCACCTGCTTGCGATTGCTCTCCAGCGTGGCCGAGAGGATGGGGGTGTCCACGTCCAGCTCACGCGCCCGGTAGGTGATCGCGCGGATGTCCTTGGGCAGGCAGCTCCCGCCGAACGCGAAGCCTGGCTTCAGGTAGGCCGTCGAGATGTTCAGCTTGCGGTCCTCGGCGAACAGGCGCATCACCTCGTGGCTGTCCACGCCGAGCGCCTTGCAGATGTTGCCGATCTCGTTCGCGAAGCCGACCTTCAGGCCGTGGTAGGAGTTGCTGGCGTATTTCACCATCTCCGCCACGCGTACCGCAGCTACATGCAGCGGCGCATCGATGCCGGCGTACAGCGTCTTCAGCGGTTCGGCATGCGATTCCTCGTGCGCGCCAATGAGAGTAAATGGCGGATCGTAAAAGTCCTTGATGCTTGTGCCCTCGCGCAGGAACTCCGGATTGCTCAGCGCCGCGAAGCCATCGCCGTGCTTGCGTCCCGAGCCGCGCTCCAGCGCCGGGATCACCACGTCGTCGATCGTGCCGGGCATCACCGTGCTGCGGATGACCACCGTGTGGTGCGTGGTCTTCTCGCGGAGCGCCATGCCTATCTGCTCGCACACCCGGTCGATGTACTGCAGGTCGATGCTGCCGTTCGGGCGGCTAGGGGTGCCCACGCAGATCAGGGAGACGTCGCTCGCTCGCACGGCCTCGGCGGCGTCGGTGGTGGCGCTCAGCCGTCCGCTGTCGCGCATCTCGCGCACCAGCTCGGCGATCCCCTCCTCCACGATCGTGCTCTGGCCGGCGTTGATCAGATCCACCTTGGCCGTGCTGACATCCACGCCGGTAACGTGGAAGCCCTCGCGTGCGAAGCAGGCGGAAGAGACACAGCCTACATAGCCGAGTCCGAAGACGCTGATTCCGAGTGTCATTTGCTGGCTGGTAGTGTGAGCGCGGACGGGGCCTGCTTCGCCCTGCGCGAAGGTGCGGAACTGCTCAAGGCGGCTGCCTCTACCACGAGACGGCAGCTCTCGGCGAAACGGGTCGCCACGCCGTCCCAACCGTTCTCGGTGCGGACCACGGTCGCGGCAGCCTGTCCAATCTGTGCCGCCCGCGCCGGATCTTCCAGCAGGGCGACCACCGCGTCGGCGAAAGCCTGCGGTCTGTCGGCGATCAATGCATCCACGCCGTCACTCAACGGCAACCCTTCGGCGCCGACCGCGGTGCTCACCACGGCGCGCTCCATGGCCATCGCCTCGTAGATCTTGAGACGCGTGCCACCGCCCACCCTCATAGGTACTATGAAGACGGCGGCGCCCTCGATATAGGGCCGCACATCAGGCACCGATCCGGTTACCCGGATGGCCGGATGGATGTCCGGCAGCGCCCTGATGGAGGCGGGTGGATTGCGGCCCACGACCGTCACCGTCACGTCGGGCACTCGGGCCTGGATGAGCGGCAGGATCTCAGCCGCGAACCAGTTCATGGCGTCCTCATTAGGCATCCAGTCCATGGATCCGGTGAAGACCACCTCGTGCGACTGCTGTACCTCGTTGCCCGACGGCCGGAAGAATTCCGTGTCCACGCCGGTGGGCACGTGGGAGACATTGCCGAGTCCGAACTGCGTTGAGAAGACAGCGGCGTCCTGCGGCGACACGGCTATCACGTGATCGAAACGAGCACACTCGGCGCGTTCATGTCGCAGCATCCGCCGCCACTGCTCGCGCATGTACGCGCGCTTCACAGGGTTGGTGGCCACCTGGGCATGTCGCTCCCAGATCATGGCCTCCACGTTGTGCTGGAAGAGCACCGTGGGCACGCCCAGGTCGTCGGGCACATTCAGCGACGGGGCCAGGAAATCGCACACCACCACGTCCACGTCGCCGCGCACGCAGAGCTCAGCGATCCGCTGCCTGAGTGCCGTGGAGCGGTAGCGGTCGACGGCGTACGGCAGCGAAGAGACGGCGTTCCGCGCCAGATCCGTCCAGAAGGCCAGCGACCCCTTGGCCGGCGGCGAGAACGGCACCCGCTCCACCGCGTCACTGTACTCCCCGGCCAGCGTTGCAGCATCGGGAGCCGCCGAGCCGTCGTCCAGGGTCAGGTAGGTGATGCGATGGTCGCGCTTCAGGGCACGGAGCATCTGGTAGCTGCGGATGCGCCCGCCCTTGTCTACCGGGTGGAGGAACTCGGTCTTGATCCAGAGAATGTGCACGATGTAGTAGTCGCCTTCAGGTAAGTGCTGCTGCCGCGGTCGCCCGTACCTCGGGCAGTTCCTCCGACGGCTCCTCGCCGTCCAGGAAGGTGCGCTGCCACATCTCGAAGGTCACCAGTGCCCACAGCCGCTCGCTGTGGTTCTCGCCCCCCTCGCAGTGTCGCGCCACCAGTGAGCGCACGGCGTCGGGCTGGAAGATGCCGCGCTCGCGCGCCCGCTCGCCCAGCACGTATTCATCCAGCAGGTGGCGATAGGGACCGCGCAACCAAGCTCCCACGGGCACCGGGAATCCCATCTTCCTGCGCGACAGGATCTCCGGCGGCAGGGCGTCGCGCATGGCTTCGCGCAACACCCACTTGGTGGTGACTCCGCGCAGCTTGAGCCGCTGCGGCAGCGCCGCCACCCACTCCACCAGCGGATGATCCAGGAAGGGCACGCGGCTCTCGATCGACGCCGCCATGCTCATCTGGTCCTGCTTCATCAGCAGCTCGTGCAGATATGTCTTGGTATCGGTGTAGAGCAGCTTGTCGAGCAGGGTGTGGGCGTCGGTAGCGGCAAGCGCCGCGTGGTACGCCGCATACGGATCCACACCGGCCACTCTTTCGCGTGCGGCCGCGGTCAGGAGCCCCGGCTGGTCGGCCCTGGCAAAGACGGCGAAGTTGTCGAAGTAGAGCGTGTCCAGGTCGGCCGACCGCGTGAGGAAGGTGCGGCTCAGCTTCTGGCGCACTCGCGACCCGCCGGGTAGCGCGCCAATGCCACCGCGAACCAGCGAGCGCAACGCGCGCGGCGTGAGCTTCTCGTAGCGCTGGCCGAAGGTGCGATTGAAGATCGTGGCCCGGTAGCGGTTGTAGCCGGCCAGCGTCTCGTCACTTCCCTCCCCGGTCAGCACCACCTTCACATGCTCGGCGGCCAGTCGCGACACGAAATTGAGCGCGACGCTGCTGGGGTGGGCCAGCGGCTCGTCCTCGTGCCAGACCAACCGTGGAAGGGCGTCGAAGAACTGCTCCGGCGATACCACGATCTCGTGGTGGTCGGTGCGATAGCGCTCGGACACCATCCGGGCGTATCGCAGCTCGTTGGCCTCCCGCTCGGCGAAGGCGACGCTGAACGTCTTGATGGGACCGTCCACCAACTTGCTCATGGCCGCCGTGATGGCTGCCGAGTCGATGCCGCCGGAGAGGAACATGCCGAGCGGAACGTCGGCCATGAGCCGCAGCCGCACCGCCTCCTGGAAGCGCTCGCCGAACTCGCTCACCAGCTCGGCGTCGCCACGGGTGTCGACGGTGCCGGCGGGTGGAAAGTGGAGATCCCAGTACTCGCGTAGCTCGATCTTCCCGTCGCGCCAGGTGAGAGTGTGCCCCGGCGGAAGGCGGCGCACGCCGGCAAACAAGGTCTCGTTACCCGATGGCGCGTGGTTGGCCAGAAAGTCTGGGAGGGCGCCATAGTTGAGCGACGGAGAGACCGCGCCGGCAGCGAGCAGCGCCTTGATCTCCGACGCGAAGTAGAGCGCGCCGTCGTCCGCGTGCACGTAGTACAGCGGCTTGATGCCCAACCGGTCGCGAGCCAGCAGGAGGGTGCGGTTGCGCCTGTTCCAGACGGCAAAGGCGAACATACCGCGCAGTCGCTCGGGAGCCGCAGCGCCGTCGCGCTCCACCAGGCGGAGCACCGTCTCGGTATCGCAGTGGGTGTTGTAGCGGCGTCCACTGGCCTCCAGCTCGCCCATGAGCCTGGGGTGATTGAAGACCTCACCATTGTAGACGATCTGCAGCTCGCCGTCGTCGCTGGCCATGGGCTGGGCGCCGTGGGCGAGGTCGACGATGCTCAGCCGGCGGTGGCCGAGTCCGACGCCATGATCCATGTAGAGCCCGGCGCCGTCGGGACCGCGATGCACGAGGCTGTCGCGCATGCGTTCGACAAGCGGCGCGTCCAGTGGACGCGAAGAGCCTTCAGGTAGAACCATTCCGCAGATACCGCACATTTATGGCGTCACTCCGTGTACCCGCTCCGTGGCATCACTTGGTAGGTGCTTCCCTCGCTCACCCTGGCGTCATTCCATCGTCCGTCGTACCGATCACCGCGCTGGCAGACGAGGAACTTTCCACGCCGCCGCGCCACGGATGGCGACCGCCCGCGGCGACGAGGGTAGTGCCCGCCACGTCGACGCTCACCACGTCGAGCGCGACGAATTCGCGCACGGCGCCGCCGGCGTCCCTCCTGAGCCAGAGCCAGTCCGCTTCGGCGCGTACGTCCTTCCACTCAAGCAAGACGTTCTGACCGCCGAGTAGCAACCAGTCCTGGCCACCATCGGCGCGGGCGAGGATGACGCCTAACCCGCCCTCCATCTGCACAACGGAGTATACGAAAGGTGGCGTCTCACTTGCGACTATCGGTATGAGGCAGGTCACCATCTCCGTGCGACCGACGCTCTTCTGTCGGAAAACCAGCTCCACCGCGTGCTCGCGCCGACCATAAGTCGGCGAAACCCAACCCTGCCGCTCCTCGAGCCCCCCCTCCCCGGCGACAACCGCCATATGCAGGACCGGTGCCTCGCCATCCATGAGCTCGGCGAGCGCCGCCGAACCGGAGCTCGCTGTGGCCCTGACCATGCGCGCGTCGAGCCCGGGCGCCGCGTGCCAGTGGGTAGCGACCTGGTGCTCCCCCGCCCCGGCCACTACGTCGCGGACGATCAGGTAATCGCCGTGGAGGACCAGCAACTCGCGCCGGTAGCTGACCGGGGACTCGAGCGCCGAGAAGCCGTCGTGACTGCCGGCAAAGGCGGTGAAGCGGGGCTCGGCTATCCACCGGTCGGCCTCGCAGTTGGCGGTGCGCTTCCACTGGAAGGGCGTGCCGGGCTCGGATGAGCCGAATCCGTCGACCTTGACAGCGTTGTGGGCGGCGGTGGCGCGGAAAAGGTTGCGTTCGGGCCCCGGATAGCTGTAGGTGCCGCTATCCACCAGCAACGGCCGCCCATTTGCCGCCAGTTCCAGCGACAGGGCGTCGGCGTGTGCATGGCCACAGTTCATGGTGCCGTGCGGGCCGCAGTCGATCACGGCCCAGGTTGCGTCGGTTCTCCAGCCGTCACGGATGGTGTAGAAGCCGCCGTCGTGAAAGGCTCGGGACAATTCCTTGGGCGGCGCGGCATGGATCGCGTCGAAGCGATCCAGACCGTCAGTACCGAGCAGCCATCCCATGGCCGCGACGTCGCCGCGTGCGGCGTGGGCCAGGTCGGCACGGCCGAGGACCACCGCCCCGGTGGCCATGAGAGCGCGAACATCGGCCGGGAGACGATCATCGAGCTGCACCAACCGGCCGCCGTCGTCATCGCCCAGGAGCGGGATGGTGCCGTCAGGACGAGCGAGGTGGAGGAGGAAATCGAAGACTTTGTGGAGCGCCGGTCGAACGTCCGCTGAAACGGGAACGCCGTTCCGCTCGCAGAGGAGTAGCAGGTGCAGGTAGAACTCGGTCGTGTAGCGATGGTACTGGGAGGCCTGCTCGAAGTAGACGCCGTCGGGCCGTATGTGACGCGGCAACTGGGTTTCGAGCACGCTGATGCCGAGGCGGCGCCAGCGCTCGGCGTGGCGCAATTCGGGTAGCAGGATACCCAGGTACGTCAACCCCAGCGCCTCGCCGGTGAGGTGGGTGTTGGGGCTGAAGTAGGTGGAGAGGTAGGTCTCCAGATGTCGGCCGTGAACGTGGAGCATGCCGAGCATGCTGGCGTGCAGCGCAGCGCCGATGGCGTCGCTATCCTGCAGGAGATGGAGCGCCCAGAGCCAGCTCATCGCGCGGAAGGCCACCTCGAGGGTGCTCGCCCAGTTGATGCCGATCTTGCTGGCGGGGTTGGCCGCGAGCCACGCCTGGACATGCTCTGCCGCTGCCTCCGCATATCGCTGCTCGCCCGTGTAGGCCCAGGCCTGGGCGAGGGTGACCAGGTACTGCTGGCGATTGAGCTCCCAGACGACCTTGTGATCGCCCACCATGGCTGGATCGAGGTAGGGAACGCGGCTCCAGTGGACGAGTGGCGCGGAGAGACCGGCGATGGGGTCGCGCTGCCAGTCTATTGGATGGCCGTAGTCCAGCCCCTCGTATCCCAGCAGGTCGAAGTGACCGGCGAGAATCCGGTCGGCGCGGTCGACAGTCGAGGCGAGATGGTCGGGACAGCGGTGCGCCACTGCGGCTGCGGTGGCTGTGGCGTTATCCGGCCCCGGGAAGAAGTGCGGACGCCCGGGAGCCCGGAACGCGTCGTGCAGGCTGGCCGGGTCGCGGGAGACACCAGGCGCGAGGGCTCGCTCGAGCGAGGCATCGGTGAGGTCGAGCAGACGTCCGACGGCGCCAGTCCTCTCGGCTCGTGAGGAGAGGAGCTGGCCGGCTCGCGTACGCAGTTCGTGGGCGCTGCGGCCGCGGAGGGTGCGCAGGATTCGCGTGGCGCGACCGATCATGCGTTGGCGGGCGAGTCACGGCCAGCGGTAATAGGCGTGCGGTTGGCCAACTGCCTGTAGATGGCCAGCCACTCGGCCTCCACGGCGGGCCAGACGTAGCGCGCGAGGCATTCCTTGCGGGCCGTGCCAGCAAGGCGGGCGGCGAGACCGGGCTCGCGGATCAACCGGAGCGCGGCGGCAGCCATGCCGTCAGAATCGCCACTGGATACCATGAGCCCTGTCTCGTCGTGGCGGACGATGTAGGGGATACCGCCGGCGTCAGTGGTGACCACGGGGAGGCCAGCCGCATAAGCCTCGATGATGGAGCCCGGCATGTTATCGATGTTCGGGCTGTTGAGGTAGATGTCGGCACGGTCGTAGAGGGCACCCATCTCGGTCGGTGGCACCCGGCCCAGGAACTCCACATCGCGCAGACCGAGCTCCCTGGCGCGAGCCTCGAGCATGGCGCGCTGGGCACCGTCGCCAGCGACTATCAGTCGCGCCTCGGGGAGCTCGGCCTGAATGAGCGCGAAGGCATCCAGAGTACAGCCCACGTTGTAGAGGGACTCCAGGTTCCGGTTACTGAGAAATACCGGTGCAGGCTCGCGGCGCTCGCGATACGGGAGCCGAGCCAGATCCACGAAGTTGAAGATCGACACCGCATGAAGGCCATGTCGGGCGAAGACGTCGACCAGGTAGCCTGACGGGGCGACGATAACGTCGGCGAAGCGACGCATGGTAGGAACGGCAGAACGCCAGTTGGAAAGGTGATCGTCGGCCTCGCCGCTCCGGTAATTGAGCAGAGTGCGTTTGCCGTAGAGTTTGCCTACCACGAGGGCAGGCAGGGGGGCCAGGAGGTAGGAATAGTACGACGCTGAGAATGCGTGGATCACGTCATATCTTGGAAGCCTGACTAGAAGGCTTGTCAGATAGGCAACCGACGTGACGATTGTGCGGACGTACTTTACGCGCTGCAGGGCGGCGAGGGGACCCGGGAGTCGCGGGTTGACGGGGAGAAAGTCGGCCTGGAGGCCCGGGGCTGATCGGAACTGTTCGAGGAGGCGCGCGGCCTGGATGGCCTGGCCGCCGAGGATGTCCAGGGAGGGACCGACGAGGAGGACGCGAACTGCACGTCGGGCGCTATCGGACCCTGCATCAGGTGTCGTGGAGTTCACCAGATACTGAGACCCGGCTCTGCCTTGTTGCTTCGCCATCTGGCAACCGTCTGCCGCCACTGATCTGGGAGTACGTCCCAGATATACGCGGCGGACCGCCAGAGCGGCCAGTACGCCACCATGCGACGCGTCCAACGGCGCCGTACAACGTCGCCGCCTGGCACCAGGTCGGAAAGGTCGAGGACACCTTTGAGCAGTTTCAGGCTGCGCGACTGCCATGCCCACTGGAGGTCGCGCTCGAAAGCGCCCATACAGATGGTGCGATAGCGTTCGATCGGAATGGCGCCGCCTGAGCGTTGAGCAAATGAATGGTACCTATCACGTGCTTCCCATGCCCCCGTATACATCTTCAGCGCCTGATTCGTTGCTTGCTCCTCGTGCATCAGCCTTATGCATGTCGCCGCATCAGTCGATGCGAAGGGGTGTCCGTGGGCGAGCCGAAGCCAGAGATCATAGTCCTCGCTATGTCGCAGGCCATCAGTGTAACCGCCAACTTTCTGGAGCGCTCCACGGCGAACGATAACCGCCGACTGCGGGACCATGTTATCGTAAAGGAGGTCCTCCAGCAGGAACGCACAACGCGCCCCTGCAGGCCCGGTTGGAAGCGGCGCCGTGGACGCCTCTGGTACCCCGTCGGACACCGTCCGGGTACGCCCGAAGGCGAGTACGACTTCCGGATGTCGCTCGAGCAACGAGGCCACCGTCGCGCAGTGATCTGGCTCCCACCGGTCGTCGGCATCGAGGAATGCCACCAACGGTTCCTTAGTTGCTGAGACTCCGATGTTACGTGCTGTGGCCGGCCCACCGTTGCGCTCAGCCGGTATCACGGATACTGGATAGCCACTCGTGGCATACGATCGCGCGATGGCGACCGATTCATCAGTGGACGCATCATCCACCACTACAATACTCGCCACGGGTCGCGACTGTGCCAGCACGGACCTGATCGCATTATCGATGAACGCAGCGCCATTGTAGCACGGAATCACGACGCCAATGTCAAGCATTTCGCAACCTGCTTGCTGGCGAGGTCAGTCGGGCCAGTTGCTCTGTCTCGCACATCCGGGGATCAGGCATGTTCTGTTCTTCGAGAGTGTACCGACCGCAGCGTAACACAACAATTACTTCTCCCGGGGGTTCGATAAGGCCCGGTTGCGTGGAATGCAAGGCTGCTGCCATCCGACACGCTGGCAGGTCGTCGCACGAGACCCTTCCTGTAGCGACTCAGCCGATACCCAGCCAGTGGAGTGTACGCGCCAATGACTCACCGTCGCAGTCACGTACAAGGAAGCGTGGCAGGGCCAGTTGGTCCGCATTTCCTAGTACGCCCTCAGGCACCAGCGTGCATCCAGCGCGGAAACCGGCACCGGCGGCGGCATCGCGAACCGCCGCCGAGTAGTCACCAAAGGGATAGGCGACGTTCAGCACCTCCTGGCCGAGCATTTCCTCGAGGATTCGACGCCCCTCACCCAGCTCGCGCGCTACCACCGATGCCGGATGCGCACTCAGCATTGTGTGCGACACTGTATGCGCACCCACGGTGCAGAGCGGCGAATCGGCCAGGGCCACCAGCTCGTCAGCGTCCAGGGTCTGGGGGAGAGCCTTCTCGTCTACCTCACGACCGGACCACTCCGCGACCTGCTCCAGCAGCTCATTCCGCTCGCCGGGCAGAAGCGGGTGAAAGCGAGCGCTCAGTTCGGCACTCAGTCGCCGCCGATCCAGAATCTCGATCAGGCCACCGGTCTCAGCGTTCGGAGCCACTTCAGGTGAATGCGGGGCGACTCGCCACTCCAAGGTTTCAGTGCCGAATCGAAGTTCAAGGGACTGCGGGAGCGGTTCGTCATGCGCCAGCAGCGAGAACAGTCGATCCCAGTAGAAACCGCCGCCTGAGCGAAGGGGCTCTACAGGCACAAAAAACGTGGCTGGCACGGCGTAACTTTGCATTATTGGCACCGCCACGGTGAGGCCACAGCGGTAGCCGTCGTCGATCGTGACGACCACCTGCCTCTCAGGGCGATGCCCGCCAACCACAGCGTCAACGAGATGATCGAGCGTTGCAGGAACGCCCAGTGTGGCGATAACGTCCAGGTGCTGCTGGAAATGCATGGGGGACACTGCACATCCGGTCGGGTCGTCCACCGGATCTGCGATCCGGTGATAATTCAGTATGACACCGCCCGGCGCCAGCCGTGCGCGCACCCTTCTCAGTCCTCGCGTGATCAGCGACTCACTCATCACCCAGTGCGCTCCACGATCATAGACACGGATACTGGTCCCAATCACTGTCGGCGCGTCCAATGAACCAGCCATTGGCCCGTCCGTACAACACCCGTGTCCGGTCGGCGGCGTAGAACATGGGCACCGACTCGCCCACGCCACGGAAGCCGGCGGAGCGAAGCGCCTCCTGGTACGCGGGCTCAGTGTGGGCCGCCTCTATGTCCTCGACGCCCTGGTCGGAAAGACGCTCGATGGTGGCGTCCAGCAACGCGCTCATCGCCTCACCGTCCGCCGGTCTTGCCAGCATATCCGCGACCACACCCCGGTTGCCTTCCGGCGGACTGCCAGCACGGAAGACCACATACCCGACGAGAGCGTCATTCCTGAATGCTGCCAGGCACTTGTAGGCCATACCGGGCTGGCGCATGAACTTCCAGGCAAGATAGCTTGCGCTGCGCTCGACTCCAGCCCCGATCTCTCCGCGAACGTCGCACCACAGACGATCGAAGCTCTCGTCAAAGCTCTGCACGACGCGGATATGCAATCCAGTTGCAGACGGAGCCGACGAGACCGCAGTGAGAGGAGCATGCACGGTGGGACTGACAGCGCTCCCCCTGCGCCGGGATGAACGCAGGTTCAGGGCGGTGGTGAGCAGGCGATCGATCCCCGTCGAACCGATGAGCCGGTTGCTGAACTCCCCAGGGAGGCCCCGCGAAGTCGCTGCAGCCACCAGGCGCCGGCGTACACCCGCCACCGCGAAACGCAACCGTCGCACGAATATCGTCACTGGCGGCAGCTCAATCGATCCCAGGCTCAGCTTGATGCGGCGATTGGCATCGGAGAGATTCAGCGACATGAAAATCCGCCCCATGGCGTGCAACTGCCGTTGCATCTCGTAGCCCAGCCCCTGTCCTCGATAGCTGGGCAGGAGAAAGCCGTCCGCGCCCCACATCATCGGCAGATCCTCACCATCCAACCGAAGCGTGTGTGTCACGAAGCAGCTCTGACCCACCACATTGCCGCTGGTCGGCTCAACAGCGATCACCATCGGGAGCAGCCCTGGCTCCGGTTGGAGCGGCTCTCCGAATGCCCAGTCCCACCGCGGGGGCAATTTGAAGTGCGACCGATCGCCATATGCCCTGGCGATGAATGCAAGAATGGCATCACGATCGGCCGGGACCGCCCTTCTGACATCAATCATCTCGCGTCCGCCCGTCGGATGCGGCGGATGCCGCTCCGGAAAGCTGGAGGTAGCGCATCCCAGAGGCGCGCGAGCGGGATAAGCCGGCCTCGGCGGGCCCAGCTCGTGCGCACTGATCGGGCACCAGGCACGTGGGGCCACATGCCGAGGTGAAAAGCGAACTGGTCGGCGCGCCGGCCATGCCACGCGGCAGAAAGGTGTCTTTCCCAGATCTCTCGCAACTCGATCTCGACCCGCGGTACCAGCGGGCTACCATCGGACCGCAGCCTCTGAAGCAGGCGTGTGCGAGCTTCGTATTCGCCCGTCCAGTAGCGAAACATGTCACGGCTACTCTGCGTCTCGTGCCTCCGCCACTGAGCCGTGACGGCGTGCGTACATACGAATGGATGGTGGATAGAGAGCCGCAGCCAGAGGTCAAAATCCTCTGCAAGACGATACCGCTCGTCGTATCCCCCGGCGGCCAGCACAGTATCGCGACGCAGGATTGCCGTGTTCTGCGGGAGGATGCAGCGGCGCAGCGACTGCCAGAGCGCCGACACCGGTTCGTTCTCAGGCAGGAGCCCTGGCCATTCGTCCGATTGCAGGCCGAACGATCGCACTCGTGAAAACGCCAGCACAGCCTCCGGGTGTCTCTCCAGCAGACCGGCCACGATTTCAAGGTGGTCCGGCTCCCATAGGTCGTCGGCGTCAAGAAGGGCGACAAAATCACCTTGTGACCTGCGAAGGCCAAGATTGCGGGCAGCGGCGGAGCCGGAGTTCTGGCCGGTACTCAGCACTGTGGCGCCCAACGATGCCGCGAGTTCCGCCGAGCCATCGGTAGACCCGTCATCAACAACGAGTACCTCAAAGGGTGCGCGCGACTGCGCGCTTACCGACCCGAGCGCCTCGGGGAGGAAGGCTGCAGCGTTGAAGCACGGGATGACGACGGAGATCCGAGCTGTCATGGGAGGGCGCGGGTCATGGAGTCACAATATACACTGCCACCCAGGCCTGATCTCGTTTGCCGGGCGACGGAGCAAACCTGCCATGGACGCCATTCCCTGGCCGTGTCCTCGGACACCGGGCCCGGCACCGGTACCGGCTCGAGCCTGCCGGGGACCGGCGGATCCGGGTTCGAGAGATTGGACAACGGTCCCGGCTTGTGGGGAACCGGCTTGCAGACCTCAGGACATGGCAGGAAGTGACCATCGCTCAGCCCGAAGCCAGCAATACTCATGCGTTTGGGAGAAAGAACAGCCCCACCGGGGTCGAGTTCTCCGACCGGCGCGAGATGCGGATCGGGATTGGCGAAAGGTCAAGCAAGGGCTAACTATTCCAGCCTAGTGTATGCCATCATCGAGTCCGCTGCCGTCATCATGGCACGGGACTCGTCCCCCAGGAACACGCATGGAATCGACTGGAGTGACTTCTGAGGCCAGCAGCAAGCCAGGCAGGAACAGCGGCCTCGAACCTCCCATCGTCGTGCTGTACGTGCACCAGGGACGCGATTGGATCCGAGGCAGCGAGCGCTGCATGCTTGATCTGGCAGCAGGCCTGGACCGGACGCGCTTCCTCCCGGTCCTTGCCTCCAATTCTTCCGCCGTTAACCGGGCGGCCGTCGCGCTCGGGATCGCTGTGCACCCGGTGGCCGGCTGGGACGGAGCGGGAGAGCGCCTGCTGCCTTCGCGCCAACAGGTACGCGAGATGCGGTTCCTGCTCGACCGCTACGACGTACGGCTGGTGCATGCCAACAACCCGCTCCCCCTCAAGGCAGTGCTTCCTGCCGCGCGCGGACGACGTATACCTGTTGTCGCACACATGCATCTGCGCACCAACGCCCATGAGCGCCTCTATACCGGCTTGCATCAGGCGTCCGTCGTCGTGGGATGCAGCGAGTCCGTACTGGCAGGAATCCGTGCAGACGGCCTTGCCGACTCCCGCATTCGCGTCATCTACAACGGGGTGGACGAGCTCAGGCTTGCTGGCGGCGATGCGAGCGCGCTCCGCTCCTCACTTGGAATCGGCAACGGTGCCGTGGTGGCGACCGCCGTCACGTCGCTCATCGAGCTGAAGGGCATTGACACCCTCATCCAGGCCATCGCGCTGCTCGCTGAAGATGCACTGCCTGTTCACCTGATGCTTGTGGGCGGTGGGCCAAACGCACAGGAGTATATCGAACTCGCGCGAGAACTCGGTGTCGAGAAGAACGTGCACTTCCTCGGCGAGCGCGACGACGTTGGTGCCATACTGCGTGAGGCGACCGACATTGTCGTCACTGCGTCGCGGTCTGAGGCGTTCCCTCTCAACGTGCTGGAGGCCGGCCTTTCCGGCCGTCCGATCATAGCTTCAGACATACCAGCACACGGAGAGGCTATCGTGAACGGCGTCACGGGCCTGTTGCTGCCGACCGACGATATCGACGCGTTCGCAGCCTCCATGAGGCGTCTGGCCGCGAGCCCGGAGCAGCGCGACGCATTGGGCGGGGCGGCAGAGCGCTTCGTCCGGGAACGCTTTCTGCTTCAGCATTACGTCGCGGGGTTCCAGGCACTGTACGCCGAACTCACCGCTGCCGGCCGCAGCAGTTACGGTTGGACCGGAGGTTGGACCTGGCCGTCGGCGTACAATACATGGTTGCGCACAGCCGTCGCGCGACGGTTGGGACTGTCAGCGCCCGGTTCCGGAATGAAATCCCTTGACGGCGCTCCAAGCGTCAAGGATATCGCGTGAAAGCGCAGCGAACGATCTCCACTCTCCCTGACGTGCCCCAGCTCAAGGCTCCAACGCCGGCAGAAGCATCTGCGATCACCAATCTTCGGATAGGCAGGAGCGTGGAGATCAGGCACAGGAGATTGCGCCACCTGTGGTTCCGCCTCCGCCTGGCGCTTCACTCGAGAGGCCAGGGGGAGGCGGCGCGCATTCGCGGCTACTACCGGTGGTGGGTCTGGGACGAACAACGCCGCACACGCGGGCTTTTTTACATCATCAGGTACAACCTGAAAGCGCCTGCGCGAAGTTGGCGTCACGCGCGCGATGGTATACGTGGCCACAGCGCCTCGGTGGCGAGAACGACCGGAACCTCGCCACGCAGGCAGCTCCTGCAGATCTGGTGGGCAAACCTCTGGTACGGGCGCGAAGCGGAGAATTACTACCGCTTCCAATTATACCTCCCTGAACGCTGGCGGCGACTGCCGGACTACGTCCAACCAACCGACGTCAAACCACTCTATATTCTGACCAACCGCCTCACCTCGAACGGCGAGGCCGACATGCTGAACGACAAGCATCACTTCGCCGCCTGGTGCGCAGAGCATGGTCTACCAGCCGTTCGGACGTTAGTGCGCTTTGTCGGCGGTCGTGTTGCCGAGAGTCCGCTTGAGGAATTGCAGTTGCCGCGGACCTCGCTCTTCTCCAAGCCAGCGTCCCAGTATGGCGGACTGGGCGCCATGATCTGGCGCTTCGGCGACGACGGCCACTACCACGCCGCCGACGGCCGAGAGTTCGATCCGTCGGAACTCGTCGCACATCTGGCCAGAGAGTCGGAGCGCGAGCCGATTCTCCTTCAGACCGCACTGGTCCCGCATAGCACGTTGATTCCAATTGCCGGCGTCGGACTGCCAACGGCGCGGCTGGTCACCTCATTTGACGGGCGAACGCAGCCTGCCCTCGAGGCCGCGCTCCTGCGCTTGCCGAGCCAGGGCAGCTTCACCGATAATTTCGTTGGTGGCGGCATGGTGGCAACGATAGACCCGATAACAGGCCGGCTCGGTGCCTGCGTTCGGCAGGATCCCGAGCTCGTCGTACAACCGATAGATTCCCACCCGATATCCCGAGCTCGATTCACCGATATAGTCCTGCCCAGTTGGAACGAGGCCGTTGAGCTCGTGTCTCGCGCGCACAGCATGCTCCCCAACATGCCCGTCGTGGGCTGGGATGTTTGCTTCCTCGCCGACGGGCTCGCCCTACTTGAGGGGAACGCGAACCCGGGGGTGCACACGCCGCAAGTGGCCGACGGAACTCCCCTCGGCAATTCCGGCTGGCTACGAGAACTCAATGCCCATCTGGAGCGGATATTCGGCCCCGGGGGGCCAGGTCCGGGGGCGCTCGCTTGACGCGGTGCGGCTGCCGTATTGGCCATCAGTGAGTATCAGATGACTCGATTTGATACTAACGCCACGCCGGGAGCGTGGATCAGTCGCCCCCGAAAGACCTCGCGAGCTGCGCCCGCAACGTCGGTGCGACCTCAGTCTCGCCCAGCGGGATTCCCGTAGGCAGTTGACTGGACGCGTGGCCAGGGTTGTCGTTGCCCTCAATGATGATCGGCCCTGACTCAAGGATCGCGATATCCCAGCCGACGCAAAACAGCTTCGGAAGCGTCGCGTGCGCGGCGACTGCGAGCTGCGTCACTTTCTCCCAATGTGGGAGTCGGAATCCCTCAATGATGACACCCGAATCTGGATGCCGGACGCACGGAATCACGAACGCCTCATCGTTCTTGCGCACTCCCTGGCCGAGGATCCCCGTTTCGAGGTCTACCGCGGCTGCGACGCCACCCACAGCCATGTGATCAGACTGTGCATCGCCAGTCGGGATCTTGCACGTGGCGAGTACGACCTGAATCGAGCCGTCGAGTCGGCGAAGCGTGAGAATGCGAACTGTACTCAAGGCTGCCGGAGCCAGCGACGCAAGACTCGAATGGTTTACGAGGCGCTCCTGGACGACGACGCCACGCGTACGGGATCGCTCCAGAAGCTCCGCTATCAGTTCCTCCTCGGTAAGTCGGTCGTCAGCCCCGCGCCACCCCCCGCCGTCGAACGTCCATTGTTGGGTGCCAATGCCTTGAAATGCGTCATTCGGCTTCGAAAAAAGATCTCGCTGCGGTAGCCGGCCCTGTGGCAGACTGGAGCGCACGACCGTACCCTCAGCCAACTCCAAGAGGGTGCGTGTGGTGGGAAGTTCGTGTTCAATGAGCCACCGCTCAAACCGCGCCTTATCTACCAGGAGTTCCGCCTCCTCCCGTGCGGCACGGATGCTAAGCATTCGAAAGAGCTGATCCACCTCGTAATCCTGAAAGAACGCGGGAGCGAGTCGACGGCGCCCCGGCTCGTAGAGGCGAAACCCGTAATAGACCGCAGGATGATAGATGCCGTGCCGGACATTCACCCACCACAAGTCCATGAGTTGCCGTGCACGCGAGACACCGTAATGACGTGTCGCCCACCCGCCGTGGAGAGTGACCGCATGCCACGCCTCTCTAGCTGCCCGTGCAGGCAGCTTGATCGCTGACTTCGCAGCGCGAAGGCGCGCACGCATACCGCGCTGGTTACGCCAACGCTTGACTCGCAGATAACCACGCAGACGGGCCATGTCGCTTGAACCAGGAGAGAAAAGCCTGAGTTCCAAGGCGAACACGACCCTGTCCCATCGCGTCTTCGTGAACGGAATGTCGTATGTAACTGGATCTAGCGACATCGTAAGACACTCGTGAGTTTGCTCAGGGATCAGGCACTTGCATGATTCAACGACGACCTGCATAGCCCTCAGACAGCAGCATTGCGTCCGCCCAAGGGCCGTCAAATGACACCGCAACGCTCGTAGAACCTACGCACACGCGGATCGGCCAGCAGTCCGCCGTGAACTTGGAGAAGATCGACATCGGTGTTATGGTTGCCCTCGATGATGACCGGTGTCCCCGCATGATCAACCATCACGTCCCATCCCACGTAGCGCAGAACAGGCAGAGACGCGGCAGCCGCGAGAACCGTCTCGCGAATACGATCCCAGTGCGGCACCACCGCCCCTTCTATCGCGACGCCCGTGTCGGGGTGGTGAGTGAATTCTGCCTGTGACAGCGCTCCCTTCCTGGGGTGCATCCGACCTGCCCCCAGCCGTCCGCTCTCAAGATCGACTCGTGCGCAAATCCCGCCTCCCGACCAATTGTCGGTAGGAGCGGTGTCTGCAGTGCCGAATCGCTGCACAGCGCAACCGAGGAAAGGCGTCTTATCACCATTCGCCCACATGGTTACCGCGCGGATAGTATTGGTGCTTACGGGCGCCAGCGCTCGCCAGAAATCTCCCTGCACCAGACGCCGCTCAACGAGGACCAGTCCGCTCAAATCTGCGGCTCTAAAGGGATGGACTTCCCGGCCACGCCGGCGAACGAGGATACCCTCGCTCGGTTCCACAAGGTAGATCGACCGACCGCGAGAGCCTGCCTGCGGCTTGACTACATAAGAGCCGCCGTCCTCGATCATCCATTGTTCCAGTTCATCCGTAGACACATAGCGCGACCGGTCCTTGTCGAGCGGTAAGAGCAGCAGGTCCGCGCCAGCTCCGTAACAGATCGTTTCCGCCTGAGGTATGCCGCGCTGCAAGAGCAGCATGCGCAGGAACAGCTTGTTCCACGTGATCTCAGGCACAGGATTGATGTTTCGGCAGCGGTACTTACTGGCGTAATCCGGTAGGTAGTCGCCGGGGTCGGCCGCAGGGAAACCGTAGAGCGCGGCACTCTCCGCAGTAAAACCCAGCCGCCAAGCGGCCAGCTTGACGCCTAACGGTTGAGGTGAGCGCCACTCATTCCGTCTGCTGGCGATACGCAGCATTCCCGCCAAGCGAAGGGCAGTACCCCGCCCGAGGAGCCTCATCGCGACGTGGCGAAGTCCGTGGGACACAGCTGGTGTGGGCGAAAGAGTGGCTGAAGCTCTTGCGAGCGGCTTTCCCGAGGGGAAAGTATTCCCTTCATGGGCGCAGAATACGTCTCAGGTAAGACGTTGGATCAGGACGTGAAGCTCGGCTCACACAGAGCTTTGGGAGGGTCTTGCCGAGCCGAGGTCTGGATCGAGAATCTAATGAGACTCAGCCTCAGACCAACGAGATCGCAGCCGGGTAGGAGAAGAGGGGGGGTGGCGAAACTCCAGCGTGAGCGTAGAACATTGGGGGGTGCTCGCCAGCATCACAACGCCCCAAAAAGGTGTGGTGTCCCGAAGTGCCGTCGCGCAGAGCGGACGATGCGACCTAGTCGTTTCCCCTTGGTGCTAATGAGGCACCGATCGCACATCACGCTCGAACTCGAAAGCATAAACCGCATGCATCTGGGCGTCTCTCTGCCGAAGATAAGGTTTCCGGACGCAGCGACCAAATACCTCCGCTATGATCAAGACAGGAAATACTCCTCTTTGGTGCTGCGGCCGCCCGTGAAGGACTGCTTCATCCCCAAGGCGAAGAACTTCGTCGCAGCGCGCCACGTCCCGACGCTCACCTTCTGCCAAGGGCAGAGCGAGTACGGGCTCGGCAAGGATACACGGGCGGCGTTCGTCAAGAATACGCGCGGTAAAGAACACTCTTCATCGACAAGACCCTGGAGAGAACAACGGCGACCCGCACCGATACCAGCGTCAACGATATCCGAGATTTCGGCATTGCCATAGGTTCTCCTTGTAAACCCGGATCCTGCAATCGGTCCTCAAGTTTGGCAGAGCGGGTCCGGCGGGCATGATGAGGCACGCGGCGCGGCGATCCATTACGGATTTGACCAGTTGATTGGCGCTTCGTTCGCGTTCTGAGTGGTCGATTGCTGTCGTTTTCGCGTTCCCTCGATCGACTCTGGAGATGTTGGCGACGCCGCGAGTCCCCAGAGTTGAGCCACTGGGAGTGCCGACCCGTATGGTGTTTTTCAGCGAGCTACTTCTGCCGCACTACATCAGCCAAGTGCCAGCACTCGTGTCCTGGGTGGTGCCAGCCCGCCGAGACGACGTAGGGCCGAGAGGAAGATCTCTCGGAGCGGCTCCTCATGCCCGAGTTGCACGTAGCGCTTCCGAGCGTGCGTCGTCACCCTGGCCGGTAGCCTGAAGAGCCAGACCCTCAGCCTCTCCGGTTGAGAGCGACGCCAGTCGCCCGTGAGGGCCGTCGTCCGCACCACATGCAGTAGCTGGTAGGCCACGGCGCCGAGTCCGGCGAGGATCGCGTTGCCACCCAGATCATCCACTGCCGTCTGGCCAAAGCCGAGTTGGTATAGCTCCTTGATTCGTTGCTCGACGAAGGTGCCATCGTTGTACATGCGCCAGGCCGTGAGCGCATGGATGCCGGGGATGTTCGTCAGCATGTGCGACACCCGGTCCACCTCGAATGTCTCGAGCGCAAGCGCGCCCTCCTCCGCTGTATCGACGACTCGACGTCGTTCGACCGACAGGAGGCGCGCTCCGTACATCTCGCCCGTCGAAGTCCAGAGCTCGGGATCCTTCTCCAACTGGCGAAAGGGACCAAGCTCACGACGCACCCAGTGGTGATTCATCACCTTGAGCACGAAGAAGACGTCGAGATCTTCGAGCGTCTTCACCATCTCCTCCGAGAAGAAGCCCTTGTCGAGGCGGACGGTGATGTCCTTGACGCCCACCTGGCGGAGCCGGCGCACGAGATCAGAGATCCACTCACCCGCTCCCTCAGCCGTGTGCGCCTTGCCGGCTCTCCAGCGTATGCCGAGGCAGTCACCCGTGTCGGTGAATGCCACGAGCGGGTGATGGCTCGGACGGCCCCGTTTGGTCGGGTTGTAGCCGACTTCAGCACCGGCCTGCTTGGACCCGTAGCGAGTCACGACGGTGGAGTCGAGGACCAGCATGACAGAACTGGGTACCCCATTCTCAGCCCACCGGGCGCGCACCGCGTACCAGACGAGATCGTCGAGCAACTTCACCATCTCATCCCCACCGCGGCGAAGCCAACGGCCGAATATCGTCGGGTCGGGCACCGCCGTCCAGCCGAAGAGCGAACGCATGCCACGCCCCGCAAGCCACTTGAGGTCGTCCATCGCGCCGCCCCCGTAGAGGAGGAGGGTGAGCCAGCTCTCGATCGATCATCAGCGGCGAGCGCAAACGTCCGCCAATATCGGGCGCGTGCTGGTCTATTCGCTCGCCGAGCCGGAGCCGATCCCACAGCTGTCGAAAGAGGAGCAGCCCGGCTCCATCGGTGAGGCCACGGGCGCTGTGGCGGAGCCGAAGGGGAGCCGGCGAGCCTTGCACAAAGGGGCGAGATTCAATACGATGATTACGCACCGTCTGGGTGCCTCCGCGTCGAGGGATACTTCTGTCAGGAAGTCCCAATAACGTAAGGCCTCAGACGGTGTTTTGCGTCCCTATATCACACATCGATTGCAGGATCCGGG
>JACDJA010001151.1_pt1 | contig 23467 bp, 20 predicted proteins | sample 7449241 | NCBI WGS metagenome assembly JACDJA01 (sample SAMN14253289, study PRJNA609438) | sludge metagenome | isolation source: initial anaerobic sludge | collected 2018-12-20 | reverse complement strand
GGTCGCACAAGATGAGGGGATGGCCGATTACCGGCAGATCATCGCTCAGGCGACAACCCGGTTGAAGCCGGGCGGCTGGATTCTGTTCGAACATGGCTACGATCAGGCAAAGGCCGTGGCCGAGTGTCTGGCGCAACATGGATTTGAATCTATTTCTCATCGAACCGATCTTGCCGGGCAGGAGCGAAACACCGCTGCACAGCGGCGTTGATTTGAGGTTTACTTGCTGATTGATGCCAGTGCGGCGGGCACATAGCGTCATCTAAGATTGGTTTTAGGTCATTTGAAGGTCACAAAATGCCCAAATTGCGTTAATCTGATTCCATAAGTTCAGCGCACCCCCTGTAATGTTTCCGGGGCGCAGGAGTGGATGATGGACAGTTCCGAACGAATCAAACATCGTGAGATCACCTTTCGCGGGCCTCATCACAACGGGGATCAGGCGGCGGGTGCCTGCGCATTTGCCGTTCATCTAGACGGAGTGCAGGATGCACAACCCAAAAACCCTGCCTGCATGTGGGTCGAATATGACTTGCAAATGATCTGCCTCAAGGTTTTGCGGCGTCATCTGCAACTTGCGGGTTTTCATCTGGATGCTTCCCTGCTGAACAAGCTCAAAATCGCACTCATCGAGTATTCAGAAGAGAATCAGCGCGAAGCCATGGGTTTGGGGAACTGCCCCATGCCCAATCAGGTATTCAGGCCAACAGCGGAGCAGATTTCCGCTTGCCAGCGTTTCTCGCGTCACCAAGGCTCAACAGAGCGTGGCGATGATCCCTGGCAGCATTACCTTTAAGCCCTTCACAATCACGCTAATTTTTTGAAACAATAAATGAACGACGAGCAATTACTGCGCTATAGCCGCCATATCATGCTGCCTGAAATCGACTATGCGGGGCAAGAGCGTCTGCGCGGATCTCGCGTCTTGATCGCTGGTTTGGGCGGCTTGGGCTCGCCCGTAGCCTTGTATCTTGCGGCTGCTGGTGTGGGCGAGTTGGTGCTGGCTGATTTTGATGCGGTTGATTTGAGCAATCTGCAGCGACAGGTGATTCACGACACCGCCTCTGTGGGCTTACTTAAGATCGACTCGGCTGCCCGGCGAATTGCCGCTATCAATCCGGATGTAAAACTTAGGCTTATTCACGACAAGCTTACAAAGGAGAACCTGCCGGAATTGCTGGCTGATGTCGATCTGGTTTGTGACTGTTCGGATAATTTCGCACTGCGTTTTGCGCTCAATGCGGCCTGTGTTGATGCTCAAAAACCGCTGGTTTCTGGTGCAGCGATCCGTATGGAAGGGCAGGTGACCGTGTTCGATACGCGACTGCCCGAATCGCCTTGCTACCACTGTTTGTATCAGGAAGAAGGAGAGGATGCGCTGCGTTGTAGTGAAACGGGCGTGCTTTCGCCGCTTGTCGGTATGATTGGTAGCGTGCAGGCCAGTGAAGCCATCAAGATATTGGCTGGCTTTGGTGACACCTTGGTAGGAAGACTCGCCCTGTTCGATCTCAAGCGGGCCGAGTTCAGAACGATTCGGTACCGCCGTGATCCCGATTGCCCTGTTTGTAAGAATCGCTCCACCCCTGCCCAATAATTCACTATTTAGTACTGCGGTCTCGATCCGCTGAAGCCAAAGCCTGTGCAATTTCACCAATCAGCCCCGGCCCGCGATAAATGAAACCCGTATAAAGCTGCAGCAGGTCCGCTCCGGCCTCGATCTTCTCCAGCGCCGCAGCGGCGCTATCGATACCACCGACGCCAATAATGGGGAAATCGGCTGGCAGCGTGGCGCGAAGCTGGCGGATGACTTCGGTCGAGGCCTTGCGAACTGGCCGGCCACTCAATCCACCCGCCTCGTCGGCATGCGGTAGGCCCGCCACCATGGCGCGATCGATGGTGGTGTTGGTGGCGATCACGCCATCCATGCCTTCATCAAGTAGAAGTCGGGCCATGGATTCGATTTCCTCACCGCTCAGATCGGGCGCGATTTTCACCACGATCGGGACTTGACGGTCGTTTTTCTGATCGAGTTCGTCCTTTTGTTTCTTCAATGCGGCGAGCAAGGGGCCGAATTGATCCGCAGCTTGCAACTGGCGTAAATTTTTTGTGTTCGGGGATGAAATATTGATCGTGACGTAGTCGGCGAAACGATGGACTTCTCTCAGCCCGATCAAATAGTCATCGAGCGCCCGCTCGATCGGGGTATCGAAATTCTTGCCAATGTTCAGGCCCAGAATGCCTTTGCTGGTTCGATTTTGAACATTGTCGAGAAAGGTTTTAAGGCCATCGTTGTTGAATCCCATGCGGTTGATCAGCGCCTCGGCATCGGGCAGCCGGAACAACCGTGGTCGCGGGTTGCCGGGTTGGGCGCGTGGGGTGACGGTGCCGATTTCGATAAATCCGAACCCGAGGCACGAGAGGGCATCGATATGATCGCCGTTCTTGTCGAGCCCGGCCGCCAGACCGATTCGGTTAGGGAAGTTCAACCCCATGACGTCTACCGGACTTGAGGGAACCTTCCCGCGCGCGTAGGTGCACCAAGGTGTTTTGGCCGCCAGATCGAGTAGGGCAAATGTCAGTCGGTGGGCCGTTTCTGGTTCGAATCGGAACAGCAGGGCGCGAATCAATGGATAAAGATTCATAAGGGTGTGATCACTTGGCGTTGAAATGGCACCCAGTTTGCCGTGACCGTGTGCGGGGCGCAATCCAACCCCTCAAATTCCCTCTCGTGCATTCATCAAAATTTCACGTTCTTGTCAGCGTTGCGAAATAAACCGAACACGCTAATGACATATCCGCTGATTAAGTTGCATTACATATCAATCTAGGTGTGGTGTGTCATGGATTTGGATTGCAACAAAGCGTCTTCAACCAAGGGGCCGAAAAACAAAGCTGACTCAGATCGCCGACTACAAGTCGAGTTGGCGCTGAACCAAGAGCAGATCGATGCCTGCTTTCGTCTGCGCTATCGGGTTTTTGTTGAAGAATTGGGTGCAAAAATCGACTGCGCCCTGCCATTGGGGCTGGAAAGCGACCATTTTGATGACTATTGCCACCACATGCTGGTGCGGGATTTGGATTCCGGCGAAGCGGTGGCGTGTACACGCATTCTTACGGATACCCAGGCTCAGGTTGCCGGAGGATACTATTCTGCCAGAGAGTTTGATCTCTCCCGCTTAAAAGGTGTGGAAGGTCGAGTGATGGAAATCGGTCGAACCTGTGTCGACCCGGCTTATCGAAATGGCGCCACCATTGGCTGTCTTTGGTCTGGTCTGGCGCAATTCATGGAAAACAACCGATTCATGTACCTGATGGGATGCGCGAGCATTTCTCTGGAAGATGGCGGAATCCAGGCCAATCTCATCATGGATCAATTACGTGATCGGCATCTCACGCCGGAATCGTTGCGGGTCGATTCCCTGCGTGCGCTTCCTCGTATGGAGCATGACACGGCTTTACTCGCGCAGGAAGTCCGAATGCCCCCTTTATTGAAAGCCTACCTTCGTCTTGGTGCACAGATCGGCGGTGAACCGTTCTGGGATAAAGATTTCAAAACGGCGGATGTATTCATCTGGTTAGCACGGTCGAATCTTCAGCGACGTTATGTCCGGCATTTCATTCAGCGAAAACAGGATGGTGTGCTTGATTCAGTAAAACCACGTCAGGCGGCCTGAATCGCGCAAAGAGCCAGATGTTTATCGATCTTCCGCAAGATGGCGCTAAACTGAGCCGCTATTCATAACAGAGCGGCCTTCTTATGGACGAAGAGCTGATTTTGCCGATCAAGTCCAAAATCGATCCACAATTTGAGCGACAGTTACGCTTGTTTTTACAGCAAGCGGAATCAAAAATGCCGAATGTCAGTGAAGCCGAACTTCTGCGCGCGGCGGCGGGGCGGCGCGAAGATCAGCGGTTGGTGGCCGAATATGTCATCGGCATGCTCTGGTTGAGCTGGCGTTTCGATCGAGCGAATCAAATGTTGGATTCCGCCTTGGCCGTTGCCTCGGCATATATGTCGAGCGCCGATTATCTGAATCTGGTGCAAAAAGTTTCCCTGCTGAAGAACCTTCCTCTGTTCTCCGTGCCGCGACATGAGCGACAAACGCTGACTGATCTTCTGCAGGAGGCACGATTGGTTGTCTATCTGAAAACCGGGCGATTGTCTTGAGACCATCGGAGCACTTGCGCCTACGCCTCCAGATGTTATGCCAGGAGATGATATGCAAAGCTACTTGAAAAAAATCAAATGAACCAAACTTTAAGCTAGAGTGTTGATCTCACGCATCAGACTCTGAATGGGTCGCACGTGCTTTAACTTTTTGGAGAACGAATTCCTGCCATGAAACGAATTATTCTGTTTTTACTGACCAACCTGGCTGTCATGGTGATCCTGTCTGTCGCCTGGTTTGTCATCTCCAAGGTGTTCGGCCTTGGCGTGACAATGGATAAGGCTGGCATCAATTATGGCTCCACACTTGTACTGGCCGCTGTATTCGGCTTCGGTGGCTCCCTGATTTCGCTGATGATGTCCAAATGGATGGCCAAACGCAGCGTGGGTGCCGAAGTAATCGAGCAGCCCCGAAACGAGGCCGAACGCTGGTTGCTGCAAACCGTTGAGCGCCAGGCAAAGATGGCTGGAATCGGCATGCCGGAAGTCGCCATCTATGACTCACCGGAAATCAATGCATTCGCCACGGGTGCGAGCAGAAACAACGCGCTGGTCGCGGTATCCACCGGCTTGCTGGCCAATATGACTCGAGACGAGGCCGAAGCCGTATTGGGCCATGAGATTGGCCACGTAGCCAATGGCGACATGATTACCTTGACGCTTATTCAAGGCGTGGTGAACACGTTCGTTATCTTCTTTGCGCGTATCGTCGGTTATTTTGTCGATCGCGTTTTGCTCAAGAATCAGGGCGATGGGCCGGGTATCGGCTTTTATGTGACCACCATTGTGGCTGAAATCATCTTCGGGATTTTGGCCAGCATCATCGTGATGTGGTTCTCCCGCCAGCGTGAGTTCCGTGCAGACGAAGCAGGAGCCCGCTTTGCCGGTCGTCAGAAGATGATTGCGGCATTGGAGCGGTTGAAGTTGAATTACGACATGCCTGCACAGTTGCCAGCTCAGTTGACTGCGTTCGGCATTTCAGGTCACCGTGGTTCGTTCGGGCGTTTGTTCATGTCGCATCCGCCCCTTGATGAACGCATTGCGGCTTTGCGTCACGGGCAATCCTCTGGCTTCGGAGCGCGTGCCGGTACGGTGCAGTAATACCCGGGTGATGGCCTTGCGTTAATCCCCGGTCGGCTCAACGGCTACTTAGGGGAGGTCTGCACAAATGCAGACCTCCCCGAGCAGGGCATGGAGGCCCTGCCGCACAATGACGTAAGTCATTGAAATGCGGAGCACAAGACGGGCGTGTACCGGCTTGTGCGTGTCTGCACGAAGCCATGGATGGATTCGTGCAGAGATTCCTTATGTTAAAGCCTGCTTGTTGCAGGCTTTTTGTTTTCCTGATGCGGAACTTGTCTTTTTGGCGTAGGCTCGAAGTAAATAGCAGGTGAGGGCTCGGCTCAAAGCCGGGAACGGCCGTGAACGTGTTCAGAGGTTTTAAGATGACTGTTTTATATTTATTCGTACCAATCAGCATGGTGATTGCCGGGATCTTGGTTTGGGCGGCTTTTTGGGCGATCAAGAATAACCAATACGAAGATTTGGAAGGCCCCGCTCACCGTATTTTGATGGATGACGATGATCCTCGCATCCCGACACATCATCATTCAAACGAGGATGCCCAGTCGGAATCGAAGCCAGATAAAAGCAAGAATTAGCGGTTTTGCTCTTTCCAAAAAAAACCGCCATTTGGCGGTTTTTTGTCAGCCGATTACGGCGTTACAACCTACTTAACACGCATGCCTGCGGTGGCGCCTTCGTCGGGTGACAAAATGAATAGCCCGCCTTTGCCGTCGCCCGCGGCCAGTACCATGCCTTCCGACAGACCGAATTTCATCTGGCGGGGTTTGAGGTTGGCAACCATAACGGTATGGCGGCCAACGAGGGTGGCCGGATCATAGGCCGACTTGATGCCGGCGAAGACTTGCCGGGTTTTGCCTTCGCCAATATCAAGTGTTAAGCGCAACAATTTCGCGGCACCTTCTACATGCTCTGCATTAACTATGCGTGCCACACGTAAATCCACGGCCGTGAATTGATCGATGGTGATTTCTTCTGCAATCGGTTCGATTTCAGCGCCTGGGGTTTTTTCTTCCAGGGTTGGTGCAGGGTTTGCTTGATTCATGGCTTGGGCCTCTTCTTGTGTTGCTTTGAGCAGGGCATCCGTCGCGGTTTGTTCGATGCGCGTCATCAGCGGTTCAAAGGCGTTGATTTTGTGTCCAACCATCGGGCGCGCAAGATCGGACCAACGGAATTCAGGCAGGTTCAGGAATTGGGCCGCTTTGGCACTCATGGCCGGCAGGACGGGCGTGAGGTAGGTCATCAAGATGCGGAAGGCATTCAAGCCATCGGTACACACACCTTGAACGGCGGCGAGGCTGTCGGGCGACTTGGCCATGGCCCAAGGTTTTTGTTCATCGATGTATTGATTCACGAGGTCAGCCAAAGCCATGATCTCACGCATGGCTTGGCCGGTTTCACGCCGCTCGTAGCGTGTCTTGATGGATTCGGCGGCGGCCACGAGTTGTTCGTGGAGCACACTGTGGGCGAGTTCGGCACTCAACTCACTATTGAACTGCTTGTGAATGAAACCGGCGCAACGGCTGGCAATATTGACGACCTTGCCGACCAGATCCGAGTTGACGCGCACACGGAAATCGTCGAGCGACAAATCGATGTCGTCAATACTGCCGCTGAGTTTGGCCGCGAAGTAGTAGCGCAAGGCCTGTGGGTCGAGGTGGTCGAGGTAGGTGCGGGCCTGGATGAACGTGCCGCGCGATTTGCTCATTTTCTCGCCGTTGAGGGTCAAAAAGCCATGCGCATACACCGCTGTCGGCGTACGCAATCCGGCACCCATGAGCATGGCGGGCCAGAACAGCGTGTGGAAGTAGGCAATATCCTTGCCGATGAAATGGATCAGCTCGGTTTGGGCGTTTTCACCCCAGTACTCGTCGAAATCAAGCCCTGTCGATTCGGCCAGTTTCAGGAAGGCCCCGATATAGCCGATGGGCGCATCCAGCCACACATAAAAGAATTTGCCGGGTGCGCCGGGAATTTCAAAACCGAAATAGGGTGCATCGCGTGAAATATCCCAGGCCTGCAGGCCGCTATCGAACCATTCCTGTAACTTGGCGCGGATGGCGGGCTGTACCCGATCCTCGCTCAGCCACTGTTTGAGCTGGTCTTCCATTTTCGGCAGGTCGAAGAAATAGTGTTCGGAATCGCGTTCAACGGGTGTCGCACCGGAAAGCACCGAGCGCGGGTTCTTCAGGTCGGTCGGGCTGTAGGTGGCACCGCATTTTTCGCAGTTGTCGCCATATTGATCGGCCGCGCCGCACTTGGGGCATTCGCCCTTGATGAATCGGTCGGGCAGGAACATTTGCTTTTCCGGATCATAGGCTTGCTTGATGGTTTTACGACTGATCAAGCCACGAGCGTCGAGCCGCTGGAATATTTCACTGGCCATGCGCCGGTTTTCTTCGGAATGGGTGCTGTGAAATATGTCGAAGCCAATCATGAAATCGGCAAAATCGGCCTTGTGGCTATTGCCTATGCGCGTAATGAGTTCTTCGGGCGTAATGCCTTCCTGTTGCGCCTTGAGCATGATGGGCGTGCCATGCGTATCGTCCGCACACAGATAGCGGCATTCATTGCCGAACAGTTTTTGTGCGCGCACCCAGATATCCGTCTGGATGGTTTCGATGATGTGCCCCAGATGAAGGGGGCCATTGGCATAGGGCAGGGCAGATGTCACCAGAATGCGACGAGGGGCTTGAAGTGTCATAAAACGCAAAAGTTCCGAGATAAAAGTCTAGGATAAATGTCTAGGAAAACCGGGCCGCGAAGTTTAGCATGAGGACTCGATAAAAGGCCGTTGTGGCGATGTGAAAGGTGATGGATGGATTCCACTGCAAAACCCGTACTCAGCATTCGGCCCGTGATGGACGGTGTTTGAAGGATGCATATTTTAGTTTGTTTAGATTCCGATCCCCTGCGTAGTTTGCCCGTTTGGGCTGCGTTTACGGACGCGCAAGATGCGATTCCGGGTTTGAAGATTACGATCGCCGGCACGCCTGAGATCACTCGGTGCATCAAGGCGCACCCGGCTGTAACCGGTAAAGTGGTGATTGACGAGAAGGGACTGACTCTGCCGCGTTGGCATCCTTCTGGTTGGTCGGCACGGCGTGAGGCCAGGTCGGCCAGTGCTGCTTTGCTCACCGCGCCGGATGTCGTGATTGACCCGTTCGGCACGTCACAAACACGCGCATTCACACGCCTTGTGAATTGGCGTCGGGTTGGTATCGCCGATCTATCACAACCACGTCGAGACAATGATTATTCGTCGGTCTTCCCGCTTCCGTCCGAGCTCCACCCGCTCCAGGCCATACGGGTTTTGTTCGCGGCCGCATTGAACTACTCCCTCCATGACCTTGCGCCCAACTACGGTTTGTTGACCTCCCCCGTTGAAGCAGATCAGTCCGCAGGCAATACAGAGGCCGATTTGATTGTCGACGTGAGTTCACTGCCCTGGGATGCACAATCATTACAGCAATTCAGGAATCGAATTGCTATGACCCCGTTGCGAGTAACCTATCTTGAAGAAGATCATGCGCTTAACTCGGCTCAGCGATTGCTGAAACACTGGCCAACGATTTTGACGGCGCACTATATCCTGACCGGGTTGAATGCCAGTGCGTGGCTCGCTGCCGCGCTGGGCCGACCGGGGTTGTGTTTGTGTCCCGCTGATGCGGCCAGAAGCATGGGCGTTATCTCGACCCGTTGGGCCACCCAGCAGATGATCAATTTGGATCACCCGCCATTCAATCAGCCCAATATCGTTGTCGAATCCATTATTCAGGTGCTGCAACGCCAAGCCACCGCTGTTGCCGATGCGAAATAAAGCATATAGGGTATTTTTGTGAATTCGGGATTTAAGCTTCTTAACAATGAACCCGTTGGCAACACCATGCGGGTTGACGCCTGCGCGGATCAATTCATACAAATCGACCATATCGAGCGCGCCTTGGCTAATCCCCGGTTGCGTGAAGAATGGCTTGCCGATCCACAAACGCTGGTCGTAGGCGGGGGCAGCAACATCCTGTTTGTCACGGAACGCATCGGTAAAGTAGTTGGTATCAAAGCGGCTGATTATGGTTTCGTTGATGAGGGGGAGACGGTATTGGCGTTCGCCGAAGCGGGACTGGGCCTTGATGATTGGGTTCGTCTGACCGCAGCACAGGGCTTGTATGGGCTAGAGCGTCTTGCCGAAATTCCGGGGACGGTTGGTGCCGCGCCGATCCAGAACGTCGGTGCCTACGGTATGCAGTTGTGTGATGTGCTTGATTCTGTCGAGCTATGGGATCGCCAGAAACAGGTAGCACTTCGCTGGTCGGCCGAGCAATGCCAATTAAGCTATCGCAACAGCCGGTTCAAGTTGGAACCGAATCGATGGTTGGTCCTGCGTGTATGGGTTCGTTTGCACAAAAGGCCGCCGGCAGATTGGCCGAATCTTGCTTATCCCGGTCTGGCCGATGAGGCCGAAGCGTATTTAATGACGAAAAAAACACCCATGTCCGCACTTGTTGCGAGTGATATGGCCGAAATCGTGACCCGATTGCGACGAAAAAAACTCCCCGATTGGCGCCAACGGCTCCCCGGAAGTTTGGGGAGTTTTTTTCATAATCCCATTGTATCTAAGCAGCACGCAAACAAGCTGAAGGCCAATTGGCCCGATGTACCGCTCTATGCAGTGGATGATCCCGATTCCGTCAAGCTTTCCGCCGGATGGCTGATTGAACAGGCAGGATGGCGAGGGCGCATATTTGGTGCCGCCGGTGTTTACGATCGTCATGCTTTGGTGCTGATTAATCGGGGTGGCGCCGATGGGAAGGAAATTCTGCAACTGGCCGAAGCGATCGAAGCGGATGTCTGGAGGCATTTCGCCGTACAAATAAAAACGGAACCAATGATCGTGTAATCACGCTGAAAGATCGCTATGGTTTAATCGATAAATGCAGGATGATAGGCAGCATCTATCGAATCGATAGGAATATTTCATTTTATTTATCTATCATGTATTGGTAAATTTAATTCCACAGCACGGCTGTAGAACGATGCCAACAGGCAAATGAATCGTTTGATCCAATGTATAGACCAACCAGGAGAATTGACCATGAGTGATGTTTCCATTTCATTGCCCCGTTTGAACGAACGCGCACCGGAGTTTGACGCACCCACAACCCACGGCCGTAAAACGCTGAAAGACTACGAAGGCAAATGGCTGGTGTTGTTCTCGCACCCTGCCGATTTCACCCCTGTTTGCTCCACTGAGTTCATGGCGTTTGCGAAGGCGGCACCTGATTTCAATGCGATTAACTGTGAGCTGTTGGGTTTGTCGATCGATAGCAACTACTCCCATATTGCCTGGGAACGCAATATCAAAGAGAAGTTTGGCGTGGAAATTACCTTCCCGATTATTGCCGATCTCTCGATGAACGTCGCAAGCATGTTCGGTATGGTGCATCCGGGCGCTTCGGATACTCAAGCGGTTCGTGCCACGTTTGTGATCGATCCGGAAGGCGTTTTGCGCGCCATGCTTTACTACCCGATGAGTAACGGTCGTTCGATTCCGGAAATTCTTCGTCTGGTGAAAGCGCTGCAAACCTCTACCAAGTACGGCGTTGCCACACCAGAAGGCTGGCAGCCAGGTGACAAGGTCATCGTGCCACCACCGGCAACGGCCCAAGAAGCCGAAGCGCGTATGAATAGCGGTGAATACGAATGTGTTGACTGGTACTTCTGCAAGAAGTCACTTTGATTACATAATCGATCAAGGCAGTACTTCACGTCGTGTGAAGTAACGCACAGTAAAAAAGCCCGAACAAATCGGGCTTTTTTGATTTTTGGGCACCTCGAAAAACCGTCACGGGCTTACGCAAGCTTAATGTGAGGAAGGCGCCAGCCCACGTTAAACCGCAATCGGACAGCACAACAGGTTATTCGAGCTGCCCTGAAGGGATTTGTTGCACGACTTTATGGCAACCAATATATAGTTAGACTAATTATAAACCGGTACTAATTGATAGCCCTTGGCTTGCCAACCCATGACAGAAAGAAAGCCAGAACGAACGACTTGGATTCCAGGCAGAATAGTGTCATTGTCAACTTTAAAGGCAGCAGTCGCGGCACTGCAGGCCTCCATTTCAACCCCCAAGGATTTAAGACGCTTAACTTGTTCAGCAATTTTTTTCAACACGTCACCATGCTGGATACTGACATCATCGGAAGGTTCGCTGGTAATGTACTTTACAGAATCGGCGATAAAGACGATGCGTTGAGTAGATTTAACACCCTCTAAAGCTAAATTTTTACGGTTGCTTTCAATCCCTTTAAGGTATGCCAATAACAAGTTAGGGTTCGCCTTACGGACATCATAGATGACCTTAATTTCCTGGATGCCGTCTAAGGCAGCCTTATTGTTTAATTCAGAGGCCTGGACTAAGGGCCCTGTTATTAAAAATGATGTGGCCAGCACACTAGCAATCCATAGATTTTTCATGGTCTTAACCTCGTTTTTATATGACTTTGGGGATCTCGAAAAACCCATTCCTTGGGGTTTTTCGAGGAAGTTCGTTGAGGAAAGTCCGCAACGAACTTGCTCTGGCTCAATCGCATACGCGGGCTTGCGCCAGCTTAATGCGAAGCAGGCGCAAGCCCGCGTTATTGAACCACACCACAACCCTGTGGTGTAAGGCACGGACGCCCAGCCGTTCAATGACATAGGTCATTGAAATACTGATCTCGGGCCTGACGTGTATCGGATCGAGCGTATCTAAATGGGGGCTCACGCCTGCTTCGCATTAAGCTGGCGTGAGCCCACGAAGCCATGAACGGATTCTTGCAGAGTAGAAAGTGCATAAACTGCAGACATCAAATTCGTCATGTAACCAACGCACCGATATTGCAACCCAATCTATGATGATCATACGGCATGTGTATGAGTAGTATCGATAAAATTGCCTGTTGTTAAATCAAGGCTGTATATCCCTTCGGCCTGCAAGAAAGGTTTTAGGATCTGAAAGCTTCCTCGGCACAATCTTCGCTTCGGGGATCGGCAGAAAACGTTCCTCTATGGGCGGAGTAACGTCAAGAAGCAAGGTTTCCTTTTGCAAGTTACGATACGGATACATCTATTGATGCTGCTTACCTTTTATTGGTTGCCCGCCGCCGAAGCTGCCGGCTTCCACATGTGCCAGAATTTCCCTTAACTGTGCTTCAGAGCGCTGACCTGAGAAATAAAAGGGTTTGCCATCATCTGCTTGGAACACCACCACGGGGATGCCGTACAAATTCTGTCCCTGCAAAATCGATAGGTTTTCAACCAGGATGGTTTGCGTTGCTGCATCCACGTGCTTGGCCGGTGGGATGCCGCCACCGGTATCCGAATTGAGAAACCCATAATTCTTCTCATTGGTCATAAAAGCCTTCAGCGGATCGGGTGCCTGAATGATGGCTGCCGCCTTGGCCGTCGAATTGCTGCCTAGCATACCCAAGGGTATCCAGCGAAATTGCAGATCGGGCCTATCTTTGCGAATCTTCATCAACGAATCGAATACATGATGACAGTAGGGGCAGTTCGGATCGAAAAACAGATAGACGATTTTTGACCCGTTGCCATCCTTAATCCAACTGGAATCGACAAGATCGTTCATCAGGTTTTGGGCGACCACCCGATCTTGTGCTGCGGTAGGCGTCTGTGCATGCACCGGCGCATTAAAAAGGAAAAGTGTTAAGAGCACACTGGCCAAGAACGGGATCAGTCGCTGTTGTTTGGAGCCGCGAAGATGAAGATCGATCATGAGATGGGACTCTAATTTAGTTATCAGGCTATCTATTTTAGACGTTATGAGCCCAATACGTTTCTTGCGTCATGGTTTTTTGCTCAAATCGAGTTCGTCGTCATCCAGATTAGGGAGCGTGGATGGTGTGGTCGCTACTTTTTTCTGCTGGCGACTGATTTCAGCGTCCAGAAGCGCATCGATGTCATCCAGGTCAAGGTTGAATTCCGTGGTATCTGGCGTTTTTTCTGGCAGCTCAACGGCATCCAGATCAATTTGCTCTTCACCGGGTTCGAGTTCTTCTTCGCCAACTTGATCTACAGTTGAGGTGTCATCGCTGTTTGGTGTGCTGCTGGTTTCTGCAAGATCAACAGCTTTCGGTTCTTCGGGTTGTTTTACTGTTGCACTTTCAGTTGCCTTCGTAGGCGCCGCTCGGCTTTGAATTTCTGTTTCTTCCGCTTTTTCCATACGGATGGATTTGACAGGCGTTGACGGTGCTTGAGCAGCTCCTGATGAGTCTTCCATGTCATCTGTGCTTACTGTTGCGGCTGCATCCTCAGGCTTATTTTTGGGAGCCTTGGGTGCAGGTTCTGGAGACGACATTGGTGGTGGAGAGGTTGTTGTCGGAACGACCTCCTCACTTTCGTCAGCCAGGATTTCCTCTTCGAACACATCAATGCCACTGTTCATGCTGGCATCGGCGGCATCCACCGCTTCCTGCTGATTCATGCCCTTATCAATGGATTGAAGATAAATCAGCGCGCGCAAGATCTGTGGAACGCGATAATCGGCTTCGACACCGAATTTCCGTCCGTATTCACCGACAATAATGCTGACCGATTTCAATGCTTCAGCAAGTTGTGCCGAGCGTTCGGCTTCGGCTTTCTGGCTGGCCGCGAGTTCGGTTTGCAACTGCTGAATTTGCGGTGCGTTTGCCGAATTGTCGGAAATGGGTTCAGCCGCTTGTTGCTGGCGGAATATGGCTGCAATCTGGTGTAGGTCGTTGTGTCGGATCGTCATGATTTGACGTACGGCTTCACGCAGGCGTTCCGCTGATGGCTCAAGCCAGGGTTCCACCAGTTCGTTGATTAGTTGCAGGCTACGCTGCTCGTAATCGTCTAGCTCATCGAGGGTCAGAGTCTTACCGGTTGCCAGCGCCTGAACATGGGTATGAAAGGTTTCGGTGGCAGTTTCTGCCAAATCATCCCGTTCATCGAGAAGCGATCGGGCCGCATTGATCCGTTTGCGGCGACCAAGCCAGCTGATTAAACCAATGGTCAGCACCAGAATCAATAAAACCGCAGCAGCTTCCGTTGCCAGAATGGCCCAGTTCTCGGTGAACAAACCGTGTGTGGCGGCTGTGATTGTCATACTGATTGTGCCTCTTTGAGCAGTTGGCGGTGTATGCGTTTCACCTTTCGTTGCCAAAGCCATATACCCAGCCCGATCAGAAGCAGGGTTATGACATTGATAACGATAATGAGCATCCAGTTGATCTTACCCGAAGCACCTTCTTGCGCCTGTTCGACAGGTTTAGCCTGTTTGGGTTGTACCTCGGTGGGTGGTAGGGCGGCTAGTTTGAATGGTTCAAGCACAAGGTCGATCTCCCTGTGTGTCGTCAGTTTTGCTTTAAGCACGGCGTTGAGTACACAGTCAGCCGTTGTTTCATCGGGCGTAGGGAACATCATGGTGGTGTGTGTCAGATTCCATTCGATGGGTATGGGCGCGACAATTTTGTTTGATTGGGGTTTATTTGAATGCTGCCCATCGGAATGGGTCCGTTCGCACTGCCATTGCCCGATTAATTTGGCCGTATTGGGTTCGAGCACCGTGGGATCCTGAGTGACTTGAATTTGGCGCATGATCTTTTTGACGGGTAGGGTGGGGTGTCCCGCCGTACCATCCGCATTTGCGGCTGGTGGGGCTTCAACTTCGGATGAAACGATTTTGAGTTGCACTGGTGGCAACGGCGCCATGGCAAAATTCTGGCGCCAATCACGCTGGAAGGTCGGGCTGCTCGCTGTGGCGACCAGGCTGTAAATACCTGCTGGATCAATCAGATGAAGTTGATAGTTGAATCTGCCATCACCACCGATGATGTCCGGGTCTGCGCCTTGATCATTGAGTTTGATTGAGGTAACGAGTTCGCTTCCTTTTTGTTCGTCGATCGTCGCCTTGATGGTTTGTGTTAATGCGGCTTTGGTAATCGGTTGATCATGATTGGTCAGCATCAGCGCGCCATCGATCCGTTCTCCTGGGTAAATGCGCGTTGGCAAGGGTGTCAGGCGAAGTTTGAGATCGGTAATGATCAGCGCCCGGTTGTCCGGATCGAGTGCGCCGATAATCTGCCACGCTCCCGCAGGCGGGTTTTCGATGGTGACCAGATCACGGCCGCCACTGTCATCCCAACGCCAACCCGTTTTGGATTTGCTGCCTTGGACGTCAACGATTTGACCGTTGGGTAGCTTGAGTTTGGTCTGCTCTTCCGGTTTGTCTCTGAACGCGAGGATGGTCAGTTCTTTGACGGCGCTATCCACCAGAAACTTGTTGTCTTTCAGCGGGAGACCATCTCGGGGCGCAGCCGCTTCGAATATCTTGAGAAAAGCGCGTTGCAATGCGTCGGCCGAATCGGCTTCGACAAAAATGCCGCCTGTGTCGGCCGCAATCTGGGAAAGCAGCTTACTGTCGGCATCTTTTGACAAGGCGATCGTGTGCACGCGAATATGTTCGGCTCGAAGTTGTGGCACGAGTTTCTGCAAAAGCGCTGCTTGTGCTCGAACATTGATGGACTTGTCCGGTGAGATATCAACCATGCCATCGGACAGCAGCAGAATGTTACGGTCCGTGCCATCGTTCCAGGTGGCTGCAGCCGCGGTCAGTGCGGCGGGAATATCGGTAAAGGGTTCGTTGGAACGGATTTTTTTGGCGGTTTGTCGGACGCGTTCCTTTACCTTTGGATCAGCACTGGCAGTTTTTAGCATGGGGCTGATCTTGTCGCCGAAAAACCAGATGCCAATTTGTGCGGAAGGTGGTAGCAAATCGCCCAGTAAGCGCAAGGCGGGGCGCCTTAAATTTTGCGGGTCGGTTTGCTTCATGCTGCCGGAAACGTCGATCAAAACATGCAGTTCAGGCGGAGTGGCTGCCAGAACGGGAGCGCAAATCAGCCCGGTAATCAGCAGAATAAGAAGCCCCCAAAGGGTGGATGCATGCTTTCTGAGGGGCGGGCTTGTCGGTGGTACTGGCATCCTTACCTCGATCTGATTGATAATACCCGCACATTTTACTCTCAAAACCCAAGGTCGTATGGCGCAATATATCTTCACCATGAATGGGGTCGGCAAACTCGTCCCTCCGAAAAAATTTATTCTCAAAGACATTTACCTCAATTTCTTCCCTGGCGCCAAAATCGGCGTATTGGGTTATAACGGTGCGGGCAAGTCTACTCTGCTGCGCATCATGGCCGGAGTCGACAAGGACATCATTGGTGAAGCACGTCCTCAACCCGGTATTCAAATTGGCTATCTCAAGCAGGAGCCTGATCTCGACCCGGCCAAGGATGTGCGTGGCAATGTCATGGATGGCGCGGGTGAAACGGCGCGGTTGCTTGAGCGCTTCAATGAGATAAGCAATGAGTTTGCCAACCCGGACGCCGACTTTGATGCTTTGCTGGCCGAACAGGCGGAATTGCAAGACAAAATCGATGCTGCCGGTGGCTGGGATCTTGATCGCAAACTCGAAATCGCTGCCGATGCGCTGCGTCTACCGCCTTGGGATGCGGATGTCACCAAACTCTCCGGCGGTGAGCGCCGACGCGTGGCGCTCTGCCGTTTACTGCTTTCCAACCCGGATATGTTGATTCTCGATGAACCAACCAACCATCTGGATGCGGAATCCGTTGCCTGGCTTGAGCGTTTTCTGCAAGAGTTCAACGGTACCGTGGTGGCCGTAACCCACGATCGATATTTCCTGGACAACGTGGCCGGCTGGATTCTCGAACTCGACCGTGGTCAGGGTATTCCGTTCGAGGGGAATTACTCCGAGTGGCTCGACAGCAAGGAAAAGCGTCTGGCACAGGAAGAGAAAACAGAATCGGCCAAGCGCAAGGCGATGGAGCAGGAACTGGAGTGGGTCCGGCAGAATCCCAAGGGGCGTCAGGCCAAATCCAAGGCGCGTCTGGCCCGATTCGAGGAGCTTCAATCCGAAGAATTCCAGAAGCGTTCGGAAACCAACGAGATTTACATTCCGCCAGGACCTCGCCTGGGCGACAAGGTGATCGACGTTACCAATCTGTCCAAACAATTTGGTGACCGCGTGCTGTATCAAGGTTTGTCGTTCTCAGTGCCCAAGGGCGGGATCGTCGGGATCATCGGCCCCAATGGCGTGGGTAAATCCACGCTGTTCAAGATGCTGATTGGCGAGGAGAAACCGGACGCCGGTGAAATCTCCATCGGTGAATCGGTACAGATTTCCTACGTGGCGCAGGGTCGCGACGATCTTGAAAATAACAAGACCGTCTGGGAAGAGATTTCCGGCGGTTACGACAACATCACGGTCGGCAAATATGAGATGCCTTCGCGCGCCTATCTTGGCCGCTTCAACTTCAAAGGCCAGGATCAGCAGAAGTTCATGAAGGACTTGTCCGGCGGTGAGCGCAATCGCGTGCATCTGGCCAAGTTGCTCAAGTCTGGTGGCAACGTGCTGCTGCTCGATGAACCGACAAACGACCTCGATATCGAAACCCTGCGGGCGTTGGAGCAGGCGATTCTTGATTTTCCGGGCTCCGCGCTGGTCATTTCGCATGACCGCTGGTTCCTTGACCGAATCGCAACGCATATCCTCGCCTTCGAGGACGATGGCTCCGTGGTGTTCTTCCAGGGGAACTTCCAGGATTACGAAGCGGATCGGCACAAGCGGTTGGGCTCGGATGCCGATCAACCCAAACGGATCAAATACACCCGATTGGCCTGAGTGTTTTTATGTTTTGGCCAAAAGAACCCAGCAGTGAATGACTGATTACTGGTGTGCATGTGCCGCCAGTTATAACAAGGAGCTTCAAATGGTTAATCCTGCTTTGGAACAGGCCATTATCAATAAAATCATGGAGAAGGGCATTGCGCTTCCTGTACTGCCTGATGTCGCAATTCGCTCACGGCGTGTGGCGGAGCAACCGGACAGCACGATTCAGGATCTGGTGGATGTGGTCGCACAGGATCCAGCCATTGCCGCACGCCTGATTCAGGTCGCGAACAGCGCAATGTACCGTGGTGTACAGAAGATTAACGGCTTGCACCAGGTGATTACGCGCCTTGGTATGCGCACAGTCAGTCAGTTGATCGTATCGTTATCCACCCAACAGCTTTTCAAGGCGAATCATGTCGTGATCAAGAAGGCGATGCAGGAACATTGGTCCTTCTCTGCCCAGATCGCGGCTTTGTCCCACCGTATTGCCAGGGAGTACACCAAGCTCGACGTCGACCAGGCGTTGTTGGCCGGGTTGCTCCACGGCGTGGGGGGGATCCCGGTGATTGTGGTGGCTGAAGATATTCCCAAGTTACAGGAGGCACCGGCTCTGTTGAACGAACTGGTCATGAGCCTGCAACCACGGTTGGGTGCCAAGATCGTTCAGGCCTGGGATTTCCCGCCGATGTATGAAGACGTGGTACGGGAAGCGAATAACCTCGACTATACGCACGAGGGTTCGGCCAATCATGCCGACGTGGTCATCGCGGCAATCGCGCAGGCCAAAGGGTTGACCGAAACACCGGATGGCAAGCCCATTCCTGCCGCTGAAAAACTGGGTCTCGATTTGAGCGTGAGTTTGATTGACCAGGAAATTGACGATGCAATTCGTGCACTTAGCGCGGGTTTCTAATCTTTGTTATTAAGAAACTCATGCGCCCGGATTGCGAGATCAGGATGGAGTTGTCTTTGTAAATCCGGATGCAGCACGTTTCCGGATTCGCTGAACAGGCTCACGGTCCAACTGGGTACGCTGGTTTCTTGAGGCCTCCCCAGATGATCGAGACGAATTTCTTCAGGCGCTTCGGGGCTGCTCATGACCAGTGAAGGGGGGTCTTCTAAGATATCAATCACCGTTCCGCGGCGGTGGCCAATCGTCAGCGTGCTACCGATCAGTGGTTCGAGTATTTGAATCAAGGATGGGGACATGGGGTACCTTCTGCTTTTCCCGTCTGGCCGTAATAGTCTTATGAACTTCGGTTAGCATAACCTGCCCGGTCATATCATTAACCAATCAGGATGAAGATGCAGTACGAATTACTGAATATAGAACCTTTGTACCGTGGTTTTTTTGCGTTGAACCGCTACCGTCTTCGCTTCGAGCGCTATGACGGTGGCTGGTCGCCACAAATCAGTCGGGAGATATTCGAGCGTGGTCACGCTGTGGCCGTTCTGCCCTTTGATCCCAAACGACGTGAAGTCGTGATGATTGAACAGTTTCGACCCGGTGCGTTCGAAGCGCCGGGCGGACCCTGGCTGACTGAAATTGTGGCGGGCATGATCGAGGCGAATGAATCGGTAGAATCTGTTGCCCGACGTGAAATGAAAGAGGAATCGGGACTCGAACCCGTGCGTCTGATACCGATCACGCGCTATTGGGTCAGCCCCGGAGGCACCACGGAGAGCATCTATTTGTTTCTTGCTCTGATCGATGCGGCTCCGACCGAAACATTTTTTGGTTTGCCGGAAGAGCACGAGGACATCAAGCTGCATACCATGTCTCTGGACGAAGCCTTGGCCCGTATCGATTCCGGCATCATTTGTTCCGCGGCCCCGATCATTGCCATGCAATGGCTCGATCGGCATCTGTCGCGTTTTTGTGATGATTAGAACCTGCTTATTTTTGTCGCATAAATTTCGCGTACAGGTCGATAATTTGGCAACTATATGTTTGTTAATATGTTTTTGATCCTCATGTTGAGGCAGCCATGTAAGAAAATTGTGCAAGCCGTGTGTTTTTTTCCCAATGCCGCGATTCATTTGCGCCTATCGAGATAAAACCAGACAATCAAATACATTGAACAGGATGCCCGGATGAAAGCCGTAAATACGGCATTGCTCAAGGGAAGGTCTACACGAAAGCAGACCTTCCCTTGCAGGGCATGGAAGCCCTGCCGCTCAATGACGTAAGTCATTGAAATGCGTAGCACGGAACGGGCATGTACCGGCCCGGGCGTGTCTGCACGAAGCCATGGATGGATTCGTGCAGAGATTCCCAAGGGCTCCCGTATGATCACAGCAAATAAGAATTTTGAATTTGAGGAAACCGTCATGCTTGAAGCCTATCGCACCCATCAACAAGAACGAGAGCAGCAGGGGATTCCACCCAAAGCGCTAACGGTCGAGCAGACGGCCAGCCTGATCGAACTGATTAAAAATCCACCGGCCGGGGAGGATAGGGCGTTCCTGTTGCACCTGTTGACCGAATGCGTGCCACCGGGGGTCGATCAGGCTGCCTATGTGAAGGCTGCTTTTCTGGCCGATGTCGCGAATGGTAAGGCCAGTTCACCCTTGATTGATCGGGTGCAGGCGGTCAAATGGCTTGGCACCATGATCGGCGGATACAACATCGATCCACTCGTGGCGATGCTGGACGATGATGTGGTGGGCGACGCGGCGGCGGAGGCGCTCAAAGGCGCCGTATTGATCTACGATGCCTTCCGTGATGTGGAAGATAAAATGCGTGCAGGGAATGTTCGCGCCAAAGCCGTGATTGAATCCTGGGCGGCCGCCGAGTGGTTTCTGAACAAACCCGCACTGGCCGAAGAAATCACCGTCACGGTGTTCAAGGTGCCGGGCGAAACCAACACCGATGATCTCTCGCCCGCGCAAGATGCCTGGAGCCGTCCGGATATTCCCTTGCATGCGCTCGCGATGCTCAACAGCAAAATGGCCGATGGCCTGAGTACCATCGTCAGCTTGAAGGAAAAAGGCCATCCGGTCGCTTATGTTGGGGATGTGGTCGGCACGGGTTCCTCACGCAAATCGGCCATCAACTCCTTGCAGTGGGCGATGGGCCGCGATATCCCGTACGTACCCAACAAGCGCACCGGCGGCGTGATTCTGGGCAGCAAGATCGCGCCGATTTTCTTCAATACGGCTGAAGATTCGGGCGCCTTGCCCATCGAAGTGAATGTGGATCAACTGGAAACAGGGGATGTCGTGACCATCCGCCCCTACGCCGGTGAGTTGCTCAAAGAGGGCAAGGTCATCGAAACCTTCCAACTCAAGCCGACAACCTTGCCAGATGAAGTTCGGGCCGGTGGCCGGATCATGCTGATCATCGGTCGCGCGCTGACCGATCGGGCGCGTGCCGCCTTGAACCTGCCTTCGTTCGACGTGTTCCGCCGCCCGATTCAACCCAAGGATACCGGCAAGGGGTTCACCCTGGCGCAGAAAATGGTCGGCCGGGCCTGCGGTGTCGAAGGCGTGCGCCCCGGCACCTATTGCGAGCCGCGCATGGCGACCGTGGGCAGTCAGGACACCACCGGCGCCATGACCCGCGATGAGCTCAAAGAATTGGCCTGCCTCGGCTTCTCCGCCGATCTCGTCATGCAATCGTTCTGCCACACCGCAGCCTATCCGAAGCCGGTCGATATCGCGTTGCAGCACGAACTGCCGCAATTCATCAGCACCCGCGGCGGCGTTTCCCTGCGCCCCGGCGATGGCGTGATTCATAGCTGGCTCAATCGCATGATTTTGCCCGATACCGTCGGCACCGGCGGCGATTCCCACACCCGTTTCCCCATCGGTATTTCCTTCCCGGCCGGTTCGGGGTTGGTGGCCTTTGCCGCCGCGCTGGGCGTCATGCCACTGGATATGCCTGAATCCGTTCTGGTGCGTTTCAAGGGTGAAATGCAGCCGGGTATCACCCTGCGCGATTTGGTGAACGCGATACCCTATGTCGCGATTCAACGCGGCTTGATGACGGTGGAAAAGAAAGGCAAGAAAAATGTTTTCAACGGCCGCGTGCTGGAAATCGAAGGCTTGCCGAATCTCAAGGTTGAGCAAGCATTCGAGTTTGCCGATGCCTCGGCCGAGCGCTCGGCCAATGGTTGCACCGTTCGGCTCGGCAAAGCGCCCATCATTGAGTTTTTGACCAGCAACATCACCTTGTTGCAATGGATGATCGCCAACGGATACGAAGACAAGCGTACGCTCGCGCGTCGTATCGAAGCGATGGAGCAGTGGCTTGCACGCCCTGAGTTGCTCGAACCCGATGCCGATGCCGAATACGCCGAAATCATCGAAATCGATCTCGCTACCATCACCGAACCCTTGCTGGCCTGCCCGAACGACCCGGACGACATCAAGCCATTGTCCGAAGTGCAGGGCACCCACATCGATGAAGTCTTTATCGGTTCCTGCATGACCAATATCGGCCACTACCGTGCGGCCGGGAAAGTGCTGGAAGCCAATGGCGGTTCCGTGCCCACCCGTTTGTGGATTGCACCGCCCACCCGCATGGATGAGCATCAGCTCACCGAAGAAGGCTACTACAGTATTTTCGGTAAAGCCGGTGCGCGCGTTGAAATGCCGGGTTGCTCCTTGTGCATGGGCAATCAGGCACGCGTGGCCGATGGTGCTACGGTGGTTTCCACCTCCACACGCAACTTCCCGAACCGCATGGGTAAAGACGCCAATGTCTATCTCGCCTCGGCCGAGCTATCAGCGGTGGCTGCCTTGCTGGGCCGCCTGCCGACCAACGAGGAATATCAGGCACAGGTCGCCGGGCTCAAACCCTTGGCCGATGATATTTATCGTTATCTCAATTTCAACGAGATCGCGGAATATCAGCAAGAGGCTATTAAAGGGTTGCAAATGATCAGGGATATTCCGGTGGTCATGATGTAACGGCACATGAGTGCTGGATAATTAAAAAACCCGGGGCTTGATGCTCCGGGTTTTTGGTTTCTGATTCGCACTGGATTGATGGCGAGCCAGCGTTCTTGTCGCTCTTGAAGAATAATCAATACACCGCGTCGTGATAAACGCTCTGCACGTCTTCCACGTCGTTGAGCATATCCAGCAGCTTGTCCATGGTGGCTACATCGTCACCGCTGATTGGCGTTGATGTTTTTGGCACAAACTGAATCTCGTCCACATCGAAGTCAATTTCACCAAAGGTGTTGATCAAAGCTTGACGGGCTTTGTTATATTCGGTGTTTGGCACAAACACGGTGACCTTGCCGTCTTCGCTTTCGATATCGGTGACATCGACATCTTCCATCAGCAGGGCTTCGAGCACAGCATCTTCTTCACCATTGAACACAAAAATAGCGGAGTGATCGAACTGGTGCATAACCGTGCCCGGCGTGCCGAGCTTGGTCTTGGTTTTGGTGAAACAGTTGCGCACGTCGCCGATCGTGCGATTGGGGTTGTCGGTGAGGCAATCGACCAGAACCACCACGCCACCGGGGCCGAACCCTTCATAACGTGC
>JACDJA010001150.1_pt1 | contig 23492 bp, 21 predicted proteins | sample 7449241 | NCBI WGS metagenome assembly JACDJA01 (sample SAMN14253289, study PRJNA609438) | sludge metagenome | isolation source: initial anaerobic sludge | collected 2018-12-20 | reverse complement strand
TGAGAGTGGTCGTGGGCGTTGCCTTGCTGTTATCGGCACTGGCTATCTTGGTGCTGGCCGTCGTCAAGTGGCTCAAGCCCACTCCGACCGGCAACGTCGTCCTCGGCTTCGTGATCGCTGCGCTGGGGGCCGGGGTCAACGCCTGGTTCTGGGCACGCTACGAGCGCTTCGAGCGCCAGGAGCGCTCGCCCATCGTTACCGCGCAGGCGCGGCTGTACCGCGCCAAGACCTTCGTCGACGTGGCCGTGCTGGTGGCGTTGGGCTCATTGTGGATCTTCGGCGACAACACCGTCGGGCACGTGATCGACCTGGCCGGCTCCGTGGTCGTGGCCCTGTACCTGGCCTGGAGCTCCTACGGGCAGCTGACCCATGCCGACGCCACCCCCGTGTTGCGCGATCATGGGGCTTCGGAGTGACCCCGACTCGTTTCCAGTTCCTCGTTCGGGGCAAGCCTCACCAGAGCCAGCAGGCGCCGCCCGGCCGCAGGCCGACTGCCACGGTGGCGCCCGGCTGCCAGGTGGGGGCCGTACTCCCGCTCGCCACGTACTCGGCCAGGTCGAGCGGCAGGTCCACCAACCACGGTTCGGGCACGCCCTCGAGCGCCAACCAGTACCGCTGGAATGCGCCGTAGAAGCCGCTCGAGACTACTTCCGCCTCCACTTGCCAGGCTCCCGGCGCGGCGAAGGTGTCCGCGGGGCCCACGAGTACGTGTTCGGGGCGGACCATGGCGAGGCCGGCGCTGCCGGTTGCGGGTTGGCGTTCGTCGGGCAGACACACTACCAGCGGCTGCCCCACCGCCGTCGCGGTAACGGAACCGTTCGTGGTGGTGCTCACGGCCTGGACCGGCAAGAGGTTTGCCTGCCCCACGAACTCCGCCACGAAGCGGTTGGTGGGCCGCTGATACACGACCTCCGGCGCGCCGACCTGTTGGCCGCGGCCATGGTCCATGACGACCACCTGGTCCGACAACGACAGCGCCTCCTCCTGATCGTGGGTGACGTAGATGGTCGTTATGCCGAGTTGCCGTTGCAACTCCTTGAGTTCGGCGCGCAGCCGCAGCCGGAGCTTCGCGTCGAGGTTGGAGAGGGGCTCGTCCATGAGCAGCACCTCGGGCTCGAGCACTATGACCCGCCCAAGCGCCACGCGCTGCTGTTGGCCGCCCGACAACTCGTGCGGGAAGCGCCGGCCGAGGGCGTCGAGGCCCAGTAGTTCCAGCGCTCGCTGCACGCGCTCGACCCTCTCGGCCTTCCCCATGCGCCGCATGCGCAGCCCGTAGCCCACGTTGGCCCGCACGTTCATGTGAGGGAAGAGGGCGTAGTCCTGGAACACCAGGCCAACGCCGCGCAGGTTGGGCGGCCGTCCCACCTGGTCGACGCCGGCTATGACGACGCTGCCCGCGTCCGGCTCCACGAACCCGGCCACGATGCGCAGCACCGTCGTCTTGCCGCACCCGCTAGGGCCAAGCAAAGTGGTGAAGCTGCCGCGCGGCACGCTCAGCGAGAAGTCTGCCACCGCGGTGGTGGCGCCGAACGCCTTGTGCAGCCCGGTCAGCTCGACGTGGGCGGCTCCCTCAACCGCCGGCACGCGAGAACTCCAGTTGCTTGAGCGACCTGCCGGTGATGAGGTAGAGAAGCGCGAGCGACAGCATGGTGACGATGATGAGCGCGGATGCCAGGGCCGCGGCCCGGCCCCAGCGCCCCTGATCAGCAAGGTTGAGGATGGTGACGGACGCCAGCGGCGTGTCGAACGACACCAGGAAGATGACCGTGCTCAACGTGCCTACCGACTGCACGAAGCAGAACACGAACGTGGCTACCAGGGCCTGCCGCACGAGTGGCGCCACGATGCTCGTGAGGGCCCGCAACCTCGAGGCTCCAAGGTTCGCCGCGCTCTCGTCGAGGGACGGCCGCAACTGATCGATGGCGGCGGCGCAGATCCGGTAACCCACCGGCAGGTACGAGACGGCCATGCCGATGACGATGATGGCGGCGGTTCCCGTGAGCTGGAAGGGCGGGGTGTTGAACGCCAGCACGAACGCTACCCCCATGAGGGTGCCCGGTATGGCGGCGGGTAGCAGGGTGGCCAGGTCGAGGCCGCGTCTTAGGGGCACCTTGGCGCGCTGCACGAGGTATGCCGCCAGCAGCGACAAGACGGTGCAGACGAGTGCGGCGGTGGCCGCGAAGCGCAGGCTGTTCCCGAGCCCGCCCACGTGCCCAAGCACGTACTTCGCGTGCTCGAACGTGGGGGTGAAGTCGACGCCCCACAGCTTGGTGAGGGCGCCCATGAGGACCACGCCTTGGCTTGCCACGACGAAGAGCGTGACGAGCAGGCACACGGTGAACAGTGCCAAGCGGAGCCACGGCGCCACGGTGGGCGCGGGCAAAGACGAGGAGCGCCCGCCTACCGTGGCGAAGCGTTGTCGTGTGGCTGCCTGGACCCACTGCTGCGCGCCGAACAGCACGACGGCCGGCACCAACAAGACGAGACCGAGTGCGGCACTGGTGCCGAAGCTCGCCCAGCCGGTGAGCTGGGTGTAGACGGCGGTGGCCAGGACCTGGAAGCGACCACCCACCAGCATCGGGTTACCGAAGTCGCCAAGGACCCCGATCGAGATGAACAGCGCCGCGGCAAGCAGGCCGGGCGTGACGAGGGGCAAGGTGACGGTCCGAAGCACCTGGCCCCGGCCGGCGCCCAGGCCCCTGGCCGCCTGCTCCAGGCCCGGGTCGACGGCCAGGAAGGCGCTGCGCAGCACCAGGTACGCCACGGGGAAGAACGACAACGTCTGTGCCAGCCAGAGGCCGTGCAGGCCGTAGATGCTCGTCTCGAGGCCCAGCAACTGGTAGGTGAGCAGCCCGCGACGCCCCAACAGGAGGATGAAGGCCAGCCCCGCCACGAACGGCGGGGTGAGGAGCAGGAAGAGGGGCACGACGCCGAAGAAGCGCGCGCCGGGCACGCGCGCCCGCGTGACGGCGTAGGCGTAGACGGTTCCGAGCAGCAGCGACGATACGGTCGACAGGCCGAGGGTTATGAGGGTGTTGAGGGCCGCCCGTTGCCAACGGGGCGTGGTCATCACCAAGCGCCAGTCGGCGAGGGTCGGTTCGAGCGCCACCCTCACGAGTGGCCCCACCACGAACGTCAGCAAGAAGAGCGCCACCAGCCCGTAAGCCAGCAGCAGGCCCCGGTCGAAGCGCCACAGACGGCCGAATGACCTCAACCCCATGGTGAAGCCACCCGGCGGCGGCCGCGTACGCCTTGCCGAGGTCCCGGCCGGCGCTCGCCCCCCTTCACTCGCTGGGCCCATGGCGGGGCGGTCTTCGGCCGTCAATCGACCACTTGCTGCCAGCGGAGCAGCACCTCGTCGCGCTGCTCGCCCGCCAGCTCCGCGTCGTAGTCGATGTAGTCGTAGTCGGCGAAGCTCGTGGCCCCCTCGGGCAGGGGCGCGTCGGGGTTGAGGGGCGTGGTGAACGACTGCGCCGCGAACGCCTCCTCGGCCTTGGCAGAGAGGACGAAGTCGACGAAGCGCCGCGCGTTGTCGGGGTTCGGGCCGCCCTTGATTATCGATACGGCCCCAACTTCGCCGGCGGTGCCGGGCGGCACGATGGTGGTGATCGGGAAGCCGTCGTGACGGTAACGGATCAGGGCGTGCACGTAGGCAACGCCCAGTGCGTACTCACCCGTCCCGACCAACTGCGGCGGCGCTCCGCCACTGGCGGGGAACTGGCCCACCAACGGCGCGAGCTTCTCGAGGTAAGCCCACCCGGCGTCCCAGCCCAGCCTCTGCAACTGGTCCTGTAAGAAGAGGTAGGCAGTCGAGGAAGAGACCGGATCGGTCATGACGATCTCGCCCTTGAACACGGGGTTGAGGAGGTCGTCCCAGGTGGCGGGGAGCGGCGTGTCGGGGAAGAGCTGGTGGAAGCGCTCCAGGTTGACGCCTATCCCGAGGGCCGTGAGGTAGAAGCCCGTCCAGTAACCCTCGGGGCTGACTGCATAGGCGGGCAGGGCCGCGGCGGCCGCGGGGTGGTAGACGGCCAGGGCGCCGGTCTCCTCGATGGCGATGTGCTGCGCGCTCGGGCCGCCCAACAGCACGTCGGCCTGCGGCGCGCCGGCCTCCGCGATCACGCGGCTGACCAGCTCACCGGTGGAGGCCCGCAGGTAACTGACCTTGATACCCGTTTCCGCCGTGAACATGTCGGCCAACATGCGCACGTCGTCCTCGTTGATGACGGCATAAACGCGCACCTCGCCCTGGGCGGCCGCCCGTCCGGTTGCGAGCAGGCCCAAGCTCATCGCCAGGGCCAGCAGGGCTATCCGGTTACGCCACCACGCTCCCGAAGGTCGTCTGATCGTCTGGTGCATGACTCAACTCCCGGCCTCGCAACTTTCCGCGGCGAGGGAACGGTTCTCCCGTCAGGGCAGTGTATATCTCCGCTTGGGGGCGGCCCGCACGCGACTACTCAGACGAGCTTGCCGCGCAACCGCGAAGTGGGGTCGAAAAGACCTTGGGAGGGAATCTAGCACGCTGAACCGCGCGCCCTCAACGCGTTCGGGCGACGTGCGCGCAGCGGTCACGGCAGCTCTCCCACCACCAGGTCTCGCATACTTGGCTCGAGCGGCTCGCCCTCGGCCAATTGCGCCACCAGACGCCCGGCCGCCGCGGTTGGCGCGAAAAGCAGGTCGGCCTTGGCCCGCCTCAACCGCGCGAAGTGCTCTGGCGCCGCCAGCGCCAACACCCGTACATCGGGGGCCAGGAGCTTGACTGCCGCAACGGCGCGCTCGTTGTCGGCAACATCGTCACCCGCGAGTATGACCAGCCGCGCCCGCGCGACGCCGGCGCGTTGTAGGTCACTCACCTCCGAAGGGCGGCCCGAGGCTGCATCCGGCGTGGGGCCCCCAGGGCCGACGGCCGAGAGCCTCACGAATTCCTGCTTGCGGCGCTCGAACTCGGCGGCGGTGCTGTTCGCGAGTGGGCCTTGGCCCACCAGGATCACGCGGCCATGCCGCGCCGCGCCGCTCGACTTGGGCGCCAGGACTCGCTGCAATCTCGGCTCGACGGTGCTGGAGAACAGAGTAGTGAGGGCGGTGGCGAAGATGCCCAGTCCGAACACGAGGAACGTCACGGTGAACATGCGGGTAGTCGGGGTGACGGGCACGATGTCGCCGTAGCCCACGGTTGCCAACGTCATGACCGAGAAGTAGAGGGCCGTCGGCAGGTCGGCGACGACCGGAGTGAAACCCTGGCCCAACAGGTACGTGCCCAGGGTAGCGAAGCCCAGGACCGCCGCAAGGCTGATGGCGGCGATGATGATGTTGGCGCCGATCTCCTGGCGGTCGAAGGCGTTCCGGAACAGCACCAGGACCGCCAAGATGAGCAGCACGGGGGCGCCGAGGACGAGGGCCTCGTGGCGGTCGCCTCGCAGTAGGTTCGCGGCCAGCAGCGCGATGAGGCACAAGGTGCTGAAAGCCCAGGCGCTTCGTAAGCGTAACGCCAGCCCACCCGCCAGCAGCACGAGCGCCACCCCGAAGCCCAACTGCCCACTGCGCCCGAAGGCCGCGAAGCCCTCGGTGAGACCCTCGTCGAACTGTGCGAGGGGCCCATCCACCAGGCCGCCGCCCAACACGTTCAGGCCGAACAGGATGTTCACGGCTCCGACGGCCAGGATCAGCGCGGCGAGCAGCAGATGGGCGTGGCGGCGAAGCGCTCGTATGTGTCGCACTGCTACCTCCGGACTGTGAGGGCCGGCTTCATGTTCAGCTCGATGCGACCAGCGTCCGTACTCTGGCCGGCCTGAAAATGGTACGTGAACGTCAATAGCGCGTGACCCGCGAGCAGCTCGTGAGCGAAGCGGACCCCGTACACGCCGAGCCCCTGCAACGTGGCGGCTTGACGTTGCGGTGTTTCCCCGTCGAGTTGATATTCGAGTTCGAACATCCTTGGCGCCTCTACGACCAGCTCCTTGCCTTTTGGGATAGTGCCGAAGGGGGTGTCCGGGCGCCAGTGCCAGGTCCTGGGTTTCGGCGCCTTGAAGCCGTACCGTTTCTCCACCGCATCGAGCAGTTCCAGTGGGCGACGGTCGCTGGTGGCCTGGAGGAGCTTGAGGAACTCCGCATGCGCCCACACGAGCGGCATGGCGCTTCCCGATGGTTTGCCGGGGAAGAGGAGCTTCTCGGGCAGCGGGTCGGTGTCCCACACTTGCTCCGGGATCAGGCCGCCGGGGCCGGTCATCTTGGTCATCGCCATCAGGTAGGGCGTGGGGTCCTCACCCTGCTGCAGGGCCATGTGACCGCGTTCGCCGGTGAGAAGGGGCCAGGCGCGCCCCACGCCGGTGCCGTCGAAGGGGCTACCGTCGGGGTGCTCGCCGTAACCGTCCCCGTTGTAACGGTGGAAACTGACGCCGCTTGGGGTGTCGACCCGCAGGACGTGCTCCGCCACCTTCAGGCTGGCGCGCATCTTGGGCTCGTCCGCTGCCCGCAGCCCGAGCCGGCTCAGGTACAAGAAATCGATGCTCACCAGCTCTTTGGCCTCGACGCTGTCGTTCACGCGGTTGCGCACCTCGATGCGCCCCCGTAGGCCGCCGGCTGCGGGCGGCGGGACGATGCGGACGTAGTAGCCGTCGACTCCGGCCTGGGCGGCCAGGTCGGTGCCACGGGCGTACGTCCAGGCCTCTATGCGCGCGTTCCAATGATCGGCCAGCGACAGGGCGTAGGCGGCGTCGCCGGGTTCGAGGAAGCCCGCGGCCGCCACGAGGGCAGCGACCTCGACCGCTAGCGTGAACGGGCTGGCGCCGGCGTTCTCCTCCCAGCGGTCCTCGGGACTGATGGGCCCATGCTGGGCGAGGTACGCCGCTGCGCGCCTCACCATCGCCTTCACGCTCGGCAGGTCCGTCAGTACGCCTCGTTCCCGCAGCTTCTCGGCCAGCAGGATGGGGAAGCCGACCTCGTCGAGCTGGATCCCGGTCCAGTAAGGCGCTCCGTCCGGATAGTTGTTCTGGTACCAGTGGCCGTCGGGCTGCTGCACGGCGCAGAGGTAGGCGAGCATCCGGCGAGCGTCTTCGACCTGCCCCGTGGCGAGGAGGCCGAGGCCGGCCTCGACGGCGTCGCGCGCCCACACGAGGTGGTAGCCGCCCAGGTCGTCGTGGCTGCTGCCCCACGGGATGCTCATGCTCGCTACCACCGCGCCAGGGTAGCTCTTGTCCTCGTGCACCTTGAGGGTCATGGCGGAGAGGTAGGCCTCGCGTTTGAGCTCGGGCTTCCGGGTGGGCAACTTGAGCGCCTGGCCCCAAGCCTTCCAGCCTGCTATGAACGTCTTGCTGATAGGCCCGAACCCTTCGACGAGGCTGGAGACCGCTCGGGTCCTCGCGCCCTGCGGGCTCTCCGCGAAACCCAGGGCGATAACGCCCTCGGCCGCGTTCAGCTCACCCATGAGGGCGACGTTGCCGTGCTCCGCGCGGCCGTACGTCCAGGTCATGGCGCCGTTGCGCGAGAAGTCCTGCCAGCCATCCGATACGCCCACGTAGCCCACGCTGCTACGCGCGAAGCCCGCGCTGGCCAGCAGGCAGAGGAAGTCGGAACCGCCCGCGGCAAGCAGGGCGCCCTCCTCGCTCCAGGCGGTGTCGTCCCCGCTCTTCGGTCCGAGGTGTGGCGCCAGGAGCGGATAGAGCCTGAAGTCGGCGCCTTCCAGGGCGTACCTGACGAGAAGGGTCTCCCTCAACGGGTCGCACAGGACCTCTAGCGTGAGCCGGTAGTCGTCGCCCTCGTGAACGACCGTGGGCAAAGGCACGTACGGCTCGGGCAACGTGAGCGTGTAGCGGTTCACGCGCTTGACCTCGAACCAGGCACCTGGTTTCGCCACGATGAAGCCGAGGTCGCGGATCTGGGGCCGACCGGTCGTGGGGTAGTAGACCTCGTTCACGATCCCGTGGCCGAGCGTCGCCCACAGGCGGGCCGGACCCAGTGAGGTGGTGACGAGGTCCTTAGCGCTCGAGGACCAAGTAGGCGCGATTCCCGGCTGGCCAGGTGCGTTCATGTCAACCTCCTTGCTTCGGGTTTGGGAGAGCGGCCATGGCGACGTCGCTCACCACCGTGGTGCCCGCTATGGGGTCGCCCTGCTTGGTCGGGTCGAGGTGCACGCTCTCTCCTTCCGATCTACCCTCTGGCGGCGACGGCTCTGGCACCGCCCGACTGATGGCCATGCCGACGATGAGGAGTGCCAAGGCCGCCAGTGGGAGCGAGACGTAGCCGAAGTAACGCACCAGCACGCCGCCCAACAGCGCGCCGCTCACGCCGGCCAAGGCGCCGTTGGCGCTGAAGAGGCCCATGGCCTCGCCTTCCGACAGCGCCGAGTCGGCTGCGAGCGTGGTACCCGCCACGCTGATGAGCGACCACGCCAGCACGATGCCCCCGAAGAGCGCCAGTGCCAAGAGCCCCCGGTCCGCCAGGGGAAGCAGCGCTACTCCTGCGAGACCGGCGAGCATGATCACTCTGAAGGCGATGCCTGCGCGCAGCACTAGAGCGCAGCCGCTTTTCTCGACCCAGGCGCCGGCGGGGCCGTAAAGCAGGAGCCCCACTCCGGCCGCGGCGGCGTAGGCCCAAGCGATACGTTCGGTCGGGACACCGTACAGACGGGCGAGGAGTAGCGGGTAGAACGAGAAGATGAACGACGAACCCGTGTTGATCACGAACCAGAGCAGCTGGAAACGCAGCAGTGCCGCCGGTGCGCGCCTAAGGGCACGTATCGCCTTGCCAACGTGTACGAGGTGATAGGCGTGCGCCAGTGAGCCGAAGAGCGGCTCGACGTTCAGGTGTAGCGCCAAGTGGAACCGGGGCCGGCTCCCCGAGCCCGGCACCCGGGGCAGGCTTCGGCCGAAAGCCATGGCGATGAACGGCAGCAACGCCGTGATGCCGATGGCGAGGCCGAGCCCCAGGCCGCTGAGCAGGCCCGCCACCACGAAGCCACCGACCTGTCCGAGGGCGTACGCGGTCTGCAGCGAGCCGAGCCGGACGCTCCAACTCTCGCGCGGGTAGCGCTCGACGATGAAGAGGTTCGCCACCGTAGTGGTTGCCGCGATGCCCAGCCCGAGCACGAGGCTCTCGGCCACCAACAGGTAGGGGTCGTGAGTTAGGGACACGCTCGCCAGCGCCAGGCCCGTTAGGGCGAGGCCGCCGACGAAGAGCTGCGCGTGTGCACGCCACTTGTCGGCGAGTTGCCCCCACAGGGGGGCGCTCAACTGCCCGAAACTGAGGGCGGCCATGACCAACCCGACGTGGGCCGCCGTGCTGCCGCGGCTCACCCACAGGGGCAGCAGCAGCGGCGCCAGCCCGGCCGCTACCGCGCCAACCAGCGCATAGGCGACGAACCAGGGCTCGACGGTCGACTTGGTCGTGCGCAAACCTCCGCCGCCATGATAGGAGCGCGCACGTCACGAAGCCCGGTCGGCTCTCACGCCGGGTCGCCGAGCCGTGCCACCGGCACGCACATCATGAGATGTATACTTACATCATGTTACGCACGCAGATTCTACTGGAAAAGGAGGATGTCGAGCTCCTCGAGCGAGCAACACGCGAGACCGGAGCCTCGCGTTCTGAGTTGATCCGTCGGGCCGTGCGCAATACGTATGGCGAACCGAGTCTCGACGAGAGGCTGGCGGCATTGCGGCTCAGTGCCGGGTCGTGGCAGGACCGACGCTTCACTGGCGCTGAGTATGTAGATGAGGTAAGGGGCGGGTTGACGGAACGCCTGAGGCGTCAAGGGCTGGTTGACTAATAGCCGTCTGGGGGAGATGCCAAACCCGTGAAGATCATCGACAGCTCCGTTGCGATCGACCATCTGAGAGGCAGGCACGAAGCGACGGATCTGCTGTCGGGCTTGGTGGCCGCCGGTGAGGTGATCGCGGCCAGCGAACTCGTGCGCTTCGAGTTGCTGGCTGGCGCCCGCGCTACCGAGGCAGGCGCGCTCGAGGCGTTCTTCACTGTGCTCAAGTGGATTCCCGTTGACGAGGTTGTCGTGCGGGCCGCCGGTGCCCTCGCGCGGAAGCATCGACCGGCGCACGCGGGTATCGACACGGTTGACTATGTCATCGCGGCCACCGCAGCGCTCTTGGACGCCGACCTGTTGACCACGAACGTCGGGCACTTCCCGATGCTAAAGGGACTCAAGGCACCTTACTGACCCGCACGGTCGGTCATTCAGCCTAGCTACGTGCCAGGTCAAACCGGAGCGTGCGGCGACTCCCGCACGGGCCCACATCTGCATGTATTCAGAGAATTCCTCTATCCTGAACCCTATGAAATCCCAAGGCAGGGTTGGGAAACCGTCCGGCGCGGCGCCGACGGACCGGGCCCTCGTGGGCTTCGTGGTCGAGATGGGCCCCGCCCTGGCGACGGCGGGGTTACCCGCCCGACAGAGACACCGCGATGGTCCGGGAACTTGACAATATGATCCGCCTGCGGGAGGTGGGAGAGAAGGGTGACCCTATCGGGCGCCAACGCTGCGGCCCGCCGGGAGCGGCTGAGTGAGATGACGGACTTCTGCGCGTTGCTGGAATGCGAACTACCGGCCCTGATGCGGCCGTTCCACGACGAGAGGAACGCAAACCATGAGTAAGACCGATGCGATCCGGACCGTAGGGTTGACCAAGAAGTTCGGCAGCCTCGTGGCCGTCGACGATCTGGACCTGCAGGTACACGCCGGGGAGATCTTCGGGTTCCTCGGCCCCAACGGCGCAGGCAAATCGACTACCATCCGGATGTTGCTGAACCAGTTACGCGCCACGTCCGGCAGCGCAACGGTGCTCGGTCATGACATACGCGAGGAGTCACTGGAGATCCGTCGGCGCATCGGCTACGTGCCCGGCGACCTCGCCCTGTACCCGAAGCTGACGGGCCGCCAGACCATCGACTACTTCGCGGGCATCCGCGGCGGGGTCGACATGGCCTTCGTAGGCGATCTTGCCGAGCGGCTGGACGCCGACCTGTCCCGGAAGGTCGGTGAGTACTCCACCGGCAACCGGCAGAAGATCGGCCTCATCCAGGCTTTCATGCACCAGCCCGAACTGCTCATCCTGGACGAGCCGAACGCAGGGCTCGACCCGCTGGTGCAGCGAACTTTCCAGACGATGCTCCGTGAGGTGCGCGAGGAGGGGCGTACGGTGTTCCTGTCGTCTCACACCCTCTCGGAGGTGGAGCGAGTCGCCGATCGGGTGGGCATCATCCGCCACGGCAAGCTCGTGGTGGTCGAGCGGATCGACGAGCTGAAACGCAAGGCCATCCGCCGCCTGGAGTTCGAGTTCGCCACGCCGGTGCCGCCGGACGTCTTCAGCCACGTCGACCTGGTGCACGACGTCGAGGTCGACGGCGCCCACGCCCGCATCACTTACGAGGGTTCGGTCAACCCGGTCCTGAAGGCCGCCATGGCGTACGACGTGGTCAACTTGCGGTCGCGCGATGCGGACCTAGAGGAGATCTTCCTGGCCTACTACCGCGATAGCCCCGACGACACCACGTTCATCGACGAGGGTGCGCCGTCTGGCAACTCGGTCCAGCGGGACCAAGGGGCAGGTCATGATCGCTGAACTACTACGCCACGAGGTGCGGCGGCGCGCAGTCGGGGCAGGCGTCCTCGCCGTGATACTTGGCGCCTTCGGTGCCCTGGCGCTGGCGATCGCCGAAGCGCTCGGTGGCTTCATCGAGGAGATGACCGCCAACTTCCCGGACGTGCTCACGGCCCTCGTGGGTAGCAACGTACCGGGCGGTTACGTCGTAGGTGAGATGTTCAACCTGGTCTTCCCGATCGCGGTGGTGGTATTCGCCATCATCGGCGGGGCGGGCGCCCTGGCAGGGGAGGAGCGGGACGGCACGATGGCGATCCTCTCGGCCCAACCCGTTACTCGCGCCAGGCTGCTGTGGACCAAGGCCGCCGGAGTCGCCCTGGCGTTGGTCGTGGTGGTGAGCGTGAACTGGGTGGTGATGGCGATCTTCATCGCGGCCGACGCCACCGAGTTGACGCTGGTCGGCCTTACCGGCGGCACGATCCACCTGCTGTTCCTCGGTATGGCGTTCGGTGCCGTAGCCTTCGCGGCCGCCGCGGCAACCGGCCTACCCGCGCTTGGCTCGGGCGTTGCGGGCGGGATCGCGGTCGCCGCCTACCTGGCGGCCACCATGCTGCCGCTCGCCGGCCTCGAGGCTTGGGCGAAGGTGAGCCCCTGGTACTACTACCTTGCCGACTCCGACCCCCTGAGGTACGGCATCAACCTGGCTGACCTAGGCATCTTCACCGCCATCGCGGCGGTCGTGATGGCTGTCGCGGCTGTCGCCTTTCCCCGGCGCGACCTGAGGGGCTGAACCATGACTACCCCCAGTTCCGGTTCACTGACTCCGGCGCGCGCCACGCCAGCCACCACGGCGTCGAAGTGGCGCACCATCTACACCCGGGCCGTGGCAGACAAGACCGTCCTGGTCAGCGTCTTGGCGTTCTACGGCCTTGCGATGGCCGTGGGCGTCGGTGCGCTATGGCCGCCGCTGCAGGAGACTTTCGCGGCCATAGCCGGGAAGTTCCCAGCCGCCTTCGACGCCCTTCTGGGCGGGCTGTCCATCGCCACGCCAGCGGGCTGGATGCACGCCGAGCTGATGTCGCTGATGGGTCCTGGTTTCCTCATCGCCATGGCCATGATGTCTGCGGTGTCGGCCCCCGCCGGCGAGGAACAGGACCGCACGCTGGGGCTGGTGCTGTCTACCGGCGTCACGCGAACCACCTTCCTCGCCGCCAAGGCCGCGGCCATGGTCACGCACGTGCTCATCGTTGCCGCCGCGTTGTTCGTGGGCATGTTGATCGCCGGGCGGGTCGGTGGCCTCGGCATCCCGGTTCTCGACTCGCTCGCAGCCACGGTCAACATGATCCTCATCGCCTTGGTCTACGGCGCCATCACCCTTACGTTGGGCGCCATAACCGCCGACAGGCGCCTCACCCTGTCGATCACCGGAGCGTTGCTGGGCGTGTCGTTCATCGCCGCGAGCTTCCTGGGCCTCGTCGATTCGTTGGTGTGGTTGTCCAAGATCAACTTCTGGTATCCGTACATGGCCAGTCCGGCCCTGGCCGAAGGTCTCGACTGGGGCAACGCCGCCATCATGGCCGGCCTCGCGGTGGGCATTGGAGCGATTGCCTTCACCATTTTCCCGCGTCGCAAGGACCTTCGTGGCTGACCGGCGCGTTGCCGCGGCCACGGCACCTGCCCGGCTTCGCCTCGTGAGCGCTTATCGTGACCATTGGGACCGAAAAGCTTGAGACACGGACAAACTTGAGAAGGACACGATTGGGCCATTGGCGACAGACAGGGCGGCGCTCGAGCCGGCATGGTCGTGGTTGCGAGATTGCGCAAGGACTTTCTGATGGCCTGCAGGTCCTTGGGCAGAAGGAGGCCGATCTGGTGCAGCGAATTCTGATGCTACTGGCGCTTTGCTTCAGCGCCGCCTTGCCTACGAGTGCCACTGCCGCTGGTGGCCCTGCTCCTAGTGCTACTGCTACCGGTAGCTCCTCAGGACCGATAGAGGACTTCATCGATGACGCCATGCCTGCTTCCGGCGTTCCCGGCGTGGCCTACGCCGTGGTGGCCGACGGTCAGATCACGACGGCCGGTGCGCGCGGGGTTGCCAAGCTCGGAGGCGACACGGCCGTCACGCCCGACACGCCGTTCGTGATCGGCTCGATCTCCAAGAGCTTCACGGCGCTCGCCATCATGCAACTGGTCGAGGCGGGCAAGGTCGGCCTGGACAGCGAGCTCTCGCTCTACCTTGACGAGTTCTCGGGCCGACCTGCAGGCGCGATCACGGTCCGGCAGTTGCTCAGTCACACGAGCGGCTTCTCCACGGTGCAGGGGAACGCGGGCCATCCGGAGGCCACCGGTGGGAAGGATGACCTTGCACGCGGGGTAGAACGGCTGGCAGGGGTGACGCCTGCCTACAGGCCCGGCGAGAAGTGGGACTACTCGAACGCGAACTACGAGATCCTTGGTCGCCTGATCGAAGTCGTGAGCGGCCGGGAATACCAAACCTACGTGGCCAGCAACATCCTGGAGCCTGTCGGCATGGACCACAGCTTCGTTTCTGACGGTAAGGTCCATGCGTCGATGGCGACCGGGCACCGGCCGTGGTTCGGCAGGAAAAAGCCGCTCGCCGACAACACGACAGGCCGCGCGACGGCTCCGCAAGGCGGAATCGTGGCGAGCGCGAACGACCTGGCGCGCTATCTCGCAATGATGATGAACGGCGAGGACAATGTGCTGAGCGCCGCCGGCAAGGCGCTGATGATGCGACCCGCCAGCGCCGTATCGCCGGGGTACGGCTTTGGCTGGAACGTGTATCCCGACGACGGGGTGGTGTGGCACGACGGGGTCAGCCCCGGCGTCGAAACGCTCGCGACGATGCTCCCTGACCAACGGAGGGCGGTCGTAGTGCTCGTCAACGGCGGCAGTGGTATGGGCTTCGGAGAGACGGGGCACCTGCGCGTGGGCATCTCCGATAGGGCACTTGGTCTCAGCTACGACAGTTACGGGTCCGGTTGGTCCCGAAAGGTTCTGTTCATCAGTCTTGTGATCCTGCCGTTCATCTACGTCTTCGGCATGTTCAAGGCGTGGGTCGGCCGCGCCAAGGTTCGCGCCAAGCGCCGCGCCAAGGCCGGCGCTTTCGGCCTGTTCAGCCTCTGGTTCCCGCTGCTCACCACCAGCGCCGCGGCGTGGGTTCTCCTCGTTCTGGTGCCGAGCCTGTTCGGTACCCCGATCCGGACCCTGGTTTATTTCCAGCCCGATTTCGGTCTGGCCTTCGTTGCCTCCGCCATCACCGGTGTGCTGTGGGCCGTGTTCAGACTCGGCGTGGCCTACACCGGCGCAGCCTCGCCCGATTGAACCGGCTTGGGCGCCTGGTTGATTGGCCGCGAGGTCGCACTCCTGGAGGCCGCACTGTCTCGTGCTACACTGAACCCGGGTTACACGAGGAGCGGTTGGAAGATGGCGAACCTGACGATTACTGTGGACGAGGAACTGCTCAAGCGGGCGAGGATGCGCGCGCTCGAACAAGGCACTTCCGTCAACGCAGTGTTGCGCGACTACCTGGAAAGTTATGCGGGCCTAGCAGCCGAGCGTAATGCAGCGGCTAGAGCCATCCTCGAACTGTCCGAAACCGCCCAATCGCGCCACGAAGGGCCTCGTTGGACGCGAGACGAGCTTCACCAACGCTAGATGGGACGCGTCTTCTTCGATACCAGTGTCCTCGTCTATCTCTTCGACCGGGCTGCGCCAGAGAAGCAAGCCCGGGCCCGGGAACTTCTTGACAGGCACAGCAGAGACGGCAGCCTCGTCTTGAGCACCCAGGTGCTACAGGAGTTCTTCGTAGCCACGACCCGCAGGCTGTCGACGCCGCTTGGCCTTTCGGAGGCCCTTGGGATAGTCCGGAAACTTGCAGTATTCCCGATCGTTCGAGTGGACCCAGACCTGATAGTTAGTGCGGGCGAGAGGACCACGCGCGAGATGGTCCCCTTCTGGGACGCCCTCATCGTCGAGGCGGCTCTGGCAGCGAGTGCAACCCGGCTGTTCTCCGAGGATCTGCAGCACGGCCAGACGATATCGAGCCTGATCGTGGAGAACCCTTTCACCTGACCGGGCCAACTTCCGGGTCGCCAAGTAGGTAGGGCTGCGCCTTAATAACGGTGCCACCAAGACGTGCCACAGCATCTGCAACCATGGTCTAGCGCCGGCGAGCACGCTCGTGACCAGCACATGGACGCTGGTCGAGTTCGCGAGCGCCCTCACTCGGCTCAAGCGAACGAACCGGCTGGAAGGCGACCCGCGGGTCATCGCCGCGACCCTCGAGAGTCATGCGCGCAACGTCTATAGGATTCTCAACCCCGATTCGCACGACTTTCTGATTTCTGAGTGCGCGTGAACTCCTGCTCCACGACCCCCGGCTCGGGCTCCGAGGCCCGGACGCCTTGCATCTGGCGGTAGTGAAGCGGCAGGGAGAAACGCTATACACGCTCGACCGGAGGCTGCTCGAGTGCGCCTGCGCCCTAGCCATCCCGGCCACTGACGCCGGCGTGTTGGAGGCGTGATCGCTGCAGGTCGGCCTGAGGCAGCTTCTTCTCGGACGATCGGCTCCGATCTGAACCGGCCCAACGCTCCTCGAGTCAAGCAGCTCTTGGCAAGCCGAAACCTATTCGCCCGTTGCCGGCACGTCCCGGCCGGCAAGCTCGAGGATGCGCCCCAGGCCGCCGGCGAAATCGTCCAACCGGGGCCAGTCCGGTGGGAAGGGCTGAGACCGGGTGACGTCGTTGGTGATCACGACCACTGGCACGCCGGCGGCCACCGCTGCGGTGGCACCATTCAGGGAGTCCTCCAGCGCAAGGGCCTCCTCGGGCCTTACGCCCAGCTGCGCTACGGCCAAGCTGTAGAGCTCGGGATCGGGCTTGACCCGGCGTACGTCGTCCTGGGTGGCGAGAACGGGGAAGAGCCGCAGCAGGTCGTGCTTCTCCAGCCACTCCTCCACCCAGGCCCTGCCGCTGCTCGTGGCTATCGCCAGCTTGAGACCACGCTCCTGCGCCTCGCGGATGACCTGGGGGATGCCGGGGCGCACATCCAGTTCGTTCACCGCTGCCAAGATTCCCGCGCGTAGGCCGGGGTAGAGCTCGTCGCGGCGGAGCCGGACCTCCTCGGGCAACGAGGCCCACGGGTCGAACGCCCCCCAGGTGCCGATGCCCCGCTGCCAGTCGCTCAGCTTCAGTTCCAGGCCGTGCTCCCGGTAGAACCCTTGCCAATGGCGGAACTCGGCCGTTTCGGTATCCAGGATCGTGCCGTCGAAATCGAAGATCACTGCCTGTAGCATCGGCCTACTCTACGTCGCTAAGCGATTTGGTCGTTAGGCGTCCAGTGTCGCTCAAGGGTGGAGGATGGTTACGCCGACTGGCGCGAAGCTCCCCATCGACGCGAGCACCTCGCCCGCTGCCCCCAGCGGCCGCCGCGCGCCTATCAACGCCTCGAGCGGCGCGTCGCTGCTGGCGATGAAGTCGAGCATCTCCGGGTAGCGCCGCGCCTGCATGCCGTGCGTGCCCAAGATGCTGAGCTCGCGCTTGATTGCAAGTTCGAGCGGTACGTTGGGAGTAGCGTCTTGCCCCAGCAATAGACCGAGCTGGAGGTGTCGGCCGCGCTTGCGCAAGGAGCGCACCCCCTGGCCGGCCGTCGACGCGCTCCCCAGTGCGTCGACGCTGACGTGGGCTCCGCCTCCTGTCAGTTCGAGGATTGCCTCTACGGGGTCGGTCTCGGAGACGTTCACGACGGCGTGGCCCCCCAATTCCTGGGCGAGATCGAGCTTCTCCTGCACCGTGTCGACTGCTATCACGCGAGCGCCCATGCGTGACGCGATCATGACGGCGGAGAGGCCCACGCCGCCGCAGCCGAACACCGCCACCGACTCACCGGGCTTCACGCGCGCGTGCGCCGTCAGCCCCGCATACGAAGTGGTGAAGCGGCAACCGAGGCTGGCGGCAACGTCGAAGCCCAACTCTTCGGGCAAGGGGACCAGGTTGACGTCGGCCCACGGGACCATCACCAGCTCCGCGAAGCTGCCCCAGCCGTCGAAGCCGGGCTGGTACTCGTGCTCACAGAGGTTCTGGTGCCCGGCCCCACACTCCACGCAGGAGCCGCAGCCGCAGCAGAACGGTGCGGTTACGCGCTCGCCGCCCTGGAACCGCTGCACTCTCGCGCCGACCGCGCGCACCACGCCGGCGAACTCGTGCCCTGGCACGTGGGGGAAGGCCACTGTCGGGTCGTGGCCCACCCAGGCGTGCCAGTCGCTGCGGCAAACGCCGGTGGCGCGCACCTCCACCAGGGCGCCGTGCGGCGGCAGGGCGGGTTCCGGCACCGTCGTGAGGACGGGAGCGGCGTTGGGGGCGTCAACGAGGATAGCGCGCATGCCCGATGCTAACCCTGTGCTTCGGCGGCCTGCGCGCGTGGTCTCCTGGCCCGGCAGCTACCTCTTCACCACCACCTCGAACTGGGCGTGCTCCACCCAGTCGTACCAGAGTGCTACTCGTGGCTCGACGGGCGACGGGTTGTCGACACGCCCCCAGTTCGCGAAGGCGAACAGTGTAACCAAGTACTCGTTCTTGCCGCGATCGAAGAAAGCTACCAACCAGGGCGGTGAAGCAGCCATCAGCGTGGGATCGCCAGGTGCACGCCAGTTGCACAACCCGTAGTAGTCGTTTACCCAGCCGGGCTCGGCTGACCCTCCAACGAACTTGGCGTTGGGATCGATGACGACCGTGTGGTTTGGCCCGCGCAGGCGGAAGTCCTGGTTGCCGTTGCGTACGTCGCCCTGGCCGCCTACACCGCGAAGGTAGATGGTGTAGCTCGTGGCGCCTTCCTCGGCCTTGAAGCGGAGGTTCATCTCGGCGCACGGGAAGCTCAAGCCGTCCATGTGCCTATCCGGATGAGTGGAGCCGTACGTGACCTCCAGCCGAGGGTCGAGGAACCGATCATCACCACGGACCTCGGCTGCCATGCGCGCGATGGGGCTCGCGCCCGCGGGGATGCTGACAGCGCCCTCCTCGACCTCGAAGATCTCGACCGTGACGGTGTCGCGGTCACTGTCCTCGATGCCGTTCGGGGAGTCATGGAAGTACCACACCTCCCGCGAGGACGTCGTGAAAGTGGTTCCGCTCTGCAGCAGGTCGTCGATCTCGCCGTGAACGCCACTGGTTGCCCAGCGATAGAGGTAGTTGCCGCTCGTCGAACCCTTGGGGATGACGGTGAACCGAGCCGATGACTGGTTGCGGGAGACTATTGCGGACGCAGGCGAGAGGGCGAACAGGGCGGGGGCCGATACGGCGGTCCAGTCGATGACGCTCGGCGAGCTCGCCAGGTCGTGCATGATCTTGGCGATGTCTCCGCTGACGAGCGCGCCTTGCACCGCCGCCGCGACGGCGGTGGCGCCGGCCCGAGAACTGAGGCGCTTCTCCATGGCGTCGATGGTGGCCTTGTTCTTGGTGCTCTCGTCCAGGGCGTCTTTCACGACGTTCAGCATGTCGAGCCTGTAGGTGCGGTTCTCGATCAGCTCGGCCATCAGGAACCTCAAGGCGTTGCCGTAGCCCGCCTGCCCCTGGGTCAGGTAGACGCCGAGTTGCGCGAGGTGTTTATCGTGGATGATCCGCACCCGCTCACGGGCCTTGTTCAGTTTCGCGGCGTCCAGCTTGGCCATGCTCCCGAGACCGTAGACCTCGATGAGGGGCAGGAGAAGGTCGTCGAGGAACAGCTCGACGGACTTCTCCACGACGATCTCGTCCCAGGCGTCATGAAAACCTGTGAATCGCTCGTCGGACATTATGGGCCAAGCGGCGTTGGCTGTGCTGGGTCCGATGAGGATCAGTTGGTAGTGCGTGCGGCTGGCGCCATCGTGGCCGACCAACGCCAGCGGTGTGCTGAGTACGGGCGACCAAGGCGAAGCGCCGGTTACCACGTCTAGCAAGGCGTTAAAGAACTCCAGCTGGCCGGTAGCGGGCACCTCCACTCTGCCTACCAGCACCGGTGGATTGGTCGGGTGCTTCGCGCGATCGGCGTCTTCCCAGGCGACCTCGTAGGCGAGCAGCGCTGCAGGCCGGCGGTAGGAGTTCTGAGCGACTACTCCGGAGCCGGCGGGGTTGTGCAGCACCTTGACGCCGGCCTGAGCCGCGCTCGGTTCGATGACGATGTTGTCGCCCTCGACGGCAGCCGGAACGATCAGCTCGAAGTCAAACAGCGCTTGCGGTTCGCTGCCCGGGGAAGCCACCAAGCTAGGCGGAATGGCCGGCGCGAGTCCTGCTACTCCCGCGGCACCCAGAACATCTCCGTGAGCGGCCTGAAGGGCAGCCAGCACCCCGTCGTCCGGGTCGGCCACACCGTTGCCGCCTGCCAGGAGCTGGCGCTCCAGTTCGGTGGCCAGCCTGGCGGCAGCGGGTGCGCCAGTCAACAGCGAGCGCACCTTGTCCTGCTGCTCCCTAGGGAGCCACATGCCGCCGACCAGGTAGTAGAGGAGAGAGTTTGCCGTGCTGGCGAGCGAGATGTCGATGGAGTCGCTGCCGGCGCGGGTCTCGTCGTCGCTGTCGGTGACGCCGAGAAGAAGCAGGCGACCTGCCGCGGTCTCCACGCCGATCTCGACCGCAGCGCCGCCGAACACGTTGATGGTGAACTCGCCGTTGGCCGAGACAGGTGCCGTGCCGTTCGCGCCGCTGACCGTCAGTGACGCTAGGTTGACGCCGTGGCCAGTAGGTAGCGAGATCTTGCCGGCTATGGTACGCACTCTAGTCGGGTCGGGTTGCTTAGGGCTCGATGGTCCGCCGCAGGCGGTCAACACCGCCAGCAGAAACGCAGCCAGGATGAACGTGATGTTTAGGTGGGCCGAGCGGTTGGATTCGCGCATGCCGCAACGTACGAGGTAGCACATTAATGTGCACCTAATTTGCGCCAGTGCCGCCTGTTCGAGTGGCGGTCACACCGCAGAGACAGAGGGACTTCCATGGCCGGTGGGAGCGACATGCCTTCGGACCATCGCTATGTTGCATCAACGCATCACGTTATGCGGTGATATGATGTGACATGCGAACGACGATAACGCTCGATCCCGACGTTCATGGCGCCGTCCAGCAACTGATGCGCGAGCGCGGCCTGAGCTTCAAGGAGGCGGTGAACACGGCTATCCGGCTAGGGCTGATCGGCGACGGGCACGGCGATCAGTTCACGTTCCCGACGCACCGCATGGGGCGTGCCAGGATCCATCTCGACAAGGCCCTGGCGGTGGCGGCCGCGATGGAAGACGAGGAGCTGCTCCACAAGCGGCAGTTGCGCAAGTGACGGTAGTCGATGCCAACGTGTTGCTCTACGCCGTAGACGAGGAGGCGGAGAATCATGAGCTCGCGCGGGACTGGTTGTTGGGGGTCCTCAGGAGCAAAGAGACCGTGGTGCTCCCCTGGGTTTCCCTGCTCGCCTTCCTACGCATCTCGACGAGTCCTAGGATCTATCCGACTCCGCTCACGGTCGAGGAAGCCAGCGAGGTAGTCGATGCCTGGTTGAGCCGCCCGAACGTGGTGCCGGCAACGGGCGGGCGTGAGCATTGGGGGATCCTCCGCCGCCTCCTCGAGACCAGCGGCGCTGGTGGCAACCTCGTGACTGACGCTCACGTCGCCGCGTTCGCGCTCGAGATGGGGGCGACGGTCACGACCTTCGACAATGACTTCGGGCGCTTCCCGGGCGTCGAATGGCGGCGACCGTCGTAAGTAACGGAGGCGCCCCGAAGTCGGTGCCCGCTGAAGACTTGACCGCCTCGCCGCTTCTCGCTCCGCACTTCCGTGCCTTCCATTACAATGCAACGTCAATTCCGAACGCGGAAGCCCGGAGGCACTCGTATGGGAACCCTGCTCGCCCTTTTCCTAGTGATCTCGTTGAACCTGGCGCCCGGGGGCAGCCAGTCGGTCACCATCGACAACTACGTCGTGGAGGGTGTCGGTATCTACCCGGACGCGACCACGCTCCTCATGACCAAGAACGACGACGCGACCTGGTTACTTCGTGACGCACAAGGGAACCCATGGTTCACGGTCGCCGTGGACGGTCCGATGCTCTCGATTTCGAGCGCCGGTAGCAGCGGCGACGCCGTCGACATCGGAGCCGCCCTCGGACTCCCGGCAGAGCCCTGGTGGTCGGGCGACGCCGTGGAGCCCGCGGGGCTCCCCCCGATCCCCCTAACGCACCTTCCCAATGGCGTCGACGTTGCGGTCGATGGGCAACTGGCCGCCGAGATTCGGTGGTAGTCGACCCAGGACGCCTCGGGCGTGAGCAGGTCGATAACTGTTAACTGAGCGCTCCTCCCGCTAGTGGTGTACAGGGCGGGCAGAAACCAACGCATTCGCGGCTCCTTTCGGGCATAGCGCGGCAGGGGAGACCCGTGCCCCTGAAGGCGCTTTGTCGCTCCTCAAGACTCGGGTCGGGGTGCTACGTGGCTCCGTCCCTGCGCTTTGGCCCGCCGACGCGATCCGCGTTAGGGTGCCACGTAAGCCGCCGTAAGGAACGAGTCTCTCTCGAGGAGGTAACTATGAGAACCCCTAACGCCTTTCGCCTCGGGGCGTCATTCTTGATCGCCACCGCTTTCACGCTGCTGCTCGCCATGACAGCAAGCGCCATTGCGCAGGAGGGCGGTCCGGTACGTTTCGAAGATCCCGCCCTGGAGCGCGCCGTGCGTGGCCAGGTCGTCCTGGACGAGGGTGAACCCCTGCAAGCGTCGGACGTAGCGCAGATCGAGCGGCTGTGGGTGGAATGGCCCGACGACGCAGACCGCATCGAGTCGCTGGCCGGCATCGAGGCCCTGACGGGCCTGACCTACCTGAACCTGCGCGATCACGACGTTCAGGACCTGCAACCGCTAGCGGGCCTCACCAACCTGGAGTCACTGTCTCTCGATAGGAACCGCATCACCAACCTGGAGCCGCTGGCCGGGCTCCAGAGGCTCGACCGCCTGGTTCTTAGTAGGAACCAGATCGTGGACGCCAGTGGCTTAGCAGGCCTGAACGAGCTCGAGTTCTTGGACCTGAGCGACAACCACTTGCGCGACGCCTCGGGCCTGGCGGGCCTGGACCAACTCTCGACCCTCTTCCTGCACGACAACGCACTATCAGACTTGAGTGTGTTGACGGAGTTGCCGAACCTGATGCGCGTATCCCTGTGGGGCAACCCGAACCTCGACACCTGCGCCGGTTCAGCACCGCGGCAGGTGATCGATGAACTCACGGCCCGTGGCGTGGACGTAGCCTACGTGGAGCGCGGCGCCGGCGGTGAGGCGTGCGCCGAGTATGCCTCCGCCGCTCCCGTGACGATAGCCATGGAAACGGGTGGGCACGAGGAGTCGGTGTTGGTAGCTGGTGGCCGTCTGGCCCGCCTGAACCCCGACGGGACCCGCGTGGTCGTCTCGTGCGTGGGCACCGTGCAGCCGGTGTACGTCATCAACGAGGAACGCGGCGTCTACTGGTACGGACTCATGCAGGACCTCGCACAGGAACTCTCCAGCTTCATCGCCGTTCACCTCCTTCCGGACGATCCGGAGGTCAGGTATGCCGTCGACGTCCGCGCCGAAGAGGCCGGCGAAGAAGACGTGGCCGGGTACACCGCGCAGCACTACCGGGTGGAGTGGCGCCCGAACGAGGAGGAGGGCGGCGCCGATCACGACTGGGCGCTGATGCAAGAAGTGTGGGTGGCTCCGGAGCTGGGCAGCGAACTCCAAGCGACGGGCTGTTATCAGGTGGCCGCGTTCCTCGAGACTTTCCAGCTCCTCCAGGGCACCTTCTCGTCGCAACGGTTCTACGGTCTGGCGGGCAGCCAGGATTATGGGATGGCTGTGACTGCCGGGTTCCCCGTGCGCGCCGTCATGTACGTGCCCGCCTCGGGCGACACCGTGGTGACGGAAGTGACCGGCGTGGACGCGGTGGCGCCGGC
>JACDJA010001149.1_pt1 | contig 23503 bp, 22 predicted proteins | sample 7449241 | NCBI WGS metagenome assembly JACDJA01 (sample SAMN14253289, study PRJNA609438) | sludge metagenome | isolation source: initial anaerobic sludge | collected 2018-12-20 | reverse complement strand
TAAACCTCTCTTCTTGGATTCAAAGCAAAGCTTCTCATCCAATTCATCTCACTAAAGCTTCGGCTATCGCCTCAGAAAACTAAACCTCTCTTCTTGGATTCAAAGCAAAGCTTCTCATCCAATTCATCTCACTAAAGCTTCGGCTATCGCCTCAGAAAACTAAACCTCTCTTCTTGGATTCAAAGCAAAGCTTCTCATCCAAAATTGTCACCCTGAACTTGTTTCAGGGTCTATTTTAGATTCTGAAACGAGTTCAGAACGACTTTACACCTACACACTAAAGACCAGTTACGCACCTTCATTCATTATAGATAAAAACTCTTCATTGGTTTTTGTTTTTAACATTTTAGAGAAAAGAAACTTCAAGCCCTCAACCTCTTCCATATTTTGCATAGCATTTCTAATAGCCCATACTTTTTGTAGTGTTTCCGGAGTAAGGAGAAGTTCCTCTTTTCTCGTACCCGATTTTGTCACATCGATAGCAGGATAAATTCTTCTATCGGCAATGTTTCTTCCCAATATGACCTCTGAATTCCCCGTACCTTTAAACTCTTCAAAAATAACCTCATCCATTCTACTGCCCGTCTCTATAAGTGCCGTTGCAATGATAGTAAGGCTTCCGCCCTCTTCTATGTTTCTTGCTGCTCCAAAGAATCTCTTTGGTTTATGGAGCGCATTGGCATCAACTCCGCCCGAGAGCACTTTCCCAGAGCTTGGAGTGACGGTATTGTATGCTCTAGCAAGCCTTGTGATTGAATCAAGCAGTATCACGACATCAAGTCCCATCTCAACTCGTCTTTTTGCACGCTCTATGACCATCTCTGCCGTTCTTACATGATTTTGTGCAGGTAAGTCAAATGTAGAGCTGTATACTTCGCCTTTAACCGAACGCTGCATATCGGTTACCTCTTCAGGTCGTTCATCAACAAGCAATACCATCAACGATGCATCCGGGTTATTGTGTGTAATACCGTGTGCTAATTCTTTGAGAAGTTCCGTCTTTCCTGTCCTTGGAGGTGCAACGATAAGCGCTCTTTGCCCTTTACCGATAGGCGTAAAAAGATCAAGTACCCTACCTGTAAGTTTCATTGTATTGTATTCAAGTTTTAATTGATCATTTGCATAGAGTGGTGTGAGGTTGTCAAAAAGAGGTCTTTTTTTTGATTTTTCAGGCGCAAGGTAGTTGATCGCCTCTATCTTAAGAAGCGCATAATACTTCTCTTGCTCTTTTGGAGATCTGACTTGCCCTGTGACAATATCGCCGCTTCTCAATGCAAAGAGTTTGATCTGCGTGGCGCTCACATAAGTATCGTTTGTTGAATTTGCGAAGTTACCGTCAAGCGATCGCAAAAATCCATACCCATCATTCATCATCTCTAATATACCTGTAAAAAGGATGTATCCACCCTGACTTACTTGAGACTTTAAGATTTCAAATATAAGGTCTTTTCTTTGATATTCATTGGGATTTTCTACTTGGAGTTCTCCGGCGATTTCAACAAGTTCACTCAAGGGTTTTTGCTGAAGATCCTCTATCGTATAGCCTTGTACGGGCACGTGGGTTCTATTTTTTTTATTATTTGGTTTTTTATTGTTATTTTCGTTCATGTTTCCTCTTGGAATAGTACTTAGCTTGATAATTTTTGCAGATTAACATAATTTTGAGTTAAATTCACTTTGATTATACTTTCTTTTTACTTAAATAACAAACATCACATCAATGCAATATATAAAAGAGGGGTATAAATCAAAATACCGGAGAGAAAAAAGATCTTATAAATCCTCTTGTGCAACAAAGACTCCATCTCCACAGAAAGCTTTTGTTCTATAAAGAGCTTGCGAACGAGCTCAATCTTCATAAAGATATCAAATATCTTAAAAGCTATGATAATAATCATCGATATATTGAGTCTCCCGGTTGCTAAAACAACAAAAAGGACAAAGTAAAAAGAGGGATGCATCAACAGAAATACAAAGATACTTTTACTGTAATATCTATAGGCTTTTTCTAGTATTTGATAGAGTGTGTCCGAATACTGCCATGCAATCTCAAAAAGCTCAAAAATTATGAGAAAAAATATATAAACCCAAGCATCTTCCATTTGGCTATTTTACCTACATTTGGATAAAATAATTCACTTATTACTTTTGGGGAGAAAAATTGGCAGATATCAAATGTACGCATTGCAATCTTACTTTTGATGAAAGCGTTATGATAGTCGAGAAAGACGGAGATAAAACATGCTATTTCTGTTGCCATGGATGTCAAGGAGTCTATCATCTTCTCAAAAATGAAGGGCTTGATACCTTCTATGCAAAGCTTGGAGAAAATACCCTCACTCCTCCTAGAGAGAGTGAAAAAGAAGAACTTGAAAAATATGACTATGAGGGCTTCCAAAATAGATATACAAAGCTGCGTGAAGATGGACTAAGAGAGATTAATCTTGTCATCGAGGGTATTCACTGCTCAGCGTGTGTTTGGCTCAACGAGAAGGTGCTTAGAAAAACAGATGGTGTCATAGAAGCAGATATCAACTATACAACAAATAAAGCAAAAGTTGTTTGGGATGACTCCACAATCAAACTCTCAAAGATCATAGAGACTATACGATCCATAGGCTATAACGCTTTTCCATACGACCCAAAACTCCAAGAAGAGTATGCAACAAAAAAGAGAAAAGATTACTATATGCGCATCCTTGTAGCGGTCTTTGGAATGATGAATATCATGTGGATTGCCGTGGCGCAGTATGCCGGATATTTTGCAGGGATTGAACAAAAATTCAAAGATATATTGAGTGTTGCAGAATTTATACTAACAACCCCTGTGCTTTTTTATAGCGGGTGGGTATTTTTCAGGGGTGCTTATTATGGCTTTAGAAACCGTATGGTCAACATGGATACTCTCGTTGCTTCAGGCGCGCTCCTTACTTACCTCTACTCAATCTACGCAATGATTACTAAAAATGGAGAGGTCTATTTCGAATCGGTTGTTATGATTATCACTTTTGTTTTAGTAGGAAAATATCTTGAGGTGCTCGGCAAGAAACAAGCTGTCGATACGCTTGATCTTCTTAAGAGCACCATTCCTACCGAGGTGATAAAATTACAAAATAACGGAGAAAAAGTTATCTGCGCTGTTGAAAACATAAATATAGGGGATATACTAGAGATAAAAGCCGGAGAAAAAGTAGTCATAGACGGTAAGATCGTTGAAGGGAGTGGTTATTTTGATGAAAGTTCACTCAGTGGTGAGAGTATACCTATCTTCAAAAAAGAAGGAGATGTAGTGCTTAGCGGTTCTGTATGTTCAGATGCACTTATCCGCTATGAAGCAACAAAAGATGCATCCAACTCTTTGCTTGCCTCTATCGTAACACTTTTAGAAGACTCGATCACCAAAAAACCAAAGATAGAACAGATAGCCAATAGTATCTCGGGGTATTTTTCTGTCATCATCCTTCTCATAGCAATCGCTACATTTTTTGGATGGTGGTATTTTTCGCAAGATGTGCAAAGAGCGCTGATTGTAAGTATCTCGGTTATCGTCATAGCATGCCCGTGCGCACTTGGACTTGCAACACCTATGGCTACACTTGTTGGTATCGGTGTAGCTGCTAGAAGAGGTATTTTATTTAAAGAAGCTACATTTTTAGAGACGATGGCGAAAAGTACACTCGTAGCACTCGACAAAACAGGCACGGTTACCGAGGGAAAACCATCCGTCATTGTCGCCAACATCTCTAAAGATGTAGATGCAAGACTTATCTACTCACTTGTCTCTACATCCACGCACCCTATTAGTCTCGGTGTTAAAAATTATCTTGAAGCGCAATTTGAAGATATACAAACAGTTGCAATTAAAGATGCAAAAAATATTCAAGGCAGGGGTATTAGCGGCGTCTATGGTGATAAGAAAATCTATGGTGGCAATGAAGCGTATATGAATGAACTTGGCATCACAATCACAAATAAACCGCTCAATTCTCTCTTTTTTATAGCAGATGAGACAAAACTCTTAGCAACCTTTGAGCTCAAAGATCAACTCAAGGAGGGAGCAAGAGAGACGATAGACAATCTCAAAAAACTGGGACTTAAGGTCATCATGCTCACCGGCGATCATAAACAAAGCGCAAAAGCAATTGCGCAAGAAGCAGGAATTAAGGAGTATCACTCTGAACTTTTACCGCAAGACAAGGCTGCTTTTATCGATGAGCTTAAAGCAAAAGGGGAGATCGTCACAATGGTGGGTGACGGTATCAATGACTCAATAGCGCTTTCAAAATCAAACATCGCTATTGCTATGGGAGGTGGCGCGGATGTCGCTATAGGTGTCAGCGATGTTGTACTACTTGACGAAAGTGTGGGAAAAATAGAGGATGCCTTTAGAATATCAAAACGAAGCTATAGAGCCATTAAAGAGAATATTTCATTTTCAATTATTTATAATATAATAGCAGTACCGATGGCCATAATGGGCTATGTCTATCCACTTGTAGCAGCACTCTCTATGAGTTTAAGCTCACTTGTTGTCGTAGGAAATTCTATTAGAATCAAAAGATTGCACTTTAAGGAAAACAGATGAGCAGTTCTATCATGATATTGATGCTGAGCGTCTCTACATTTTTAGGAGCCTTAGGACTCATCGCTCTTCTTTGGGGCGTAAAAACAGGACAATTTGATGATAAATCAAAGTTTTTAGACGGTGCAAGATATGATAATGAGGAAGAGCTTCGAGATGCTGTGATGATGGAAGAGAAGCAAAAAGCACAAAAAGAAAAAAGAGTATAGACCTGCTGATTAGAGGATGGAAATGATAAAAAAATCTATATTTAGAGAGTATGATATCAGAGGCATATTTAATGAAGAACTCAATGAGCAGAGTGTTAAGCTCATAGGGTATTTCTTGGGCAAAAAGATAGCACAGCTTGGAGGTATCGTAGCCATAGGTTATGATGCACGAACCCATTCACCCATTCTTAGAGACTACCTTGCAAGTGGTCTTAACTATAGTGGATGTCGCGTGCTTGATATGGGCATGGTTGCAACACCTATAAACTATTTTGCAAACTACAATAGACCAAAAGAGATAGACCAAGATATCAATGCTTCCATCATGATAACAGGTTCACACAATCCAAGTCAATATAATGGCTTTAAGATTACGATAGACAAAAAGCCTTTTTTTGGAGAGGACATTTACGCGCTTGGCGATGAGATCATCGAAAATGCTGATAGAGAAATCCCAAATGATCCTCATACAACTTTAATCGACACAAGAGCTGCATATATAGAGTATATGGTCGACAACTTTTCACACCTCAAAGGGTTGCGAAAAAACATTGTCATTGATTGTGGTAATGGCGTTGCCGGAGTTGCTATAACGGAGATATTTGATAGACTCGATTTGCGATACAAAGCCCTTTTTGTCAATCCGGATGGAACATTTCCAAATCATCATCCTGATCCTAGCATAGAGGAGAATCTAGAAGATATCAAAAAGGAGCTTGAGGGTGATTTTGACATCGGTTTTGCCTATGATGGGGATGCCGATAGGATCGCAGTACTTACAAAAGAGCAAAACATCAAAGGAGATATGCTCGCTATTCTTTTTGCAAAAAATATGACAAACCCCACCGTTATTGGTGAGGTAAAGTGCTCAAGTGTAATGTATAATGAAATAGACAAACTAGGCAAAGCTGTTATGTACAAAACCGGACACTCTAATCTAAAAGTAAAGATAAAAGAGGAACAAGCTGATTTGGCAGCCGAGGTGAGTGGGCATATATTTTTCAACGATCGATATTTCGGTTTTGATGATGCACTCTATGCAACATTTAGAGTGCTAGAGCTACTAGATAAAGGCTATGATCTCGATAAAGAGCTGGCACTCCTTCCTAAGCTTTATTCGAGTGAAGAGATCAAAGTGAAAACAACCGAAGAGGAGAAATTTCAGATCATAGATGCCCTCAAAGAGATGCTCAAAACACAACCCGATGATCTCCCGCAAATCAAAAACATCATCGATGTCGATGGGCTTAGAATCAATTTCGAAGATGGATGGGCGTTGGTGAGAGCTAGCAACACAACACCCGTACTTGTAACACGCTTTGAAGCCTCTACCCTTGAGCTTGCACGGCGTTATGAAAAAGATATAAATGCATTGATCTTAAAAGTAAAAGAGGCACTATGAAAAATAGCATCTACTTTGATACATCAAAAAATGAATTAGAGGCAAAAAAAAGGCTCTTTGATATAGCGGTCAAAGAGAGAGAATATATAGGCTATTATGATCTTCCATTTCAAGATACACAAAATCTAAAAAAACTCGAAAAATCTTTAGATACCTCTATTGATACAGTTATTGTAGTAGGTATAGGCGGAAGCTCTTTAGGAACAAAAGCGATATATGAATTTTTAAAACCTGCAAATCACCTCAAAAGAAAACTGATCTTTTTAGAGAGTACCGATCCTCTCAATCTTACTAATCATATAAAAGAGATAGAGTTTGAAACATCGCATTTTTTGATTATTAGCAAATCAGGAACTACTATCGAGACTATCTCTATCTTTAAATATCTCTACTCTCTCAATAATGATGCAAATAAATATACCTTTATCACTGATCCAAACTCTCCACTGGAAGATTTTGCAAAATCGATAGATGCTTCGTATTGCAACATTCCAAAAAATGTCGGAGGGAGATTTTCTGCGCTGAGCAATGTCGGACTGCTTCCGCTTTTATGCGCCGATGTTGATGTTGATGCTCTGCTGAAAGGCGCGAAAGAGATAGCAGATGGGTTTTTTCAAGAGCAATCAATCAAAGATCATCTCATAGATAAAGCACTCTTTTACGCCAAAAACTATACTACTTATCATATCAACTGTATTTTTGCTTACTCTGAAGCATTGAAATATTTTTGCGAATGGTATGTGCAGTTGTGGGGTGAGAGCTTAGGTAAAAAACAAAAAAATAGTGCTATCAATGTCGGTTTAACACCGGTTGGGCTCATTGGCCCAAAAGATCAACACTCTTTTTTGCAACTGCTTATCGAAGGGACGAGAGATAAATCAGCTACATTTATCAAGATAGATGATTTTAAAGATGATCTTGTTATCCCAAATATCTCACTGAAACATTTAGAAAAACTTGATGATATCAATGGACTCAAATTTCACAAGCTCATCAATATGCAGTGCGAATCAACACTCGAAGCATTGCAACAACACGGAGATATACCTCTTGATGCAATCACGATACAAAGTATTGATGAAGAGAGTATAGGGAAGCTTATCTACTACTATGAACTCCTTACTTCTCTTGTGGGGATTCTTATCGATGTCGATACCTATGATCAACCAGGAGTTGAAAAAGGAAAAATAATACTTCAAAATAAAATCAAAAAGGCTCAACTATGATCACCAAATGTCTCTTCCCTGCAGCAGGATATGGAACTAGATTCCTCCCCGCAACAAAAGCGATGCCAAAAGAGATGCTCCCCATTCTTACAAAACCGCTTATCCAATACGGTGTAGAAGAAGCTCTTGAAGCCGGCATGACTACAATGGCAATCATAACGGGACGGGGCAAAAGGGCGATTGAGGATCATTTTGATATCTCTTATGAGCTTGAACATCAGATTAAAGGAACTTCGAAAGAGAAGTTACTTAAAGAGATTCGAGAGATCATTGAGCGATGCACTTTCTCCTACACAAGACAGAGCGAGATGAAGGGTCTAGGGCATGCTATACTCACAGGCGAAACACTCATCGGCGATCAACCTTTTGGAGTAATATTGGCGGATGACCTCTGTCAAAATGACAATGAGGGTGTTATGGAACAGATGGTCAAGCTCTACAAGAAATATCAATGCTCTATCGTTGCCATCGAGGAGATTGACAAAGCACACAGTGAAAAGTACGGTATCGTTGAAGGAGAGATGATAGAAGAAGGCATCTATAAACTCTTTAATATGATTGAAAAACCACATCCTGATGCTGCACCAAGCAATCTAGCAATCATCGGAAGGTATATACTTACTCCCGATATTTTTGAGATTTTAAAAGAGACAAAACCGAGCAAAAACGGTGAGATACAGATAACGGATGCCCTACTTGAACAGGCAAAAAAAGGAAAAGTTATCGCTTATAAATTTAGAGGTAAGAGATTTGACTGCGGTAGCGTCAAAGGCTTTGTAGAAGCAACAAACTATCTTGCTTCTACTTCAGAACTTATTGATTAACGATTTTTTAGATACCACGCATACACGATTCTAATCCCATCTTCAAGCTCGACCTTGTGTCTCCAGCCAAGCGCATGTAGTTTACTTGGATCGGTGAGTTTTACCATAGTGCCATCAGGTTTTTCCGTATTAAAATAAAGTTCTCCCTGAAACCCAACAACTCTTTTAATAGTTTCTGCTAATTCTTTGATGGATATATCTTTTCCTGTACCTATGTTGATATGCGTATTTCTTATCTCTTTTTCATCTTTACTATAGGTGTCTTTGAAATCTCTATTTTCAAGTAAAAATACGCAAGCATCGGCCATATCTTCACTATAGAGAAATTCGCGTCTAGGTTTGCCGCTTCCCCAAATTTCTACTTTGGAAGCATTATTTAATTTTGCCTCATGCATCTTTCTTAAGAGTGCCGGAAGCACATGAGAAGTCTCTAGATCAAAATTATCATTTGGTCCATAGAGGTTAGTCGGCATAACAGAGATAAAATTTGTTCCATATTGCAAGTTATAACTTTCACACATCTTGATACCGGCTATCTTAGCTATGGCATATGGCTCATTGGTATATTCAAGTGGGGAGGTCAATAGACTATCTTCTTTCATTGGTTGGGGAGCATTTTTAGGGTAGATGCAAGTACTGCCTAAAAACAAAAGCTTATCTACGCCATGAACATATGATTGATGAATGATATTGTTTTGAATTTGAAGATTTTCATAGATAAAATCAGCCCTGTAAGTATTGTTAGCAACTATCCCACCCACTTTTGCCGCAGCCAATATAACATATTCCGGTTTTTCAGTTTTAAAGAACTCAGCTACTGCTTGCTGATTTGTTAAATCAAGTTCGGCGTGAGTTTTATAAACTAAATTTGTATAACCTTTTGATTCTAAGTTTTTTACTATCGCACTACCAACTAAGCCTCTATGTCCTGCTATATATATCTTACTTGTTTTATTCATTACTCAAAATAACTCATAATCTTATAGCCGCCCTCTTTGAGGTAGACATCTTTTGTCATCAACTTTAGATCACTCTCCATCATCTCACTCACTAAATCTTCTAAAGAGTGTTCGCGTTTCCAGCCAAGTTTTTGCTCCGCTTTGGTTGGATCACCGAGCAAAAGATCAACCTCGGTTGGTCTAAAATATCTTGGATCAACAGCTACAACTTCTTTGCCAAGTGGAAGCTGATATTCTGCATTGGAGCAAGAGAGCACATAGCCCTTCTCATCAACACCCTCACCTTTAAACTCAAGCTCTATACCCACATGAGCAAATGCCATCTTGACAAAATCTCTTACTGTCGTTGTTTTACCGGTTGCTATAACCCAATCTTCCGGTGTATCAGCTTGGAGAATCATCCACATCATTCGTACATAATCTTTTGCATGACCCCAATCTCTTTTCGCATCCAAATTACCAAGATAGAGCTTATCTTGTAATCCAAGTACAATCTTTGATGCTGCTCTTGTTATCTTGCGTGTAACAAATGTCTCTCCTCTCACGGGTGATTCATGATTGAAGAGAATGCCGTTGCACGCAAACATATCATAGGCTTCTCTATAATTGACTGTAATCCAATAGGCATACATCTTTGCAACTGCATAAGGGCTTCTTGGATAAAAAGGTGTCGTTTCACTTTGGGGCGTCTCTTGCACCTTGCCATAGAGCTCAGATGTACTTGCTTGATATATCTTTGTGTTTTTTGTAAGCCCAAGCAGCTTAACAGCCTCAAGTATCCTGAGCGTACCTACTCCATCTGCATTAGCGACATATTCGGGTGTCTCAAAAGAGACATGCACATGACTCATAGCAGCAAGATTATAGATCTCATCAGGCTGTACATCTTGTATGATGCGAGTAAGGTTCATACTATCAGTCATATCACCGTAATGGAGGATAAGATTTCTATCTTCGATATGGGGATCTTGATAAAGATGATCGATCCTATCTGTATTAAAAAGGCTTGTTCTTCTTTTTATACCATGAACCACATAGCCTTTTTTGAGTAAAAACTCAGCCAAATAACTTCCATCTTGGCCTGTGATACCGGTAATTAGTGCAACCTTTGAAGAGTCGTGAGTCGTGAGTCGTGAGTCGTGAGTCGTATTTTTATCCACTTTTCTGTCCTTTTAAATATTTTATTAATCCCAAAAGCATTTTTTTAATATTCGTTAATTTATTATTAATTTCATTAATATTTGATATAAAACCCAATTTATAGGCTAGATAAATTTGTGTTTCAACCTCCGATAATGAACCTAAAGCTATATATAAAAATTGTATAAACTCTTTGTTTGTTTGCCTTGAAGCACCTTCGGCTATATTGCTAGGTATAGACACTGATGCTCTTCGTATTTGAGAAGTTAAACCATAAATCTCCTCTTTTGGAAATAATGATGTATGCTTATAGATGTCTTCTACAAATTCAATGGACACTTTCCAAACATCTAAATCTTTATGACTTTTCACGATTCACCTCTCACGATTTACGTTCATAATCATCATCATATCTTACAATATCATCTTCGCCGGTATAACTGCCAACTTGAGATTCAATAATTACTAAAATCTTATCGGTCTCATTTGCAAGTCTATGCTTATCGCCGGCTTTTATATATGTAGACTCGTTTTCATTGAGTATAAATATATCATTGTTTAATGTAATAGTCGCTTTACCGCTTACTACCACCCAATGTTCATTTCTAAATTTATGGCTTTGCAAACTCAATCTTTTGCCCGGTTTAACCTCTATCTTTTTAATCTTATAACCCTCTTTGTCTTCTAGTATGGTATATGAACCCCATGGTCTATGTCCTGTTAAATGAATATTATGAAGTTCAGAGTTTGAAGATTTTAATTCTTCTACAATTTTTTTAACTTTCTGAGAACTTCCTTTTTTTGAAATCAAAAGAGCATCACCAGTATCAACAACTATACAATCTTCAATATCAACTGTTGCTATTTTCCTATCATATCCATATACTAAATTATTTTTAGAATCTATAGAAATATGATTTGGATTGAGCGTATTGTCATTTTTATCTTTTGGCAACTCCTCAAAAAGACTATCAAAGCTTCCGACATCACTCCAGCCGATGTCAGATGCGACAACTTTCACTTTATCGCTTTTTTCCATAACTGCATAATCGATGCTATCTTCAGGGATTGCACGCATAAAATCATCTTTGATTCGCGATTGATTGTCGGTTACTTGTTCGGCATTGTCAAAAGCTTTCCGAGAAGTTTCATAAATATTTGGTGCATACTTTTTTAACTCCTCTAGGAAAATCCCTGCTTTAAAACAGAACATACCGCTATTCCAATAGTAGTTGCCGGCCTCAAGATACTCAGTGGCAGTATCCAAATCCGGTTTTTCATGAAAAGCATTTACATTCTCACCATTAGCTTCAATATACCCAAAGCCCGTTTCAGCAAATGAAGGCGTAATGCCAAATGTTACAAGATAATCTTCTCCAGCTAACTTTTCTGCTTCTTTGAGTACCTTTTTATATGCAACTTCATCTTTTATTAGATGATCCGAAGGTGTCACTAAAACTATCTCTTCCTCTGGGAGTCCAAAACAAGCCAAGGCAATGGCAGGGGCCGTGTTTCTTCCGAGTGGTTCTAGCAAATATCTATTATTTGTCTTATGGAGCTCTTCTAGTTGATCGAGCGCTAAAAAATACTGCTCTAAATTTGAAACGATAAATTGACCCTCACAAACCTTTGAATTTCTCTCAACAGTTAGCTGAAAAAGTGATTTGTCATCAAATAGTCTTACAAACTGTTTTGGCATAAGCGTTCTGCTTATGGGCCATAGTCTAGTGCCACTCCCTCCACAGAGTATTATGTTTGTCATCGGTTACCTTTGGATATCTCTTTGTAAAAATTTCCTATTTTCCATCCACAAAACTTCAAAAAATCAATAGGTGATTTCGCTCGCATTATTCTTCTTGAGTATATCTTTTCTCCCTTTAAAGTTTTAGGGAGATTCTTCTGCTCGTCTTCTTCTATGATCTTGTTAACCATCGCCAACAAGTTATACTCTTCAATCACTCTTCTTCTTGCTTCGATTACCGCATCTAATCTTCTCTCGTATTCCCCCGGAGTCTCAATGATCTCTTGGATTTTTTTGATTGAGCCTTCAAAATCGTTTAAGTCGATTAAGATAATACTATCTTCAGGAAAATAATCATACACATTTGGACAGCCGTAATAGATTGGAACACAATACCCCAAAAAAGCATCTGCAAGTTTTTCAGTCCATACATCTTTTGCATAATGATTCTCTATAGCCACATGAAACTCATAATCATCCAAAGCATCCGCCTTGAGATCGATCCACTTATATCCTTTACCAAATCTCTCGACTTGTGGGATTTTCTCTTGAAGCAATTTTGTAAATTCAAACCGCAGTCTATGGATCGTATGTCCTTGTTGTTTATTGGAACAAACTGTTGATATCTTCTTTGTTTTTTGAGGTGGCTTTGCATCAATGATAACATCATAATCTTTACCATAGAACCAAAGATTCCCTGTTTGAGAACGCATAGCATTTGGATGTGAAAGATATTTTTCACCTTGATTGGTTATAAGATACTCAAATTGTGATGCAAAGGCATTGCCATATCGCGTGATACTACTCGGCTCAGTCGTGACAAAAATGGTATTCTCTTTTGGACAAGCAAGTGTTTCTGTTCTATGGGGGATAATCTTAGGAATGTCATCGATAACAACAAGCCAATCATATCTATCCATCAAAGATTCAAAATAAAATAAGCAATTACCCAATAACCCACTACTAGAAATAGATTGTTTTCTATATGGTGAATTTTCACCTGCATCACTACCTCTATGAATAAATTTTACTTTTACTTTATCGTACATTTCAGCAACCTACATATTAATTTATATTTTCAACCCTTTTATAAAAAACAAAGAAAGCAAATATTGTTATTGTTGATATAAATATTTTATTCAAAAATATATCATGATCAAAATTTGAACTAACTATAAAGGCTATAAATACAGCGAATAAAGTAGGACTTTTATATCTATATATTTCTTTTAATACTTTATATAATATGATATTGAATATAATAAATCCTACAATGCCAACACTATGAAGAAGTAATAAAACATTATTATGGGGGCTTACAAACATAACAATTGTGTTAGAATTTACAAATTTAATAATTTCTAGATATCTTAAAGAATCAATTCCGTGTCCAAAAATAGGATTGGCTTTTATTGAATCAAAAACAATTTGCCAAATTTCGAATCTATGGGAGGAATCACCTTGTAGCAATAACTCCAATCTGTTTGCTAAGCCACTTTCAAAATAAAATAAAATGCCCAAAAATGTTATTAAAAATAAAAATAAAAATTTTCCTTTGTTTATATTTTTATAATTCAGGAAAAAAAATGTACCAAAAAAACCAAAAAACATAAGCCACGAGGAGCGAGAACCTGAATTTAATAATAGAAAAATAAAGAGAAATAGTATGATAAAAAAGAGATAACTATATCTATCTCTTTTCTTTTCTCCAAATAGTATGACTACAACAAGAATAGAAGCTAATGCCATCAAAAATCCAAATGCATTTGAATTAAATACATTTCCATCAACTCTCTCCATATCTGTAAAAAAGAATTGATAATAACCATTTAAGGTCAACAAAGCAAAACTAATCAGACTGTAAATAATTAAATTATTTACAGTAAAAGATCTATTTTTATAAAAATAGATCAAAACAAAAAAAACCATTACATATCTAAAAAAGAATTTTATAATTGTGCCGATTTGCTCAATACTATATAGATTTAAAACAGTCGATAACAGCATCGAAGCCATCAATAGCATAATGGTGATAAAAACATCTTTATAGAGGATGAAAATATTTCTTGTCACCCCATAATTTTTTACTACAACCAAGTGATAAAGAAAAATAGACAATATAGAAACGACAGAGAGTTGATAAAACATATTTTTATAAGGAATAGAGAGTATCCATATAAATAGAAAAAAGTTAAAAATTATATTTATATTAATTTTTTTAAACATATACATCTACTCCCAATATTTTTCAATCCATGGAGTTGGTTTACAATATTTATATATCCTTTTCCATAATTGTCCTTTTTTGATTCTCCAATAACCCATTACCGCTTCTTTTGGCTTAGGATATCCATGAAAATTGATAACTTTTAAATTTGGCATATTTTTGGGTATGCTTGGGGCAATAAAATATCTCATAGGTCCAAATTTTGGCATGCAGTGGAATCGAAACGAACAAAACCAATCATCAGGCCAAAAATTTAACTTACCAAATCTTTCTATTACTTTGCTAGATAGATATTCTTGTGATGCATTATAAAATTTATCGACAACTTCTTTTGGATGCTGTTCATAATACTCTTTTATATATCCAAGAGTACCTACAATCCATGAGTAGCATGTTGCCTGTCCAACTGTATCTCCCCTTGTATTCCAATCATTGATGATATAAAACTTATCGTCCTCCGGATAATCTAAAAAATCATCTAAGTTGCCAACTATGACAACATCAAGATCAAAGAAAAATACTCGCTCCCCTCGAAGACCTCCTAGTTCATTGTCACATAAACCTGCCTCTTTTTTATAACCATACTTGCTTTTATATTCTTCGATGGTGTTCATTTCCGGTAAAGGTTTTACAATAATACCAGAATCCAATCCCTCACTATCTTCTGTGAAACAATAAAAATTTACCTTATGAATAGTATTTTTTACTACCATCTTGTAAAGCTTATTAACATCATCATAGTCATACACAGTGCCCCATTTAATACAAATAACATTCCTAATCTTGTTCATAAATAACCTTCATACTAATTGTCTATAATAATATCGAAAAAAGTTTTCATATGCGCTTGAAATACTTTTCTTTTCATGTGTATAAACGGGCATTTCAGAGATTCATTTTGATAATTTTAAATATAAGTAGAATTTTTTTAGTCTTTAAAAATTCAAATTTCTACTATACATTTTTTATAAAATCTTCTAAATCTTTCTGTGCTTTCAGATAGATATATTCAAAATTTTTTAAACCATTTTCAGCTATTTTTTTAATTTTATTCTTATTGTTAATTAAATCAATCAAAGTTTCAGACAGAGATTGAGGTGTATTGTCGCAGGTTATCAAATCTTCTTTCCTGTAAAATTCATCCAAAACCTCCGATTTCATTGTAACAGTACATTTTTTGCAAGCCGTTGATTGATAGACTTTATTTGGTATTACACTTTTAGCTTTTTTACTATTGCCAAATATTCCTAGCACAATATCATATTCCCTGATTAAATCTCCAAGTTCTTTTTCATCAACAAACTCACCATTCATGATTACATTTTTTAGCTGTAAATGGTTATATAATTCTTTCATTTTATTATACATTTGACCTTTACCGACTATTCTAGCTTCAAAATCTATATTATTTTTTTCAATTAAGTTAAAAGCATTTAAAATAATATCTATTCCATGAAGTGGGATGAAAGAACCATAAAAAAGTATTCTTACAATTTCATTTTTTCTATCATTTTGGAGTGGATAATATATCTCCTTTTCTGCCAAAACAGGTAAAACAAAATGCTTACCATTAAATTTTCCAAACAGTTTTTCCCAATATTCAAAATGTGCCTGTGTATCACTTAAAAGATATTTTGAAAATCGGAAATTAAACCAATCTTGAAAATACTTCCACCAAGCTCTTGGATTTTTATTAGTTATTTTTTCTCTATCATAGACATATGTATCATAATTTGATATAAAAAAATCATTTACAATTCTATCTCGTTTGAAAAAGTGTTTGAAAAATTGATTTTTAGAAAAAGGAAGGAGAATATATATATCTTTTTTTATATTCATGCCCTCTGTGAACTTTTTTATAATGTTGTATCTTGGATAATCCTTGTTATGTCTAGATAAATATTTTATCATTTAAACCACTCGTAATGAATTAATTTCTTTTCGTCCTCTTTTAATAAATCTAAAATATAAGCGGAGACTCTTTTTGAATTAAAAAGTTCATGGGTTCTTTTGTAAAGCCACTTAGCATTATCTACTCTTAACTTTTTGTTTTCAAAATAAAAATCTATTTTTTCACAAAGTTCATCAAAACTCTTATAATAATCAAGTTTATCTTCGAAAAATCTCTCTCCATCAACTATTTGTGTACTTATTGTAAAAGCACCATTGCCCATGAAATGCATCAATCTATCAGATGTATACCATTCATATTTTTCTTCCATAGAAAAATCCCTATTATGGTTAATCGAAATTTTTGAATCATTCATTAATTTAAAATAATCATCTCCAATTATCACAGATTCTTTCGTCTGTCCAATAAATTTTTTATTTAGAGTAGGGAAATTTTTGTTGATTATATCAATAAGCTCTTCCCTTAGTGCACCTTTTGTGGTAATCTTTCTAGCGGGAAAAAAAATATCATAAATTGGTGCATTATTTTCAAAACCTTTATACCTTTCGATGCTATCATCTACTAAATTCGGCAAGAAAAAACAATTTTCATTATACTCTTTGAGCTGATTGAGCATCTTTCCGCCGGCAGTAATCAAAACCATATCATAAAGATGTAATCTTGAGTGAAAATGTTTATCAAAAACAATGTCGTTATACCAAAAAATCGTTTTTATTCTTTTTGATCTTATATATTCTAGCGTCTCTTCAAAAATAAGCTCTGCATGTCCAAATACTATCAAGTCAGGATTCAAATCATTAATCAAATCTTTGAAAAATTGATTCATTTTTTTAGCGCCGTTCTTTTTGTTTTTGAAAAAAGAATAATATCTTGCACTATCTCTATAATCAAAATTATGAACGAAATGATTATTCTGGATTAATCCTTGAGATATTTTTATAGGATTGGCATATAAAGCTCCGCCCGATTTTGTCAAAATATTAAACGGAGCACAATGTATAATTCTCATAAATCAATCCTCTTTAAAAACACTTTAGATGCAGTATTATACCATTGAACTTTAACTGTATGTAAATATCGTCTCACACTATCTCCTCATACACCTCGATTGTTTTATCAATCATCTGCTTCAGGGAAAAATTTGTTTGTGCAAAATTGCTGATATATGTACGATTGAACTTATAGTCGATAGATTTTTCTATAAGTTTTGATAGTTCCCGATAATCGCCAGGATTAAAGAAAAAGCCCGTTTTCCCCTCTTGCACATAATCAAATGCTGCGCCGATAGAAGATGCAAGCAGAGGCACGCCCATCACCATACCCTCTACATTGGCTCTACCAAATGTTTCCGGCTTGGTTGATGATGATATATTGAGAGTTGCTAAAGAGAAAATCTCCTTTATGTTGGATTGATTTCCGGTAAAGATCACATCATCCTTCCACCTAGAGCCCTCGATAACTGATGCAAGTTCACCATAATATGACTCCCTGCTTTTATCAACACTTCCAACAAGTAGCAGTACTAAAGAGGGGTGCTTCTCTTTGGCTACAAAAAATGCTTTGATGGCTGTGAGCTGATCTTTCCAACCGGTAATCCTTGCAACTTGTACTACGACCTTCTTGTTGGCTAGATCGTATTGTTCTACAAAAGAATCCCTCCATGGTATATCTAGGTCATTTGGGTTAAAATATTCCAAATCTATGCCCCTTGGGATCAATCTTATAATAACATCAGCAACACCATAATGCTCTTTTATATGCTCAATCAAAAAACGGCTTGAGCAGATAACTCTATCTCCATAAGTCATAACCTTACTATAGGCATTGACACTATTGAAACCGTGAACAGTTGTAATAAAAGGAATATGAAGAGTTTTGTTTGCTAGATATGCAAGCCAAGCAGGCACACGACTTCTAGCATGAATCACATCAGGCTTTAACTCTTTAAGGAGTTGTTTCAATTTATAAACTCTCCAAGGGGCAGTCAAAATATTTTTGCTTGCAACATCAAATGCTATATGCTCTCCACCGTCTTTTACTATCTGTTCACAAAGTCGCCCGCCACTACTGATAACTATACTCTCATGACCCCTTTTTACATACTCACGGTTACTATCAACCGTGCCTCTTTCTACTCCACCTTCATTGAGATTTGGCAATAGTTGGATTATCCTCATAAGTGTATACCTTTTAGATATTGTTTAAAATCTATTTTTCTATTTTTTTGCTCTATTGTACCGTCAAATATATGCAGATACCCTTCACTCTCTAAAGATTTGATGAGCGAGGAAAATTTATTTTCTCTTTTTACAAGAAGTGGCAGGACAATCACGCTCGCATTCCCATATGAGATCGCCTCACTAATCATCGAAGTGCTGTCCATCGTGATACAGACAACTTCACATTGATCTAAAAAATCGGGGATAGGATTGATAGGCTCTTGTGAATAAATCACTTTATAAGTGAAATCATATTCGGCGAGTAACTCTTCTATCTCCTTAGAGGTTCTAGGTGATGTCGTAACGGCTATCTCATAGCTATGGTAAAGATCAAATATAGCATCAAGCTGCTTTTTAAGAAGCTCTTTTGACATATGCAAAATGCTATTGTCTCCACCAATGACGATACCAACCGATTTCTCACCGAGCGTACATAGGTGTTTAGGCTCTATATAGGCAAAATTTGCAGGGATAGGGATGATATTTTCTCTTTTAGGTGGTTTATCGTGGCTTTGAGCAAATATATAATCAAAATCATATCTATACCCTCGAGGGAGCATCATGGAGATTGATTTTAGATTTAGTTTTTTAGCCATAACTTTTGCGGCATAATATGTGCTTGAGCCTGCACACGCTACGAGGTTATATTTTTTATTTTTTAGTAATAATTGGATCCACTGATTATCTATCGTTATTTCTAGATTCCTGCCTTCGCAGGAATGACAAAATTTGTCATACTCAGGCTTGACCTGGGTATTCATACTCATATCAAAAATAGACATATTATAAATGCCCACTCTATCAAATAGATACGATATTAATCTCAAGAATCTGTTTTTAAATCGTACCTCTACAATATCATAATCCAATTTCATATATTTACAAAAGGCTATCGACTGGTTGAGATGCCCTGCTCTTCTATCGCTTAGGATGAGTATCTTCTTTTTTATTTCCATCGGTCATGCATCCAAAACCATTGAGATATATCGCGCTCAATCATCTTTTCAAGTGCTTGGTTATATCTTTGTGTGATTGCTTTAAGTTTCTCTTTCTCATCAGCGATCTCATCAGCCTTGTACTCTATGGACTCATCCACATAAAGCATATATTTACCACGACTTTGACGCACGATGCTAATGGGGGCAACGATAGGATCAAACTTGAGTTTCAATGCCGCAGCAGAGAGTGTTGTTCTTGCATCAAGTCCAAAAAAATCAACTCTTACATTGTGACTTCCACCTGTCTTTTGATCGATTAGCATACCGACATTCTCTTTTGCTTTAAGTGCTTTTGCCATAGCAATCATCGCCTTATCTTTATAGACTGCTCTATTGCCGTATCTATTCCTAAAGGGGATGGTAATATTTTTATCTATAAGCGTATTGGTGCCCCTTCTGCCGATTGCAAGCATAGGCAGACCATGCTTGGCTAGAAAATGTGCGGCAAGTTCCCAATTTGAATAATGCGCAGTGATGACCATCACCCCCTTGTCACTTTTTGCAAGTTTCTCAAGTTGCTTTATAGCCTCATCTTTATTGATAACCGCTGCATCGATATCAAACCTATCGGCAAACATCAAGAGAATTTCACAAAGTGTCTCTGAGAGCCCACTATAAACCTCTTTTGAAAGTTTTATAATCTCCGCTTCTGATGTATCCGGAAATGCGTTTTGGAGATTTTTTATCGTGAGTTTTCTTCTAGGTTCCAAGAGGGAGTAAAAAGAGAATGCTAACATTTTTGTAAGGACATAGAGAAAACTTTTTGGTAATACTTTGGCTAAGAAAAGTAACATTTTTACTAAAAGATACTCTATTTTTTCTCGCATATTTTTCCATACATTTTCGTTAGCAACAATTGTACCCAAAAGCCTCTAAATATACTGCATAAAGCAAAATATGCTATAATCACAACCTCTATAGAAAAAAGGCAACTAAGTGATAGGAATCATCAACTACAACATGGGTAACCTTGCTTCGGTAACGAATGCGCTGGCTAAGCTTGAAATCAACGCTGAAGTTCAAAGTGATCCACAAAAAATATCACAATATGACAAGCTTATACTGCCCGGAGTCGGAGCCTTTGGAGATGCTATGGAGCATCTAAAAAAGATGGGGATGGATGAAGCGATAACCTCTTTTGCCAAGAGTGGGAAAAACATACTCGGCATCTGCCTTGGAATGCAACTTCTCTTTGATGAGAGTGAGGAGTTTGGCGCACATAAAGGTCTTGGACTCATCCCGGGGAAGATTGTCAAATTTGATGAGCAGAGATTCCCGCATCGACTCAAAGTGCCCCATATGGGTTGGAATGAAGTGTTTGTAAAAGACTCTCCACTCTTTGCAGGACTACCAAAAGAGCTCTATCTTTACTTTGTACACTCATATCATGCTTTGTGTGAAGAGCAATATACGATTGGAAAATGCACTTATGGATATGAGTTTAGCGCTGCTGTTCAAAGAGAAAATATCTTTGGATTGCAACCGCATCCGGAAAAGAGCAACAAGAATGGGCTTCAAATATTAAAAAATTTTACAACACTATAAAGAGGCAACGATGATCATACTACCGGCAATTGATTTAAAAGACGGGAAAGCAGTAAGACTAAACAAAGGGGTGATGGAGAGTGCAAAAATCTACAGTGATGAGCCATGGCAAGTTGCTGTGCGCTTTGAAGAGCTAGGGAGTAGATGGCTTCACCTTGTCGATCTCAACGGCGCATTTGCAGGAGAGCCAAAAAATCTTAAGCAGATAAAAAAGATACGAGATAATTGTAATCTCAAACTTGAACTTGGTGGTGGCATCAGAGACGAAGCAACTATCAAGATGTATCTTGATCTTGGTATTGATCGCATAATCCTTGGTTCTATAGCACTTCAAAATCCAGAGTTTACAAAAGAGATGGCATCCAAATATCCGATAGTTTTAGGTATAGATGCGATTGATGGGATGGTGGCCACGCAAGGTTGGGCAGATGTGAGTGAGATTAAAGCGACGGATTTAGCTAAAGACTTTGCAAGCGCAGGTGCGCAGGCTATCATTTGCACTGACATTAGCAGAGATGGGATGCTCAGTGGAGTCAATGTTGACTTTACGCTAGATATCAAAAAGGCGAGTGGTATCGAGACGATTGCAAGCGGTGGACTCAAAGATATCGATGATATCAAAAGATTGATAGATGCCGGGGTTGATGGCACTATCGTCGGCAAAGCATTTTACGAAGGAACACTTGATTTAGGTGAAGCGTTTGCACTCGTGGGGGAACAGATATGAGTGATAAATATTTTGAACTAACAATATCTGCACCCGCAGAGTTTTTAGAACTTATCGCTGATCTTGTCGGTACGCTAACACATGATGCCATAGAGATAGGAGATGATAATCTTATTATTAGAAGTGATCAAAATCTAGATAATCTACAAGGGGATATCGACAATTTACTCAAAAAACTTGATGTTGATATACTGCTTACATATGACCTAAAAGAGCTAGAAAATTGTGATTGGATATCACAATACCAAGATGCTATCACCCCTGTTGAAAGTGGTGATTTTTATATACACCCAAGCTGGCATGAGCCAAAAAGCGGCAAGATCAATATCTCTATAGACCCTGCCCTTGCTTTTGGCTCCGGGCATCATGCCACAACAGCAACTTGTCTTGATATGATTAGTAAATATCTTAAAAAAAATGATAGCGTCGCAGATATAGGGTGTGGAAGCGGTATCCTTGCTCTTGGAGCAAAGAAGCTTGGTGCATCTTTAGTTGATCTGTGCGATACGGATCCTGTAGCACTCATCAGTGCAAAAGAGAACTTTGAGAAAAATGGCGAATCGATAGCTACTATCTGGGAAGGCTCGGCAAATCAAGCTATGGGAACATATGATTTAGTTATAGCAAATATCATTGCTGATGTGCTTGTGATGATCTCTAAAGACTTAAAAAAAATAGTTAAAGAGGATGGGATATTGGTTCTTTCAGGTATTTTAGATAAAAAAGAGTCTAAAGTTTTAGATGAATTTAAAGATCTCACACTCAAAGAGCGTACGCTTAAAGATGAGTGGGTAACTTTGGTTTATGGAAATGAACTTTAAAATTAAATAAGTATGATTACAATAATCAATAAAACTCTAAAAAAGGGAATAGATGTCGGAGAACAACAATAGTAATAATAGTGGGAATAACAATAACCCAAATAATTTTTTTAACAACAATCCGCTTTTAGCGTTTGCCCTCTTTGCGATAGTTATCATCGTGATCTTTAAATTAATGATTGGTGATGGCGGTGATATGGGCTCCGTAATTAATGGCAACAATATACAGCAAACAAAGCAAGTAAAGTACTCCGAAGTTAAAAAAGCGATACAAGAAGGCAAGGTAACAAGTGTCAAGATCACACCAAGATCCATCGAAGCGATAACTTCAGAGGATGGAAAAAATGTGAGACTTGTAGCACAAAATATCCCAACAATCGACAGAGAACTCGTGCCGTTATTGGAGAAAAAAGATATTAGTTATGAGGGTATAATGGGTGATGGATGGGTCGCAAGTCTTGTCAGTACAATGTTGCCGATATTTATTATCCTTGCTATTTGGATCTTCTTAGCTAGAAAAATGAGTAAAGGGATGGGTGGTGGCATCCTTGGAGTCGGCAAAGCAGGCAAGCTCATAAACTCTGAAAAACCAAACACCACTTTTGATGATGTTGCAGGAGCAGATGAAGCAAAAGAAGAGGTCAAAGAGATCGTTGACTTTCTCAAATATCCTGAGCGCTATATAGAACTTGGTGCCAAGATACCAAAAGGTGTGCTCTTAGTAGGCCCTCCAGGTACCGGAAAAACTCTTTTGGCCAAAGCAGTAGCAGGAGAGGCTAGTGTGCCTTTCTTTTCTGTAAGTGGGTCAAGCTTTATAGAGATGTTTGTCGGTGTAGGGGCAAGCCGAGTAAGAGACCTTTTTGAACAGGCAAAAAAAGAGGCGCCTTCTATCATATTTATCGATGAGATTGATGCCATAGGAAAAAGTCGTACCTCAGGTGGTCCGATGGGAGGAAATGATGAGAGAGAGC
>JACDJA010001147.1_pt1 | contig 23513 bp, 12 predicted proteins | sample 7449241 | NCBI WGS metagenome assembly JACDJA01 (sample SAMN14253289, study PRJNA609438) | sludge metagenome | isolation source: initial anaerobic sludge | collected 2018-12-20 | reverse complement strand
GACCAGATCTGGAATACCCGGGATTCGAAAAATTTAAACTGGCACCCAATGTGACGGAAGGATTGGAACATGCCAGCACAATCTATCATTCCCCTTTCGGAAAAATTGTTTCCAATTGGAAAAGAGAGAACAACAGGATTATTTATCAGATGGAAATCCCACCGGGATCATCGGCTTTTGTGGAAGTGGAAAAAGGAATTTCACAAGAGATTCAACTCAAAAAAGAAGCTGACCCTTCTTTTGACGCGAACGGAATTACAGGATTGCAAGACGGCATCTTCGAATTAGAGGCGGGGAAATATTGGATTACTGTTTTTTAAGCTGCAAGAAACACAATGGAGAATTAAAAATTGAAACACATGAAAAAGATTACATCATTTATTAGCTGGGGATTCATCGTATTGTTTCTCCCATTAATAGGCTTCAGCCAGCAGAAAACCGAAGGAGAAAACATAGATTTCCGGGAGCTGCGCAAAAATTTTGAAAATCCTGAGAAACAGTATCGGACGGCCCCCTTGTGGGTGTGGAACGACAAAATGAACCGCACTTCCATCGATACCATGTTGAATGATTTTAAAGACAAGGGGTTTGGCGGGGCATTCGTACATCCCCGGCCGGGTTTGATTACCGAATATTTATCGGATGAGTGGTTGGAAATGTACAAATACAGCGTGGACAAAGGCAAAGAGCTTGGATTGAATATCTGGATTTATGACGAAAACTCCTATCCAAGCGGTTTTGCCGGAGGTCATGTTCCGGCCCAAATGCCCGAATCCTACAATCAAGGACAAGGATTGACGATGACAAACTATGACTTACTGCCTGATACACTCTCAAACGTCTTTTTATGTTTAATGGAAGTTGGTGATGAGTATCGGGACATTACGGCGGAGATTAACAATTATTCCGGCAAAACCGGTCGTTTCCGTGTGTTCACAAAAACGTTTTACAAAAAATCACCGTGGTATGGAGGTTTTTCCTATGTCGATTTGCTGGTGCCGGGAGTCACCCAAAAATTTCAGGAAATAACTATGAGTGGCTATGAAAAAGTTATCGGTGATGAGTTTGGAAAAACTGTTCCCGGGGTATTTACCGACGAACCGGAAATCCCAACATCTGGCGGAATCCGCTGGACGCCGGATCTATTCGATGTTTTTCAGGAAAAATGGGGATACGATTTAATGGTGAACTTGCCTTCGCTTTATGAAGAGGTGGGCGATTGGAAAACTGTCAGGCATAATTATATCGAAACTTTATTGCAATTATTTATCGACCGATGGGCAAAACCCTGGTTTGAATATTGCGAAAAAAACAATTTGAAATGGACCGGGCACTACTGGGAACATGGATGGCCAAGCCTTGCTCAGGGAGGCGATAATATGGCCATGTACGCCTGGCACCAGCAACCTGCCATCGATATGTTGTTCAACCAGTTTAACGAAACAAATCCCCGTGCACAATTTGGAAATATCAGGGCGGTGAAAGAACTTCGAAGCGTGACAAACCAACTCGGCTACAAAAGAACGCTTTGCGAAACCTATGGCGGAGGAGGTTGGGATGTTACCTTTGAAGATTTGAAAAGGCTGGGCGACTGGACCTACGTTCTTGGGGTAAATTTTATGAACCAGCACCTTTCCCACTCCACATTAAAAGGCGCCCGAAAATATGATTACCCACCGGTTTTTACCTATCATTCGCCTTGGTGGCCCCACTATAAAATACTGAACGATTACTTTGGCCGCCTGTCGGTTGCACTTTCAATGGGAGAACAAAATAACGATATCCTGATAATTGAGCCCACCACCACACTTTGGAATTATTATTCGTATGTAACCGGCAACGAAACGCTGGAGCAAATCGGGCAAGATTTTCAAAGCTTTGTCACCCAACTCGAAAAATCGCAGGTTGAATATGATTTGGGTTCCGAAAACATCATGAAAGACCGTGGTTCGGTGAAAAACGGAAAACTGATAATTGGCGAAAGATCCTATTCCACCGTGGTAATCCCCGCAAAAGTGGAAAATATCGAAAAGAGCACCTTCGGGCTTTTGCAAGAATTTGTCCGACAAGGAGGGAAAATCCTCTCTTATTCAAATCCCGAAAGAATAAGTGGGCAGATCAACCAACAGGTAGTTGACTTCTTTGATCCTGCGAAGACTTCCGTCACGCATTTAAAGCAAGTAAACGACGAAACCATTAAAAAGCACTTTTCAAGTTCTGCGATTCAGTTTAACGCAATAAAAGGTGGGAATATGTATCACCACCGGCGCGATTATAACGACGGGCAGATGTTGTTTTTGGTCAACTCTTCGTTAGACGAAGCAACTAAAGGCTCGCTAAAAACAAAAGGAGCGGATGTACTTAAAATGGATCCCTTTACAGGTGAAATTCAACATTATCCGTTTCAAAATTCTGGCAACGAATTGACGGCAAACTTTGAAATCCCCGCTGCCGGGAGTTTGATGTTGTTCATTGGCAACAAACAAAATCAAAAAGCAAATAAGCCGGCAATCTACAAAAACGAACAAATTGTTGAAGGCGGGAGTCCTTTGGAGGTTTCCGCTCTGCGGGACAATGCAATGAAGATTGATTTTTGCGATCTTTCTATTGACGGGGAGAAATATGAAAACATATATTTTTCAAAAGCTGCAGACATCGTGTTCGGCAAATACGGGTTTGAAGGAAATCCCTGGAACCATTCGGTGCAATATAAAAGCCGGATTGTCGATCGCGACACCTTCAAAACAGGCGGTTTTAGCGTTGAATATAAATTCAGCGTAAACGGGAATGTCGTGGGCAACAACATGAAAATTTGCGTTGAACGCCCTGAACTTTTTATAGTGAAGATGAACGGAACCACCGTCAAACCGCTTTCCGGCAAATGGTTCCTGGATAAATCTTTTCCGGTTTACGATGTAAGTTCCTTGGTTCGAGCCGGGGAAAATACAGTAGAAATCAGCGTGAAACCCATGAGTATTTTTGCTGAAATTGAACCTATTTATGTGCTTGGGAACTTTACTGTTTTACCTGCGGATAAGGGTTGGGTTATCGATACGAAAAAGCCCGATTTGGAATTGGGAACATGGGGCAAACAAGGGCTTCCGTTTTACAGTTGGGAGCTTGCCTACAAAAAAACATACAATTTAAATGAAAGCGGGAAATTATACAAAGTGGTCCTTCCCGAATGGCAAGGTACCTTGTCTGAGGTTTTTGTAAACAATAAGCTGGCGGGCATTATCGGTTTTGAACCCTACGAACTCGATATTTCAAAAGCCATTAAACCCGGCAACAATGCAATTGAAGTGCGCGTAGTCGGGAGTCTGAAAAATTTGCTCGGACCCCATTTTAAAGATCCTGCCCCCGGACTTGCCGGCCCTGGACACTGGAAAAATGTGGAGAATGATATTCCCGGTACGGAATACCAAATGATGGATTACGGCCTTTTTAAAGAATTCGATTTGGTAACATTTTGGTAAAAATAAAACCATAGAAATGAACACTTTAAAGTCGAAGTTTAATTTGCTGGTATGGAATATTTCATTGATTCTAAATCTAACGGGTTGTACTAAAACCGACAGCCTGTTAATTTCAGGTACCCAATGCAATCATTTAGCTGATCCGATAGGAATTAATACACTGGAACCTTCTTTTAGTTGGAAAAACAGCTCCAGCCGACAGGAAGCAGCTCAAACGGCCTATCAGCTTTTGGTTGCCAGTGAACTGTCCGGCTTGACCGAAAACAAGGTGAATCTATGGAATTCAGGAAAAGTGGAATCTGATGCTTCCCTTTTTATTCCGTATCAGGGGCAAAAGTTGAGTTCCGGAATAGCAGCATGGTGGAAAGTACGCGTTTGGGATGAGGCCGGAAATGTTTCTGCCTGGAGCGAACCGGCCCGCTTCAGTGTAGGTTTGCTCGATGAATCCGACTGGCAGGCTTCTTACATCGCCTTCAACACAGAAAATGCTTACCGGGATTGCCCTCAGCTTTACGCAACATTTGAAGTGCACGAAACGGATAAGAATTACTTCCTGCATGTAAATTCGCTGGGTTATCATGAAATTGTAATCAATGGGGAAAGAGTGGACACCGGTCCGCTCACGCCCGCTGTTTCGCAGTTCGACAAACGCTCATTAATCAATACCTACGAAGCTTCTTCGCTTCTGAAAGAAGGGAAAAACAACATCATCGTCTGGCTGGGAAGTGGCTGGTACACCGAAGGCTTACCCGGTGTGGTGAATAACGGCCCGGTGGTTCGGGCGCAACTGGAGAAAGTTGAAAATAACCAACGGGAAATTATTCTAACAACAGATGAAAACTGGCAGGGAAGAAAAAGTAGCTACACCCGACACGGCAACTGGCGGCCACACAGGTTTGGCGGGGAGATTGTTGACGGAGCATTGGCTGAAAATGATTTGAAAATTGATAATCCCGAAAATCCCTGGAGTCCGGTTTCGCTGATTGATATTCCCACTCACCAGGCAAGTCCGCAAATGACAGAACAAAATGCAGTTACGGAAACAATCAGTCCGATTTCTATTAAAGAAATGGCGCCCGATACTTTTTTGATCGACATGGGAAAAAACCTGACGGGATGGATTGAAGTTCATTTTTCTAACCTACAGAAATCGCAGGAAATAAAATTGGATTATTGTGATCACCTTATCAACGGCGAACAGTTTAACGACCGGAATCAATGGGATATGTACATCGCTTCAGGAAATTCGCCCGAGATTTTTATCAATAAGTTTAATTACCACGGATTCAGATACGTACGAATAACCGGGCTGAAGGAAAAACCGCTGGCTGAATCGGTCAAAGCTTATCTGATTCAAACTGATTTTGAACCGGCTGCAACATTTGAATGTTCCGATCCGGACTTGAACCGGATCCACGATATGGTTAACTACACCCTGCGCTGCCTGAGCCTGGGCGGATATCTGGTAGATTGCCCTCAGCTTGAGCGGCTGGGATACGGCGGCGACGGAAATGCTTCTACCGTAACGGCACAAACCATGTTCAACATGGCACCGTTGTACCACAACTGGCTGCAGGCATGGGCCGATGTAATCCGTGAAAATGGAAGCATGCCGCACACCGCCCCAAACCCTTATCGTGCCGGTGGAGGTCCTTACTGGTGCGGGTTTATTATTTCGGCATCATGGAATACCTATCAAAATTATGGCGATGCCGGAATACTGGAAAAATATTATCCGGTGATGCAAAAATGGCTAGAGTATGTAGCGGAATATACAGTAGATGGTTTGCTGAAACAGTGGCCCAATACAGATTACCGCAACTGGTACCTCGGCGACTGGGCGACACCGGAAGGCATTGACCAAACCAATGAAAATTCGGTTGACCTGGTGAACAACTGCTATATTTCAGTCTGTTTCGACCAGATGAGCAAGATAGCGGGGGTGTTGGGCAAACCTGAAAATTCAGAAGAGTATTTAGAAAAAAAGGAGCAATTGAACAGGAAGATTCATGAGGTCTTTTTTGATGCGTCAAAAGGGTACTACGGCACCGGTTCTCAAATCGATTTTGTATTCCCGATGCTTGCCGGGGCAGTTCCCGAAAATTTAACGGACGATATTACCGGCACATTAATTCGGCACACCGAAAATAATCACCATGGGCATCTTGCTACCGGACTGGTTGGTATTCCGGTAATGATGGAGTGGGCGGTAGAAGCCAATCAACCGGATTTTATTTATTCCATGCTGAAAAAGAAAAGCTATCCCGGCTATTTGTACATGCTCGAAAACGGGGCAACCACAACCTGGGAGCATTGGGACGGGGCAAGAAGCCGGATTCATAATTGCTACAACGGTGTGGGGCAGTGGTTCTATCAGGCTGTTGGCGGTATCCGGGCAATTGATGGCGAACCGGCATACCGCGAGTTTTTGATTCATCCGCAAATTCCTGACGGAATTACCTGGGCAAAAACTCAGTTGGAGTCGCCACAGGGTACAATAACGGTGAACTGGGACCTTTCAGCAGATGCTATGAAAATGGAGATAAAAGTGCCGGTAGGCTCAACGGCAAAACTATGCCGCCCGGAAGGTGCCACCACAGTTAAAATTAACTATAAGGCCGCAACCGTATCAGATACAATTCCACTTCAAAGCGGAAATTATTTGGTGGAATACAGTCTAAGCAATTAATCAATACGAATGAAGCAAAAGGAAACCATTACTCGATTAAAAAATCTATAAATTTGAAACTCACAAATAATTCAGAATCAATGTACAAGATTTACTTCGTTTTTTTTCTGGCAATGATTTTTGCCTCGTGTAGCCATCACAACAAATCACAAGTATCTGACTTAACGGTGGAATACCTCACCAATCCCGCAGGAGTGGATGTGGGGCAACCCCGCTTTTCATGGAAAATCAGTTCTGAAGAACGTGGTGTGAAACAAACCGCCTGGCAGGTAATTGTGGGGGAATCCCTTGATGACGTGAAAAAAGAGAAGGGCCCGGTTTGGGACTCGGGAAGAATTTCTGGCGACAAAACGGCTAATGTTGAATTTGCAGGAAAGCTTAAAAGCAACACCACGTATTTTTGGCGGGTATGCACCTGGCTCAATGAAGAAAACGCTGTTTGGAGCACCCCGGCAACGTTCCATACCGGTATTTTGGATGAAAAGGAATGGCAGGCACATTGGATAACTACGCAGGAAGAAATTGTGGACGCAAGCCCCTTGTTGCGAAAACAATTTCAGCTTGAAAAAGAAGTTGAACAAGCCTTTGTTTATGTAACGGCTGCCGGGTTTTACGAATTTTGTCTGAATGGTGAAAAAGTGGGCAATCACGTGCTTGACCCCGGGGTTACCGATTACCGCGAAACGATTTTGTATTCCACCTATAATGTGACCGATTTGCTGAAAAAAGGAAGCAATGCAGCCGGAGCTATTCTCGGAAATGCCGCCTGGAATTTCCGGAAAACAGAAGGACGGTGGAGCTGGGGCGGTGGCGGAGCAACCTTTGGCAATCCGGCTTTGTGGGTGCAGTTAATCATCACCTACACCGACGGCAGTACAGAAACTATTGTTTCCGACAACACCTGGAAAACAGCAGAAAGCCCGATAACGTTTAACAACCTTTACGGCGGTGAGGATTACGATGCCCGCAAAGAAATTCCCAACTGGTCAACACCGGATTTTGATGATTCTGCATGGCAAGCGGTGGCAGTGGCAGACAAACCGGGAGGAAAATTAAAATCTCAGTTAACACCTGCCATTCAAGTTACCCAAACCTTAAAGCCGGTAAAACAGACGAATCCCGAACCCGGCGTTTTTCTCTTCGATTTGGGTCAGAACATAGCAGGTTGGTGGAAGCTTGAAGTAAAGGGTGCACCGGGACAAGTCATCCGCATCCGCGGTGCAGAAACGCTGAACGATTCGCTGTTTCCCAAACCTCTCGAAGAAGGCGATAAATTCAGCACCAAATTCAGGTATCACGCCGAAACCTGGACTGATTATACGCTGAAAAGCAACGAAACGGAAGTTTACGAACCCCGGTTTTTTTATACCGGATTCCGGTACATCGAAGTAACAACAAATGACAATAAAAACCCGGAACACCTGAAAGTGGAAGGGCAGGTGGTACGTTCGGCTAATGAACGGAACGGTACCTTTGAATCATCCGACTCGCTGCTGAACCAAATTCATAGGGCAGGGGTGTGGTCGCAAATGGGCAACATGCAAAGTTACCCCACCGATTGCCCGCACCGCGAAAAAGGGGCCTACAACGGCGATGGGCAGGTAATTGCCGAAACATCCATGCACGATTTTCAGATGGCGCCGTTTTACACCAAGTGGCTGAACGACATGCGCGACTCTCAGGAAGAAAATGGGCGCATTCCCAACACCTCGCCGGTTTTGGTGGGCGGCATGGGTGGTGGCGTGGCCTGGGGTAGCGCCTATATTCTTATTCCCTGGTGGATGCACAATTACTACGGCGACACCCGCATTTTGGAAGAACATTACCCGGTAATGAAAGAGTACCTGCAGTACCTGAAAAACCTGGGTTCAAAAGATGAAGACCCGTCCGAACCTTTTATCATTGATAATTTCGACGGCTACTGGTATTCACTCGGTGAATGGTGCGCGCCGGGCCAGTCCGATTGTCCCAACCACCCGGTGGTAAATACTTTTTATTACTACTACAACAGCCTGTTGCTCTCGCAAATTGCTGATGAGTTGGGCTTTGAAGCGGATGCCAAATCATTTCGGGCCTTGTCCGATACCATTAAGCAGCATTTTAACCGTAAGTTTTTCAATACCGAAACCGCTTTATACGGAACAGAGGAAACCTACCAAACCTACCAGTTGCTTGCCCTAATTGGCGATGTAGTGCCCGAAGGCTATCGCGAAAAGGTGTTCCAAACCATAGTGGACGACATCAAGATGCGGGACGGCCACCTGAATACCGGTATCATCGGCACCAAATACCTATGGCCGGTGCTGGTTCAGGGCGGCGAAAACGAACTGGCGTATCGTGTGGCCACACAAACAACCTGGCCCAGCTTTGGCTACTGGATTAAAAACAACTCCACCACACTGCTTGAAAAATGGTCAGGGGAAAATTCGCACAACCACCAGATGTTCGGCTCCATTACCGAATATTTTTACAAGTTTCTGGCGGGGATTCAGTCGCCCATGGAAGGAAATACGACAAAAGGATACCGGCAAATTCACATCGAACCGCATGTTCCGCAAGACCTTGAATTTGTGAATGCTTCGGTTGAAACCGTTTCGGGGAAAGTGGTTTCAAACTGGAAAAAGGAAGCCGGTGCATTCATACATGAAGTTGTGGTTCCTGCAAATACCAGTGCAACGATTGCCTTACCGGTTTCAGATGTTGAACACCTTACGGTTTTTGAGGGAAATGCAAAGATTTGGGAGAACAATGCCATGGTGGAAGGTGTAGAAGGAATCCTGAATAGTGAGAAAAAAGGGGACAGGCTAATAATAAACATTGAATCGGGTAGCTATAATTTCAGGGTGGCTAAACCTTGAGAATTTAGTTGTATTTGCACATCATAAAAAATTAAAAATGAATAAATCTGTTGTTATCTTGTTCTTCATACTGCTACTGCTTTCGGGCAGCGATAGTTTTTCCCAAACAACCCTTACCAGTTTACGGTGCGAACACTTAGAAAACCCCATTGGCATAGATGAATCCCATCCGCGGTTTACCTGGCAGATTCAATCGAAAAATCCGGGCTATTTGCAGGATGCGCTTCAACTGGTTGTGGGAACGGACGAAGGAAAAGTCGCATTGGGAACAGGAAATATCTGGGAAACGGGGACAGTAAATTCTTCCGTCATTCCTGTGGTTTACAAAGGAGTGGAATTGCAACCCTTTACCCGCTATTTCTGGAGTGTACGCGTGCAGGATGAAAAGGGTGAATGGTCGGACTGGTCGCCTGTTGCCTGGTTCGAAACCGGAATGATGGACCAAACCAACTGGAAAGGGAAGTGGATTACCGACACCTACGATTATGCTGTAAAACCTGCTCCTTATTTCAGAAAGGAATTTGATGCGAGCAAAACAGTTGAATCGGCTCGGGCCTATATTGCCGTGGCCGGGCTGTACGAGCTTTCCATCAACGGCGAGCGCATTGGCAACCACCGGCTCGACCCGATGTACACCCGTTTCGACCGCCGTAACCTGTATGTAACGTACGATGTTACCGAAAACCTGCAACAGGGTAAAAATGCCATTGGCGTGTTGTTAGGCAACGGTTGGTACAATCACCAGTCAACGGCTGTGTGGTATTTTGATAAAGCACCGTGGCGTGCCCGTCCAAAATTTTGTATGGATTTGCGGGTAACTTATTCCGACGGAACTTCAGAAATTATTACCACAGGTCAGGACTGGCAAACAGCACACAGCCCGGTGATTTTCAACAGCATTTACACGGCAGAACATTACGATGCACGACTGGAACAGCCCGGCTGGGACAAGCCCGGTTTTAAGGCTGAAGGTTGGAAAAATGCCATGAATACAGGCGCTCCGTCGCAAAATATTACGGCGCAGGCCTTGCAACCTATTCGCAACGTTACGGAAATTCCTGCAGTGGAAATGCTAAAACAAGGTGAACGCACCTGGCTGTTCAATTTTGGCCGGAACATGGCCGGAGTAAGCCGGATGAAGGTTTCCGGGGCGAAAGGAACCACCATTCGCTTAAAACATGTGGAACGTGTAGATTCAACAGGCCGTGCCGACATGTCGAACATCGACGTGCATTACCGCCCCACCGACGATTCCGACCCTTTTCAGACCGATATTTTTATCCTTAGCGGAAACGGGCAAGACGAATTTATGCCGCGGTTCAACTACAAAGGTTTTCAGTATGTGGAAGTGACTTCCGACCAGCCATTGGAACTTTCTAAGGAAAACCTGACTGCTTATTTTATGCACAGCGATGTGCCGCCGGTGGGAAAAATCCATTCGTCGAACAACACCTTGAATAAAACCTGGGAAGCCGCCAACGCATCGTATCTTTCCAACCTGTTTGGATTTCCTACAGACTGCCCGCAGCGCGAGAAAAACGGTTGGACCGGCGATGCGCACATTGCCATTGAAACCGGCCTGTACAATTTCGACGGGATTACCGTATATGAAAAATGGTTAGACGACCACCGCGACGAACAGCAGCCCAATGGCGTGCTTCCGGCCATTATTCCAACCGACGGCTGGGGCTACCACTGGGCAAACGGCCCCGACTGGACCAGTACCATCGCCATTATTCCGTGGAACATTTACCTGTTTTACGGCGATTCAAGAATCCTAGAACAGAACTACAGCAACATCAAACGCTATGTGGATTACATCGACGAAAACTATCCTACCGGCATTACCGACTGGGGACTAGGCGACTGGGTTCCCGTAAAATCAAAAACACCCAAAGAATTTACCTCCACCGCTTATTATTATGTGGATGCGCTCATCCTTTCAAAAGCTGCTAAAATTCTAAGAAAACAATCTGATTCTGAAAAATATGCTGCGTTGGCTGAAAAAATTAAAACAGCCATAAATAAAAAATACCTCAACCGCGAAACCGGAATGTACGGCAGTGGCCTGCAAACCGAGTTGAGTGTGCCCCTAATGTGGGGATTGGTTCCTGAAGAATTAACAGAAAAAGTGGCAGCAAACCTGGCCAAAAGGGTGGAAGCGGACAACAAGCATATTGATGTGGGCCTGCTGGGCACCAAAGCCATCCTGAATGCCCTGAGCGAAAACGGCTATCCGGAGCTGGCGTATGAAGTGGCAGCGCAGGAAACATTTCCGTCGTGGGGCTGGTGGATTGTGAACGGCGCCACCACCTTTTACGAAAACTGGCCGTTGGATGCCTCGCGCGATATTTCTTTGAACCACATCATGTTTGGCGAAATAAATGCCTGGTATTACAAAGCGCTGGGTGGTATTTTCCCCGACGAAGAACAGCCGGGATTCAAAAATGTAATCCTGAAACCCAATTTTGTGCAGGGTCTGGAACACTTCGAAGCTTCGCATGAAGGGCCTTACGGAACTATTGTTTCTTCCTGGGAAAGAAAAGGCAAAACCATAAACTATTCAGTTTCGGTTCCGACAAACAGTACGGCAACTCTTCATCTGAAATCGGGGAAAGTGAAAGAAAGCGGGAGCACTTTGCAGAAAAATCCGCAAATTGAAATCATCAGCTCGGAGAAAGAGCTTTATGTTGTTCAGCTGCAGCCAGGAAATTACCTGTTTGAAATCAGATAAAAAACAAAATGAATAAAATAGGCTTGCTTGGGATTGGTCTTAAAACCTATAAAGAGGGAGTTACAAAATTAATACTATTGAATAGAGTAAATTTTACTACATCTTAAGGAACTCCTTCGGCGTTTTACCAGTTTTCTTTTTGAAAATCCTGGCAAAATATTGTGGGGTTTCAAACTGTAGTTCTGATGCAATCTCCTTTACACTATACTTTCCCTCATTCAACAAACTAATGGCTTTGTTTATTTTGTGCTGCATTTGGTACTGCCCGGGCGATATCCCGGTATATTCCTTAAATAGTTTCCGAAAAGAAGAATAGCCCATGTTTAAACTCTTGGCCACTTCTTCCATTGAAATCGATAAGTTATATTGCATCAAAATCACTTTTGCCTCCTGTACAATACGGTCTGCATCCTCTTGTTTTATTTCCGATTTACGGCGTATCGCATGAATCAAGCCAATTAATTTTATGATTTCGCCCACAAAAACCTGCTGATAGCCTGAATATTCCAACTGGCTTGTTTCAAGTATATCGAGAAAAACCTGTACTATTTTTTCCTGATAGCCAATGATCTTTACCGGATTTTCGGAGCTAAAATCAAGCTTTTGAATAAACTCTCCGGCCAGTTTCCCGTCGAAGCCCACCCAGTAGGTGTGCCATAATTGGTTACCCACGGGTTTGTACCTGTGCCAACATTGCGGAAAAATCAATACAATTGAACCGGCATGTAATTCAATGGAGGCGCTTGATCTGCTTTCAAAAATGCCGTTCCCTTCCACGAGATAAAAAACCTGATATTCATTCAAAATACGTCCCCTTTCCCAAATAATTTTGTACCTATCGGGATGTCTGACGCCCGGAGAATTGCTGCCTGGTTGAATCATGGATGTTCCACAGTTTAGAGCATGAATTCCCCAATCTTTATCATTTTCACTAACTGCAAAATATTTATTGTAACTCTTCATTTTTATCAATATGTGCACATCATTTATCAAAATAACTAATATTTTTCCATAAACATTTAATATTTTTACACTAATATCATTTGACAATTTGCTTATCAATATCAAAAAGTACTATTTTCTTGTTGAATCGAATTTGAAATCTACAAAATGTACCATTTGAAAAACGAACCGAATACAAAGTCATCTTCTACACAAATAAAAGTTGAACGTATTAAACCGCTAACTGCCAATGTTGGGATTATAGGTGTGGGGCATAAAACATATTGGTCGCAGTTTGAAGGGCTTTTAAATGAAATGAAAAAGAAACAGCAGGTACTTGTAGAAATGGTCGGAACCCATGGGGTGAGGGTCTTTGATTTTGGGATTTCCGATTGTGCAGAAACTGCATATCATCTTGTTCCTAAAATCAAATCAAAAAACCTCGATTTGTTGTTTATCGACATGGTAACCTATGCCACTTCAAGTTCTATTGCCGCTATTTTTAGAGAGATAAATGTACCGATGGTGATGGTGGCGTTACAGCCCGTAAAGGCAATGGATTATTCCAATGGCAGCACGTACATGCAACTGTTGAACGATGACATTTGTGCCATTCCTGAATTTACCTGCACCGCGCAAAAAATGGGGAAACCAATTCCGCAAATTGTAATCGGCACCCTGTACGACGACCCCGAAGCGAAAGCCGAAATAGGGGAATACTGCCAAATAGCCAAAGTGTTGCACAGCCTGCGCACAGCCCGCATCGGACAAATGGGGCATGTGCTGGAAGCCATGCTCGATATGCACACCGACCCCACGCTACTTACCAGCACTTTTGGCTGTCACATTGTACAAACCGAACCCGACGATGTGCTTCATTTTTACGAAAACGCAAATACTGCCGAGGTGGAAGAATACAAAAAAAACATCCTGCGGTTTTTCGACACACCCAATCCGATATCGGATCCCATTACCCGAAAATTAACTGACGAAGATTTGCATACCGCCGCCAAAGTTGGCGTAGCGTTGAATCATTTCATCGAATCGAAAAAATTAGATGGCCTTGCCTATTATTATGAAGGCCGTGAAGGCTCGGAAATCCGAAAAGTGGTTACCAATTTCATTGTCGGAAACTCGCTGCTTACCGCAGGTGGTTTCCCAATGTGTGGCGAAATGGATTTAAAAACGTTAATTGGGATGATGATCATGGACCGGCTGGAAATTGGAGGTAGTTTTGCTGAATTCCATCCGATAGATTTTAACGAAGGTTTTGTGCTTGTTGGCCATGACGGCCCTCACCATTTAAACATAGCCCAGGGAAAACCTGTAATCCGCAGTTTGGCAAAATACCACGGCAAACCCGGCAGTGGTGCCAGCGTTGAGTTCAAAATTAAAGAGGGACCCATTACCATGTTGGGCGTAACGCAAAAAGCCGATGGCACATTCAAATTTGTAATTGCGGAGGGAGAATCGAAAGCGGGTCCGATACCGCCTACCGGAAACACCAACACACGCGGCTTCTTTGAACCCGATGTGAAAACTTTCTTAAAAAGATGGTTCATGGAAGGCCCGACGCACCATTTTGCACTTGGCATTGGGCATAAAGCAGAATTGATAAAAAAAGTGGCGGATTTCCTCCAGGTTGAATCAGTAATTATTAATAAAACATGACAACAAGTTATGTGTTTATAATAATGGCTATCTATTTCGCGATGCTGTTTGTTGTTTCGCGACTGAGTGTTAAAAAGGCAGATTCAAGAACCTTTTTTATCGCCAATCGGAATGCGCCATGGCCGCTGGTAGCATACGGGATGATTGGCGTGGCTATTTCCGGGATCACGTTCATTTCGGTCCCCGGGCAGGTAGCCGAAACCCAATTTTCCTATTTCCAAATGGTGCTTGGTTTTGCCATCGGGCTGTTCATTGTGGCATTTGTACTCCTCCCTGTATTTTACCGGATAAGAGCCATTTCCATCTATTCATTCCTGAAAATCCGATTTGGAAAATATTCGCACAAAACCGGTGCAATTTTTTTCCTTTTAGCGCAGGTAGCAACGGCATCTTTTAAATTGTTCCTGATGGCCCATGTGCTGCAGTTGCTGTTGTTCGATCGGCTCGGCATATCATTTGAATTCACCGTGCTCATCACACTTTTATTAATCTGGCTGTACACCTATCGCGGGGGAATCCAAACCGTAATCATCACTGATACCTTGCAGACTACTTTTCTTTTGCTGGCAGTAGTTCTCAGTATTTGGTCAATTAGCGGCCAAATGGGCCTTTCCGTTGGTGCAATGTACCAGGAAATGCGCGACAACAACCTGTCCCAGGTATTTTTCTGGAACTGGGAACACCCGCAGAATTTTTTCAAACTGATTTCGGCAGGTATCCTACTAACTGTTATGACCAACGGCTTGGATCAGTCAGTTATGCAAAAACACCTAACGTGCAGGAACCTGCGTTCTTCTCAAAAAAATATTGTTACGCTTGGGCTGATACTTTTGGTGGTCAATATTCTTTTTCTCTTCTTGGGTGGGGCGCTCAATTTATTCGGCACCCATGAAGGAGTTGCCTTGCCCGAACAAACGGACAGTATTTATCCCATACTGGCGTTGAACAATCTCGGGCTGTTGACCGGAACTTTTTTCCTGATAGGGATTGCAGCGGCGGCATACTCTTCTGCCGACTCATCTTTAACCGGCCTTACCACTTCCTTTTGTGTTGATGTACTCAATTTTGAAGAGCGGGAGACCGACAACACCCGGCTGCGACAGGGTGTTCATTTGGGATTTACCATATTGATATACATCATTATTCTAATTTTCAACATCGTCAACAACGAAAGCGTGTTGTCGGCATTCATTCGCACATCGGGTTTTATTTACGGTCCGCTGGTGGGGCTGTTTGCGTTCGGCATTTTCACAAAAAAAATAATAGACGACCGATGGGTACCGCTCATTTCCCTACTCGCACCCGTGTTGTCGGTCATTCTCGACATGAACTCGGAAAATTGGTTCAATGGTTTCCGGTTTGGTTATGGAATACTGGTTGTTAACAGTTTAATTGCGCTCGCAGCTTTGTTCCTGCTCTCCGCCGTGACACCTAAATTCTACAAAAATGAAAAAAGAAAATTGGTTAGCAAGATAATTCAAAACAAATAACTGTTATGAACAAATATTTTCAGGATAACGGATTGAATTTCTCGGTAAAAGAAACCGAACTTTTAATGCCGATACCTCAAAGTGAAAGAGACATCGATCCGGGGTTGGGGCAGAATCCCGGTTATTAGAAATTAGTTAAATTACCCCTGGCAAGTTCAACAACTTGCCAGGGTTTAATCGTATGGACCAGAAAAGTAAAAAATGATAGAAACCATGTAAACAGCAACAAATGAAAAAGATTCTAATCCTGTTCATCTCAATTCAATTATTTACCAATTGCACAAATCCCGAGTTTCAAAAAACAGTTAATGATGATCCGTACATAGGTTTCAACCGCTTTAATAACATTACATTGGAGATGTCGCTTAAACCGTTCAAAAAGAACGACAAAGAATACATTTCTGCTGTTTGCCGTGAGGTGTTCACGCAATGGTTCTCGCTACTTAGGCACACCGACACCATTTCGGTGATGCTGTGGACTTCCGATGGTTCCGAAATTCTTGATTACTCCGGGAAGCTGGACCAACCGCTGGAATGGGCAAAATACATGGGAAACCCAAATACCAAACACGAAGTCAATTCGTCTCCCGATAAGCTGCTTTCTTTGCATGAAAGGGCTTTCACATACATGGACAACCCACCGGAATATCGTTATGCCGATTTGAAATTTATCGTTTCCGAATTTAAAAAAGCCGGGAAAGAAATAACAGGAAAGCCAATCCGGGTGGGTGCAACTTTCGATCCGGGACCTGAATTTGCCAAATCGGAATTTAAATACAAAAAACATCCAGAAATATGTATGGGTGCAACTATGGGTTCGAAAACTTTTGTTTGCAGCTATGCCATACTAAACGCCGATGAAAGCAGTTATGCAGGATTTCCCAATGGGATAGAACAAGACACCCCGTTCGGGACATTCTTCGGGCGACAATCCCAACATTTCCTTGCAGACCTGGGGTTTGATTACTTATGGCTTTCCAACGGTTTCGGATTTGGTATGGAAACCTGGAGTGCCACTGGTGCTGTGTTTGACGGAGAAAATTTTCATCCTGAAAAAATTACAGATACCCGCGAAAAAATTATCAATTTTTGGAATCTGTTCAGAAATGAATGTCCTGAATTTCGAATTGAAACAAGAGGAACAAACCTCTCAACAGGAATTGACCTGGCCGCTGATGGAGTTGATTTACGAAGTATTTATCAGGGAGGCTATAATTTATTGCCCCCACCCAATTCCCCTTGGGCTGCACTGAACGGAGATTTTGGATTGGAACTGGCAGGCTACATGTCGCGCATTGCCGAACTTCCTGACAACAGGTATCTTTTCAGATATTACACCCACGATCCCTGGTGGATGAACAGTCCGTGGCTCGACCGCTACGGACGGGAACCGCACGATATTTATCTCCCAATGGCTGTATCGAGGGTAAACGAGGGAGGAATTGTTAAAATACCTACCCACTTGAATTTTCTGACGATTGATGATACGCACGGGAACATGCCGGTACAGGTTCCGGATGAGGTCACTCCACACATTCTTCAGGCACGAAGAAAAGCCCCCGATCAGGCAGGACCGGTTGTCTGGGTGTACCCTTTTGATGAATACCACGATTGGGCTTCCAACCAAGCAGATAGGCTGGAAGAAATATATTATGGCGATTGGTTTATCCGTCAGGCCATCAACGATGGCTTTCCGGTGAACACCGTAATTTCGACCAAAAATTTCACGTCTGTTTTCAAAAATAACAAATCGGCAATTAGCGAATCGGTGTTGGTAACAGTGGTTCCCCCGCCAGGGAGCACATTGGAAAAAAACCTGATGGAGTTTGTGAAAGACGGTGGGAAGTTAATGGTTTATGGACCAGTTACAAATGCTGGCAAAGCGTTCCTCGATTTTTTGAACATCAAAACGGACGAACCGTTGTCCGGCGATTTTCAGGTAAAAGTTTTTGGCGAAACCGACGAAACTGAAATTTCCGCTCCGATGAACCTTCACCATGGCAAGGAAATGTCCGGTGGGGGACTGGAAACGCTAGCAGCCGATGCAAAAGCTGCCGGGATAAAAATTTTGGCCCAGGCTTCTCAAAACAACAAAAAGAGGGACATGGCGATTTTGCGACAAAATCCGGAATGGAAGGGCGGTGCGGTTTGCTACGTCAGGGGCACCAATTCGGCCACCTACAAAGGGGGCCATCTTTTAACGCCCGACGATCCTAATGAATGGTTTTCTGGCCCTGCTTTAATGCGCTATTCCTTGTCGCAACTTGGCTATTCCATTTTATACCATAAAAATTCAGCGGGAATAAAAAGCCCGATCAACTGTATTTCGAGGCATGACAATGCTTACTTTTTCTCCGGCTTCGTCCCAAACCTCACTGTAGAGCAAAAGCTGAAGTTCCCTCAGGGCGCGCCCCTTGTCACCGGCTGGGAAACCGAATTAAAAAATGGATATTCCACGTTCCGCTTCCCCAAGGCGTTTTTTGAAGAGGTGCGTGTGTTTGTGGAACAAGAAGATGGGATTGTGTCCTGTTTTGAAATTCATTCAGGTGAAAAAGGAGTATCGCGCAGAATTGGTGTCAGTGGTTTGAAAAATGCCACGGTCAGGGTTTATCCACCAAAGCATGTAGCGGAGAAGACACTTAAAGGGTACTTAAACACAGGATATCCATACAAAGACGGGCAAATTTCGGGTAAAAAGGATTTGCTTTTCCCCGGATGTGTTGTATTCGAAAAAATTACGGGGCACATGAGCATCCGTTGGTAAGGTTTAAAAGTAAACATGGTTAACTGTAAAATTCAAGCAAATATGAAACGGAGTAAACGATTGATCCCACTTTTTCTATTTTTACCCTTGCTCCTAAACGCACAGGCACAAACGGAACAGTTCAGGGAGCCCTTTTCGGAAGCATATCCTATCCGAAAAGAGCAGCACCTCGAAATCAAAGCATACATTGATAAACTGCTGGAGGAACAAATCGAGACTTCCCTAAATAAATTTCAGCCCGATTTTTTTAGCATCGAAAATTATGAAAACTCCTTGTATCCGTACCGGCAACAACTTGGCAGTTTCTTTGGTTATCCCCCGCCAAAAGTTACAAAAGGAAAGATTTCAAAATTTGAAAAGGCCGGGGAAGATAAATACAGCGTAGTTTATCGGGTTTGGGTAGAAGTTGTTGAAGAGGTACATACTTATGGGTTGTTCATGGTACCCAAAAATATCGCAGGTAAAGCCCCGCTAATTGTTGCCATTCACGGTGGCGGCGGCAACCCGGAGGCCATTTGCGGTTTGGATACGCGCATTAACTACCATTCTTTTGGGTATGAAGCGGTGAAAAGGGGGTACGTCGTTTGGGCTCCCGGGCTGACCATGCTCAGCAGCTATGCCGGCGATGCAGCTATTCCGGGAGCAGCAAGGTATATTCTCGACAAGCAACTGAAACTATTGGGCAGCAGCATTATTGGGCTCGAAATCCATAAAATTATCGAAAGTACCAAAGCACTTATCGATGGACGCCCCGAAATCGATGCCAAAAATGTGGGCATGACCGGACTTTCGTGGGGCGGTTTCTTTACGATGTACACCACTGCTTTGTGCCCTTTTATTAAAGCGGCGGCGCCCTCCGCCAATGTCAGGGACACTAAAGTTGAATTGGAAAAAACGACGGACATCGAGCAGTTAAACAAGTTGTTCCATTCGTTTGACGGGTTTGGGTACTTTCAAGCCATCGGGATGATTTGCCCACGCCCCTGCCTCGTCCAATTGGGCGAAAACGACGGGTTATTTGGCATGGAAGAAGCTCGGATCGAAGCCCAGAGAGCCAGCTTCTTTTATGAAAAACTGGGCATCGAAGATAAATTTGAGTTTATGTCACACCCGGGCGGTCATGAATTTGAGATCGAAAGTATATTTCACTTTTTTGGAAAACACTTGAAATAAATTAAAAATATATCCAAATGAAAAAATTAACTTTTGCACTGTTAACAGTTTTTTGCTTTTCATTAGTTCTAAGCCCGGCATGCGGACAAAACGCGGATACATACGAAACATTGAAAGATGCTTTTATGGATCCCCCATCTGAAGCCCGTCCAAAAGTTTACTGGTGGTGCCTGAACGGGAATATCGATACAGTGAGGGCAAAACAGGAATTCCGCGCAATGAAAGAGGCGGGCATTACCGGTTTCGACCTCTTTGAAATCGGAGTTCCGCCACAGGACACCATGATCCCGGGCGGGCCGGCATTTATGAGCGATCAATCGGTGCAAACCATCAAATGGGCGGTTGACGAGGCCGGGAAACTTGGTTTGACGGTAGGGCTTAACCTCGCCAGTAGCTGGAATGCCGGCGGCAGTTGGGTTGAACCGAAAAATGGAGGAAAATCACTTTACTTTTCAAAAACCGCGTTAAAAGGAAATACCGGGAAACAGAATGTCAAAATCCCTTTTCCCGAAATAAAATTCCCCAAAGAATCGCTGATTGGCGGCACCGGGAAACCCATGATTCCCTTCCGTGAAAACGGCAGGCCAGTATATTACGAGGAAATCGTCGTGCTGGCCATTCCTGCCGCTGTTGAAAAGAACTCGCTGTCCCCGGATCAAGTGATTGATGTCACTGCGTATTTCAATCCCGAAACCGAAATGCTGAATTGGGATGCGCCCAATGGCGACTGGAACATTCTCCGATACGTGTGTTCCAATTCGGGGCAGGAAGTAGTGCGTCCAAGTCCACAGTCGGCGGGGTTGACTATCGACCATTTTGACGCCGCGGCCGTGGAAACGCATTTAATGTATATCATCAACCGGCTGCAACCCGTTTTGGGCGATTTCAGGAACACGGCCCTAAAAAGTTTTTACCTGGCCAGCTACGAGGCCCGCGGTTTTGTGTGGACTTCAACTTTACCCGAAGAATTCAAAAAAGTGAACGGTTATGAAATACAAAAATTCATCCCGTCCCTTTTTGACACTCAGCTTTTCGACCAGGAAACCACTTCAAAAGTCCAGTCCGATTTCAAAAAGACCTTATCGGAACTCATGATCAACAACCTTTATAAAAACGCGAAGGAGATTTGCAACCGCTATGGTCTGAAAATCAACAGCGAGGCAGGTGGCCCGGGCTATCCGCTTTACAATGGGCCGGCAGAGCCGCTAAAGGCCCAAGGCGCATTGGACATCCCGCGGGGCGAATTCTGGATCAACCATTCGCGGTTTTACATGGACGGAAACGACAGCATCGACATTTTACGGGTGGTGAAAGAAGCGGCTGCCGCATCGCATATCTACGAAAAAGGGATTGTGGAAGAAGAAGCTTACACATCGTTTCAACACTGGCAAGAAGGCCCTTTTGACATGAAACCTTATGGTGACCGGGCATTTTGTGAAGGAATGAATCGTGTGGTGTTCCATGGGTTTAGCCATAACATTACCGGCTCAGGTTTTCCCGGTTATGTGTATCATGCAGGTACCCATTTCAACGACAAACGGGCTTGGTGGCCCAAAGTGAAACCATTTGTCGATTACCAGGCGCGAATTTCCGCTGTTTTCCAGAAAGCAGATTTTGCGGCCGATGTGCTCTGGTATTATGGCGACAAAGTGCCCAATTCGGGTACGCCCAAAAATACCCATTTTAGTGCCGGTCCGGGGTACGACTATGAAATCATCAACACCGAAATCCTTCTCGATAAACTCACGGTAAAAAACGGAAAACTGGTTTTGTCCAATGGGGCATCATTCCATTTGCTGGCTTTGGAAAATGAAGAAACCATTAACCCTTCCGTATTGAAAAAGCTAAATGAGCTTGCACAACAAGGGGCGGTAATCATTGGAGAAAAGCCAAAAAAAGTGGGGTGGCTTGCCAACTTTCCCTCATTCGATACAGATAGCGAAAACCTTATTGCGCAACTTTGGGCAAATGGAAGCGACATTTCCCAGGTCTCCCCAAAAATTAAAGGGAAAATTTATTCCGGAATCACACCTTTGGAAATGTTAACTATTCTCGACGTTCATCCGGATGTCGATTATTCGGGGAAAGAGGAGGAATTATTGGACTTTATTCATTTCAGTAAAAATGAGGTGGACGTATATTTTATTCGAAATACACAAAATGAATGGCTTGCGCGAAATGTTGCGTTCCGGCAGCAAAACAAAGTACCTGAAATTTGGGATGCGGTTTCCGGAGAAATTATACCAGTCACCATTTTTAACCAAAAAAGCGGGCAGATAAACCTCCCGCTTACGCTTCCACCGTTTGGTTCGTATCTTATTGTATTTATAAAATCGTCTGCCCAGCTCCAATTCACTGGTATTTCCGGAAATGGTGAGAATCCGCCGCTTTTTGAGTTTGCCGCCAACGGCATCCGCTTCTTGCAGGACGGCCATTTTGAGCTGACAGGAACAGATCAACCCCTTCCAATAAACAGCACATCCCGGATGTTTTCGATCGACGGAGCTTGGGACGTGTCATTCCCTGAAGGCTGGGGCGCACCGGAAAAAACTTCTTTTCCAAAACTGATTTCGTGGACAAATTCGGAAACAGAAGGGATCAAATATTTCTCGGGAACAGCAAGCTATGAAAAAACATTTCGGTTCGAGGGAAAACCTGATCCCGCAAAAAACGAAAAAATGTACCTCGATTTAGGCGAAATCGGGAAAGTGGCCGAAGTTTGGTTAAATGGCGAATCGCTTGGGATTACCTGGGCAAAACCCTATCGTTTTGACGTAACGGATAAGCTAAAAACGGGGATGAACAACATAAAGATAGAAGTAGCCAACGTTTGGTCGAACCGCTTAAAAGGCGATGCGCTGACCGGTGAGAAATTTACCAATACCAATATCAGAAATACCATTATCCCTGCACCTACCTTCCAAACTGGCGATCAAACCCGTTATCCTTGGGCAGAGGTCCCGCTTATTAAATCGGGTTTAATGGGACCAGTGATTGTAAAAACAATACAAACGGTACCTTTAAAGTAAACAATACAGGATAAATAATAATCACATTCAATTTCTTATCAAATTATATTTTTCATCTTTAGCATAGATTTTCATGTCTTTATAGTCCCCTAAAATGATTCAATTTCCTTTAACCATGAAGTGCTGCAACTCAACACTTCATGGTCAAAGATTCAGTTTTGCACTTGCTTTATTAAGGCTAGTATACGATGTAATAAGTATTTTTTAATCAGATAAAAAATGTTAGCCTAATCCTAACCCACATTGCAGGCTTATTACAACAATGCTATCACCTTGTTATTAAACTTCTTTTTATAAGCTAAAGGTGTGTGTCCGGTTATTTCTTTGAACTTCTTTATGAAGTAGGAAACACTGGTGTATCCGCAGTTATAGCAAACTGACGCAACTGAGAGCTCTTCTTCTGTAAGAAATCGGCAGGCGTGGGTAATTCTTATTTCGTTGAGAAACTGAATAAATGTTTTGTTGGTTCTTTTTTTGAAATACCGGCAAAATGCAGGAACAGAGAGATTAGCGATTGCCGCAGCTTTTTCCAGTGTCAGTTCCTGATGATAATTGTTGACGGCATATTTATACACTTTATTGAGCCGATCTGAATCGTTTCTGTTTATTATTTCCTGGGCAATTGGACCTGTCAATAGTTGAAATTCTTTATTTGATGCTATTATTTCAAGAATTGAAAAAAGTAAG
>JACDJA010001146.1_pt1 | contig 23522 bp, 20 predicted proteins | sample 7449241 | NCBI WGS metagenome assembly JACDJA01 (sample SAMN14253289, study PRJNA609438) | sludge metagenome | isolation source: initial anaerobic sludge | collected 2018-12-20 | reverse complement strand
CAATCGCCGCATCCAGACGCTCCAAGGCGCCGACCAGGTTGACTATCGTTACAACGGCCTCGGCCAGCGGGTGCAGAAGTTTGGCAGTAGCCTCCCGACCCGCCACTACCTATATAACTCAGACGGCTCGCTCGTCGGGGAATACACCGACACCGGTGCGCCTGTGCTCGAAGTGGTAAAGCTGGGCGACCTGCCTATTGCGGTGCTGACGCCTGCGGGCACGCTCTATGCCCAGGCCGATCAGCTGAACACGGTGCGATCGCTGCGTAACAGCGCAGGTGTCACCGTGTGGTCTTGGGATTCCGACCCGTTCGGCGCCACGACCCCCAACGAAGACCCAGACGGCGATGGCCTCGCCACGGCATTGCCTATGCGGCTCTAACAGCTCGCTCTTCGAGCATTTAGAGAGGCGCTATCCGTGGTGGCGCTGCCGCCTAGCCACCTAGCAGGAGACCACCATACCAAGCTCTCTTAACTTTATTTTTATCGAAAGCTCGAAAAATGTCCCCACAGACGCTATACTGAACACGAGTATTGACTCTGGTCGATTCTCGCCGTATACTTGAATTATTCGCTGGCGGTGCCAGCTAACGACAGACGAAACGGTACGAACATGAACGCACGCGACTTACCAGCACACCTCGCCTCCAGACGTCCGGCCCTCCGAGCCGCGCGCGGCGCCGTGCTATCCGCACGCAGTTCGTATCAACCGTCACGTCACTGAACCTCCTCTGATTCCGTTCGGAGGGTGGTTCCAGACACCGCCTTCCGAGCAGGACTTCCCTGCACAAAATCCCGGTCGGCGCCTGTCTACCGGGGTTTTTGTTTGTCCCCGCGCCGCCCGCGGCCAAAACAAACCGAATTTGGGGTCATAGCTCAATTGGGAGAGCGGCTGCCTCGCATGTAGCAGGTCGGCGGTTCGATTCCGCCTGACTCCACCAACCATGGATAGCGCGGTGAGACGGGTCGGCACCACCGGACTGTAAATCCGGAGCCTCTGGCATATCAAGGTTCAAATCCTTGGCTATCCACCATTTTTAGCATCGCCGGGAGGCGACACAGCGCGAACACCGTGCTTGAAACAATTCACCGATGGTGCAGTTGGTAGCACGCCGGCCTTTGAATCCGGAGCCCGCTGGTTCGAATCCAGCTCGGTGAACCAATTTGGCAATGTGGCGTAATTGGCAGCCGCAATGGACTTAGGATCCATTGGGAAATATCCCGTGAGAGTTCGAGTCTCTCCATTGCCACCAAGCATTGCCCGCATGGCGGAATTGGCAGACGCGGCCGCCTTAAAAGTGGCTTCCGAAAGGAGTGGGAGTTCGATCCTCCCGGCGGGCACCAAAAAAGAGATCGTATAAGGTGAGGTGCCAGAGTCTGGTTTATTGGCCCCGGCTTGAACCCGGAGGGAGGTGCAAACCTCACGAGCGTTCGAATCGCTCCCTCACCGCCAAACCGCCGTGCGTAACGGCAAGGAGAATTGGAAAGGTGGCCGAGCGGCCGAAGGCAACCGCCTGCTAAGCGGTCGTCCCGAAAGGGGCGCGTGGGTTCAAATCCCACCCTTTCCGCCAAACAACGGTGTGTAGCTCAGTCTGGTTAGAGTACCTGGTTCGGGGCCAGGGGGTCCGCAGGTTCGAATCCTGTCACACCGACCAATTTGGAGAGATGCCTGAGAGGCTTAAGGGCGCTGCTTGGAAAGCAGATGGTCGCGTAAGCGGCACGGGAGTTCGAATCTCCCTCTCTCCGCCAAAATCACCGGCGTGGCAGCCGGCAGTGAATATGAATCATTGGAGAGGTGCCGGAGCCTGGCTAAACGGCGCTGCCTCGAAAGCAGATGGTCGCGTACGCGGCACGTGGGTTCAAATCCCACCCTCTCCTCCAAACGTTGTCCCTGTAGCTCAATTGGAGTAGAGCGTCGGCCTCCGAAGCCGAAGGTTGCGCGTTCAAATCGCGCCAGGGACGCCAAGCACTGCGCCCGTAGCTCAATGAATAGAGCGCTCGGCTACGAACCGAGAGGCTGGGAGTTTGAATCTCTCCGGGCGCGCCAATTAACGATAGCAGACACCTCGTAGGAGATCGCTATGGCAGTCGCAGTTCGCATCGACAAGGGTCGCGTACCGGTCCTGATCCATACCCCGGACGTAGAGTCCGAGGCTATCGATCAGCTGGTCAACGTCTCGAAGCTCGAGATCATCCATGACCGTGTGGTAGCCATGCCCGACGTACACGCCGGCATTGGTGCGACCGTGGGTTCGGTAATCCCGACCAAGGGCGCCATCATCCCGGCGGCGGTGGGCGTCGACATCGGTTGCGGGATGATTGCGGTACTGACCTCGCTCGCCGCCAAGGATCTGCCGCAGTCGCTGGCGGGTGTGCGGGCAGCAATTGAGGCGAAGGTTCCGGTCGGATTCTCAATGCACGGGCAGGTGGATGCGCCGCGCCGGCACGCAGCCGCGGCGATGGAGTCGCGCTTGAACCAGATCCTGGCCAAGCACCCGCAGGTGGTGCGTAGCGGGCAGCGGCTGACCTGGACCGACCAGCTCGGTACGCTCGGTGGCGGCAACCACTTCATTGAAGTGTGTCTGGATGAGCAGGACCGTGTGTGGTTGATGCTGCACTCAGGTTCCCGTGGGATCGGCAACCGGATCGGAACCTACTTCATCAACCTCGCTCGCGAGGAGATGCAGCGGCTCGACGTCCACTTGCCGGACAAGGATCTCGCGTACCTGACCGAGGGTACCGAACACTTCGCAGACTACCGCGATGCAGTGCTTTGGGCGCAGGACTACGCAATGGAGAACCGGCGCCAGATGCTGCGGCTGGTACTCGAAGCGCTGATGGGCTGCCCAGAGATCCCGCCGTTCACGCTATTGGATGAAGCGGTCAATTGTCATCATAATTACGTAGCACACGAGCATCACTTCGGTACGAAGGTATGGGTAACCCGTAAGGGTGCCATTCGGGCAGGCCGTGATGAGCTGGGGATCATCCCGGGATCCATGGGGACTCGATCCTACATTGTGCGGGGCCTTGGCAACGAGGAGGCGCTGTGCTCCTGCTCGCACGGTGCCGGCCGGCGGATGAGCCGCGGTAAGGCCAAGAAGCTCTTCACTGAGCAGGATGTGGCGGTGCAGACCGCAGGTGTTGAGTGCCGCAAGGATGCGGGCATCATCGACGAGCTGCCGCAGGCCTACAAGGACATCGATGTCGTCATGGAACACCAGAAGGATCTGGTGATGCCGGTGCACACCCTCAAGCAGGTGCTGTGCGTCAAGGGTTGAAGCGTTGCGCGCAGGGAAGCGCGTGGCGGTTCATTGATCATGGTCCTCGTAGCTCAGCGGAACCAGAGCAGCGGTCTCCTACACCGCAGGTCGCGTGTTCGAATCACGCCGAGGACACCAATTTCGCCCCCGTCGCCTAATCGGATCGGGCACCGGGCTTCTATCCCGATACGTGGGGGTTCGAATCCCTCCGGGGGCGCCATTCCCATAATGACCCGACTGTTGCTATACTGTATACTTGTTACTTGCGGGCTTGGCCGAGCGGCCGAGGCACCAGCCTTCCAAGCTGATTAGAGGGGTTCGACTCCCCTAGCCCGCTCCATATAGTCGTCATTCCTTCGACGGGAAGACGGTTCGGACGGCGGTTCGATTCCGCCCAGGTCCACCACAAGCAGTCAGTCACGGGCTACGCGCGGCGCGGCTTTTAGCCAACTCGCACGCAGCCTCGCCCACGGTTCGGCGGCCCTTTTGGATTGCACCGACCGGAACGTGCGCGTAAGCCGACTGCTTTTGATGGGCCTGCTTGGTTTCGACGGGCCGGCATACCGAAGAAGGCGACTCGAGAGCCGACTGCCGTAAGCAGCGGAAAACCCATAAACGCCAACGATGACGTTTATCCTGTCGCCGCCTGAACGGTGACCGGGTAGCCCGCCACCGGAGGTTTACCTCCGGGCCTGTGAACAGAAAGGCGGGCCACTTTCCCTCTCCCACCCTAACCCCTCTTCGCTTGTCTTTACATTTATCTAGTCTCTTGCTATACTGACCTCTGTTTCAATAGAGGATTTCAGTATGGGACACGATACTTTTGGCTGCCTACCCGAGGATCGCGACAATGAGATCGCCTATCTCCGGCGCAGTATGAGCAATCCCTTGGCCCGGCACATCTATCAGGCGCTCTAGGCCGAAGATCACTACACCTACGCCTCTGGCGATGGCGGTGAAGAGCGCTACACTCCAGCGCAGCTACAAGCCGCACTGGCGCGCCTGCCGGAGGACGAGCAGCTGGCGCCTGATCGGCGCTTTCTCGAGAACTGCCTAGCGGCCGGCGGGGATATCGTTATCGAATTCAAGTGAAGCCGACCCCACTTTAAAAATATTTCAACCCAGGTGCTGTCGGGCGCCGCGTCAGTCGCTATACAGACCAGACGCCACCACAAGAGTGACGCCCAACCCACCTGGCTCCCAGGTGCTTGAACCCGCCCTCCCTGCGGGTTCTTTTTATTGCGCAGTGCGCCGGCGCCGTCTACGGCATCGTCCCCGCCGGCGCCCCCACCGCGCTCCGACCATCCACCTCTCCCATATACAGGGACGGAGTATACTCCCCGGTATCGCTAAAGCCCCCGCCGGTGCGGCCCGTGCCCGGCGCCGGGGTGTCGTTGTAGCCCATCACCGTGCTCGTGGCCGTATGCACACCGGTGGAGGTGGTCAGGCGCACATTCACCACATACTTCGTCTGCGCTGCGCCCTTGGCGTTGTAGGTGTGGTTGGCAACGAAGAGATTACCGGTTCTGGTCGCGGTCGTACTGGTTCCATCGCCCCACTCCACCACGGCATGCGTGACTGGATTGACGTTGTTGGCCGGGTCCGGGTACATCTGCGGCCAATTGGTGGTAGCCTCCAGGCGCACCGAGAACTCACCAATACCTTCCAAGGGCGTGATGGTTACCGCCTTGGACTGGGACGATGTCGCAGTCGGCGCGGAACCTCCACTGTTGTAGGTGTCATAGAACGATGTGACATCGTGCTGGACATTGCCGGCCATCTGCTGTGCATCGGGTAGCGTAAACTCCTCCGAGGCGATCCACTCGGACAGATCCATCTTGGAGAAATCCATAACACTGATCTCGCCGACTGAGAAACCAGAGCAATCCGGACTCTTAGGGCTGCCCCACGGCTTGGCGGTAACGTTTACCGGCGCGACGAACCGATAGCTGCACTGCCCTTGCTGTAAGTCACAATGACCCACTGCGGTGATCGTCGGGGTGGTTGGGAGCTGGTAGTCGACACCTGTGATCGCTAAAGGCAAATCGATCACTTGTGTAGCCGGCCCGCCATCAGTACCAATCTTGATCCGCGTGAAGGTCGGTGTGACACCGAAGGGGTGGCTGTACGGCTGGAAGGTGTAATTGGCGAGCATGCTCGGGTCTCGCTCATAGCCACCTCCGGTGCTCCACAAAGGCCAATCGATATCCTGAGCGATGAAGGCACTGCCTCCGCCCGTAGGCCACGCAGCTACCTCATAGGTGCAGTCCCCAGTCCCGTCGACGCAGGAACCCGTGACCACCGCATACCGGGAGATTGCCACACTGCGCGACTGGGTGGGATCGATACCCTGCACTGACCAGCCCGCAAGACCTGAGCCACCCACCTGCGGATCGACCGGCAAGTCCCCGCAGTCGGCCAGCGAGCAGCTGGCAAACCAAACCTCCGGCGTGAACGGGCAATGAATTGCTGCGGGATCTGCCTGATAGGCAGCCGTCATTGCTTCCGGATCGTTACAATACGCAGGCCAGCGCCACGGGCGTACCGTGTTGCCGTTGACGACTACAGCCGCGCCCCAACCGCCCGCACCGGCGGTGTAGCTAAAATTGAGTGACGACTTGACCGCATCGGCAAAGCCAGTTGCAGCCAGCGTGGCGAGCTGATCGCGACCTTGCTCTTGAATCACGCGCGACAACACAGAAGGGAACGCACAGTAGCCTTGGTTTTTTTTCAGGCAGATGCCTAATACCTTGTCTGAACACCAGCTACCCACATAATGGGTTCGTTGAGAGCGCCGGGCTGCGGCTAGCTTCATTTCGTTGGAGCTGCACTTGAGAAACCAATTACTACCCTCATCCTTAAGCCCCATAGAGCAACAGTTGTTGGTCAACCATCCGGTTGCTACAGGCTTGCCACATTTGAGATAATCCCCGGGGAAGATATCCACCGAGTTGGCATCCATGGTTCGCTGCATCTCGTCAACCAGTGCCAAATAAGCGACCGCCTCTCCGAAGCCTTCTGACGAGGAACTGTCGACCACCGTGGTCAGTCCGTGAGTGTAATCACCTTGACAGTTCTGTGTTACCTTCTCCTGGGCGCAGTAGTTTGTGGTTTTCTCGCAACTATAATACTGGCGCTGCTGGTCGCACAGATTCCCGTTGGTTTCATCGCACTCGGTGCGCACCAGCGTACAGTTAGGATCAACCGAGCATTGTTCCGGCGGGCCAGCGTAGCATAGCTGCTTTTGCTCAGTCTCCAGACAGACACCGGTCATCGGATCGATCCGCGCACATCTCGTCTCATACGGGGTATCGCAACTCCCATTAACTGGAGGGTCTGCAACACAAGAAGGCGCACCGGAAGAGCAGATCCAGCGCGCCGTCCACCGCACACAAGTACTGCCGCTGAAATCCAGGCAAGTGGTTCCTCCGAGATAACAGCCCTGTAGTTCTGCGCTCGAACAGGAGCTGACTTCATTACCGGTGTAGCAGGAGTAGGTTGAGGTCTGCTTCCAGCAATCCCGAGTTACCGGTACACAGGATCCGCCCCCCGTAGGCGCAATGCACTTCGTGCTGGAGCCTTCTGTGCAGGAGGACGACACCTTCTCGCAGCCATACAGCGCATAAGCACTGCTGGTAGCTAAGGCCAGGAACAGGGCAAGGAATAAGCGGCGAATCGGCATGGTGGTCACTTTGAGTTTTCGTAGGTGGCGCAGCCGTCCGCCCATATGTCTTCGTAGGCATATGTGTAATTCGTCGCCGGCGCAGGAAATGATACAGAAATTAGTGGGGATGTGACGTTGTAGGAGAACAGAGCCTTGTACAAGGGAAATCCAGCCGGATGCGTTTCCTGTAAAGGCCAGCTGTAGGACGTAGCATCAGTAAATGCAAAGGTATAACTACAAGTGACTGCTCCACAGCCTTGTGCGCCACTACTAAACCCAATACCCGCCCACTCTCCGTTATGTGCAAAAACACCTCGTGTTTGAGTTCCATATTTTTGAAGACTCTGGGCGGGTGTTATTTGAAAAAAAGCCCTCGGCAATGACCCAGTGAAAACTGTCGTAACACCGAACTTGGAGGTAATGATAAATCGTAGCTGGATCGTTTCGGTATTGAGATCACAGTAATAATCAACAGCCGCAGACCTAACAACGGATCCCGTGGTCACACTCCCTGCATAAACCCATTGGCCTTGTTGGCAGGTCGGTGCCCCCGTACGAGACACGGTGACTGTCAGCGTCTTGTTGCAACTGTACGTCTGCTTCTCAATACTGACTTCACAATCTTTCGTCGGCGTCACTGTGGTGCAGGTCTGCTCAACCAGGTCCACACCGCTCACGCAATCCACGTCGTAGCGGGTGATCTGCTGCGCTTCGCGCACACACTCGCGCGTCTCTTCGCAGGCAGCGTCAAACGAAGCGCTCTGCCGACCGTCACAGGAATAGACGATGCCGTCGCTTGCCAGCCCCGTATCCACCTGCTCGACGCAGCCTGAGTACTGTGGACCGACCGCCGATAGTGAGGCCCGGTAGTTGCCGTCGTTGTAGGTGGTGTTCAGACTGTCGTAAAAACCACCCTCGCCTTCGGCTTGCGCGGCCTGCCGACCTTCTTCGGCGACCGTATCGGCGTTCCAGACCTGACTGACCGCCTCGCGCACGCTGACATCGCAAATCGTGCCGCCGTCAGGGCAGCTTACGTTGACGGTAAAATCCCCGAAGGTCGTGCTACCGGGGTTGAGCACATTACTGGGCGCACTCCATTGACAGACGGCACCATCCCGGGCGCTGGTACAAAACGATAGGCCGATGAGGCTTACGCGCTCACCGGCAAGCGTGCAACTGGCTACCTTGAGGCCGAAGCCGCCGAAGAACTTCGTGCGCCCCTCGGCGCAGGCGAGCTTGCTGGTGTAGGTGGCCGCCCCGGTGTAGCCACGATCATGCCCGGAGCCGCTACCGGCACCCTGGGTGGATTCGTGACCCATGGTATCGTTGAGGACAGTGGCCGACTCGGTCACTCCCGGAGCCTGCTGCGCACCACTGGCACCCAGCGATTGGCCCAAAGCCTTGCCCGCCTCAAGATCCTCAGCGCGCGCGCCGGACGCGACCAGTACAGCGACGCAAAGGACGACAGCAAGTTTTTTGGATGAGATCATAGCGTAATAGACGGACGACTCCGCCTTTCTCAAAAGGGAATTGATAGGTATAGGGAAATCCGGCTCAGGTTTGGACCATACACTAATAGATGCAATAGTGTAGCATGAGTGGTATCATTATTAAAGCGTCTCATCCATGCAGGGCGCAAACAACCCTTTCTCTTCAAGGTGTTATATGATTAGCCTCACCACCCCATTGCTGGTCTTCGATCTGGAACTGACCGCCCCTGAAGGTGCGGGCCACGAAAGCGCAGAACTCATCGAGATCGGCGCCGTGCTGCTGGCCCCCTCGCTCGATGAGCTGGGGCGCTTCAGCGCCTTGATTCGCCCAGAACAACCGCTCAATCCGCGGATCGCCGCACTGACCGGGATCAGCGCCGAGATGCTGGAGGCGGCGGCGCGCTTTTCGGAGGTGATCGAGGGGTTTGAGACTTGGTTGCGCGAGTACTGCCCGAAACCGAGGCAGTTGCGCCTGTGCGCCTGGGGTGCATACGGCGATATCCCCGCCCTGCGCGCCGCATACGCCAAGGTGCCGCGGGCGTGGCCTTATCCGGGTTCTGCGGTGGATGCCAAGAGCATCGCAACGGCTTGGTTGGCACTATCTGGCCGGCGTGCCGACCAGTCCGGGCTGGCCAAGGTCGCAAAGATCATGCAGCTGGCACCGGTGGGAGCTTGGCATCGTGCGCTGGTCGACGCCGACGCCACGGCGCGCATCCTCGCCCGGGTGTTTTCCGACCTCGACGCCGGCGCGTTCCTCCCCGCCGACAAGCCCGGGGCGCGGCAACTCATCCGGCTGGCGCCGGCCAAGCCGGTTTAGGCGGTCGGCGGCTCACCCGCCGGCGGAGAGGCTGCGGCCTCAAGCGCCCCCGCCAAAAGGGCGGTAAGCCCTAAGGCCTCCTGCGGAATCCACTGCCCCTGCGTAAACAACGCCAGCACCGCTTCACCTAAATCCGGGCCAAACCAACCCAGTAGCTGCGCGGAATCCCATTCGCACCGTTTGCGATCTTGCGGCGACAGTGAGCGGCGCCCCGGCTGGGCCAGCAGGTGTTGATAGCCCCAGCGGCAGGGCACCAATTCCAGTCCCGCCGGCAGCCGCGTCTGCACATGCACAGGAATCCGCACACCGGTGGGGTCGAGGTCTCCCAGATAATCCACCCGCACCACCCCGATTTCCGCCGCCAGCACGGCCAGCGCCTCTCGGTGCTGGACGAAGGCATTGCCGTTCCCAAAGGCGATCGCGCTGTAGCGCCGTGCCTGTTCGTTCCAGGCGCAAAAACTCCAATAGCTGTCGAGATTTTCCACCACCAGAATGGCCGCTGGCGCACCCTCAACGCGAACATGGGTCAAGGGCAGCGGCACCCGAAAGCAGCGCAGGACGGCAAGCTCGATCTGCCCCCCGAACAAGGTATCCGTTCCCCGATCCAGCAGGCCATCCAACCGCTTTTCATCGCCGAAGATCAGCCACGAGCGCTCATGCAGCGGCACGTTCGGCAGTTCCCGGTGGGCGGTACGAATCAGGTAGTCGTTCAGGGTGCGCAACACCTCAAGGCGGCCCGGGTGCGACTCCAGTGCGGCAAAAGCCAAGCGAGGATCCCACGCCACCACCTCACGCGGCTTAACGACGTCCGGGGCACTGTATTTCAGCTGCACATACCGCGGCAGGGCCGGGGCGGTCGAGCGATCCCACGCCGCCTTGGTTTTGGGCAGGGTCAGCACTTCGGCGGCCGCTAACTGCTCAAGCATGCGCAGCAGGCGTGCCGGCAGGTCCGGCACCTCCCGATGCGCAGGAAACGCGCTCAGATGCACGCGGCGCAAGGTGTCCAGCGGCACGCGCTTATTCGAGCGGGCGCCAAGGTGCGCCGCCAAAGCCCGCAGCCAACCATCAGAGGGAGCAGGGCACGAGTCTGCTTGGTCCCTCAGCCAGCGCGCCAGCATCACGCGCTTCGCTCAGCCACATCCGCCTGGATCGAGATTCCAGCATACTCGACATAAGAGCGTTGCGGCTTCACGGATTGACTGGCGATGCGTCCTCGCAGCACCCGCCCATACTCGGCGAGCGCATTGGGATCGAGCAGCGCGGTGGTTATGATCAGCTGAATATTGGCGTGCCGGGCGATCTCAACGATAGGACGCAACAGCCGCGGGCTGGAAGCCCTGCCGAGCGGGTTGTCCACAACCACGAACGAGCTTGGCATTGCGTCTTCGGTCAGACGATCCCCTCGCAGGCGCAGCAGCACCAAGTACAGCAGGAACGCGGCCGTGACGCGCTCGCCGCCGCTGCCTGTGATTTTACTAAACGGCATGTAATCGACCTCACCGCCAGCATACGCCTGCGGCTTGAGCAGTCGGATCTTCAGCGCCGCACCGGTGCTATTGGCCACATGCAACAGCAGGTCTCGTGCCAGTTCTCCGCCGCTCTGGGCCATGTGGTTGGCTTCCGGCAATTGACGGAGGAAGCCCTTGACGGCCGCCTTGCGGTCTTCGGCGCTGGCCTTGATGTCGCCACACTTGAAGACGGGCAGCCCACCAAAACGCGGCACCCCCTCAGGGATATACTGCCGCTTAAGTTTGCGATATAAGCGCAAGGACTCCTCAAAGAAGGTCAGTAGCTCCCCATCAATGAACTCCAGATCCCGGTCGTGGTTCGCCAACTCGTGCGCCAAGGTGTCGATCTGGGCCTGCAATCCCGCATGCAGTTCCCCCGACAGCCGCCAGGCCTGATCAAACTCCAATCCCAACAGACGACTGGTCAGGTCCCGGGCGGACACCGACAACTCATCATCCTTGCACAGTCGCAGCACCTCGGAATACTGGTCCTTGGTTTCGCCCCGGATTTGCTCCAACTGCTGTTCGTGCTTCTTGCGGGCGTCCCGCAGCACATTGAACTGGTTCTCGGCCTCCTCCGAATGATCCAGCGCGCATGGCAACGACTGTCCGGTGGGTACCGTGACCCCGAAATCATTGACACGAATCGATAGCGCCTTCCAAGCGTTACGCGCCTGACTGACCTGCTGCTGTTCGGCCCCCCGGGCCTTTGATTGCCCTTCCGCCTGTTTCAGCGCCGCAGCCCCTTCGGCACACTCCGCATCCACTGTCTGCAACCGACCCTCCAGCGTCGCAACATCGAGCGACAGGCAATCTACCTGCAACGCCTCCATGCCCGGAGCCGGCGTGAGTGCGGCCAAGGCGTCTTCGGCGACGGTTTTCTGTGCCTTGCACAAGGCAACCCGGGCCACAGCCGCATCGCGGTCGCTTTCTGTGCGCGCCACCCGCGTCGTCAGCTCAGCCCCCGTCAGCGCCGCCAAAGGTTCTACCTCGGTGCGATCACAGGAGGCGAATTCCGTTGCATAGTCCTGCTCGAGCTGTCGCTCCTCCTGGCCTAGCTGTTCGATCTGGGTGCGCAGAGCAGCAAGTCCTCGCTCAGACTCCAGAGCCGCCAGCGCGGCTTTTTGCGCGCGATACGCCGCTGTGCTTTCCTCAATATCCAAGTCCTGCGCAGGCGCTTCTGGGGGCGCCTCGCTAAACTCATTGAGCGCATTATTGAGCTGGCGCAGTGCGTCCCGGCACGCCGTTACCTGCTCCGCAGCCTTTGCCCCTTGGTCTTTTGCCTCCGTGAACTGTTGCTCGGCCGACTGCTGATGTGTCTCAAGCTCGCCCATCTCGGCCCGCACGCTCTGAAGCTCCGCCTCTGCGGCTACGCCTTGGTCGGCCAGCGCCTGATGTCCCGTCAGCGCGGTGAGTGCCTGACCTTGCGCGATCAGGGCTTGGTGGGTTTGCTGAAGGTCACGCCGAACCGCCTGCTGCTGCTCCTTGATTTCCGCCAATCGCCGCGCAAGCGTCACCAGCGCCTGTTCCGCTGCCTGCTGCTTTTCAACATGCTGTGCGATGGGCTCCCGCAACTCGAGGATTTGCGCAGTTCCGCCGGCCTTCTCAAAAGTGTCACAGGCATACAGCAGGGCCTGCACACGTTCCCGCTGTGCCCTGTTCGCATCCGACTGCTCGGTCAGTTGCTCCAAGTCACCTTCCAGGGATTGCGCATAGTGTTCAGCGGCACCCCGGTTGAACGCGGCATCGGTGTGCGCCGGCAGGGTGATCCGCGCGGCGTCCGGGGCGGCGAGGTCAGTCGTTGGTAGCAGCACCGTCACCGGTCGCGTCAGTCGCAAGTCCCGAACCTGTTCCGGGACGGATTGAAGCTGGGGCGCCTCATAGATCACCACGGCCTGCGCCAGTGCCGGGTCGGTGAGCATGAGGTGGCGGGCTTGCTCGGCGTCCGGACGCACCTCGGCCAGGTAGTGGTAATACGGCACCGCCTTGACCCCTTGCGCGGACAGCGCAGCGGCGACCGCAGCCACATCGGGATCCAGTGCGCGCAAGCCTGTGCGCTCAATCGCCTGCGCATCCAGAGTAATGAGCTCCAGACCGTGTTGAAGCTGGTAGCGCATCGCCTCCAGTTGCGCCAATAGCTGGCGGGCCGCTTCGTGCAATTCAGACGCATCCGGCGCCTCGCTCGGGAGGGTCAACCGCTCCGCCTCCTGTACAATCGCCGCAGCTTGGGCCTCAAGTCCCTTGAGTTCATTCCTCAGCTGCTGCACCTTGTTTTGAGCCGTCAAGCGCCGTTCGTTCGCAGCCTCTTGCTCGTTGCGCTTGGATTCCCCCTCCTCGGCCAGTTGCTGGTCCTGCGCATTGAGCAGTGCTTGCGTTTGCCTCAGGCGCTCACCGTCCGCCCCCACGCGAGCAAGGGCATCGACTAAGGACTCGGTTTCACCCAGATATCCATCGACGACCAACCGGAGGCGATTTTTCTCAGCCTGCTCGACGTGGGCTTCCAAGCGAGCTTGTTGCTTGGCAAGATGGGTGCAGCGCTTGCGCAATTCGTCCAAGCGCCGGGAGGCCTCATTCTGTTCCGTCTCAGCGCACCCAACGGCGGCCTGCGCCGTATCCATCTGCTGTTGCCGACCGGCAAGCCCGTGGCGTACCGCCCCTGCCGCACGGGTGGCGAGGCGCTCCAATTCGGCGCGTTGCGGCGCCAGATCCTCAGCGGCACCGGCCAAGGCCTGCTCGGTTTGAAGCCGCAGTTGTGTCTTGGCATGCAGCTTTTTGAGCAGTTGTGCCGCGGCTAGGCGCACTTTGGCGGCCGTCAACGCTGACAAGGAGTTCTCTGCCGCTTGATGGGCTTGCTCGGCCTCGCGCACGCGTACCTGCGCGAGCGCATGCGCCAAGGTACCCCGGCGCCGCGTTTGTTCAGCTACTGCCCGCTGTCGCTCTTGGAGTTCGGCTGTGGCATCCTGCAATCGTCCCTGCGCCGCCAAGACCAGCCCCTCCGCCTCGCCCAGTTTTTGCGTAACCCGATCTCCCAGTCCAGCCAGCGATTCCGAGTTTTGACGCAGAGCCGTCTGTTCGTTGCGGTACTGGGAGGCTTTGGCATCAAAGGACTCCAGCCTGGCGGCCAAGCTCGTGTAGCTGTTCAGCAGACGTTGCTGCGCCGGATAGTTGCGGATTTTTTGCTGTACATCCTGAATATTGCGGGTGATATCTTCCATTCTCTCCTGCGAGAGGCCCATCTCGAATAAAAGTTTCAGAAAATCCTGTTCGCTCTTGATGTCTTTTTCAAGCAGCGCAGAGATGCCGCCTTCGTCTTTGCAAAAGGGAACCTGCCGTTCCAGGCTGGCCACATCCACCTGCCGGGTATGCAGGTGCTTGCGCCAGTCGCTTTGACTGGTGGTCTCGTAGAACTCGCCCGGTAAGGCGTCTTTCATCGACTGCACCCAGGTACGGTATTCCTCGCGCGTGGCAATGTACTCCCCGGGAACGCCCTCGCGCTTAAAGGGGAGCGTATCGAATGTAAAGCGCGGCGTTGCGGTCAGGCTGAAAAAGGACCGCTCGAGTGTGGTGTCGTTGCGCACGACCAGCATCTGTCCGATCAGCAGCGGCGCTGGGCTGTCGCCGAGCAGGTCCCGATCCCCGGCCTTTGAAAGTTCGAGCAGCACAATCGCCGGGCGATCCGTCACATAATCAACAATCTGGTGCGAAGGCGTCTGGATGTGCTGAATGAACCGGTTGGCCCGAGTCTCGAAGCAAGAATACAGCATGCTCAGCAAGGTGGTCTTTCCGCAGCCGTTGGGTTGACACAGCACGGTGTTCTCCGGCTTGCCGGTTTTCGGGTTACGCAGGTCCACCACCACGCCATCAAAAAAGGCGGAAGGGTACCCCAAGTGACTGAGCAGGAATCGATTCAGGTCATACATCTTCACTCTCCAGTTCGCGACCCAGCAGGTGTGCGGCGGCCGAGAAGACCTCCGGTAATCCAACTTTCTGCAATAACGACTGATATCGCTGGCTGGCGAAATAGATCGGGAACTCTGTTGACCCCAGTTCCGATGCCCGCATCAGGTTCTGCTCAGCCAAGTGGCGCAACGTCAACTCCGCCATGCCGGCCAAGGAACTCACCGACGGGCGGCTGGACGACTCCTGTGTCATCGGCAGACCCAGCACGTCCTGCCACGCAAGGCGCAAGGTAGCAGGTAGTGGCTGCTCGCGACCCACCGCAAGTTCGGCTGCTTGGGCGAGTTCCAGCAATGTGGCGGCCACTGCCAAGGCATCGGCCTCCGGACGCGCCTCCCGCTGCGCAGCGAGATCCTGGGTGGTCGGGAAAAAGGTCAGCGCCACGGCAATCTGCATCAAGGCGAGCACCGCACGTCGGGGCGTATTAGCGGTTCCGGATAGGCGGGTAAGACTCTTGCGGTAGTCGGTCAGCGAAACTGCGAACAGGGTGTTGCGCTCGCGCGGCACCAAGACCAGCCCGCTGTGATAGCCGGCGTCCACAATATCCAGATGCAGGCCGATCCCTACGGCGCGAACGTGGGCGGCAAAATCCGCATCACGGATATAGCGATCATACAGCTCAGCGTATTCCGTCTGCGTGCTGGGCAATTCTTGCGTGTTCAGCCCGAAATAGAGCAGACGCGCGGCGTCTTTCACGGTATTAGAGGTCATCTTGTTGACTCTTGAATAATAGGTTGTCACCCAGCGCGAACGGGATCTCGAACTCCCCGGCGCGAACAACGTCGTAGTCGAAAGGCGCCTTGGTGTCCTCCTTGTTGAAGGCAAACAGCGCCTCGTAGAGCAGACACAACTGAGCCAACGGCGCATATCCCGCCTGTTGTGCCTTGGCCAGCAACCCATCCAACGTCAAAGACTTCTGCTCGCGCAAGGTGGTATACAGGAAATCACGTACCTCCTCCCGCATTTCCTCCGAAAACCGTTCGGCGACACCGGTGATTTCCGTGCGCTCACTGGGTTCCTCCGACAGTTTTGCCTTGTCGTTCAGGACCTCGTTCTGGCTATCGACCTCGATCCCTTCGACCAGCAGGCAGGGATCGAACAAGGTGGGTGCGACCGCAGTGTGCAGCGCCGCAACCAAGCGATCACCACACTCACTGATCGACTCTGAGGACCGACGTAATAGCGGCACCAGCAACTCCGCTTCGACATTGCGGGCAAACACAGACACCGGCACCGCCAAGGTGTGGATGTGCTGCGCGCGGAAACGCTCATTGGCGGTGCGTACAAGCTCGTGCAGCTCCAGATTGCGATGCGCCGTTTCGCGCAGGCAATCGTGTAGGTGCAACAAGGGTTCCTGCTGCTCGCCGGAGACCGCTTCAAGCCGATCTGCAACTGTCGACAATAGCAACCCTTCCTGATCCCGCCCCTCTTCCAAGTGGTCTCGGGAAGCGTCCAGATGCGGCAACACCCGGCCAATCCAGTCCACAGCACTCGCCGAGCGGCGCATTTTGTCGATGAAACTGCGCAGCTTGCTCGCGTAACGGATTGACTCACGGCGCTTGTTCTCGGCGACCCGCTTGGCGTCAAAATAGCGCCCGCGCTCAATGGCTCGCTGAATCAGGAGGTCGTCAGCGTGCAATTCCGAAAAGTCCTGATCCAACATCGACAAGGCGGCGGCCAGTCCCTCTTCCGTCAGAAAGAAGATCAGATGGCCTTCCGCTGACTCCTTGGTCTGGATGAGACTGAAGGCGTATTGCGAGAGATAGCCGGCCTTGGGACTGAAATAGGTGCGCTCAAAGCGCCGGCGGCCACCCCGGGCATCGGCATTGGTCAGCCGGGTGATCATTTTGCGGGCCAGATCGCGGGCGACCTCGTCAGACATCTCCGGGGCCATGACCTGGCAGCGCTGCATCAGGAAGCGGTAGGTATCCTCGTGCGGAGCACCCTCCCCAAACCCCATCTGCTCCGTGAGAAAGTCCAGCAGCGACAGCCCCAGGTAGAGCAGGTCCAGCCCCTCAGCCTGTTCCATCAGGCGAGCTTTATCGGCCTCCAGCGCAATCAACGGCTGTAGGATCAGGAGGTTTCTTATTTGTTTTTCGAGGGTTTCTCGTCTACGCTCCTCACTTCGGAGCGCCGAATCACCGGTATCGTGCAGCGGTGCGAGAACCTCCGGTAGCTCTGCTTTCACCGGCGTAACCTAGTCGTGTCAGTGGAATGTTAGTCTAGCATGGGTGTCGTTGTTTTTGCAATAAAAACCCCGTCGAAGAGACGGGGTGCTAAAGCGTTGGTTTATGTCTCGGAATCCAAATCGAGAGACTGTTCGTTCTCAGCGCAGGCCTGCTCAAGCAGAAAGTCCCGGAACGCCTCATAGGAGTCCTGATTTTCGATGTAGCGCAGCAGTACCGCAACCTGAGAGGACTCGTTCCAGCCCTGTTGCTCGGTAATCTCCTCAAACAAATGGTTTTCTGACATGGTTTTCTCCGCGAAAGTTGCTTTTACCTCAGGTCGTACGAAATAGGACGCCTGAAGTCACCTTTGTCGATCTCTTAAATCCTGATATATCACAGGCGCAAGCGCCCGTCCTTCATCGCGCCAGCGCAGCAGATAAAACAAGATTCCCCTCGTATCGGAACCCGCGTGGTTCGTGCTATGCCGTGCGAACCACCAGCGGGATTTTGTGCCGTGGCGCACGATATCTGCGGCCCGCTGAGCATTAACCCGGCACAAGCTTGCCTTGAGGGTTAGCCGCGCATGCAGTGCCGAAAGCTGGCGAGCACGCCATTGGGTCAAGTTGACACTCTCATTTTGAGTGTGCAGAACACCGAACTGGGAAAGCAAGTGCCGTTCCTGACGCAGAATGCGCGCGCGTTGCAGGCGCCGCTCACGAGATGTCTTCGTGTTTAAGTCCATAGGGTGGTCCTTTCTTCGTGATCCTGCGGAGTGTAGCGAACCAGATTCAAGTAGCCCCCGTAAAGGTCGCGACTCCCCGACATCAGCCCCTATTCGCGCAAGTCTGGGCCGAAGTCCTTTACCCCGTCCGGCGACAATTTTTGTTCGTTATATCCTGCGTTCAGTATAGCATCTGAGTTGACGTATGTAAAGACTGAAAGGCTGCCACCGATCTGCCGCACCGATCCCTATACAAAGGGTCTGTTTCCGAGGAGACTTCATGGCCGCCACCGCTTCGCCCGACCGCCCGCCGCTCGCTCATTGGCGCCTCGATGAGACCTACCCCGTGGCACGCCGTCTCCATCGCCGCTTGACGCTGATCGTAGGCCCCACAAACTCCGGCAAAACCTACGACGCCTTCGAGCATCTGCGCGCGGAGCGCACCGGGCTGTACCTGGCGCCGCTGCGGCTGTTGGCGCTGGAGGGCCGCGAACGGCTGCTGGAGCTGGGACTCCCCGCCTCGCTGCTGACCGGTGAGGAGCGTATCGAGGTGCCGGGGGCGCAATTCGCCGCCGCTACCGTCGAAATGCTCAATCCGCAGAAAGTCGTGGACGTTGCAGTCATCGATGAAATTCAGATGCTGGCTGACCCCTCTCGCGGCTGGGCCTGGGTACAGGCGCTGCTCGGCGCCCCGGCGCACCATGTCGTCATGGCCGGCAGTGCGGACGCCATTGAACCAGTGCGCGAGCTGGCGCGCTACCTGAACGAACCCCTCGAAATCGCCACCAAGCAACGATTTTCGCCCCTTCAGGTCGACCGCAGGCTCTCCAAGCTCGACCGCCTGGCCCGCGGCACGGCGCTGATCGCCTTCTCCCGTCGCGACGTGCTGGACTATAAGCGGGAGCTGGAAGATACGGGTCTGCGGGTAGCGGTCATCTATGGCTCGCTCGGCCCGGAGGTTCGCCGCGAAGAGGCGCGGCGCTTCCGCGAGGGCGAGGCCGACGTCCTGGTGGCCACCGATGCCATCGCCATGGGACTCAACCTGCCTATCAAGCGGGTGCTATTTTCCACCACGCGCAAATGGGACGGTACCGCCGAGGTGCCGCTCGATCCTTCGCACCTGCGCCAAATCGCCGGCCGCGCCGGTCGCTACGGCATTCACGAAGATGGCCGGGTCGGCGCGCTACGCGAAACCGATCTGCGCTACATCCGCGCGCACCTGAACACGCCGCTGCCGCCGCTTCGGCCGCCCTACTCGGTGCTGCCTACTCCCGAGCAGGTGCAACTCCTGGCCGAACAGATCGGCACACAGCGGCTAGTGACAGTTCTCACCGCCTATCAGGAGCAGGCCACCCGACACGAACCCTTGTTCACGCCGGCCCCGATGACCGAGTTGCTGGCGCTGGCCAGTCACGTCGACAAGCTGGCGTATCTGAGTCTCATTGACCGCTACCGTGGTGCGCTCGCCCCCGTTAATCTGCGCTCCGTGCCTGTCGTTAGCCAGTGGCGCGCCTGGATGATCACCATGGCCGGCGGCCGTCCCGCAGACCTGCCGCACCCGATCTCGTTGGCCCCGTCGCGGTTGCGCGACCCGGCGGCGCTACTGGCTGCCGAGCAGTTCGTGCAGCAGCTCAACCTGTATCGCTGGCTGGCGCACCGGTTCCCACACAGCTTTCCGCACCACGCCGAGGCGACCGAGCAGCTGATCGCGGTCAACGTCTTCATTATGGCGGCGCTGCGAAACTGACCGGACCCCTGCAAAGAAGCATGAAAAACCGGCGCCATAGGGACGCCGGTTGGAAATTGCCGCACTCAAGCGACCAGTTTCAAGCGTGTCTGTGCGTAACGGCTCAGATCAATCCGCATAGACCTCAATCTCGCTACCGAGAAACTCCAAGCCTTCCGGGGCATCATCGCCGTCCCAGAACGCCAGCGAGCCGTTGTCGAGCTCGTTGGCAAAGCACCCCTTGGCGTGTTCCTCTACGTCATCAAGGCTGACCGCATCGTTTCGCGCAAATAGCAGGAGCGTCGTGACCTTTACGCGGATGGTCGCGTCGACCTCGTTCTCGACCTCGGTTCCAGCTACGATCTGATCATCAGCCAAGGCTTCCTGAAAAAGCGCATCAAGGAGACCAGCGTCGAGCGCCGCCCGGATGATCGCCGGATGATCTTCAGGGTCCGCACCCTCAGGTACCGGCAGATCCCGAACATCGAAACGATACCCATCCCCTTCCTCGGCATCACTCACCTGGTAGTGGAACTGGAGCGTATCGTTGTAGTTGTCGTTATCGTAGCAGCGAAAGATCTCCCGCCCCTTGTGGACCAAGTAGCGGTCACAACCCACATACATCATCGGCATAGCATTGTCCTCTTTGATTGCCTCGCAGGGTATAGCGAATGCTCACCCCTCTTCCGGTTCGGCCAGCGGGCGGGGCGTTCCTGGGTGCATCAGCGCCCACATCTCCGCATTGTCCAGCCAGCGCACAGCGCCGCGCTCCACCAGCGCGCGGCCCCCTTTCTCGTCGGTCAGAATAAAGCCCGACAGGCTCCAGCCCTGTGCGACCGCCAAAGCTTGCGCCTTACGCAGCGTCAGCGGGTCGTCGAGCCTCGCAATCAGGCCTGCTGTGCTGGGTTGTCGAGTTTCAGTCATCGTATTTCTCCGGCGCTTGAAGTTTTATTATAGCCCAAGTATCGTGTCTTTACAAAAGGAAAGACGATTCACTACTCAGTGAAGCGGCGGGTTCCCCGGAGGGATAATAGTTGCTTGCTAAGGGGCCGTACGAAGAGATCAGTAACTGGTACAAAAAACAAATACGCCCGAAACAACCTGCGTAGAACGTAAGCTCTCAGCGGCCTCCTTTGAGGTCGCTTTTTCTGTGCGCCGATAAAAAACCCTGCCGGAACGACAGGGTGAATAGAATATTTAACTCGCTACCTTCTAGGTCTTTAGTCCTTCCACTTGATACCGTATTCGGCATCTTTGGCACGCTCTTTTTCGCTAAGCGCCTGCCGGTCTTCTTGAGCCTTTTTTTCCGCAGCCGAATCATCAGGATCTTTTGCTATCAACGCGCGAACCTCCTGCTCGGTCATATCATGCTTTTCTGCATGGATATACATGAGCTTCTTCTTCGCAAAGAACTCGGTCAGCATAGCGGTTCTCTCTTCTGAGAACCGCTTGAGCAGGTTGGCGTGCCGCTGCCGCAAGGCAGCCAGGTCGTCCCGAGCGAAATCGCGCTCACGTTCTGCCGTGCGCGCCTCGTTGTGTGCATCGGCCAGGGCTGCCCCGGCCAATGCACCACCAATCGAATCTCCGAATGCCATAAACTCTCTCCTTTACATAATTGCCAGAATATCTTGCTCCTATTGAAGCTCGCTGGGTGAGTGAGCTTCCAATATTATCGCCAGGTCCCTTGGCTGTAAATCTCAGAGCCTGCCTTGTAGATGGCAAGAGAATGACAGCCATGCTCTTCCAAGAAGGCTGCATGCTGCGAAAGAGCACCCTGCGTACCCGTCCAGTCGGTTTCGTGGTACAAACCATCATTTCCGGTGTAGCTCAGCCGATACTCTTGAATTTCATCCAACAACGGTGTTGCTTCCATCGTGTTTCCTCCATTAAAGTCCTGCTGAGTATAGCTACCCGGCGCCCTCTTCCCGCATACCGATCACAATCCCATCCAGCGGCGCAACCAGCCCCCCAGCCGGGAAAGACAACTCGAAGCATCCGACTCCAAGGTGCTTTCCTTCCAGTGATCACCCAGCAAGACCAGATAGCGGCCATCGTCGTAGAAGCGCACCTGGTAGCGAGTGAGCAACTGACAGGGTTCACACAAGCCCAAGGCTTCTACGCTAGCCATGCGTTCTCCGATGGGCCAAGTGATCTCGCCGCGGACGGCCGCCAGAGGAAGCTCGTTAGTACATCCCTGACAGCGACCTATAAAGTTCTCAACAGAGACCCCGGTCTCGAACCGAATCGGGAATTGTTCGGCCAAGCTCGGGGCGCTGTAGATTTCCAGGTCTCGTTCGGTGGGGGTTTGGCGTTCAAAGCTCATGCGGTTCTCGCTGAGGTGGCGGCAATACCCCGTATAGGGTCACCGGGGTACGGCCGGTTCGCTACACCTTGCTTCAGGCTAAGGAAGGCCGGAAGCAGCGACTGCGCGTGTTGCCGATCCCGGGGATCGCCCGCCACGTCGCGGCGTTTCTGGCGTTCGCCCGGGAGCAACCACAGCTGCGGTTCCAGATCACTCGTATCGGTTGCGGGCTGGCCGGATACCGCGACGAACAGATCGGGCCGCTATTCGCCGGTGCTCCGGATAATTGTGATCTGCCGCCGAAATGGAAGCAGTACCGGTATCTATGAAAGCCCCGCCAGATCAGCTGGACTAAGAAGGATCTGCGGCGCGCTGGGCAACTTCTATGATCGATACTTGTTACTGATCTCGAGGCAGCGCCGCGCTGCGGCGAGATCAAACGCATCGTCGTCCGTGCGCAGTTTGGTCTCCATATCCACCCAGTACGCCCGAGACCCGGCGAGCCGGTGAATTTTAGCCAGTTCCTTCTTCAAGTTGTCCGGCCCCAACCCACCCGCATAGCCGCAGACCATTCCAGGCAAAGGTTCAGGCCACTCTGTCGGCTTCTGTCCACGGCCTCCCGACTCGTCAAACAGGATTGCGTGGTTATCGAGATCCATGAGCGCCGCCCGCAACGAGGCGTTGGCGGCGTTGTGCTGCGTGATATAGGTCTGATCCAGATTGAAGGTGTGCAGTCTGCGCAACAAGGTCGCCGTGTCCGGCATTGCATGCAGATTCAGCTGCACTCGCGGGAAGTAGCAGGCGATGCGCCGCAGGTCCGCAGCCTTGGCCGTGCCCACCGCCAGAAAGGCATCGACCGAATCGCCGCACAGATGCAAGGCCATACGCGGACCCGGGGTACTGCGCAGTCGCTCAAGCAGGCGCATTATCCAGTCCCGCGAAGGGTAGCGACCCTGGCCGGCGCGTATCTCGCTGTAGAGCACCCCAAATTCTGCCTGCGGAAACTCCGTTGCCAGCGCCCAGATCTCGTCCAGATCAGTGTCATCGGCGATGCCGGTCAGCGTGCAATGGGTCAGCATTACGCAGCCTCCTCGCTTTGCCAGATAAGGGGGGTCGCAAAGTCGCCTTCGCACAGATCCACCGGATTGGCCAGCAGCGTGGCTTTGTCGGCGATCAATACCAGGCCCAGTTCTTGATGCGCAAACCGAAACTTTTGCTCATGTTCCGGGGATTCGATCTGAACCGGCCGGTAGGTGTTGGCTACAAACCAGGAGCCCCCATCAGGGGTCGGGGTGCGCAGCGGCTGGAGGATAACGGCGAATTTCGGGTAGGACATGTGACTCCCTCGTTGGTAATGTTTAATGTAGCGATAACGCCCGGCGGCTTAGAGCATTTCACTCAGCGTGCGGGTGCGCGGCTTGACCACCAAGCCAAAACGTAGGAACAGTTCCTTGAGCGCCTTGATATTTTCCTTGTGCTCTGCCGCAGTCCAGCCACCGAAGGTCGTGGACCCCGGTTTGTCGAAATACAACTCCTGAATCGGAATACCCTGTCGGGCATAAGGGGGCAGTCGTTCCGGAAACACGCTCTCCTGGTAGCCGATCACGGACAGCCCGTCGATCAGATCCTGCGGCAAGCGGTCTGCGTGGCAGGCCAGCGCCACACCATAGGTCGGCGGATCGTTTGGCGAGGTGGCGACATCCGCATCCAGAAGTCCCGGGATCAGCTCGTCTGTGGGGTCTGCGATATACATTTCAGTCCTCCTTCGCTGACCGCCATGGAGAGCGAAGCGAGGGCGGTTAGTCCGAGGTAGCCGTCGGCTGGGCGGGCGAAGCAGCCCAGCCTTTCACGGCGTTAAGTCACTGTGGCGTCTCCCAGCCGCAGGACGTGCCTCGGCAGAAGGAAT